>Ga0137372_10008193_pt1 | contig 10105 bp, 7 predicted proteins | sample SagtaG_6_FD_104911 | JGI IMG/M metagenome (GOLD analysis project Ga0137372, IMG submission 104911) | Vadose zone soil microbial communities from Sagehorn Ranch, Mendocino, California, USA - Sage1_R_60_16 metaG | ecosystem: Environmental > Terrestrial > Soil > Vadose zone | place: USA: California...
CGCCTGGCCATCCCGACGTAGGTGGCGCCGGCCGCGCTGGTCCAGCCGATCTTGCCGCCGAGCGCGCCCGGGTACGTGGCGAGCAGCGTGTTCTGGTTCCACAGGCCGACCGACTTCTTCTTGCTGATCCGGAACTGCCCGCTGGTCGTCTGGTCGTACTTGAGGAAGGCCGGCATCTGCAGCCCCTGCCGGGCGAACAGCGCCAGGTCGTAGGCTGATGTGTGCTGGTCCGGGGCGTCGAGCCCGTTCGGCGTCACGGCCGCGGTGTCGCCGGCCTGCAGGTGCCTGGCCTCCGCGTTGATCACCGCCATGCCCTGGCTGAGCGAGCCGGTTGCCTGGGCCAGCGCCATCGCGGCGTCGTTGGCGGAGATCGTCAGCAGCGCGGTGAACAGGTCGGAGACCTTGTAGGAATGCCCCGGCAGCAGCCCCACGATGTTCGGCGACACCGTGGTGGCCTGCTTGCTGGCCACCACCATGGCGTTCGGGTTGAGCGCGGGAATGAGCGAGATCGCGGTCAGCACCTTGAGCGTGCTGGCCGGCCGGTACCAGCCGTGCGGGTCCCTGGCCGCGAGCACCTGGCCGGTCCCGGCGTCGGCGATGACCCACGCCGAGGCCTTGATCTTCGGCAGCCGGGGGACCGCACGGGACGGGTAGTTGACCAGCAGCCCGCGGCCGGAGAGCTGCACTCCGCCTATGGCTGGCCCGATAGCCGCGGGAGACGGGGACGCCGCCACGGCGGGGGCAGCAATCGCGGCGGCGGCCAGCACCGCCCCGACAGCGGCCAGCACGCTGCGCATGAGCCTCCCGCTCTCCATTCTGGGTCGCCCGCCCGCCCCGAAGTAACCTGAGCACATGGAACGCATGTCCGAGTCAGGGCTTCCCGTCGATCCCGTCTACGACGCAAGCAAGCTTACGGATTTCCGGCCCGAAAAAAAGCTTGGCAGGCCGGGAGAGTATCCATTTACTCGCGGTGTGTATCCGCGGATGTACGTGGACCGGCCCTGGACGATGCGCCAGTACGCCGGGTTCGCCACCGCCCAGGAGTCCAACCAGCGCTACCACGAGCTGATCGAGGCGGGCACCACCGGGCTCTCGGTCGCCTTCGACCTGCCCACCCAGATGGGCTACGACTCGGACGCAAACGTCGCGCACGGCGAGGTGGGCAAGGTCGGCGTGGCCATCGACGCCGTCGGCGACATGCGCACCCTGTTCGGTGGCATCCCGCTGGGGACCGTGTCCACGTCGATGACGATCAACGCGCCCGCCGCGGTGCTGCTGCTGATGTACCAGACGGTCGGCGAGGAACAGGGCGCCCCGCCCGGCCAGCTGACCGGCACGATCCAGAACGACGTGCTCAAGGAGTACATCGCCCGCGGAACCTATATCTACCCGCCCCGCCCGTCGCTGCGCCTGGTCGCGGACACGTTCGCCTACTGCCGTCGCGAGCTGCCCCGGTGGAACACGATCTCCATCTCCGGGTACCACATGGCCGAGGCCGGCGCCACGCCCGTGCAAGAGGTCGCGTTCACGCTGGCCAACGCCAAGGAGTACGTCCGGGCCGCGCTAGCCTCGGGCCTGGCCGTCGACGACTTCGCCCCCCGGCTCTCGTTCTTCTTCGTGGCCAGGACCACGCTGCTCGAGGAGGTGGCGAAGTTCCGCGCCGCGCGGCGGCTATGGGCGCGCATCATGAAGGAGGAGTTCAAGGCCACCGACCCCCGGTCGCAGATGCTGCGGTTCCACACCCAGACGGCCGGCGTTCAGCTCACCGCGCAGCAGCCGGAGGTGAACCTGATCCGGGTCAGCCTGCAGGCACTCGCGGCGGTGCTCGGCGGGACCCAGTCGCTGCACACGAACTCCTTCGACGAGGCACTCGCGCTGCCCAGCACCAAGGCGGCCCGGCTGGCGGTCCGGACCCAGCAGGTCATCGCCAGCGAGAGCGACCTGACCGCGACCGCGGACCCGTTCGCCGGCTCGTACGCGATCGAGTCGATGACCGACGACATCGAGGCGGCCGCGGAAAGCCTGATCGACCGCATCGAGGATATGGGCGGGGCGGCCGCGGCGATCGAGCGGGGTTTCCAGAAAGCCGAGATCGAGGCCGCGGCGTACCAGGTGGCACGGGAAATCGACGAGGGCGAGCGTATTGTCGTTGGCGTGAACAAATATGTCGCCGACGGCGAGGAGCCTTATCAGCCGCTGCGCGTCGACCCGTCCATCGAGGCGGCGCAGGCGGCCCGGCTAGGCCGACTGCGGCACGAGCGAGCCAAAGAGCCGGTGGCGCGCGGCCTTTCCGCGCTCAAAACGGCCGCGGAAGGTGACGAGAACGTGCTGTACCCGCTCCGGGACGCACTGCGGGCCGATGCCACTCTCGGTGAGGTCTGCGACGCGCTACGCGATGTCTGGGGCGAGTATCGGCCCCGCGAAATCTGACAACTGAACAGAGCACGAAGGGTCCTGGCATGGCTATCGAGTGGAATCCTTCCCGGGGCGTGACGCTCGGCGTCGAATGGGAGGTCCAGCTAATCGACAGCGAGACCAAGCTGCTGCGCCAGGAAGCCGGGAAGCTGCTCGACGAACTGCCCGTGGACGCCGATACCGGGGAGCACCCTCGCATCAGGCATGAGCTGATGCAGTCCACTCTTGAGCTGGTCACCGGCATTTGCAGCACCGTGTCCGAAGCAAAAGACGACCTGGCGGTAACGATCACCGAACTCCAGCGGATGACGGCCGGGCACGGTATCCTATTGGCGTGCGCCGGGACGCACCCAGTAAGTGACTGGCGAGACGCGACGATGGCGCCTATCCAGCGCTACGCGGAGCTTGTCGAGGAAATGCAGTGGCTTGCCCGCCGGATTCAGACCTTCGGCTTGCATGTCCATGTGGGGATTCGCGACGGGCGAAAGGCGATGCCGATCGTCAATGCCCTGGCCGCTTACCTTCCGCATTTTCTCGCCATTACCGCGTCCAGCCCGTTCTGGTGCGGGTACGACACGGGGCTCGCCTCCAGCAGGTCGGTGACATTCGGCGCCCTGCCCACGGCGGGTCCGCCACATCGGCTAACGGACTGGAAACAGTTCGAGGACTACATGGACACCCTGCTCCGCGCGGGTACCATCCGCAGCATCAAGGAGGTCTGGTGGGACATCCGGCCGCACCCGGACTTCGGCACCGTCGAGATCCGCATGTCCGACGGTGTACCCACGCTGCGCGAAGTCGGCATGGTCGCGGCGCTGTCGCAGTGCCTGGTCCAGCTGTTCGATGGCCAGCTGGACCGCGGCTACACGCTGCCGTGCCCGTCGTCGTGGGTGGTCAGGGACAACAAGTGGCGTGCCACCCGGTACGGGCTGGACGCGATCGTGATCACTGACGAGGCCGGCGCCACCGCTCCGCTGCGCGACGAGCTTTTCGAGCTCCTCGCCGAGCTGGAACCGGTAGCCTCGAGGCTAGGCTGCCAGGACGAGCTCTCCGTCGTCTCGGACGTGCTCGAACACGGCGCCTCATACGAACGGCAGCGAGCCGTCTACGCGCGAACCGGGGACATGATCAGCGTGGTAGACGCCCTCGTGACCGAATTCGCCGAAGACAGATTCTGCATGCACGGGGATGGTGCGCATGGCCGGAGATGAGCAGGGGAATGATCTGCTCGCGGGTCTGGATGTGTTCCTGGCGGAACACGAAGCCGAGCTGATCGAGTTCCGCCGCGATCTGCACAGGCACCCTGAGCTGGCCTTCAAAGAGCACCGCACCACCCGCCGGGTGGCCTTGCGGCTGGCCGCGGCGGGGCTGCGGCCGGTGATCCTGCCCAAGGGCACCGGCATGCTCGTCGACATCGGCTCGGAGCAAGTGCCGTATACCGACCGGCCGGTGGTGGCGCTCCGCGCCGACATGGACGCGCTGCCGATGACGGACGACAAGGACGTCCCCTACCGCTCCACCGTGCCCGAGGTCTGCCACGCCTGCGGCCACGACGTGCACACCACGGTGCTGCTCGGGGCCGGCCTGTTCCTGGCCGAGCAGGCCGCCGCGGGCCAGCTGCCCGGCCGGGTCAGGCTGGTCTTCCAGCCCGCCGAGGAGGCGGGCGGCGGCGCGCTCGACGTGCTCGCGGCCGGCGGGATGGCGTCGGTGGGGCGGATCTTCGCGCTGCACTGCGACCCCCGCCTGGACGCCGGCCAGCTCGGCGTGCGCTCCGGCGCGATCACTGCGGCCTGCGACCGGATCCAGGTGCGGGTGTCCGGGCCCGGCGGGCACACCGCCCGGCCGCACCTGACCGCGGACCTGGTCTACGCGCTCGGCAAGATCCTCACCGAGGTGCCCGCGGCGCTGTCCCGGCGGGTCGACCCGCGGTCCAGTCTCAGCCTGGTCTGGGGCCGGGTCAGCGCAGGCACCGTGGCCAACGCGATCCCCGACGAGGGGATGGCCGAGGGCACCGTCCGCTGCCTGGACGACGAGGCCTGGCACAGCGCGCCCGACCTGCTCAAGGGCCTCATCGACGCGGTGGCCAGCTCCTACGGGATCAACGTCGAGGTCAACTACCAGCGGTACGTCCCGCCCACGGTCAACGACCAGGCCAGCTCGGCCATGATCTCGTCCGCGGCGCTCGACGTGCTCGGCGCGGGCTCGGTGGTGCAGACGCCGCAGAGCCTGGGCGGCGAGGACTTCGCCTGGTACCTGGAGTCGATCCCGGGCTCGCTGGCCCGGCTCGGCACCCGGGTGCCCGGCACGGTCGCGTCGCACGACATCCACCAGCCGACGTTCGACGTGGACGAGCGCGCCATCGGCGTCGGGGTCCGGGTGATGGCGGCCACGGCGATCACCGCGCTGTGGGACGACGGCGCGATCGTGGCCCAGCCGCTGCCCGGCGTGACCGGCGCGTGACTACGGCGGCGATACCCTAAGCGAGTGGAAAAGCCGCAGTCCTTCCGCTCGCCGACCGCCGTGGTGGTCTGGGTGGTATGGCTGCTGTTCGCCGTCGGCAACTGGGTTGACCTGGCCGTGCAGGGCCGCGACCACCTGTCCGTGGTCGCGGCGGCCGTCCTGCTGCTGGCCACCGGCGCCGCCTACGTCACCGCGCAGCGGCCCCGGATCATCGCCGACGACGCCGGGGTGACGGTCCGCAACCCGCTGCGCGATCATCGCATCGGCTGGGCGGGCGTGGCCGAGGTGGACCTGGTCGACCTGCTCCGCGTGCACTGCGCCTGGGGCGGCCCGCCCGGCGCGGCCCCCGCCGACCGCGAGCACCACAAGGTCATCAGCGCCTGGGCCATCCACTACTCGCGCCGTCGCCAGTTCGCCGCCGAGGCCAAGGCGCGCCGCGGCGCCCGCCGCTCCGCCTCGGCGTTCCCGGTCGGCTTCGGCCGCTCCTACGGCAGTGTCGGGCCGGCCCGCGAGCCGGTCTCCGCCTCCCAGGCCGATGCCGAGAGAATCGTCAAGCTGCTGCAGGCGCGGGCCACCGCCGCCCATGCCGAAGCCGTCTGGGCCGACAGCCCGGCCGAGACCACCGGCGCCCGCCCCGCGGCCGGCACCGACGCCGCAGAACCCGCCCCGGACACAGCATCCGCCCCGGCCTCCGCCGCCATCACCTCCGCTGCCACGGCCTCCGCTGCCACCACCACCATGGCCGCCACCGGCTGGACCGAACCCCTCACCAGCACCTGGAGCCGCCGCGCCCTCGCCGCCCTCCTCATCCCCGCCCTGATCCTGCTGATCGTCGTCCTCATCTGACCCACGCCCCACCGCGCCTGGCGCTGCGATGCCCGATTTGCCGGGTTTATCCCGCCCCGGTTCCGGCTGTCTGCGCCCTCGCCTCGCCCTAGTCCCATGATCCCGAAGGGTTTACTACTCGATGCGGTAGTAAACCCTTCGCGATCATCGAAATCCGCTCCGAAAACCCGCGTCTACCATGATCGGGGTTGTGTGCCCCAGCCCCCATAACCCGGCTGGCATGGCAGTCGTAACCATCCAGAAAAGCTGCGACAGAGCCCTGCCCGGACTAAGGTTCCTTCGCGATCAAGAAGGAACGGCGGGTTCAGGGGCCTCCGGCGCCTTCGGGACTCTCGTAGGCCGTGTTCGAGTCGCCCATCTTGGCGCAGGGCAGCGCTCGCAGCACCGCGACGTAGTCGGCCGGGGCGCCGGCCCGCTCGGCCGAATCAGCCAGAATGCCGATGCTCCGCGCCGACGGCAGCCCGCCCTCGTAGAAGTTGAGCACGTACAGCCAGGCCAGCACGTCGCCGTCCAGGGTCTCCACGCGCACCTTGGCGCGCCGGTAGTAACCCAGCGTGACACCGTCCCAGTTGTCGAGCTCCTTCTCGTCACCCTCGGAGACGTCGTAAAGCACCACGAAGACCCGGGAGCCCGGATCCTCGACCACGGTCGCGAGGGCACCGTCCCAGCCGATGTCCTCGCCGCCGAACGTCAGCCGCCAGCCCTCCAGCCACCCGGTTCCACGCTGCGGTGAATGCGGGCAGCGCACCAGCATTTGTGCCGGGTCCAGGTTGCTGCCGTAGGCCGCGTACAGTGCCACGGGGGCAAGCGTACGGCGTCGCGTCGCCGGGCGACGTGCATTGCCCCGCGCCTGATACCTGACTGCGACCAATAGACCGGGAAAGAACTACCCATCGTGACCTTGCCACGCCAGAGAATCGCGATCCTCGGCGGCGGCCCCGGCGGCTACGAGGCCGCCCTCGTCGCCGCCCAGCTCGGCGCCGACGTCACCGTCGTCGATTCGGACGGGCTCGGCGGCGCCTGCGTGCTCACCGACTGCGTGCCCTCCAAGTCCCTCATCGAGACCGCCAACGCGATGACGCTGCTCAACCGGAGCCCGAGCCTCGGCATCGCCAGCGGCGGCCTGCACACGGTCAACGCCGTGCGGCTGTACGAGCGGATCACCGACCTGGCCCGGGCTCAGTCCCGCGACATCACCGCCAGGATCGCCGCCGAGAACGTCAAGGTGATCACCGCGCACGGCCGCCTGGACGGCCCCGGCCGGGTCCTAGCAGGAGAGCAGGAGATCAGGGCCGACGCGATCCTGATCGCCACCGGCGCGCTGCCCCGCGTGCTCCCCGGCGCCGAACCCGACGGCGAGCGCATCCTGAACTGGCGTCAGCTCTACGACCTGACCGAGCTGCCCAGGGAGCTGATCGTGGTCGGCTCCGGCGTCACCGGGGCCGAGTTCGCCGGCGCCTACCAGGCGCTCGGCTCGCGGGTCACGCTGGTGTCCTCCCGGGACCGGGTGCTGCCGCAGGAGGACGAGGACGCGGCCAACCTGATCGAGAACGTGTTCCGCCGCAGCGGCATGACGGTGCTCAGCCAGGCCCGGGCGCGAGCGGTGAGCCGGGACCAGGACAGCGTCACCGTGACCCTGGCGGACGGCCGGACCGTGACCGGCACCCACTGCCTGATGACCGTGGGCATGGTCCCCCGCACCGAGGGCTGCGGCCTGGACGCGGCCGGGGTGAAGGTGGACGAGCGCGGCTTTATCGAGGTGGACCGGGTGTCCCGCACCTCGGTGCCCGGCGTGTACGCGGCCGGGGACTGCACCGGCGTGCTCATGCTGGCCTCGGTGGCCGCCATGCAGGGCCGGATCGCGATGTGGCACACGCTGGGCGAGTCGGTGCGCCCCATCCGGCTCGGCCACGTGGCCGCCACCATCTTCACCGACCCGGAGATCGCCACCGTCGGGGTCTCGCAGCGGGCTGTCGACGCCGGCGAGGTCGCGGCCCGCACCCAGAAGCTGCCGCTGGCCACCAACCCGCGGGCCAAGATGGCCGGCTTCCGCGAGGGCTTCGTCAAGCTGTTCACCAGCCCGGGCACCGGCGTGATCCTGGGCGGCGTGATCGTGGCCCCCCGCGCGAGCGAGCTGATCCTGGCCGTCTCCGTCGCGATGGAGCAGCGCCTCACCGCCGAGCAACTGGCCCAGACGTTCACCGTCTACCCGTCGCTGTCCGGCAGTGTCACCGAGGCGGCCCGCAAGCTGATGGAATTCAGGGATTAGTCCCGAACGGGCCGGGCGCGTGCCCCCCTCAATGCGAGGGGCGCCCCAGGTCGGGGTCGTCCGGGGCCTCGAGCCCGTGCCGGCGCAGCCGGGACACCCGGATGTCGTCGGCGTACAGCGCGACAATGCCCACGCTGCAGAGCAGGAACAGCCCAGGCACGGCGATGCGGATCCACAGCGCCCCGGGCAGCAGCGCCAGCACGGCGCAGAGCGGCAGCATCACGACCAGATGGCGGAGCGTGAGCCGGCCGCGCCAGCCGGCGTCGGTCAGCTCGTGCCGGACCCAGTCCCGGTTCCGGTCCGGCAGCCGGACGCCGAGCGCGAACAGCGCCTGACGTCCCAGGCCCGGGTCCCCCGGGATCCTGCTCACGGTGATCAGTCCGCGAGCTCGCAGATAGCCGCGCCGGCCGAGACGGTCTGGCCCACCTCGACGGCGAGCCCGGTCACCGTGCCGTCCTTGTGCGCGGTCAGCGGCTGTTCCATCTTCATCGCCTCGAGCACCACGATAACGTCGCCGGCTGACACCTGCTGCCCCTCGCTGGCCACGATCTCGATGATCGTGCCCTGCATCGGACTCACCAGGGTATTTCCGCCGCCCGACGGGGCAGATCGGCCCCGGCCAGGGCGGGAAGTACGGGCCCGTTCGGCCCCCTGGGAACCGGTACCGCGGGCCACGCCCAGGCCGGCCGGCACGATCACCTCCAGCCTCTTCCCGCCCACCTCGACCGTGAGCCGCTCCCGTTCGGCCGGCTCGGCGGCCTCCGCCGTCTCCTGCGCGGGCATCGGCGTGTCGAACTCGGTCTCGATCCAGCGGGTGTGCACCCGCAGCGGCTCGCCGGCGAACGCGGGGTCGGCCACCACGGCCCGGTGGAAGGGCAGCACGGTCGGCATCCCGCCGACCTCGAACTCGGCCAGCGCGCGGGCCGAGCGCTGCAGTGCCTCGGCCCGGCTGGCGCCGGTCACGATCAGCTTGGCGATCAGCGAGTCGTACACCTGCGGGACCGTCATCCCGGCCGCGTACCCGGCATCGAGCCGAACGCCAGGCCCTGACGGCGGGTTCCACGCGGTGATCGTGCCCGGGGCGGGCAGGAAGTTGCGGCCCGGGTCCTCGGCGTTGATCCGGAACTCGATCGAGTGCCCGCGGACGGGCGGGTCGTCGTAGCCGAGCGGCTCGCCCTCGGCGATCCGGAACATCTCCCGGACCAGGTCGATGCCGGTGACCTCCTCGCTGACCGGGTGCTCGACCTGGAGCCTGGTGTTGACCTCGAGGAAGCTGATCATGCCGTCCTGGCCGACGAGGAACTCGCAGGTGCCCACGCCGACGTAGCCGGCCCGGCGCAGGATGTCCTTGGAGGACCGGTAGAGGGCCTCGGTCTGCTCCGCGGTCAGGAACGGCGCCGGTGCCTCCTCGACCAGCTTCTGGTGCCTGCGCTGCAGCGAGCAGTCCCTGGTCGAGATCACCACCACGTGCCCGTGCGCGTCGGCCAGGCACTGCGTCTCCACGTGCCGCGGCCGGTCCAGGTAGCGCTCCACGAAGCACTCGCCCCGGCCGAACGCCGCCGTGGCCTCCCGGACCGCCGACTCGTACCGGGCGGCGACCTCCTCCTCGCGCCAGGCCACCTTGAGCCCGCGCCCGCCGCCGCCGAACGCCGCCTTGATCGCCACCGGGTAGCCGTACTCCCGGGCGAACGCCAGCACCTCTCCGGCGTCCCGGACCGGGTCCGGGGTGCCGGGAGTGAGCGGCGCCCCGGCCTCCAGCGCGATGTGCCGGGCCCGGACCTTGTCCCCGAGCGCCTCGATGGCCTCCGGCGGAGGGCCGATCCAGGTCAGCCCGGCCGCCGCGACCGCCCGGGCGAACTCGGCGTTCTCGGCCAGGAAGCCGTAGCCAGGGTGCACCGCGTCCGCGCCTGACTCCACCGCCACCTTGATGATCTTGTCGCTGTCCAGGTAGGTCTCGGCGCTGGTCGACCCGCCCAGCGCGTAGGCCTCGTCGGCCATGCGCGCGTGCAGTGCGTCCAGGTCGGGCTCGGCGTACACGGCGACGCTGGCAAGACCGGCGTCCCGGCAAGCCCGCGCCACCCGCACCGCGATCTCGCTGCGGTTCGCGATCAGCAC
>Ga0137372_10008199_pt1 | contig 10099 bp, 5 predicted proteins | sample SagtaG_6_FD_104911 | JGI IMG/M metagenome (GOLD analysis project Ga0137372, IMG submission 104911) | Vadose zone soil microbial communities from Sagehorn Ranch, Mendocino, California, USA - Sage1_R_60_16 metaG | ecosystem: Environmental > Terrestrial > Soil > Vadose zone | place: USA: California...
GGAAAGTTTGAGGGAAAAGCACAAGGCGTTCGGCTGCCTATTTGTTTCACGGAGGATGCTCCTCTCACGCGCGGAAGTTTCAACGGAGTTTCCGGCGATTTTGAATTAGACAGTGGAAATGCGGGTCCTGCGATCATCGAAGGTTATTGGGCACACGAACACGGTTTGGAAAGCTTCCTTGCGCGCGGACTACCCTGGGCAGGAAGCGGTGTGGGCGGCGATTATGGCGAAAAACTTAGCCGCGGAGACATCACGTTGGGGCCAATCAAATTTCCGCACGAAGTGGTGAGTTATTCCGGTCTGGTGCAACGCGGTTCCGAGTCGACGAAGCTTCAAGCAGGCGTAATCGGAGAATCTTCCCTCTATCAATTTGATATGGTTTACGACTACGCGCGAGAACAAGTTTGGATCGATCCGAAGACCAATGTTCCTCGTCGCACGTTTAATCGCGCGGGTGTTCGACTGAAGAAGGAGAAGCCAAACGCGTTTACGGTTGCCTTTGTTGCACCGAACTCTCCAGCCGAAACCGCTGGGATAAAAAATGGCGACCAAATCTTTTCCATAAATGAGAAGCCAGCGTCGCAGCTTTCTTACTCGGACGCAGTCGTGATCTTCAGCCAATCCGAGGGAACGAAGATTACGCTGCTCATTAGTCCGAAATCCGGTGGATCAACTAGCCGTGTGGACTTACGACTAAAGGAGATGCTTCTGTGATTGCCACTGAAGTTGGCAGAATTCGCGCCCGACGGCGATCTGAAAGCTCCACGTCAATTTGTTTGAATCCAATTCATGGCGCCGCCGCTTTGTTGCTCGGAGTCCTGGTTGCAGCTGCTTTGCGAAACATTCTCTTCAAAATCAACCCACTCGGTCCGACTGTTTATTTTGTGCTCGCGGGTCTGCTGACAGTTGTTGCCGCGGCTTCCTATTTTGTTCCCGCGCGTCGGGCCACGCTTGTCGATCCGGTGCAGGCGCTGCGCGCTGAATAACATGAACAATCTTCGCTTTGCTCTTCGCCAACTTCGCAAAGCTCCGGCGTTCACAGTTACGGCTGTCGCCACGGTCGCGATCTGCCTGGGAGCGAACCTCGCGATTTTCGCGGTAATTAATTCCATCCTGCTCCGCCCGCTTCCCTTTCCGCAGTCCGATCGACTGGTGACGATTTACAACACGTATCCGAAAGCCGGAGTCGAGAATGACGGTTCGTCGATAACCAATTACTATGAGCGGCGCGGCAACATTCCGGCGTTCTCGAGCCTTTCCATGTATATGGAGAGAGCCGAAACCGTCGGCGATCCAGGCTCCATGCAACAGGAGGAAATCGTGCGCATCTCGCCGGAATTTTTCACGACCCTTGGGGTAAGCCCCGCGATCGGTCGCAACTTCACCGATGAAGAAACGGCCGCGCAGAAGAACGTCATTATCTTGACGGACGCCTTCTGGCGCCAGCGTTTCAATTCCGATCCAAACATTCTGGGTCGTGATACCCGCATAAACGGTATCCCAAGAAAGATCGTTGGCGTCCTGCCTCCTGCTTTTCGCTTTCTCTCGTCCGAGGCGCGCGTTTTTCTTCCAATAAAATCCGATATGGAAGAGCGTGGACCGAAAGCGCGCCACTCTGGCGGCGGCGTCACGCTCATGATCGCGCGGTTGAAGCCGGGCGCGACGATCGCGGAAGCGCAAGCCCAGATCGATGCGCACAACGCCGCCGTCGAGGAAGATAATCCGGAAGCGAAAATGATGGCCGAAGCCGGCTTCCGATCACTCGTTAGGCCATTGCACGCAGAGCACGTCCGCTCAATTCGTCCAACCCTTTTGCTGATGCAGGCCGGAGTATTTTTTCTTTTGCTCATCGGCGCTGTAAATCTCGTGAATCTTCTTTTGATTCGTGCGAGCGGGCGGGCGAAAGAAATGGCGATCCGCCGATCGATGGGCGCGAGTCGCGTGCATGTCGTGAGACAGGTAATCATCGAAACCGTTCTTCTGACTTTCGTCGGCGGATTGCTCGGCCTGGCGGTAGGCGCGTGGGGAATTCGATTGTTCGAAGTTCTCGGGGCAGATCGCTTGCCGCTCGGCGCGCATATCGCGTTCGATGGCTGGCTGGCGTCAATCGGTCTCGCCGGCGCTGTGGTTCTCGGAGTCGTCATCGCGGTACCTATCGCCTGGTTCAACCTGAGCACGCATCTGGCGCATGCGCTCCAATCGGAATCGCGCACCGGCACAATTAGCCACGCCGCGCAACGGCTTCGCCACGGATTTATCGTCGCGCAGATCGCCCTTGCTTTCATTTTGCTCGCGGGTGCGGCTCTGCTCGGCCTGAGCCTGAAAAAAGCGATGGCCGTTTCGCCAGGATTTCGCTCAGATCACGTTCTCACCGGCGAGTGCACCGTCTCATGGGATCTGCAGCGGGAGCGAGTCGGCATCGTCGATCGCTTGCTCGAATCCATCCGCCAGCAACCGGGAATCGCCGCCACCGGAACGATCACGAACATTCCGCTAAGCGGCGACAGCGGCAAAACCGCAGTCACACCTAAGGGCTATGTGCCACCTCCGGGTCAATCAGTGCACGGCCATTATTCCTATGCCGTTCACGGCGAGTACTTCTCGGCCCTCGGTATTGACCTGCGCGAAGGACGCTTCCTCACCTCGGCAGATTCCCACCGCGCGGAACGCGTCTGTGTGGTGGACGAAGATTTGGCCCGCCGTTACTGGCCTAACGGCGGCGCGCTTGGCCAAAGGATCGCGCTCGGCGACAAAAAAGACGACGCGCAGCTGTTTACAGTTGTCGGCGTCGTCGGCGCAGTGAAGCAAGCCGCGCTCACCGAAGCGCAGGGGCAAGGCGCGGTTTACCTGCCTTACGCTTATCGCGACAACGAGAGTATTTTCATCGTCACCCGTACAAGCCAGCGCCCAGAAGCGTTCGCCGAGACGCTGCGCAAGCTGGTGCGCGCAGCGCATCCCGCACTCGCGGTCGATAACATTCGTTCGATGGACACGCGCATCGCGGACAGCTTGATCACGCGACGCTCGCCAGCATTACTCGCTGGAATTTTCGCCGGCGTCGCTTTGCTGCTCGCGGCGATCGGAACGTACGGAGTTCTCAGTTACGCGGTCGCACAACGACGCCGCGAGATCGGAATTCGGATGGCACTCGGCGCGCAACGGGAACAGATTGGCGCGCAATTCCTTTCCTTAGGACTGCGCCTGCTCGCCGCCGGAACCATTCTCGGTTTGATCGGCGCGTGGCTGGCCGGAAGAGCAATGCAGAGCATTCTCTTCGACGTGCCGACGCTCCATGTCGCCACTCTTTTCGGCACTGCGCTCGTCATGACCGCGGTGTCATTGGTTGCCTGCCTCATACCGGCGCGCCGAGCGTCCCAAGTCGATCCCATGATTGCCCTGCGCACCGACTGAATTCGTCAATAGTCCAAGCTGCATTGATCGCGGATCTAGAAATTTGCATTGCGAATGCTCGCAAAAATCCCGGCTTCACCGCCGTTGTGACGCTCATGGCCGCACTCGGAATTGTGAAATAATCAACAGCCAGCTAGGGAGGCGTTGTGGCGATTGACTCAAGTTTCTGACGACCAGGAGTGATTTCGGGGAGCACAGTTTTACCAAGCTTATCCTGTTCTTCTTCTGCAAGCCTGATCCAGGACAACGCCTCTTTAGAGTGGCCAAGCCCCTGTTCCGCAACTGCGAGGTTGTAATGACAGGCGATTAAGGCCTCCTGCTGGCCTTCAGAATATGGCGACCCGGAGGCTTCATCGAGCCCCGCCAGGAATTCTTTTTTTGCAGACTGCATATCGCCTTTGTCGAGAAAACAGACTCCGCGGCTAAGAAAAAGGTCCGGTATGATGTGCGCTCCCTTTCTTGTGACGGCTTCGTCAAAATTTTCTTCCGCACTGGCCAGCAAATATTCCTTGAATGCTTTCTCAACCGGTCCGTTATGCTGGTTGCCTGCCAATTCAGTCAGCAATTGCGGAAGACGGGGATCACCTTTCCAAACAACGGAAGCGTAATGTTTAGCTTCTTCTGGAGGAAGCGGAGCATTTCTTGGGTGCATTCCAAAGCTTGCCGCTTTCTCGCGGTATTCCCATCCAAGCTCGTAGTACAAATGGACGTCACCTGATTTCTGTGTGGCAGCGAACCAAACTGATCGCGGATCCCGCCATTCGGATAAGTAATCAACGGTTTTTGTCAGCCAGATGAAACTAACTGCCGTAACCAGTGTTATTGCAGCGGGTACCTTCCACCTGTGTAGGTGATCTGATGCTTTGATCAACAGCCATGCAATGAGAATAACCGCGCCTACTGACGGCAAAAAAAGGTAGCGGTCGGTTACTGGATAACTGAATGGCAGAATCTGTGTTGGGAGATAAGTAAACAAGATCCAGTAAATCGAAACAGTCGCCACAGGATAGCGTTTGCATAGGCGCAACGGCAGCAAGAACAAGCTAAGCAGAATGCCCAGTCCAATCACTTGGTACAAAGTATCTCCCGGCGTAGGAGGTACGCGATAAATAACATAATTGCCCAGTCCCGTAAGCAGCCACAAACTCTGGCCAAAAGCTTTTGCATGCATGGCCAGGTCAGACTGCAATCCGGTGCTTGGTTGTGCGTGTTGGACTGCTAGCGCTACCAAAGCCGCCAGAAGAAGGAATGGAATTTTGTCAATAATTGATCGGCTTAATCGCCGCTTTTCAAGCACCAGGTCGAGAACCACTAGCACCGCGGGGAAAGCGGCAACGGATAATTTTCCCAGCACTGCGAACAGAAACAGGAGAAGGGAAAGGATGTACCAGCCTATGGCACTACGCTGTCTGTATTTTAGGTAAGCAAGAACACAAGGCAGCAAGAATGCAGCAGCCACTAAATCTTTGCGGCTTGAAATCCACGCGACCGCTTCCACGTGCGCTGGATGAACAACAAATAACAAGGCAGCAACGATAGCGGTTCTGCGTTCCTGTGTTATGGCAAGTGCAACAAGATAGACAAAACCGGCAACAACTCCGGCCCAGAGATTGCTTGATAAATGGAACGCCTGCGCGCTCAAGCCGCTCACGGCGTAGTCAAGCGCGTAGGATAACAAATGAAGAGGGGAATAGTTGAGGTAGTAAGGATTAGATAAAATCTGCGTGAGATGCTTCCAAGTTATTCCCTGTATCCACGGATTGCTGACGACATACTGCTGGTCATCGACTCTAAAAAAGCCCAGATGAAGATCGCCCGCATAAAGCACGGCAGTAGCGACGATGCCGAGAAGGACAATGCCGATATTGAGTTGCCATGAGCCGGGCATGACAGACGGGTACGGAGCGTCGGATTTTGTTTTGGCGGGTTTATGCTGCCGCTTCTGTACAGCAGAACGCCGAGTAGCCGCGGTCGCATCCGGCGCGGATCGGATTTTGTTTTTTTTGATTGAAGCCACGATTTACCCGGCGTGAACTTTAGTCAGCGTTGACAAATCCGGACACGAAAATTGCTTTAGTACGTTCACAATGTTTTTTTTCGAGAACGGCTTGCTTTTCCATCGGCTTTGAACATTGGTGCCGGTGCGGTGTCTCCTATTCGTCTTAATCTTAATATGCTTTTGCGACTTCTAATCGCTTTCATCTGCGCCGCACTCCTCGTATCACAAGGTTTGGCGCAAGAGAAGAGTCAGCTGACAGCCGATGAGTTGGTGGCGAAGAACATCGAGGCGAAGGGTGGCGCGAGCGCCCTCCGCGATCTGGCAACCCTGCGGCTTACTGGCAAAATGCTTGTGCAAGAAGGGCAGATTCAATTGGCCTTCTTGCAGCTCAAGAAGCGGCCTGATGAAGTGCGCACTGAAGCGTCTCTTCAGGGAATGACCCAAATCGAGGCGTATGACGGCAAGGAAGGGTGGAAAGTATCGCCGTTCTTTGGACGCAGAGATCCGGAACGAATGTCGGCCGATGATGTCAAAGCGCTCGTGGAAGATGCGGAGATGGACGGGCCATTGGTCGATTGGCAGGCGAAAGGAAACGCGGTCGAATATCTCGGAACCGAAGACGTCGATGGAACTCCAGCGCACAAGTTGAAAGTGACGCGGAAGAACGGGGACGTAAGTTTTGTCTATCTGGATCCCGACCATTTCCTGGAGATTCGGGTGTTAACGCAACGGACGAGACACGGCGCGTATGAAGTAGTGGAGACGGACCTCGGCGATTATGAAAAAGCAGGCGGCGTATTCGTTCCGACGTCAATTGAGGTCGGGAGCAAGGGAGCTCCGGACAAGCAAAGAATCATAATCGATAAAGTCGAAGCCAATGTGCCGGTGGATGACACGATATTTCGCTTCCCGGCTTCCAAATAAGTCCCCCCGCAACCAAAGCGCTTATCAACAGATGAGGACATTGAATCAACAAGAGCGACGCGAAAGCGCGTGCGAACTCCGAAAGCTTTCGCAAAAGAGAACAAGCGTCGCCTTGCGTTTCGCACGAAGTGCTTTTGGAGTGCGAGGCGTCCTCGCATCGCTGTCGTTCCTGCTTCTCTCCGTGATTTCTTGTTGGGGCGAGGAAACACCATTCAACTCGGCAACCATCTCTGGCCTCGGCGCACGCAATATAGGGTCCGCGACGATGAGCGGACGCATCTCAGCGATTGCGGGGACACGCGAGCCGTCTGGCAAGATTACGCTTTTTGTCGGCGCAGCGAGTGGGGGGGTCTGGAAGTCCGACGATAGCGGAACGCGATATCGACCCGTATTCGACGAACAGCCCGCGCAATCGATCGGCGCGATCGCGCTCGATCCAAAAAACTCGAAAAATGTCTGGGTCGGAACCGGTGAATCGTGGACGCGCAATAGTGTTTCGATTGGTGATGGTATCTACAAATCAACCGACGGCGGCGAAACGTGGACGCATTCTGGTCTGGAAAAATCCGAGCGCATTGCGAAGATCGCAGTGAGTCCAAAGAACAGCGACACGGTGTTTGCCGCGGTACCTGGTGCGCTCTGGAGCGATTCGCCCGATCGCGGGCTCTACAAAACCACAGACGATGGCAAAACCTGGAACCAAGTGCTCAAAGGGCCGAATCTGTCGACTGGTTGCACTGATATCGCAATCGATCCAGCGAATCCGGACATCATGTTTGCAGCGATGTGGGATTTCCGGCGGAAAGGCTGGGAGTACCGCTCCGGTGGTGATAGTCCCACTGCGCCTTCCGCCAGTGGATTATTTCGTTCCTCAGACGGTGGCAACACCTGGACGGAGATCACGCTGGAGGCGAACAAAGGTTTCCCGAAGAAGCCGTACGGGCGCCTTGCAGTGGCAATTGCGCCTTCCAATCCCAAGCGTGTTTACGCGTTTGTCGAATCACCCGAAAGCGCGCTCGTTGTCTCCGACGATGGCGGCGCGACCTGGGACAAGCGAGATAAGAGTCAATGGATGGTGTGGCGTCCGTTCTACTTCGCGAGCCTGATCGTCGATCCAAAAAATCCCGATCGCGTGTTTAAGACGGACGGTTCGCTGATTGTCAGTGAGGACGGAGGCAAAAGTTTCGCGGTGGTCGGCGGATTCGGCGGGATGCACGGCGACGTGCACAATGTCTGGATCGATCCAACCAACACACAGGTCGTGTTCTCCGGCGACGATGGCGGGATGTGGTATTCCTACAACGGCGGCGCGAAATGGTGGAAAGCTGAAAACCTGCCGGTCTCCCAGTTCTATCACGTCAGCGTGGATGACAAAGATCCCTACCGCGTTTACGGCGGTTTGCAGGACAACAGCTCTTTTGTGGGCGAATCACAGTATCCCGGCGGCGTTACCAATGCGCAGTGGGAAAATATGTACAATGGCGACGGTTTCTGGATGTTCCCGGATCCTGCCGATCCCGATTACATTTATGCCGAGTATCAAGGTGGCGAGATCGGGAGAGTAAATCGCAACACGCACGAAGCTCGCAACATCAAGCCACGGCCGAATTACAAGGAAAAGCTCAGGTTCAACTGGAATACGCCAATCGCGCTCTCGCCTAACGAAAAGGGGACGATTTATATCGGCGCTCAGTTTCTATTTCGCTCGCGGGATCACGGCCAAACGTGGGAACGCATTTCGCCCGATCTGACAACCAACGATCCGGAAAAACAGAAACAGGAGCAATCGGGCGGCGTCACGGTAGACAATTCCTCGGCGGAGATGCACACCACGATTTACTCGATCAGTGAATCGCCCAAGGACAAATCGCTGATCTGGGTCGGCACGGACGACGGCAATCTTCAACTTACTCGTGACGGCGGTAAGACATGGACCAATGTCGTGGGCAACGTTCCCGGTTTGCCAAAAAATTCCTGGGTGTCCTGGGTGCAGGCAAGCAACTTCAACGCCGGCACGGCTTACGCCGCGTTTGATCGACATACTTTTGGCGACATGACGCCGTATGTATTCAAAACAACCGATTACGGTAAGACTTGGACGCCGCTTGTAAGCGCTCAGGACGCCAAAGGCGTTCGTGGATACGCACATGTAATCAAGGAAGACTTGATCAAGCCGGATCTGCTCTTTCTCGGCACCGAATTTGGACTTTGGGTCTCGATCGATGGCGGAAAAGACTGGGCGCAATTTAAAGGCAACCATTTTCCCGCAGTCGCGGTTCGAGACCTGGCAATTCAGCCGCGCGATAACGATCTGGTTCTTGCAACGCATGGCCGGGGGATCTGGATCATTGACGATATCACTCCATTGCGCGCCCTGGCGCCGGATTTGTTGAAGCAGGAAGTTGCGTTCGTTTCAGCGCGTCCTGTGCAACAGCGGATCGAGGGCTCCGGCGGATGGGCCAATGGCGACGCCGTTTTCATTGGCGATAATCCGCCTGACGCCGCCGTGATCAATTATTATCAGCGCGAGCGTCATCTATTTGGAAAATTGAAGCTGGAAATTTTGGATTCCTCGGGGCGCGTTATTGATGAATTGCCAGCAAGCAAACGCCCCGGCCTGAATCGCGTGACCTGGCCGATGCGTGTGAAACCGCCACGGGTGCCACCGGCCGCGCAGATTGCCTTTGCGGGAGTGCGAGGCCCACGGCTTGTGCCGGGCGTGTACACTGTGCGCCTGACAAAGGCTGGCAAAGTTTCGGAGACGAAACTGATGGTTGGCCTCGACCATCGGGCCAAATTCAGCGCTGCGGAGCGCAAGGCGCAATTCGATGCTGCGATGAAGGTCCATGCGCTCTTTGACGAGGAAAGCGCGCTAATGGACCGCATTGTTTCCTTGCGTAGGACATTGGCGCAGAGTGGAGGAGCGTTGCCTGAAGCCGATCCGCTTCGCAAGAACATTTCCGATTTCGATGGGAAAGTTGATGGTGTCCGTAAAAAGATCGTCGCAACGACCGAAGGAGGAGCGATCACCGGCGAGGAGCGTTTGCGAGAGCACACCGATCAGCTTTACGGAGCCATTCTCAGTTACGAAGGAAAACCTGGTGGATACCAGATTGCGTACATTGATGCGCTTAAGCGGGAATTGAGTGATGTGACAAAACAGTTCGACGAACTGCTCGCCAAGGACCTGTCCACTTTAAATGAATCCCTCAAAGGCAAGGGAAAGGAGCCAATTCTACCGCCGTCATCGAGTGTTGGCGCGACAGATGTCAAACGTGGTTCCGGAGGCAGCACGAGTGGCACAAGCCCTTCTCTTCCCGCCGATTTTCGCATTTCCTACTAAGTCGTTGAGCTAATGGCGCTGATCTTATGGCTCCCTGGACGATTTTTTTCGTCGTGTTAGCTTGGATGCCATCCTGGGGGTATAGCTCAGTTGGTAGAGCGTCTCGTTCGCAATGAGAAGGTCAGGGGTTCGAATCCCCTTACCTCCAGTTTTCCGGGGGGCTAAGCCGCTTGGTCCTCGTGGAAAATAGCGCTCTGCGCGTGTGTCGGTCTCAATAATACGAGTAGCGCGAAAGAACGATTGCAGGGAACGCTTTCGCGTTTAAGGTGCGCTCTCCGATTCTTTAATATGCTCCAGACGTTTCTTGCTCAGGCGCAAAGCGCGGCTCCTCAACAGATGCCGGGTGGCGGCATTGGTTCATTTTTTGTGCCGCTAATTTTCATTTTCATCATCATGTACTTTGTGATGATCCGACCGCAGAA
>Ga0137372_10008202_pt1 | contig 10098 bp, 9 predicted proteins | sample SagtaG_6_FD_104911 | JGI IMG/M metagenome (GOLD analysis project Ga0137372, IMG submission 104911) | Vadose zone soil microbial communities from Sagehorn Ranch, Mendocino, California, USA - Sage1_R_60_16 metaG | ecosystem: Environmental > Terrestrial > Soil > Vadose zone | place: USA: California...
GGTGAGCCGGTTCTTGAAATACTGCAACCCCGCGGGATCCACGCACTTGTAGTGGCTCAGCAGCGCCGCCAGCCGCTCCGGATCTCCAACCCGAGCCGCCACGTCGAGCACCAGGTCGTCGTCCTCCAGGTCGCGGCGGGTCGCGGTGTCCGACAGCAGGAGGTGTTCCGCGACCAGGAACAACGCGAGATCGCGCGTGTGGGACGGAAGGCCCATGCGCTCGAGCGCGGCGGTCGCCTGGTCCACCCCGACCGGCACGTGGTTACCCCGGCCCGTCTTCCCGATGTCGTGCAACAGCGCGCCGAGCAGGAGAGCATCCCGTTCCGGCGCCGCGGCGGCGGCCTCCGCGACGAGTGGGTCACCCTCGTCGCCGCCATCGAGGAGCCGGGCCATCCCGGCCAGGGTGTGGAGCAGGTGCACGTCCACCGAGTTCCGGTGGTACGGGTCGCGCTGGGGCCGGCATCGGACCGGTTCCCACTCCGGGAGGAACCGGGTCAGGATCCCGAGCCGGTCCAGTGTTTCCAACGCCCGTGCGCCCTCCTCCCCCGCCCGCAGGATCGCCAGGAAGGCCTGACGAACGGGGTCGGTCCACTCGACCTGGCCCTCGATCACCATCTCCTCGATCCGGTCCAGGGAGGGCGCTCCCATCACGCCTCGCTCCGTCGCCACCCGGGCGAAGGCGCGCAGCACCCCGGCCGGCGTGTCGTCGAACGCCGGCGCATCGGACTCGCCGCGCAGATACCGGTCGAACACCGACCGAGAGACGTGCTCCACCTGGCGCGCGTGCTCGAAGACGGCCCGCATCAGCCCGTCGACCGCGGGAAGGCCCGGCTCGTCCTCGAACCCCATGGCCCGGGCGATCGCAGGCTGATGGTCCAGGAACAGCCGGTCGGTTCGCCGGCGGGTCTCCAAGTGCACCGCGCTCCTGACCCGGACCAGGAACTCCTCGGCCGATTCCAGTGCCTCGCGTTCGGCCTGCCCGAGGAGGCCGGGTTCCTCGAGCGACCGGACACCTCCGATGCCCGTGAGCACGATGGCCAGCCATCCCAGGGCGTGCAGGTCTCGGAGCCCGCCGCTCCCCTCCTTGAGGTCGGGCTCGAGCAGCGAGGAGACCGAACCGAACCGTTCTCGCCGCTCCGAGGCACTCACCACGATCCGCTCGGCGAACCCCCGAGGATCGTTCCGCGTCGATGCCCGAAGGCGGTCGCGCAGGTCATCCCAGGCACTGACGTCGCCGGCCAGGAGACGCGCATCGAGCATCGCGGTGGCCGCATCGAGGCGCTCGAACGCCAGGGCCAGGCACTCGTCTGCCGTCCGCACGCCGTGGCCGACCGTCAGGCCGGCATCCCATAGCGGGTACAGCAGCCGCTCCGCCAGCCCTTCGATCTCCTCCGAGCCATCGCCTCCGTGGAGGATGAGGAGGTCCACGTCCGAGAATGGCGCCAGCTCGCCCCGGCCGTAGCCTCCCAGCGCGACCAGAGCGATACGCGGCGGCACCTGGCTCTCCCCGAAGAGCTCGACGACGCAGGCGTCGACCAGCTCGGAGCGACGGGCGGCCGACCACCGTCCGTGATGGCCGGTCGAGTAGGCGGCGTCCAGGGCCCGAAGCTCGTCCCGCAACCGCGCGGCCGGGGCCGAGCGGTCGGCCATCTCAGAGCGCGTCGGGCCCCATCTCCCCGGTGCGGATCCGGACCACCTGCTCGGCCGGAACCACCCAGATCTTGCCGTCGCCGATCTTGCCGGTCCGGGCCGCCTTCAGCACGGCGTCCACGATTCCGTGGACCTGGTCGTCGTCGCACAGTACCTCGACCTTCACCTTGGGGACGAAGTCCACCTGGTATTCGGCGCCGCGGTAGACCTCGGTATGCCCCCGCTGGCGGCCGAAGCCCTCGACGTCGGTGGTGGTCAGGCCGGTCACACCGATCTCGCGCAGGGCCTCCTTCACCTCATCGAGCTTGAACGGCTTTACGATGCCGACGACCAGCTTCACGACGGTCCCTCCTCCGGGCGACGGCATCGAGCTTATCCCTCGATCGGCTTCTCGTAGACCAGCCACCGCCGGCGAACGGTCATTCCGGCTCGCTCGTACAGGCGGGTGGCACCCGTTTTGTTCTCGGCGTCCACGTTCAACCGGACCTCGGCCACACCGCGCCGGGACAGATCGGCGAACGCCGACGAGAGCAGGGCGCTCCCGATGCCGCGGCCCCGCCAGGCGGGACGGACGGCGAGCTCCCTGACCCATGCTGCGTCCGAAGCCGACGTCGAGATCACCCCGCCCACGATCTCCTCCCGTTCCACGGCGAGGATCGCCATCCCCGAATCGAATCCCGGCCGGTCCATGAACCGGCGCCAATCGTCGAATGGCGGCGTGGTGTCTCCCCAGTGCTCGGCGAACGACTCCTCCAGCACCGCGTGGGTGTCTCGCTCCTCGCCCGCCCGCATGGGCCGGAGGACGATGCCATCGATCGGCCCCGGATCAGGGTCGTCGCCGAGCATCCGTTCCATATGCCAGAACATGCGGACCCGCCGGTATCCGTGATCCTCCAGGAGCGCTCGGGCCGATGCATCCGTGGTCGTCGCGAAGTTGCGGACCGCCGCCGGCTCGATCCCCGGCCGGGTCCGAGCCCGGCGTTCCGTGTTGGCGACCAGGAAACTACCGATCCCGCGGCCATGATGATCCGGATGTACCCGGCCGAAGGCGTCCCTGGCCGCCTCGGTGGGCATGCCCTGCACATACGCGAACCCAACGACCTCGCCCCTCTCTTCGGTGACGAGCCAGCTGTCGGTGAAAGGGTCGAATCCCGGAACCATCCAATCGGCCTCGAGGTGCTCGCGCACCGAGTCCGTCCGTCCGAAGTCCCAGACATCGTACGCATGGAACAGGTCGACGATCGCGTCGAGGTCGTCGGCGGTAGCCGGACGGACCGCGTAGCCGGCCGGGAGCTCCGCCACCTCAGCCGGTGGCGGCCTTCTTCCGCGGGGCGGCGGTCTTCTTCGCCGCAGTTTTCTTGGCCCCCGACTTCGCCTTCGGCCGCGCGGCGGGCGTCTTCTTCTTCGCCGCCTCCACGGAAGCCTTCAGCGCGTCCATGAGATCGACGACCCGGGCCGGTGCCGCCTCCGGCGCGACCTCGATCTCCTCGCCGGCGATCTTCTTCTCCACAACCTCGAGGAGCGCCTCGCGGTACTCGTCCTTGTACGCGGCCGGGTTCCACGGCTCGGTCAGGTTGTCGATGAGGGCCTTGGCCATCTCGACCTCCTGTGGCCGAACCTTGGCATCGGGGTGGACCGTCTCGAACTCGGCGGCCCGGATCTCATCCGGCCAGTACATGGTCTCCAGGACGAACACGTCGCCGTCGAACCGCAGTGCTGCGAGGTGCTCCTTGTCGCGGAAGGAGACCTTGGCGATGCCGACCTTGCTCTCCTCGGACAGCGCCGTACGGAGGAGCGCGTAGGCCTTCGCGCCCGTCTCGTCGGGAACCAGGTAGTAAGACTTCTTGTACAGGATGGGGTCGATCTCCTCCAGCTCCACGAACTGCTGGATGTCGATGGACCGACTGGACTCGAGAGGCACCTTCTCCAGGTCCTCGTCGGTGAGCACGACGTAGTGGCCCTTCTCGTACTCGAAGCCCTTGACGATGTGCTCGAACGTGACCTCCTGGCCGTCGATCTCGCACACCCGCTTATAGCGGATTCGGCCGCTGTCCTCGTCGTGGAGCTGGTTGAACTTCAGCGACTTCTCCTCGGTCGCGGGGAACACCGCGACCGGGATGGTCACCAGGCCAAAGGAGATGGCCCCTTTCCACATGGCTCTGGGTGGCATGGCGTACCTCCGAAGAAGGCCGATTCCAGGGACCACTGATTCTAGCGGTCCCACCTACTCGTTCTACCATCGTGGGGTGACGCCCACGAAGAAGCGTGCCTCCGGACCCCCGTTCACGGTCGCGTTCCCCACATCCCTGCCGGCCGAACAGCGCGGGGAGGCCTGGTGGATGCAGGCCGACGGCCGAGAGCTCCGGCTGTCCAACCTGGACAAGGTGTTCTGGCCCGAGGAGGGGTACACCAAGGGCGACGTCATCGCCTACTACTTCAACGCCTCCGGCCTGATCCTGCCGCACCTCCTCGAGCGACCACTCACGATGAAGCGGATGCCGGACGGGATCGCCGGCCCGTTCTTCTACGAGAAGAGCGCCCCCTCGCACACGCCGGACTGGCTCCCCCGGTGCCCCGTCGAGAGCGAGGAGGCGAAGACCGGCATCATCGACTACCTGATGGTCGAGGACACGGCCGGCGTGCTGTTTATCGCCAATCTCGGCTGCATCGAATTCCACCCGCTCCATTCTCGATGTCGCTCGATCGAATCGCCCGACTACCTGTTCTTCGACCTGGATCCGTTCCCTCCGATCACGTTCGACGACGTCCTGGCGGTGGCGATGCACGTCAAGGCGTCCCTCGACGCGCTCGGTCTGGTGGGCTATCCCAAGACGAGCGGGGCGACGGGGATGCAGATCTACGTTCCGGTCGAGGCGGGCTACTCCTACGAGCAGGTCCGCGAGTTCGTCGGCGCGGTGGGCCGCATGATCGAGCGGGCCGACCGCGATCGGGTGACGATGGCCTGGCAGGTGTCGAAGCGGTCCGGGAAGGTCTTCATCGACCACAACATGAACCGGGCAGGGGCGAACATCTCGGCCGCGTACTCGCTCCGGCCCGAGCCGGGGGCCACGGTCTCCACCCCGCTCACGTGGAAGGAGGTCCAGAAGGGGGTTTCGCCCCGGGACTTCACCATCGAGACGGTGTGGAAGCGGTTCGCCAAGGTCGGGGGCCTGTTCGAGGGGGTCCGGACCAAGCCGCAGGACCTCGGCGCCGCGCTGGAGGCCATGGGACTCCCTCCGGAAAAGGCCCTGGACACGAAGGCCACGAAGACCGGGAACGCTCCGAAGGCGATCCAGAACGTGACGAAGGCCGCGAAGGGTTCGAACCCCAAGAATCGACGAACCAGCGAGCAGGTCATCGCCGAATCGAAGGACCCCAAGCTCGCCGAGTACCTCCGCAAGCGAGACTTCGAGGGGACGCCCGAGCCGGCCCCCGGTGTCGCGGAGGGCACGGGCAACTCGTTCGTGATCCAGAAGCACCGAGCTACCCGGCTCCACTACGACCTTCGGCTGGAGAAAGACGGCGCGCTGCCCTCGTGGGCCGTGCCTCGGGGGCTTCCGATCGCCTTCGGCGACAAGCGGCTGGCCGTTCGGACCGAGGACCACCCGCTCGAGTACGGCGGCTTCGAGGGCTCCATCCCCGAAGGCCACTACGGGGCCGGCGAGGTCCGCATCTTCGACAACGGCACGTACGAGCTCATCGAGTGGACGGATAAGAAGGTGAGCTTCCGCCTCCTCGGCCGCCGGTACCGCGGCCTCGAGTACCACCTGGTGAAGACCCGGACCGACTGGCTTGTCTTCCTGGCCAGTCATCAGGATGCACCGCTCATCGACCAGCCGCCCTCGCTCCAGCCGATGCTGGCCGAGGGCGGCTATCAGCCCTTCGACGATCCGAAGTGGCGGTTCGAGCCCAAGCTCGACGGGATCCGGGCGCTCGCCTTCCTCACGACGGACCTGACCCGGCTGATCACCCGACGGGGCCGCGACGTGGCGACGCAGTATCCGGAGCTGCACATGATCCACGAGCTGGTGGATCAGGTGAACGCGGTGATGGATGGGGAGATCGTGGCATTCGACGAGGACGGGAAGAACTCCTTCGAGGCCCTCCAGCAGCGGATGAACCTGGCGAACGAACGGGAGATCAAACGGATCGCCAAGCAGATCCCGGTGGCGCTGGTTGCGTTCGACCTCCTGTGGCTGGACGGCCGGAACCTGACGGAGCAGCCCCTCGAGGAACGCCGGGAGCTGCTCCAAGCCGTGGTGGAGGAGGACGAGCGGCTCCAGCTCGTCACCTTCGTCGAGGGCGAAGGAAGGCAGCTGGTCGCGGCGGCGCGCTCGCACGGCCTGGAAGGCGTGGTGGCCAAGCGCCACGGCTCCAAGTACCTCTCCGGTCGGCGCTCGCCCGACTGGAGGAAGATCAAGCTCACCAACACCCAGGACTGCGTGATCCTGGGCTGGACCCCGGGCCAGGGCGGGCGCGCGGGGACGTTTGGGGCCCTCCTGGTCGGGGCCTACGACGATGGGATGCTCCGGTGGATCGGCCAAGTCGGCACGGGGTTCACCGACAAGATGCTGGCCAAGGTGATGGAACTGCTCACACCGCTCGTGACGAAGGAGCCACCCACCGACGACCCCGACCTCAAGGAGTTCAAGGGCGCGACGTTCGTCCGCCCGGAGATCGTATGCGAGGTCGAGTACTTGGAGCTCACGAAGAGCACGAAGAAGATGCGAGCACCCTCGTTCAAGGGCCTGCGGACGGACAAGGCGCCCGAGGACTGCATCCTCGAGCCGCCGGCGGTCATCCGAGCGTCAGGAACGCGTTCAGCAGGATGACGGCTACGACCGCCGCGAACACCAGCAGCAGGGATCCGACGATCGCACCGGTCCAAGCCATCCAGGCCCTGCGGGGACGGTTCCGACCGGCGAGGCCTGCGAGCAGCGCGAGCAGGCCGAAGCCGGGGACCGTTCCGTACAGGCCCGAGGCCACCCCTTCCGGGAGCGAGTCGAGGAACGGCGCGCTGAACGTGCCGGCGATGATCACCCCCACGGCTGCCAGTCCGAGCGCCGCGAACGCGACCGAGGCGACGGCCCACGGGTTGCCCTGGGCGTCCCCGGTCGCCGCCCACCGATCGCTCCGCCGCGGCGCCTCGGTCTCCGCCACAGCAGCTTCGTACACCCCGGATCGCACCACTTCAAGACTCGTCAGCGCGGAGGTGGGCCCGATCCCGATCGACTCCCCTCGGGAGGACAGGACACGATCAGAACGGCTCGTAGCCCGCCCGGACCAGGAGCGAACGGACCTCTCGCTCGTCGATCCCCCGAGCCAGGAGCTCCTTGTACAGCCGCAGCGCCGCGAGGGACCGGCCGCACTTCGGGCAGAACTGGAAATCCTGATCGCAGGGCGTCTCGCACCACGGGCAGCGCGTGATCTGGATCTGACGGTCGGGCTGCAGCCCGGTGTCGGTGAGGGCGTCGATGTAGCCCTTGCCGTAGTCCCACTGGATGTACTCGTCCTCGTGAACCTCGAAGGCGGGCTCATGCATCCGGGGCTCGCCGGTCCTCAGCATGTGCTCGAGGTTCTCCCGAAGGAGGTCCCATTCGTAGAAGTGGTTCTCCCCGCAGTCGGGGCAGGCGATCACCACGCCCTTCACTCCCTGCGGGCCGAACACCTCTCGCATCCCGTGCAGGTCGTCGAGGTCCGCGCGGACGTTGTTCGCCTCGTCGGGATCAAGGCCGGCTGGGGCCTCGTCCCCAGGGTCGACCGGGTCCTCCATCATCGTTCCTCTTCTTCTTCCTCTTCTTTCAGCGAGAACGCCAGGAACCCCTCCGCGAACTCCATCCCGCCCTTCTCGCCCAGCTCCTTCGCCCGGTCCCGAACCCACTGCAGGTCGTCCTCGACGCCCTGGGACCGGTGCTTCGTCAAGGCCTCCACCTTCAGGTCGATCGTCTTGGTGATGTCCACGTACGTATCGGGTTCCTCGGTGGACAACCAAAGGTTCGGCACCTCGTACGGCTCGAATCCCCCCTCCAGGAGCTCGGGGAACTGGGGCCGCGAGGGGGCGTCGGGCATGACGGCGCACAGCGCGAGCTCGCCCGCGGCCCGGTGGTCGGCATGGTTGATGTATCGCCGGCCGAACCACAGCCTCGAGGGGTCGGGCGCTAGGAGCACTTCGGGGCGGAGCCGGCGCACCTCCCGGGTCACTGCCTTGCGGGTCTCCAGGTTCACCTCGAGCATCCCGTCGGGGAAGTTCAGGAACGTCACCGTTCGGACGCCGAGGACCCGCGCGGCCTGCTCCTGCTCGGGCTTTCGGATCCTCGAAATCTCCTCCCTGGTTCTGCCGGCCTCGTTCGAGCCCGCCGAGCCGTCGGTGACGACCACGTAGTGGACCTCGGTCCCGTTGCGAGCCCACTGGGCGACGGTCCCGCCGCACATGTACTCGGCGTCGTCGGGATGGGCGAACAGGACGAGGGCGCTCGCGAACCCCATGCAGATGAGCCTACTGGACCCTGCCGCGAACAGGGAGACTGGCGGGATGAGCGGTGGCGAGCACGGGGGAGTCCAGCCCGGGCGGTCCGAGGGGCTGCGGGACGAGTACCCCCGGACGTCGGGGCTGGCCGCGACGGCCGGTCTCGGAGCCGTGTGGGGGTTCCTCGGCTACACCGTGTTATGGCAAGGCGTTCCGTTCGGGGTGAATCGACAGTTCGTCGAGTCCGTGGTCGGCACGCTCGTGCTGTTCCCCGTGCGAACAGTCCTGTGGGGCATACATACCGGGGAGCGGTTCGCCGGTCGATCCTTCGACTTCGCCGACGAGAATTGGTGGATCGGGGTGGCGGCAGCCCTGATAGGCGGAGCCATCGTGGTCATGGCGTTCGTGGCCGTCCGGACGGCCGTCCGAGCGTTCCGACGCTGACGTCATCCCCGTCGATCGGCCGTCATGGCCATGCCGTGCTTCGGCCGGAGCGTGACGACGGGTTGGAGCTCGACGCGATGACCGGGCACGAGGTCGAGGCGCCACCGCTGGGCGATGGTTGCCAGGACCAGGACGCCCTCCAGCCTGGCGAAGTGCTCGCCGACGCACATCCTCGGCCCCGCGCCGAACGGCAGATACGCGTTCCGCGGCCGCCCGGAACGCTCCTCGTCCCGCCATCGTTCCGGGACGAACGCCTCTGGGTCCTCGTACCAGCGAGGGTCGTGGTGCACGAGATACGGGGACACGATCACGACGCTGCCGGCCGGGACGACGTACGAGCCGGCGTGGTGGTCCACCAGCGCCCGCCGGCCGATGGCCCAAGCCGGCGGGAGGATCCGCATCGACTCCGTGAGGACCATCTCGGTGAGCCGCAACCGCGGGACGTCGGCAACCGTAGGCAGTCGGCCCCCAAGGACCTCGTCCAGCTCGGCGTGGAGCTTCGCCTCCACGTCTGCGTGCTGGGAGAGCAGGTACCAGGTCCAGGTCAGAGCGTTCGAGGTGGTCTCGTGACCGGCAAGGAGCAGCGTCATGGCCTCGTCGCGAACCTGTGCATCGCTCATCCCGGTACCGTCCTCCTGCGCCCGGATCAGGAGGGACAGCACGTCCTCGCCGGTCGCGTCTGTTGAACGGCGCCGGGCGATCATCCGATCGATCACGTCATCGAGCGCCGCCTTGGACCGCTCGAATCGCCGGTTCGACGGCAGCGGTAGCCGCATCGATAGCCGGAACAGGGGCGAGAACACTCTGCCGAACATCGAGAGCTGGAGGGCCAGCGCCTGGCCCACCGAACGCGTTTCCTCGGCCTCGATGTCGATTCCGAACAGCGTCGCTCCGACGACGGCGAGCGTGAGCCCGGCCATCTCCCGATGCATGTCCAGGATCTCCCCCGCCTGCCACCGTTCGGACGCTCGGGCCGCGCGCTCCACCATCGCATCGGCGAAGCCCTCGATCCGGTCGCGGTGGAAGATCGGCTGGATCATCCGCCGCTGCCGCCGGTGATCGTCCCCCTCGCTGGTCAGCAGGCTCTCCCCCAGCACGAGCTTGGCCGCCTGCATCGTCGGCCCCTTCATGAACTTCTGGCTCCCGGTCACCAGTACGTCATGGACGAGGTCGGGGTGGTTCAGCAGGTAGGCAGGGAACCGGGGGAGCTTGAGGTACGCGACGTCGCCGAAGTTGGCGGCTTGGGACAAGAGCCCGATCGGATCACGTCGGAACGCCCGAAGCGCTGCAAGACGAGAGAGCTCAGGTCCCGGTGGAACCGAATGGCCTCGGCTGATCGTCGACATCGTCTCCGACGAAAGGACACGCCTCATGACCGGATTCGTCAAGCGGGCCTCACGAGATCCCCGTGAGGCTCTCGGGGACTCTCCGCCCATCCCTGGCTACGCGCCGTACCCGCCCTATCCGCCGCCACCCCCGCACGCACCGCCACTCCCGGCGGCCGCCGTGGTGGCGCCGGACGCCGCCCCCCCGACCCA
>Ga0137372_10008204_pt1 | contig 10097 bp, 9 predicted proteins | sample SagtaG_6_FD_104911 | JGI IMG/M metagenome (GOLD analysis project Ga0137372, IMG submission 104911) | Vadose zone soil microbial communities from Sagehorn Ranch, Mendocino, California, USA - Sage1_R_60_16 metaG | ecosystem: Environmental > Terrestrial > Soil > Vadose zone | place: USA: California...
AGGGACACTAGCAAACTTATGACTCCAGTGTGGTTTTTGGATTTGAAGTTCCTAAGCGAAGGTCGCTGCGAATCCGCAGGAACTTCAAATCCACCACACTAGCGAAGATGTGCGTTTTGGCGCACTTGCCGCCTCACCATAGCGTTTCTATGCTCCCGCGTCCTTGCATTCGGGGCCGTCTGGAGCAGTTGTTTGGCCGTCGTCGTCCCATTTGAAACCCGTTCGCCCGCCACCATCGACCGCCTCAGCGATCTGGTGGCCACCGACATGGAACGGGTGAATACGACCATACTCTCGCGCACCGGATCGCAAGTGGCGATGATCCCCGAGGTTGCCAATCACCTGATCTCGTCGGGCGGCAAGCGACTGCGACCGATCCTCGCCCTCGCGATGGCGAAGCTCGCCGGATATACCGACACCGGCCACGTCAAGCTCGCGGCCGCCGTCGAATTCATGCACACCGCCACGCTGCTGCATGACGACGTCGTGGACGAAAGCGAGATGCGGCGCGGCAAGCTCGCTGCCCGGATGCTCTGGGGCAACGAGGCGAGCGTGCTGGTCGGGGATTTCTTGCTGGGGCAGGCCTTCAAGATGATGGTCGAGGTCGCCTCTCTCAGGGCGCTCGAAATCCTGTCCTCGGCTGCCGCGGTTATCGCGGAAGGCGAGGTGATGCAGCTAGGTGCCGCCAAGAATACCGCCACCACCGAGGACGACTATCTCGCGGTCATCCGCGCCAAGACCGCAGAACTGTTCGCCGCCGCCTGCGAAGTCGGTCCGGCGCTCGCCTCGCGGCCCAAAGACGAGCAAAGCGCCTGCCGTTCGTTCGGCATGAACTTGGGTATTGCCTTCCAACTCGTCGATGACGCGCTCGATTACGGAGGAACGGCGGCCAAGCTCGGCAAGAACGTCGGGGACGATTTTCGCGAAGGCAAGGTGACGCTGCCGGTGGTGCTGGCGTTTCGGCGGGGATCGGAGAGCGAACGGGCGTTCTGGCGCCGTACGCTCGAAGAGGGTAACGCACCCGATGCCGACCTCGAGCACGCGATCAATTTGATGACGAAGCACCGCGCGCTCGAAGACACGATCAAGCGCGCTCGGCACTACGGCGCGATCGCCACGGATGCGCTCGCTTTGTTTCCGGCCTCGCCGATGAAGGAAGCGCTCGAAGAAGCGGTCGAGTTCTGCATCTGCCGCTCGAACTAGCGCACGAAAGATATTTCACCGGATGTCGGTGCGGTCTGTTCGTGTAGTGGAGCGAACGGATCGAGGCCGTAGCGCTGGTCTCAACCGCCGAGCACCGTCGCGCGCACCCACCAGCCCGGGTAGCCGACCCGCAGCGTGCGGGCGGCTGCGCTCGCCGCGCGGCTCGAGTCGAACAGACCGAAACACGTCGGGCCGGACCCCGACATGCGCGCGAGGCGGCAGCCCGGCAGCTTGCGCAGCACCGCCAGAACATCCGCGATCGCGGGTTCAAGCTCGATCGCCGGTGCCTCGAGGTCGTTGCGGCCGCCGGCAATTTCGGCAAGCAGCGCCGCCGGCCCAAGGGGCTGGGCGGTGGGCGCGGTTTGTCCCGCCGGCGGGGCCGCAAGTGCCGCGAACACGTCGGCGGTCGCGACCGCGACGCCGGGATTGACGAGCAGCGCGAACAGCCGCGGCAAATCGAGCGGATCGGACAGGATGTCTCCGATGCCGCGCATGCGACGCGTGTGCGGGTCAAGGCATACCGGTACGTCAGCGCCGGTCGCGCGCGCCGCCTGCATGAGACGGGGATCATCCGGCGGAAGCGCGTTCGCCCGCGCCAGCAGCCGCAAAGCCGCGGCCGCGTCCGCCGAACCGCCGCCGAGCCCGCCCGCAACCGGCAAACGCTTTGACAGCGTGAACCGTCCGAGCCTTAGGCCCGTGACCCGCTCGGCGAGCGCGTGGGCGGCCTTGAGTACAAGATTGTCGGCAACATCGCCTGCGGCGGCGGCGGTCGGTCCGCCCACGGTCAGCGCCAAGTCGCCGCCCGGCGTGAACGTCAAAGCATCGCCCACGCCGGCGAAGGCGACCAGGCTCTCGATGTCGTGGTACCCGTCAGCCCGGCGGCCGAGCACGTGCAGCGTCAGGTTGATCTTGGCGGGCGCTTTCTCCGCGCCCGCAGCTGGCGCCATGTGCCTCAGCCGCCGCCGGGCTTCTTGCTCTCGGCCTGGGCCGCAGAAGAGGACTCGTCCGCAAGTCCCGATTTCAGCTTCTGTTCGATCTTGATGAGATCCTCGGGCTCGGGCTTGAGGTCACGCGCATGCGACCACTGGAAACGCGCCTCGAGCTCGCGTCCGATCCGCCAGTAAGCATCGCCGAGATGATCGTTGATGGTCGGATCCTCGGGCTTGAGTTCGATGGCACGCTCGAGATGCTTGACCGCCTCCTCGATGTTGCCAAGCCGGTAATAGGCCCAGCCCAGCGAGTCGACGATGTAACCGTCATCGGCGCGCTGCTCGACCGCGCGCTTGATCATGCGCATGCCTTCATCGAGGTTGATGCCCTGGTCGATCCAGGAGTAGCCGAGATAGTTGAGCACGTGCGGCTGGTCGGGAAAAAGCTCCAGCGACTTCTTGAGATCGGCCTCGGCCTTCGGCCACTGCTTGGCGCGTTCGAAGTATATCCCCCGGAGATAGTAGATCATTCAGTTCGACTTCTCGGGCTTGCCGATGGTGTCGACGCCCTTGGAATAGACGTCCGCGCATTCGGCGAACTGCTTGCGTCCACGCAGCACGTTGCCGAGCGCCATGATCGCCTCGAGATCATTGGGATTGGCGGCGATCAGCTTTTCCAGGCTCGCTTTCGCCTCGTCCGTGCGATCAAGCGTGTCCAGGTTGAGGGCAAGCTGGATCTGCGCATTGCGGTGAAGCGGTGAACTCAGCGGCACCCGCTCGTAGATCTTGTTGGCGAGGTCGGGTTTCTTCATCGCCTCGTAGAGGTCGCCGAGCGAAAGCAGCGCGAGCGGATGCGAGGGCGCGAGATAGAGCGCCAGCTGCAGGTAAATGAGCCCGAGATCCTCGCCGCCACGGCGGCCGAGCGCGGCGCCGAGCCCATAGAGCACTTCGGCGGCGCCCGCCTGCGGCGTGTCCACCATCATGGGCAGCGTCTTTCCCGCCTTGAGCTCGTTGACGGCCTCGACGATCAGCGGATGGCGCGGCAGGGCTTCGTCGAACGCGGTAAATACCTTCAGCGCGTCAGCTGTGTTTCCCTGTCGCGCGAGAAAACTCCCGTAAGCCTGCACCACGCGCAGCGCCGTCGGATCGAGCTTGTAGGAGCGCTCGAAGTGCTTCGCCGCATCCTTCTTTTGGCCGGCGACGTCGAAAATCAGTGCGGAGTGCAGCTCCTTGAAGATTGCGTACCATTCGGCGCCTGCGAGTTTGTCGATTGAGTCGGTCGCTTGCTTGGCCTCGGCCGGATTTGCCATGGTCCAGGCGGACAACAGCGTGGCAGCGAGATCGGTAATCGGGCCGCGGATCGATTGAGCGAGCTCCTTGCGGGCGAGCAGATACTGCTTCTGCTTGATCGCGCGCACCCCGAGGACGAGCCGCGCGATGCGATCGTTTTTGTCGACCTGCAGAATGCGTTCAGCGAGCTTGACGCTCTCCTCGACGTCGCCATTGGCAAGCACGGCCAGGAAGGTGCGGCCCAGCAGCTCGTTGTTGCGAGGGTCACCGCGCAGGGCGGCGCGGTAATAGGACGCCGCAGCGGCAGCATCGCGCTGACCGCCAGCGTGGCGGGCGGCGAGATAGCTGCCGGAAGGAGAGGTGCGGGAAAAGCCCTCGCGCGGCTGTTGCGCCCGAGCGCAAAGCATGGCTGGCCAAGTTATGGCGAGTGCGGCCATTGCGGCCACAGCCGCACGCCGCAAAGCTGGCGAAAGGATCACAGCTCGTCGACTCCATCTGGCGGACGAGCGCCCTTGGCGCGGCCGCATGAGCAGAATGGACTGTTTGGGCCCGGCCCGCAATAACTGCCCCGATCGGGCATGTCCACCGCCTTTGAAAGCCTCGATAAGGGCAGTATCGTGACGCCTGGCCCGATACGGATCATTAATTCGGATCGTTCGCTCTTCCTTCCCGCATGATGCTGCGAACTCGGCCGGTCGCGGCGAAGCGTCTGACGACTCGCTCACATATTCGGATAGTTCGGCCCACCGCCGCCTTCGGGCGGAACCCAGGTGATGTTCTGATTGGGATCCTTGATGTCGCAGGTTTTGCAGTGGACGCAATTCTGCGCGTTGATCACGAAACGGGGTGAGCCGCCCTCCTCCACCCACTCGTAGACGCCAGCCGGGCAGTAGCGCGCCGAAGGCCCACCGTAGCGGTCATGCTCGGACGCCTTCTGCAGAGCGAGATCGGCCACCTTGAGGTGCACCGGCTGATCCTCTTCATGATTGGTGTTGGAAATAAACACCGAGGAAAGACGGTCGAAGGTGAGGCTGCCGTCGGGCTTAGGATAGGCGATGGGCGTGCATTGCGCCGCCGGCTTGAGGGTCGCGCAATCGGGCTTGCCGTGGCCAAGCGTGCCGAACAGCGAGAAGCCCGCCGTATTGGTCCACATATCCAAGCCGCCAAGCGGTATGCCAAGAGCGGTGCCGAAGCGCGACCACAGCGGCTTGGCATTGCGAACCTTCCACAGATCGGCGCCGATCGCGGAGGAGCGCCAAGCTGCGTCGTAATCCGCGAGCGCATCGTTGCGGCGGCCGGCCTTGAGTGCCGCGGCCACATCTTCGGCGGCAAGCATGCCGGACAGTATCGCGTTGTGGCTGCCCTTGATGCGCGGCACATTCATGAAGCCGGCCGCGCAGCCTATGAGCGCCCCGCCGGGAAATGCGAGTTTCGGCACCGACTGCCATCCGCCCTCCGTCAAGGCGCGCGCGCCATAAGCGAGGCGCTTGCCACCTTCAAACGTTGCCCGCATCAGCGGATGCGTCTTGAAGCGCTGAAATTCCTCGTACGGCGAGAGGTACGGATTTTCGTAGTTGAGATGCAGCACGAAGCCGACCGAAACGAGCCGGTCGCCAAAATGATAGAGAAACGAGCCACCGCCAGTGCGGTTGTCGAGCGGCCAACCAAACGTATGCTGCACCAGACCGGGGTGATGCTTTTCCGGGGCGACTTGCCACAGCTCCTTGAGACCGAGGCCGAAGTTCTGCGGTTCGCGGCCTTCCTTCAGACCGAAGCGCTGCTCGAGAACCTTGGTGAGGCTGCCGCGGGCGCCCTCGGCGAACAGCGTGTACTTTGCGCGCAGCTCCATGCCGCGAGTGAAACTGTCCTTATGATGACCGTCCCTGGCGACGCCCATGTCGCCGGTGACGATGCCGCTCACCGCGCCGCTCTCGGCGAACAGCACTTCGACGGCGGCAAAACCCGGATAGATTTCAACGCCTGACGCTTCCGCCTTGGTCGCAAGCCAGCGGCAGACGTCGCCAAGTGAGACGACGTAATTGCCGTGGTTGTTCATCAGCGGCGGCAGCATGAAATTCGGCAGACGCAGCCCGCGCGAGGCCGACAGCCAATAGAAGCGATCGGCGCTCACCTTCGTCTTGATCGGCGTCTCTTCGCCGCGCCAGTCCGGAAGCAAGCGGTCGAGGCCGACGGGATCGATGACCGCCCCCGAAAGGATATGCGCGCCGACTTCGGAACTCTTCTCGACCACGACAACCGTGACATCGGGCGAAAGCTGCTTGAGCCGGATCGCCGCCGCGAGCCCGGCGGGCCCCGCGCCGACGATCACCACGTCGAACTCCATCGCCTCGCGGGCAGGCAGTTCATCTGCGCTCATGGGCTTCTCCAAAGCGAGACGGCTCGCGCGCGCTCGTTACAACTCCGGCGCGACTGTAACAACGAACCGTGGCTGGTCCACCCCCTTTACTCTCGCGGAACAGGAGGCATTGTTGCAGGTGTTCGGTTCCTGACTAGGCCTGCCGGCACGAGGAGCAGCGATGACCATGGCCCGCGACCAAGCCCGCGAGCTTCTCGCCTTTTATCGGGAGGCGGGGGTCGATGCGCTGCTCGAGGAGACGCCGACCGATCGGTTCGCCGGCGACCAAGAAGCCCCGCGCGCAGAACCCGCTCGGGCGAGGACCGAGGCGCCCACCAGCGCAGCAACGCGTTCGCTCCCGGTTCGCGAACGTGGGGTTGAGAGTCGCATCGCGTCTCCGCCGCCGCCCGAGGCCGCCGTGATGGCGGCGCGCGAGGCGGCGAAAAGCGCCGCGACGCTGGAGGAGCTGCAGGCGATGCTCGAGCGTTTCCAAGGCTGCGCGTTGCGGACGACCGCGACCCAGCTCGTCTTCGCCGATGGCAATCCGAAAGCGCGCGTGATGTTCGTGGGCGAGGCGCCGGGACGCGACGAGGACATCGAAGGCCTGCCGTTCGTCGGCCGCTCGGGCAAGCTGCTCGACCGCATGATGGCGGCGATCGGGCTTGACCGCCGCTCGGCCTATATCGCCAACGTCGTGCCGTGGCGGCCGCCCGGCAATCGCACACCGACGCCGCAGGAGTCCGCGGTTTGTCTGCCTTTCACGCTGCGCCAGATCGAACTCGCCGACCCCGACATACTGGTGTGCCTCGGCACTCCTTCGGCCCAGACGCTACTCAACAGCAAAGACGGCATCCTCAAGACTCGCGGGCGTTGGTTCCCATTTCACACCGGCACGCGCGAGATCCGCGCGATCGCAACCCTGCATCCCGCCTATCTCCTGCGTCAGCCGCTGCAGAAGCGGTTTGCCTGGCGGGATTTTCTGGCGATCAAGAAGGCGCTGGCGAAATAGCGGACATCCACAATCAGCGACGGGAGGCGCAGCATGGCAAAGACGATCGAGCACGTGCACTGGCCCGACGCACCCGACATGTGGATGCCGTACGCGCCAGCGATCAAGGTCAAGGGCGGCACCACGGTCTATCTCGCCGGCGTCACCGCGGCACCGGTCTATCACCACCACCCGCACCGGCCCGAAGAGTTCGATGCCATGCCGCGCGATATGGAAGGCCAGGCCCGCGCCGCGCTCGAGAACTTGCGGCGCGGCCTCGAAGCGGTGAGGGCAACCTTCGCCGACGTGGTCACCGCCGATCGCTTTGTCACGGACCTCTCGGACCAAGACGCGCTCAATCGGGTCTGGGGGGAATATTTCCGCGACGCCAAGCCCGCGACAACGACCGTACAGGTGGTGCGGCTTGCGACCGATCCCCGTTGCCTGGTCGAAATCAACGCCGTGGCGGTGATCGACTGACGGGCCTATCCCGGCAACGCGAACTTTATGGCGAAGATCACCGCCAGGATCACCACCGCCGGTTTCGCCTCATCGAATTTGCCGGCAATCAGCTTGGCCAAGGCATAGGTGATGAAGCCCAGCCCGATCCCCGTGGCGATCGAATAGGTGAGCGGCATGGTGACCGCGGCGACCACCGCGGGCGCGTATTCCGTGATGTCCTCCCACTCGATCTCGGCAAGTCCACGCGTCATCACGCAGGCCACGTAAAGCAGCGCCGCCGCCGACGCGTAGGCGGGAATCATTCCGGCGAGCGGGGCGAAGAACAGCGCCAGGAGAAAGAACAGCGCGACGAAGACGGCGGTCAACCCGGTGCGGCCGCCGGCCGAAACGCCGGCCGCGCTCTCGATATAGCTGGTGGTGGTCGAGGTGCCGATCACGGCGCCGAACATGGCGGCGAAACTGTCGGCGACCAGCGCCTGCTTCATGCGAGGCAGGTTGCCTTCGGTATCGAGGAGCCCGGCGCGGTGGGCGACGCCGATCAGCGTGCCGGCATTGTCGAATACGTCGACCATCAGAAAACTAAACACGATGATGATGAAAGTCAGCTCTGCGGCGCGGGAGAAGTCTAGCTGCAGAAAGGTCGGTGCAAGCGAAGGCGGCAGTGACACGATGCCCGTGAACTCGGCAAGCCCGAGCGGTATGCCGACCAGCGTCACAGCGAGGATGCCGATCAGCGTGGCGCCGGCGATGTTGCGGTAATTGAGCGCGATGATCACGATGAAGCCCGCGAGGCAGAGGATCGCCGGCCACTGTTTGAGATCGCCGAGCGTGACCAGCGTCGCTGGATTTGCCACCACGATCTTGGCCTCCTCGAGCGCGATGATGCCGAGAAAGAGCCCGACGCCGGCGGAGATCGCCAATTTGAGATTCTTGGGGATCGAGTTGATGATGTACTCACGGATTCTGAAGATCGAAATCAGGAAGAAGATGACTCCGGAGCAGAACACGGCGGCAAGCGCCTGCTGCCAGCTGTATTTGTGGCCGAGCACCACCGTGAACGCGAAGAAGGCATTGAGCCCCATGCCCGGCGCGAGCGCGATGGGGTAATTGGCATAGAACGCCATCACCAGCGTCGAGACCGCGGCGGCGATGCAGGTCGCGACGAACACCGCGCCCTTGTCCATGCCCGCATTGCCGAGGATTTGCGGATTGACGAACACGATGTAGACCATGGTGAGGAACGTCGTGACGCCAGCGATGAACTCGGTGCGGACATCGCTGCCGCTCTCGCGCAAGCCAAAATATCGATCGAGAAATGCTCGCTCGTGCGCGGGCTTTATTGCGTCGCTCATGTGAGGTCCCCCTACGATCTACCGCTCCGCGACCCGATCCGCACGTAAGAATGCCAATAAAGGAGCAGGCGCGTAGCCGCAGCACACTACCGGCGAGGCGGCCGCAAACCCAGTCTATTCGGTGTTCCGCGGCCAGGTGCGTGATGGCAAGGCTGTCACTGATCGCGCACGGCGTGCTGGCCGCCCGGTAGCCGCCCGCCCTCGTAAACCGCCGTGGGGCCGGCCCGCCAGAGCATCTTGCTGTCCGATATCCGCGCTGGGGGCTTCTAATTTCGGGGGAGTGTAACTGCCCTCACACATCGCCCCCGCCCCTTCCTTTAGGGTCCGGCACAGCGACATCGATCTGGCTCTAGGAGGCAGACATGGCACGCAAAACAGATGGGCTCCCATTTGTCTTCGCAATGGTTCTCGCGCTGGCGATGACCGTGCTAGCGATCACGACGTGGGCGCGCCTCCCGGATCCCGAGGACGAGTCGGCCGCGCCGCTCGCGCCCAGGGAAACGATTTACCGCCCGCAAAACTGGACCGTGTACTGAACGCTCGCCAAGCAGGCCGAGCCGCGCCGCTCACGGTTTCTGCTCGCCCGCCGACGCCAAGGGCGCCGCCTGCCCCTGCGGGCGGATGACCGCCCAGCCGATGCGCAGAAGCGGCAGTCGGCCCTGCACCGCGCGCTCGAATGCGCGCGGCACCTCGGGCACGAGATCCGGAAACCGCTCCCTGATCTCGGCCGGGGGTGTTCCCGCCGTGTCGGTCGTCGGCCAAACCACGATGGCACCATTGGTCCTGATCGCATCGGGCGTCACCCACGGCGAACGCTCGGGCGTGGCACTGAGAAAGAGGCTTGGACGGCTCGGCGCACCGAGCGCGACAAGCGCTGCCGTACGAGGATCACCGGTGACGATCCGAAGCGGCGCGTTGGTGCGCCGTTCGAAGCTCTCGGAGAAGAAGCGCGCCATCGCTTGAGCGGGATATGTCACTTTGAGATCGATGTTGAGCCACGGCAGAATCACGAGCGCGGCGACCGTCATGATCGGCGGAATGATCAACAATCCGAACCAGGCCGCGATGACGACGTGCTGCCGGCTGAACACGATGCCGTCGCCTGCGGCGACGATGACGAGCAGCCCCGATAGGATCACGAGCGGCGCGATGCCGCCGACCGGGCCCGACCATCCGATGAGCACGGCCACCAGCGTGCCGGCAAACGCCGGCGCCAGCGCGAAGAAGTAAACGAACTGCTGGGCAAAAGGATCGATCTTCGGCCGCACGATGACCGGCGCGGGATCGTGCCGCGGCCACGGCCATCCGGCGACCAGCGCAACCAGTACGATGAGCCCGGCATGCGCCGCGAGGATCAAGGCGATCTGCCGCGACCATGCGGTGAAGTTGCCGAACACGGCCTCCGGCGTGCGCAGGCGCAAGAGTATCGGGCTCAAGCTCTCGCCCCAATCCGGGAGCCAGATTAGGTGCGGGCCCGCGACGATGCCGGCAACAACCGCGGCGATCAGCGGATCGTA
>Ga0137372_10008205_pt1 | contig 10097 bp, 8 predicted proteins | sample SagtaG_6_FD_104911 | JGI IMG/M metagenome (GOLD analysis project Ga0137372, IMG submission 104911) | Vadose zone soil microbial communities from Sagehorn Ranch, Mendocino, California, USA - Sage1_R_60_16 metaG | ecosystem: Environmental > Terrestrial > Soil > Vadose zone | place: USA: California...
GACTTTAGTCGGCGATAAGCCGGAACAGTCCGATCAACAGGAGGAAAACCAGGACGCCAACGCCAAAGAGACTGCCGTAGACGATGCGATCTTGGAAACGAGCGCGTTTGGCTGCCGTGGCATACGGCATCCGGGTGAATGTGACCATTGCATAAAGAGGCAAATACACGCCCGGCAGCAGAGCTTCGAGGAAGTGATCAAGCTTCTTCTTCGCCCGAAATGTTCGCGACGCGGTTTTGTCGCGCATCTCGATAAAATTGTCGACGGCGAGGTCGGCGAGCGCGTCGGCGTTCTCTTTTCGCCTAACGAAATATTCGGCGAACGCGCGCTCGCGATTATCCGCGAATTCGGCCAGGCATTCATCGAGCACGACGCAATCTTCGAACGCCGCGTTCATTCCCTGGCCGTAGAACGGCACGACCGCATGGGCGGCGTCACCGACGAGCGCGACCTTATCTTTGTAGGACCAAGGAGCACAACGGATGGTCACAAGTGAGCCGGTCGGATTTGCTCGGAAATCATTGAGCAACGTTGGCATAAGCGGCACCGCGTCGGGGAATTCTTCCCGGAAAAAGTCGCAGACTTCCTCGTCGGTTTTGGTGGTGGCGAAGCTGCGCGGCCCTTCGAATTCCCAAAAGAGCGTGCACGTGAACGAGCCGTCAGGGTTCGGCAGCGCGATCATCATGAAACTTTTGCGCGGCCAAATATGGAGCGCTTCCTTTTCCATTCGCCACCCGCCATTTGCTCCGGGCGGAATGGTGAGCTCCTTGTAGCCGTGGGGGAGATAACTCTCGTCGTACTCGAACTCTGCGAGTTTTTTTTGCATCGAGTGGCGCACCGCGGAGAACGCGCCATCGACGCCGATGACCGCATCCCCTTTCGCAGTCAACTGACCCGTTTCTGTTTCCAAATAGGCGATCGCTTCGGTCAGATCGACATCGGTGCAACGACGATTGAAATGGACTCGCACGTTCGGATAACGCTGCGCCGCTTCGATCACAGTCGTGTTGAGCGCCGCGCGCCCGATCGAGTTGATGTGCTTGTTTGGATCGACATCGTACGGGGCGAAATGCAGGTGGCCAGACTTGTCATGAATCATCCGGCCGCGCATCGGGATGGCGTGTTGCAGTACTTCATCGGCGATGCCGATCTGCTCGAGCGCGTGAATCCCGCGCGTCGAGACTGCAAGATTGATCGACCGCCCACCGACGATATTGCCCTCGCGCGGGTCAGCTCGTCTCTCGTAAAGATCGACATCGTGTCCACGCCGCCCCAGGTACGCGGCGAGTAAGCCCCCGGCGAGGCCGCTACCGACCAAGATGAATTTCTGTGGCATTGGATTGCATTTATCAGGAATCCAGGAACACGGCGAGCGGGGAGGCCGCTCCCGATAGTTGACTTTGCTGCGCTCGTTACCAGCTTGGCTTGTTCGTGGTTACCATGCGGTCTTGCGCGAAAAACAGACGCAGCTGACCGCGATCCAGAGTTTGATTTTAGTTTTTATGAAAGCTCTTTCACTGCTCATCGTGCCACTGTCGATCTTTGCCCTGCTTCTGTCAGGATGTAAAAGTCCAGAACCAAGTCCCGAGGAACAAACGCGCGAGCAACAGCGACAGAGGGAAGCGGCGCGAGCACGGGCCAATTTTTTTAAGGAGAGTCCGCCACCCGCCAGTAATCCTGACGGCCAGGATCAATAACGTATACAACTTCGATTGGTTCTCACCGGCTTGCCCTCAGGCCGCATGTCATCCGCAGACGCCGCCTGGTACTTGAGTGCCTGGTTTTAAAACAAAAACTCGGGCGCCTTACGGTTGAAAGATGGCTGGGAAGCGATCGCGATACACCCAAAGTAGGAAGAGCGCGAAGACGGAGATAACACACGCCATCGGCAGACCGCTCGGATCAAGAAAGATGTGATAGAGCATGATGTTCACGATCACGGGGCCGAGCAGCGTGAGCCCGAGCGGGATGAAGCGCCCGAGGAGCAGGAGCAGACCGCCGACGATTTGGAGCGCGGCGACGACATAAATGTAGCCGCTATTGATAAGCGCTCCGATGAACGCGCCGGCCTGGCCTTGCATGGGCGGCATCGGAATAAAGTGCAGGAAGGCGTTTGAGCCGAAGACGACGAACACAAGTCCGAGCAGGACCCGGGCGATGATGATGGGGTATTTCATAGATATAATTACAGAGAGTTCGCCACAGATTTACACGGATTAACACGGATACGGAAGCATTCAGAATCAAGGGCGTTAGGTTTGAACAGATCAGCGTAAATCTGTGTTAATCCGTGGCCATTTGGCTTGTAAGTCAGCCGAAAGAGCTATTGATGCTGTGCCAGAGTCTTGGCGAATCGCGAGACCTCGTTTGGTGAGACAGAAACGTCCAACGCTCAATGGCAGACGATCTCTGACCTCTGTTCGCTGTTCGTTACCCGATCAATTCCAGTACTTTCTGATACCGTGGATGGCTTCGGAGAGGGTCTAGGTCGGAGTCGTGCTTGATCCATCCACGCTTCAACTCGTAACCGGCGTTGGGAAGCAAGCGTTCCAGTAAATCGAAAGCCTGCTCCAGGTCCCCCAGTAGAGAATAAACGCAGGCGATATTGTACTGAGTCAGGACGTCATCGGGGTCGATTGCCACGGCTCTCGCCGCCCATTCCCTGGCACGGTCCTTCTCGCCAAGCGCAGCGAGAGCGTTAGCGCCAAAGTAAGCCGCCCTCGGATTCTCAGGGTGAAGCGTGAGTTCACTCTCTGCGCGTTCAATGCCCCTTCGTGCCGCACTCTCCATATCCGCTTGCCGGCCAAGCGATCGATACATCGGAATTAGCAGGCACAATGATTGATAGTCGTCCGGCTTGTTTTCTGCGGCGCGCTCAAAAAGCGTGGCTGCCCGCTCGAGCTTCCCCTGCATGACGCAGGCACGGCCATAGAAGTAATGAGCCTCGAATGAATTGGGATCAAGCGCGATTGCCTCTTCGAATTCCGCGATTGCTTCCTGATCTCGCTGCCCAAGTGAGAGCGCGAGCCCTCGGGAAGCATGGGCTTCTGCGAGTTTGTCGTCCAAAGCCAGTGCCTTCGCGCTGGTGGCCAGAATGCTGTCGATGCCAGCTTCCAAATGGTAGTGAAGGAATAGGAACGAATCGCAATCGGCGATGCCGGCGTAAGCGCGTGCATAGAGCGGATCCAACTCTACCGCCTTGGCGAACATCCGCCGCGCTAATTGATAGTTGGACTTCGAGTGCCGTTGCATGAATTGACGGCCCCGGAGATAATAAGTGTACGCTTCGACGTTATCTGTCGGCGTCTGTCCAATCGACTTTTTCTCTTGTGGCAACAGCTTGACCTTTAACTGCTCAACAATGGCGTGGGTGATTTCGTCCTGAATGGCGAAGATATCCGTCAGGTCGCGATCGTAGCGGTCGGCCCACACATGCCCGCCGTCCTTCCCATGGATAAGCTGTCCTGTGACGCGCACGCGCGAGCCGGCCTTTCGAACACTGCCTTCCAGAATAAAGTTGACGCCAAGATGCTTGGCGATTTGCTGCACCTCCACAGACTTCCCCTTGTAGGTGAACGCGGTGTTACGTGCCACCACGAACAAACCTGACACTTTCGAAAGGTCGGTGATGACGTCCTCGGTGATGCCGTCGCTGAAATATTCCTGCTCCGGATCACCGCTCATGTTGATGAAAGGCAGAACCGCGATCGATGGCTTCTCTTCCGGACGTGCTGACGCTGCGCCGTCGGTTCGTCGATTAGAAGGCGTGTCCAGCGAAATGCTGTAAACGCGAATTGGCCGTTCAATGTTCTTCAGTCGCCGTTCCCCCATGTCTTCGAAAATCAAATCCAGCCGCTTGCCGACGTGGTCGCGCACAGACTGGGAGACTGTGATCCCCCCAACCGGGGCGATGCTCTCCAACCGCGCCGCCACATTGACGCCATCGCCGAAGATGTCTTCGCCTTCGACAATCACGTCGCCAAGATTGACGCCGATGCGGAATTCGATGCGGCTCTCCTGTGGCACGCCGGAATTGCGAGCACGCATTCCGCGTTGGACGTCGGCGGCGCAGGCAACAGCGTTCACCACGCTCGGGAACTCGATCAGCATCCCGTCGCCAGTCAGCTTAACAATGCGCCCCTGGTGTTCGGCAATTTTGCCGTCGATGAAATCCGTCCGAAGTGTCTTCAGTGCGGCGAGCGTGCCGGTCTCGTTCGCACCCATGAGCCGGCTGTATCCGACAACGTCGGCGGCAAGGATAGCGGTCAAGCGGCGTTCCATGGCGGCTCAGAAAATAAGGTCGTGAAAATGATCGGACAAGACTACCACTTACTTGGCAGCAAGCCATGGCGAATCAAATCCTCCGATGGGCACGTTGGTGCGAGAACAAACCCGCTCAACGCCGAAAATTGGCGGGGTGGACCTTTGACTCCTGGTCTCTAATCTACCGAAGGACGGATTCGCCGGGGCGAACTTCTGACGCGACTGGCATCACGACTGCTTAACCAAAGCAGCGTGACAAAGAAATTTAAGCCCCAACCAGACGAGATTCAGCCCCACGTCAACACTCTCGAGCTGAAAGCCGTTTTGGTGGTGGATGACGACCAGCAACTCGCCTCGGCTTTGCAGTGGATCCTGGCGGACGAGAATTTTTTCGTCGACGTCGCCTTCGACGGCGAGGAAGCCCTTCTCAAGCTGAAAACGCACGAGTACGACGCCGTAGTCTGCGACCTAAAGATGCCGCGTCTGCGCGGTGATGAGTTTTATCTCAAGGCGAAGCAAATGAGGCCGACGCTCGCAGACCGGTTCATCTTTATCACCGGCTTCGCGACCGATCCTAGTATCGCTCTCTTTCTCAACAAACATGGCGTGAAGTACCTGGTGAAACCTTTTCCGGTTCAGGGCCTGATCAACTGCGTCAAACAATTGCTCTGCTGAGTTTGTCAGCAATAAAGATAACGGCATCCGCACCAGCAAGCGAGCAATCGAGTGTTCAGAGTCTAGCATCAAGCATCGCTTTCACTGGTGCGCGGCCAGAATCGTCGCGAACCGCCAGACTTCGTAGAACGTGTTGTAGAGCGGCGTTGGCGCGGTGCGGATCACGTTCGGCTCGCGAAAATCGCATTTCACGCCGGCTGCTTCGAGTTTGCCGAATAACTCTTTCGGATGTTCGTGGACTAAGATCGACATTTGACAGCCGCGGGCGTCCTTCTCGCGCGGCGTGATGACGGTGTAGCTGTCCGAGATGCGAGCCGCACCGGCATTGGACGGGCGTTTGGACTCGAGCAGGAACTGGAGATAGCCGGTTAACTTGATCGATTTTGCGCGCAACGGTTCCATTCCGTCGGCTTCATCGAAGATTGACAATGAGGCGCGCAGCGGCGCCATAGAAAAGATCGGCGGGTTGCTGATCTGCCAGCCGTCGGCCGATGGCACGGGAATGAACTCGGGCTCGAGGTGCAATCGGAACCGGGTGTTCGGATCGTTTCCAAACCAACCGGCCAGGCGCGGCAACTCGCGGTTGGTCGCATGCCGCTCGTGCACGAACGCGCCTGCCACCGCGCCAGGGCCGGCGTTGAGATATTTATAGGAGCACCACACGGCGAAATCGACGTTCCAATCGTGCAAGCCCAGCGGCACGTTGCCGATCGCGTGGGCGAGATCGAAACCAACCGTGATGCCACGCTTCTGCGCCACTTTCGTGATTTTCTCGATGTCGAAGAATTGACCGGTGAAAAAATTCACCGCGCCGATCATCACGACCGCAAGCTGATCGGCGTGCTTCTCGATTAAATCGACAATCTCTTCGGTTCGCACGGTAAACTCGCCTTCGCGCGGCCGCGCCAGGACGAGAGCGTCTTTCGGAGCCAACCCATGATGAACGATCTGCGTCTTGATCGCGTAGGTGTCCGAAGGGAAGGCCGGCTCTTCCATCAGGATCTTGAAGCGCGATTTCGTGGGGCGATAAAACGTGGCCATCATCAGGTGAAGATTCACCGTGAGGCTGTTCATGCAGATGACTTCGAGTGGCTTCGCGCCGATGAGACGTGCCGTCGGCTCGCGCAACGTCTCGTGATACGAGTACCACGGAGTCGTTGCGTCGAGATGCGCGTCTACGCCGAGCCTCGCCCAGTCGTCCAACTCTCGTTCGACGATCTTCCTCGCTGCCTTTGGCATCAGGCCTAACGAATTACCGGCGAAATAAATCAACGGCTCGCCGTTTTTGCCGAGCGGCAGATGAAATCTCTCCCTGAAATGACGAAGCGGGTCCTCGGCGTCAAGCTGCAGCGCGAAATCTTCGACGGCGGAGAAAATCATGACCGTTAGACCGCAGATTACGCAGATTTCGCAGATTCAAAGTAAGAATCACGGCCATTGCGAAAACGAGAATGGCACGTGATAGCGCGCACCTCTATATTTCATCCGCAATATTCGCGATTGGTTTCGTTGATTATCTGACCAGCGCGCGAAGATAACGCTAATAAACCGTCTTTGGTTCCGGTCCGGCGATGATTTTCTGGAAACGCGGATCTTTACGCAGCGGGTCCCACTCCCAGCGCGTTCGCAAATCGGAGAGGGTAATGCTGTCATCGCAGTAATCGACTGCGAAAGGAGTGGTAAATAGCCGCTCGATTCGAGGAATGGCCTCGTCCGGCTGGCCCGTGCGCGCGTAGATCAAAGCGAGAAAAACCTGCACCACAGAGCCCTCGATCACGTCTTTCGAAATTGGCTTCAACTCCACGGCGCGACGTCCTTCGCGCACGGCATCTTCCTTTCTGCCCATAAACGCGTAAAGCAGTCCAAGTTGAGCGCGGCGGGTCGCATCTTGCGGACTGTTGGCCACCATTGTTTCGACTGCCGGCCGTGCGGCTTCAAAACCGGCCTGCGCCTGAGCTGCGTCACCACGAACGAGATCGATACACCCTTGCAAATAGCTTTTCGGGAGGGGCACTCCGGTCTGCGAGGTGATCGTGTCCAAGCGGCAAGAAGCAAGCGCTTTTGCAGCTGCAGCGGGATCGCGGTCCATCAAGGCTACATCCCAGCGGCCGAAGGTGACCACTCCGTCAGGGTCGAGGTTTGCCGGAAGACTCTCGAGCGCCGCTTTGATCGGACCCGTGCTCCCTTTTGAGAAAAACTCCACGTAGCCGCGCTGTATTTTGACGTTGAAAGAATCCGGAAAGAGCGCGAGGACCCGGTCCATCCGCTCGGCGGCGGTTTGCCAATCGCGCAGCCCGAAGTAGGTCTGGGAGGCATCATAAAGCATTACCGAATTGCGCGGATCAATCGTTTCCGCGTGCTGGTATGCAGCGATCGCGTCGGCCCAATGCCCTCGTCGTCTCTGGATTGCAGCGATGTAGAGACCGACGTCACCGTCGTTCGGAAGTGCACGAGCCGCGAGATCGAGCTCATGCAACGCCGCGTCGTAGTTCGCTTCCATGTAGTAAAAATAAAGCCCAAGCGCGAGATGGCCTTCGCCCAGGTTTGGCTGGAGACGCAGAGACTCCATAGCCTCGACGTGAGCTTTTTGCTTTCGTGCTTCGATCGGTTCAAAAAAATGGTAGATATTACTCGTCGAGGCGGAGAGCCGTGCATGAGCGAGAGCGAAATTGGGATCGAAAGCAATCGCCTGTTCAAAGAGGCTGACCGCGGTTCTAAAATCCTGGAGCAAGTTGTCAGGTCGCGTTTGGTAGTCGCGCGCCCGCAAGTAAAGGACATAGGCATCGGCGTTGTCCGTCGGTTTGGTTTCGACGCGCGCTTTTTCCTGCGGAGAAAGAGTGGCGCTCAATGAATCAGCAATTCGCTTTGCCACTTCAGCCTCCACCCCGAAGATGTCGGTTAATTGCCGATCGTAACTTTGGGCCCAAAGATGCGCGTCGCTCTCTGCCTGAATAAGCTGGACATTAATGTGCGCGCGATCGCCAGACTTTTGCACACTGCCTTCCAGGATATTGGCGACGCGCAGCTCGCGCGCGATTTCGGGCAAATTTTCCGGTGCGCTTTTGTAACGAGCTGTGGAGGTGCGCGAGATGACTCTCAACCCACTAATTTTAGAGAGCGTGGTAATGATTTCGTCCTGAATTCCCTGCGCAAAAAAGGCATTTTCTTTGTCGGAGCTCAAATTCTCGAATGGCAAGACGGCGACCGATTTGCTCTCGATGGCGGGAGCGGGAGTTGTGGCTCGCGTTTTGGCGGCAATAGTAAGCGGCGGCGGAGTATTGGTCGCGGCATTCGTCTTTGCGTTCTGACGGGCAAAGAACCATATCGCTCCGGCTAGGAGGATGGCCGCAAGCGCAGCGGCTCCGATGAACCAGGATTTCGATCGCCAGGCGGGAGCTACACTGGCCGGGCTTGGCGTGGCCCTTTCCTGTTGCGCGGCCGCGAACTTTGCTGGCAAGGCCGAATTCCCGGCTTCATCGGTGTAAAGATTCACCGCGGAAACAGTGACGTCGTGCTTTACCTGGCAGTCGCCGAGATCATGCAAGTACGGCTGCCAGTGTCGGTATTGAGCGAGATCTTCCGCCACCCTTTTCGAAAGAAGAATGTGTCCGGCGTCGCCACAATCCATAACACGTTGGGCCATATTGATGCCGCCGCCGGCAATATTTGATCGGTCGTTCACATCAGTGATGCCACTGACCGGCCCGCTGTGGACACCCATTCGCACTCGAAGTTCTGGATGGCCCTTCAATGCCTTACTGATTTGGAGCGCGCATTCCACCGGAGCCTCCGGAGCGTTGGAAAAGACCAGAGCCATGCCGTCGCCGGTGGGGAGCCGCGTCAATTTACCAGCGGCTTCCGCGGTCCGAAAGGCGTCCGTGCCGCGAACAATTTGATTTAGTTCTTCGAGCGACTCGCGCTGCTCATTGATAAGGAGCTTGGAGTAACCAACAATGTCGACGAACAAGACATGCGCGATCTCAAGTCGCAAATCGGGTTTGGTTTCCGCGGGCATAGTTTTTGTCACGCACAAAGTGCGCAAATCTTATCTCACATCAATGGTAAGAGCGCGAGACGGAAAGCAGATCGTCGCTTCGCCAGATCGCCTTCGCATCGCCTTCGGCGTGCCAGGGCTATGGGAGTGATGGGGCAGATCTCAGATGTCAGGCGGTGGCTGCATGAACTCGATGGTTGTGCCATCGGGGTCGCGAACATAGATCACGCGCTTTCCGGCGTTCGGGCCCGTTTTGAGCGTTTGCGGCTTGCCGGCGGCTTTCCAACCGGACGCGGCGATTTTTTCAAGGACGGCGTCGAGATTATCAACGGTAAGTGCGACATGGACCGATCCGACATCGCACGGCCGAAGATCGACATGTTGTTTCCGATCGGGCGGTGCGAGGTATTCGAGTAATTCGATTTTATGTCCGCCCGGCGCGTTGACGACTGCGAGTTTGATTTCAGCGCCCGGCACGCCTGTGATCTTACTGGCCATTTCTCCCGTTTGATGTGCGCGATGCGAAAATTCGAAACCAAGAACGTTTTGCCAGAATTCGAGCGAGCGATCGAGATTCGAAACTGTGATGCCGGTGTGGTCGGCCGCGATGATTCGAAAATCCACTAGACAGAATTAGCCCGATTTTCCCGAGACCCCAAGACTTTGTCGGCTCTATTCTGAGTAAATCGAATAAATCCTGTTAATCCTGTCTAGTTCTTAACAGCAGCGATGACTTTTAACTCGATCGCGATCGGTGTTGGCAACGCTCTCACTTCAACCGTCGTCCGGGTCGGGTTCGGTTTGCCGTCGCCGGCGAAATATTCGGCGTAGAGTTTGTTGTAGATCGGGAAGTCTTTCTTCATGTTCGTGAGGAAAACCGTAACATCGACAATGTCATTCCAACTCGCGTCGGCGTCTTCCAGAACGAGCCGCACATTTTCGAACACCGCGCGACATTGTTTTTCGATATCGTAACTCGTGACATTGCCGGCGGAATCGAGTGTCACGCCGGGGATTTCTTTGCTGCCGCGCGTGCGCGGTCCGATGCCGGAGAGGAACAGCAAGTTGCCCGCGCGCTTGGCGTGCGGGAACGCGCCCACCGGTTCCGGCGCGCGTTTGCTTTCGAATGTTCTGCTCATCCTCCCGCGATTGCGCCCATGATGAA
>Ga0137372_10008209_pt1 | contig 10095 bp, 13 predicted proteins | sample SagtaG_6_FD_104911 | JGI IMG/M metagenome (GOLD analysis project Ga0137372, IMG submission 104911) | Vadose zone soil microbial communities from Sagehorn Ranch, Mendocino, California, USA - Sage1_R_60_16 metaG | ecosystem: Environmental > Terrestrial > Soil > Vadose zone | place: USA...
CCGCACAGAGCAACGACGTTGCGCTTGACCTTGTCTCGGGCAATGGCCCGGTTCAGCGGGTCACCTCCTTGCGGCTGGTTCGGGGCACGACGGCCAGGACCTGAACCTGCTCGTCGAGGATCCGCAGCACGGTGTCCTCGACCTCGACAGTGACGGTCGCGCCGGCATGACGGAAGCCGACCTACACGCGGTGGCCGATGATCTGGATGCCGCCGCGGCTGTAGAGCCGGCGCTGGACCCGAATCGGGGCGGCGGCGGGTGCGGGTGACGGGCCGGCGAGGCGGGCGCCGCGTAGCCGGGTCGGTGGGCAGCAGGGCGAGCGGGATGGTGTGCCACCACGCGCCGTCGACGCTGCCGATGCGGCGGTCAGCTCGGCCCGGCACCAGCGGCGTTCTCAGCTCGGTCCGGTGGATATGACGCCGAGCTGGCGCAGCATGCCCAGGTCGTCCATGAGGATCCGGCTGGCGACCATGAGCCCGTCGACAACTCGATCAATGACGACACCCTTTACCGTGACGTGCTTTCCGGTCGCCGGAATTCCGGCGAAGTCTCCTGCGTGTGTCCCGCTCCACTGGAACCGGCTGACTACCGTGTCGCCCTCTGCTATCTGCTCCTCAGTGGTCCACCGCAGGTCTGGGAATGCTCCAAGGAGGTCTGTCAGCACCTGCTTGAACCCCTCGCGACCCGGTCCCTGGCCAGGCACCGGGTCGAGCTCGACGAAATCCTCGGCGACGTACCGGTCAAGCGCTGCGACGTCGCGCTGGTTAAAGGCCAACTCCACCATCTCGCGGATGATCGCCTTGTTCTGCTCCGACATGGTAAATGCCTCTCTTCTGTGCGGCCGGTCCGCCGCGAGCGCGGCACGGCCACAGGTGGCGGGTCGGGTTGACGTCACAGTGGCAGCGGGTGGCGTAGCACGCCTTCGCCGTGGGCTCGGCCGGACAGGATCCGGCACAGCTGCACGGCGTCGACCTCATGTGTGGGTCCGTCTGTGCCTTGGCGGTATTGGCCGCCGGCTGGGCCGGTGAGGATGAGCGTGAATGGCTCGCCGTGCAGCCGGGCCCATTCGGCGACGATGTCGGCGATGAGTCGTCCGTCGTGCTCGGGGGTCAGTGCCGCGGTTTGGTTGACGGCCCGGCAGATGTCGATGCGGTGCATCCAGGCGTCCCGGGTTAGTCCCATGCCGGTGAGGTAGTCCACGCGTACCCGGCCGACCGGCGGTCCGAGTTCGAGTACCCGTAGGGCGCGAACCGGCGGCGGGATGCGCCGGCGGGCGTGTTCGGCTCGTGGTGCGGTTTCTCGGATGCGGCGCACGATGTCCGGTGGGCTGAGGTGGGCTCGTTCGCGTATCTGAAGCTCGTTCATGCCGTCGACCCAGTGCACACCACCGATTTCGGCGGTGAGTGGGCGGCCGTGGCGCCGCTGGTGGATGAACTGCCGGATGGAGGCTTGCCCGTCCAGGCTGCCCAGTAGGTGCAGGGCCAGGGCCTTGACGTCCCAGCGAGCGCAGTCGGTCGGCCGGGACCATGCGTCCGCTGGGAGCGCGGCCAGGAGGTCGGCGACGCGACGGTGCTCGACGGCGGCCATGGCGATCGCCTCGCGGTACGGGATGGGTGTGATGGTGGCGACGTCGACGCCGCGCATCGATGTGCTGGTCATGGCGAGTCCTTTCGTCGATTGACGTGGTCGAGGAACATGTCGACAACCTCGTCGGCGTGGCGGGTCCAGCGGTCACCGCCGGGTTCGTTGGAAATCTGCTGGCTGATCAGGCCTCCGATCAGGGCAGTGAAGATGTCCCTGTGGGCGGGGTCGGAGGCGCCGGCTCGGGCGAGCAGTTCGCTGCCCACGTCGAAGAAGCGGATCGCCAGCTGGTACGACTCCGGGGTCGGCTCGAAGGTCGGCACGGGGCGCTCGAACAGTAGTTGGGCGCGGGCCAGGTCGGCGGCGCAGAAGCGCACGAGGTCGGCGACCATCTGCTTGACGGCTTGTCGCGGCTCGGGCCCATATCGGCGTTCGGTCACGGTGGCCAGCAGCTGCTCGCAGCCTTGCGCGAACATCGCGTCGTACAAGGCGTTCTTGGCCGCGAAGTATGAGTACAGGGCCGGCTGGGTCAGATCGACTTCGCGGGCCAGGTTGCGCAGCGACACCGCAGCCACGCCGTCGCGGCGCGCCAGCCTCCAGGCCGCATCGAGGATGCGGTCGCGTACGGCGCTCCGGCGTCGCATCCGTCGGTCGGACTCGGACGCTGTTACCACGGTGCGCTCCTTATCACCGATAAGAAACTGATCGGTGATAAGGCTACGACTTCGACAAGGTCATATCAAGGAGGTGGCGGTGCTCAACTCCACGAGCATCGGACCGGCCTCCACGCGACGATCCATCGCGTTGAGCCAAGCCGGGAACGGCACTGTCACCCATCAGGTGAAGCCGGCGTGTCACCCCTCAGTCGGAGTCGGACACGGCGGGCTGCCGGCATCTGTGCAAACTTTCTGTACGTCTTCAAGGCGGCCCGAAACGGGCCGCACGTGCCGACGAGGAACGGACAGCACCGAGAGCACATGATCGAGATATGGCCGGCAGCCGGCCGGCGGGGAGTTGGCGCTCGGCGTGCCGGTCACGCCGCGCCTTTTCGCAGGTTGTGCGCCGCGGTGGTAGGGCTCTTTGCCTCCGGCGGGGGGCCTCCGGCTCCGGGACGGCGAAGATCCGTAGGGCCGTCGCGCTTCATGGGGTCGCGAGCCATCCCGCCCACCATCGACCCGGGCAAGCCGAGCAGACCACCGCCCGGGCCGCCAGCGCGCGTACGGCCGTCAAGGTCGACTTGATGTGGCGACCCGGGCGGCGGCCCGCTCCCCAATGGGCCGGGTCGACGGCGAACGGGACGGCGAAGTCCTGTGAGTACATCCAACTAAGCGGGACCAACGTCTCTGATCGTGGTGTGAAAGAAGCCAGACTTCGTGTCAACTTGAAATGCCTCTGCGGTTATGATGACGCCCCTGTGGTTCAAAACAACCCGGTCAGGGTCTGAAATCTCAATGAATGATTCGTCGCGCCGAATTGGCACGTCAGCCAATGACATATAACTCGGAATAAATGATTCACTGTCCAAAAAATCGATAAGGCCGCGGCAGTCTGCGGGTCGATACTGGCGGAGCCACGCTCGCCGAGAGACAGAATAGCGGAAGCGTACGTCTGTAACGGGCAGCCACATCGTTCTGCCATTTTGGTCGATGAGCGACATACAGAGGTCAAGGTTCAGTTGCAAATCTCGCTCTTCCCCCACACCGCGGTCGACCTCGCCGGCATTCCACATCTCTTCGAATAGCTTCTCAATGTAGATTCTGGTGTTGCCGCCGTCTGCCGAAAGAACCACTTCTGGACCCTTTTCAGGATCTACTGGGGCTGTACATGTGACCGTAGGGCGGAAGTCGCAGCCGAAGCTAATCGCCGGCTCTAGGGCGACCCACACGATAGGAATAGTCAGCTCCGTGGCCCAGTTCGTTGACGTGGCATCGTGAAGGCTAAATAAAGAGATTCCAGTATTCCTAGCATATGTGATCGCCTGTTTGCTAAAGCCGCCGCTACAGACTAGGACGCCCTTGTGGGCCTTGACGTCTTGAATAACCGACTTGAATTCCCCAATGGTATTCACGTCAGCACGCCGTTTCCTGTCCCGCACCTGCACTACCATCAGGTACTCCTGGTCGCCATCCAGCCACCGGGCGGAAACGTCAATTTGCCGGTCGGCTTCACTGTCACGTCCCGAAATATGATCATCAAGCTCAACAGTGGCATACGGCATTAAGTCGCTTACGATCTTGTGGGCAAGCTCCTCATACTTTGCCCACTGTTCATCTCGCTTTGAAACCATTCTGCCCGGATCCCACTTTCGTATATGGTCGCCCCCGTGGGGCTAATCCTCCTTGGAGAGCACATGGCCTCCATGATGTTAGATGTTGGGTCCGACATGATGCACCGCGGCAAAGATCGGCGACCAGGTTCCAATCAACCAGTCGAGCAGCCAAGCAGCCGGACGCTGGCGGACAGTAGCGGATCTCAGCGGCCGGTCGATGGGGACCAGAACCACGCCGACTAGCAGGCGGGGACGAACTCGTATTGCGTTGGTCACCGAGGTCGAGGACCAGGCCGTCTCAGGTCGTGGTCAGGCCCGTCAAGCGCTGACCAACGTCCACCAACGTTGACCGATCGACCAAGCTGCCCAGCGCTCAGGGCCACGATGAGGACCAGGATCAGGAACACCGGACCAGCCCGGTACCAAGACATCCGCTTGTGTTGCCCTCATCGTCACTCACCTGACGGCTTCACTGTTTGGATCATCGTCCAGGCCGTCACCAGGGCCGTCCGCCGTCCGCGCCGTCCAGGAACAGGTGATCGATCGCGTTGCGGCGAGACGGACCGGTAGACTTTAGAACAGACGTACTAGGCGGTACTGCACGAGTGATGCCACACTGAGACATCCGGACGCAGTGAGGCGCATGGCTGAAGGTGTCGCCTCCACTAGGCTCGTGGCTACACACTGGCTAGCGACCGGCTCGACGCGCATCGATGCGAACGCTGGGAGGGGATCGCCGTGACCGACCGAGTCAGGGTCGCCCGCCGGATGTTCGTATGGGCTCGCCAGCGCTCGGGACGAACGGTAGCGGACCTTGCACGTCGGTTTCCCAAGCTGGCTGACTGGGAATCCGGTACCGCTGCGCCTACCATGCGACAACTGGAGGAATACGCCCAAGCGACGCACACGCCAGTGGGCTATTTCTTCTTGGACAAACCGCCGGTCGAGACCGTGCCAATCCCCGACTTTCGCACATTCGAAAACAAACGCGTAGCCACACCGACGCCCGATCTACTAGACACAATCTACGCCTGTGAGCAGCGCCAGGAATGGTATCGCGAGTTCGCCGAAGCTCATGGTGCCGATCCAGTCGAACTTGTGGGAAATATGCGTGTAAGTCGAGACGTCATCGAGGCTGCGACTCAAATGCGAGACCTGCTCGGGTTCGGATTGGCACGCCGAGTTGAGTTCCCGACATGGGCCAGCGCGCTAAGCGGATTGGCGGAGCATGCCGAGGAAGCCGGCGTTCTCGTGATGATTAGTGGCATCGTAGGCGCCAACACTCATCGAAAGCTAAATCCGGATGAGTTTAGAGGATTCGCGTTAGTAGACGACCTTGCGCCGCTTATCTTCATCAACGGGGCCGACACAAAGGCTGCTCAGATCTTTACTCTCGCTCACGAGCTAGCTCACGTGGCTCTAGGGGGCTCCGCCATCTCCAGGCCTGACCTCCGGGAAATCAACGAAGCTAGTGAAACAGAGCAGTGGTGCAACCAGGTCGCCGCCGAGTTGCTTGTTCCCATGGCGTCGCTCAAGGAGGAATACGAACGCGATAATGACGACCTGACGAACGAGCTTGAGCGTTTAGCAAGATACTACAAGGTAAGCACGTTGGTTATCTTGAGACGCATTTTCGACGCTGGCTTCATAAGTATCTCTAAGTACCGTGCCGCGTTTGACGAGGAGTTGGCTCGCGTTCTCGCGCTGTCGGTTGAAAGAGCCTCCGGCGGCAACTTCTACAACACCCAACCTGTTCGAGTAAGTAAGCGGTTCGCTCGCGCCATCATCGCGGACACGATTGAAGGTCGCACGCTCTATCGGGACGCGTTTCGGCTTCTCGGATTCAGGAAGACCTCTGCCTTCAATGAACTGGGTCAACGGCTCGGGGTCGCCTGATGTACCTCCTCGATGCGAACGTGTTCATCGATGCAAAGAATAGGTACTATGGCTTCGACATCGTGCCGGCGTTTTGGGACTGGCTCCAACAGGCGCACGAGGCAGGTAAGGTCTTTACTGTCCAGCATGTATACGACGAGATAGTCGCTAGCGGAGATGATCTGTCGGCGTGGATAAAGGCCATGCCTGCAACATTCCGCATAGCACCGAGTCCAAATGATCAGGCTTCCCTCGGCGCACTCAGTCAATGGGCGGTCAGTAGTCAGAACTACAATCAAGGCGCAGTTTCGACGTTCTTGGCGTCTGCCGACTACTTCCTCGTGGCACAAGCTCATTCTCGCAGCTATACCGTGGTTACACATGAGGTCGCTGGCTCAGGGTCGAAAAAGAGTGTCAAGATACCCGACGCGTGCAACGCCGTTGGCGTAGCGTGGATGACGCCCTTCAAGATGCTAAGCACCGAGCAGGTGCGCTTCCGGCTCTGACGGATGGCTAGTTTGGCAGGCCGCGCTGGACGGTTAGCCAAATGTCCGCGACCAGCGACCAGGACCGATGGCGACGGACAGCACCGGTCGATTGTCGAGACCACTCTCTCCCGACGGGGTTCCTCGGGCGGCCAGGACCGCGAACGGTGGCGCACTACTGCGGGCGTCCACCCCACCTTGGCCAGTCCGGCGGACACCGTGCCCCCGGCGCCATTCAGGCACTGGGACGAAGCGGTCAAATACGCGCGACCCGCGCCTGACGGCCTTCCCCCCGATGCGCCCCCGAATACTTGTAGATCGCTGGACTCTGCTGGACGCAACGGGATTCCAACGGGAGCACGACAAGCTCGGATACCGGCAGACCAGACATGGTGCAGTACAGCAGTGCGGTACAGCAACCGACCGCCCCGAACGAGGCCGTGAGGAACCATACGAGGCCGGATGACCTCGTATGGGACCGCACCCGACCCCGTGGCCAGTAGTTCGGGACGAAGAGGCGATCCTGGTCCGTGACTGGTCCGCGCCGTCGGTGTTGGCGACGCGCTGCTGGAGGTCTTTGTACTGGGTGGCGATCGCGGTCAGGTAGGTGACGGTGGCCGTGACGATCGCGGTGACCAGGGCGATGACTTTGGCAGTGGACACGCCGGAGCCGGCCGCGGCGGCGGGGGCGCCGGCGCCGGTGCCGGCCAGGCCGAGCCAGCCGGCCAGTTCGATGAGGAAGGGGATGAACGCGGCGACCGAGCGCTGCCGTATGTCCTCACTCTGGCGGTCTTGTGGAGAGGGATTGCTCCTCCCCGTGGTCTCAGCGGCGCGCATCTGGCACGACCGAGTGTCAGGTGCGGCGGTCGCTGCTGTCCGAAAGCGCGGCCTGGTGATCCAGACGGCCACGTCTTCCTGTGCGCTCGTTTGTGCGATCGGTCCGTTTTCTCGTCGGGGCCGGTGTAACTTTCGTTAAGCCACCGTTACGAGGAGTGATGATGTCGGAGGACACCTGGCTTGCCGCTCGCCTCATTCCTACCTCGGGGATCAACGGAGCCGAAGAGCAGGAGCGCCGGGCCACGTCGGCGCTGCTGGCGGTGATGAGTTCCGTACGGGAGTTCGGTCGTGCCCTGACGCAACCGCTCGGCGCGCCGGCCGGGCCCTTGCAGACCTTCATCGAAGTTCCGTTCAAACACGGTGACAAGCAATGCTTCCCCGACGGCCTGGTAAGGGTGGTGCGCGGTCAGCGCCAGTGGACAGCGTTGGTGGAGGTCAAGACGGGTGGCAACGAGTTGCAGGCCGAGCAGCTCGAGCGCTACTTGGACGTCGCCCGCGACGAGGGCTTCGACGTGCTGATCACGATCTCGAACGAGATCCCGCCCGTCGCCGGCCAGCATCCGACCTCGGTCGACAAGCGGAAGCTCCGAAAGGTCGGGTTGCATCACCTGCCGTGGAGCGAGATCCTCACGGTAGCGGTGATGCAGAAGGAGTACCGCGGAGTTGCGGATCCCGACCAGGCGTGGATCCTCGGCGAGCTGATCCGCTATCTGGAGCATCCCCGGTCCGGCGCGATGGAGTTCAGCGACATGGGGCCGGCATGGGTGCCGGTGCGTGAGGCGATCAGCGCCGGCACACTGCGGCCGAATGACGCGGTTGTGCCCGAGGTCGCGGGAAGGTTTGACGCCCTGGTGCGCTACGCGGGGCTGAAGTTGGGCCGGCAACTGGGCACCGAGGTGATCCCTGCGCTCTCGCGACGGGAACTTGCCGATCCCCCCGCTCGAACCCAGGCGCTGGTGAGTCAGCTGACCTCGACCGCAACGATGACCGCGGGCCTCAGGATCCCCGGTGCGGTCGGTCCGCTGCACGTCACGGCCGACCTGCGGGCCGGTAAGATCATCTGCCATGTCGACGTCGAGGCGCCGCGCGAGGGCAGACCCACCACGCGGGTCAACTGGCTAGTGCGCCAACTCAAGGACGCTCCGGACACTGTCCGCGTCGAAGCGTTCACGATGCACGCCAGAGGACCGGGCAGCGCCGACCTTCTCCGGGCGGTCCGCGCCGACCCCACGATCCTGATCGGCGACCCGACCAGGGAACTGCGATCGTTCCGTATCGCCCAGTCCACACCGGCCGGCACCAAGCGCGGAACCGGCCGCGGGGCCTTCATCGATTCACTCCTCGCCGCCATCGACGACTTCTACGAACAGGTCATTCAAAACCTGAAGCCGTGGATGCCAGCAGCGCCGCGGCTGCGGTCTCCTGATGAGCCGAAGCCCGTCGAGCCGGTGGCGGCAAGCCTGGTTTCCACCGCGATCTCCTCCCAGGACGGCCCGCAGCCGGGCAATGCTGCTCCCGTGGCGACCGGCACCGCAATCGAGCAGGTCGTCCAGACCCACAGTACGGAGCCCGGCCCGCAGGATGCCCCAGGCCACCAGGAATCGGTTGAACCCACGATCGTTACCTGAGCTTTCGCTGACGCGCGTCGACGAACCGCTGCACCATTCCATTGGCGACCGGACTCGCCGGCTCCGAGGTAGGCACACGTGAGGCCAGGGCCACGGATGACACCGGACGCCAGCGCGCCGGCGGCGACATCGCTCGGAAGGCGACGAACGCTGTGCGGGGGTCGGGCCGTTCGTCGTGTAGCAGCGGCTGTAGCAACGCACACGGACGATCACAGCGAGCGGTGGATGAGGTTCGAGGGTTAGCCGAGCCCGCAGACGAGCAGCTCACCAGCCCGAACGGGTGCCCGGAACTTACACTCGGAAGGTCCCGCTCCAATCGGTCTGGAGACTCATTCAGCGCCTCCTCCGCGTTCGCTAGGCGAAGTTATCCACGGAACCCGAGCGCCCTCGGGAGGCGGACTCTCTACCTCTGCCACTCGTGAGCTAACACGGAGTACAGCAGCGAGTCCCGCCAGCCACCGTTGGTGAAGACGTGATCGCGGATGCGCCCCTCGTACTGCATGCCAAGGCGTTTCGCCATCGCGATCGAGGCCTCGTTGTCGGGGCCGATGGCGGCCGAGATCCGGTGAAGTCCAAGCTGTCGGAAGCCGAAGTCAACGAGGGTCCGCGTGGCGTCGGTAGCGTAGCCGTGGCCCCACTGGTCACGCCGGATGGCGTACCCGAGCTGCGCCGCCTGCACGCCGTTGAGGCCGAGGCGGGCGAAGCCGATCAGTTCGTCGTCGGGCAGGGTGACGGCGAGGTAGTACTCGGTTCGGGGCGTGATCTCGGCGCGTTCTAGCGCGCCGTCGATCATTGCCTGGGTTGAGTCGCGGTCGCGGGCGTCGAAGGATAGCCAGCGGGTGACGTCTTCGTCGCCGACGACGGAGAACGCGGCGGCCGCGTCGTCGCGTCGGAATTCCCGAAGCGTGACGGCGCGGCCGGTGAGGGTGACCGGGTACATAGCCCGATCTTCTCTTATCGGGGCAGGGCGCGTACCTGGGTATGGGTGAAGTCTTCGATCCCGTCGACCAGGTCCCCGGCGTCGCCGGCGAGGCCGGCGCGGGAGAGTGACTGGTGGACGCGCTGGACGGAGTGAACGATCCCGTTGATGCGCTGCTCGACGGGGAGGTCTAGCACGGGCGCCAGGGCGTCCGCGGCGCCTTCGATGTCTCGCCCGGCGATACGGGCGATGGCGAGATCCGCGTGGGAGCCGGCCTGGTCGCCGAAGGCCCATGCCGGGTCGTTGGTGTTGGCGTACGCCTCGACGGCGCGGGTGGAGTAGTCCTGAGCGGCGGGCGCCTCGTCGGGTAGCCAGGCGTGGCTGTGTCAACCTGAGTTGGCCCCGGTGTAGCAGCTTGAAGTGGCCCCACCTTGCGGTGGGCCAGTCGGGGGTCAGGGTGTGGTGGTGTGGGTGTGGCCGTGGCAGGTGCTGGCGTTGAGG
>Ga0137372_10008210_pt1 | contig 10095 bp, 10 predicted proteins | sample SagtaG_6_FD_104911 | JGI IMG/M metagenome (GOLD analysis project Ga0137372, IMG submission 104911) | Vadose zone soil microbial communities from Sagehorn Ranch, Mendocino, California, USA - Sage1_R_60_16 metaG | ecosystem: Environmental > Terrestrial > Soil > Vadose zone | place: USA...
AGCTTCGAGGTCTCGTAGCCGAGCACCATCTCGGCGATCATGTCCTGGACGAACTGGTAGCGGCCGATCGGCTCCCCGAAGGTCTCGCGCTCGCGCGCGTACTCGACCGAGCGCTCGAGGCAGGCGCGGATAACGCCGCACGCGCCGGCGGCGACGGTGAAGCGGCCCTGGTCGAGCCCGTACATCGCGATCTCGAAGCCCTGGCCTTCCTCGCCGACGAGGTTCTCGGCCGGCACCTCGACGTTCTCGAAGAAGAGCTCGCCCGTCGAGCCTGCCCAGATTCCGAGCTTGTGCTCTGTCTCGCGGGTCGAGACTCCGGGCCACTCACGCTCGACGATGAAGGCGGAGATCCCCTTGTGCTTCGCGCCGGGGTCGGTCTTCGCGAAGACGAGCTGGTGGTCGGCGACGGTCGCGTAGGAGATCCAGTTCTTCTGGCCGTTGAGGACGTACGTGTCGCCACTGTGGACCGCGGTCGAGAGCATCGAGGCGACGTCCGAGCCGGCCGCGGGCTCCGTCAGCCCGAAGCAGGCGAGCTTCTCGCCGCGGGCCTGCGGCGCGAGGTAGCGCTCCTTCTGCTCCCCGTTGGCGTAGCGCAGGAGCGCAAGCGAGTTGAGGCCGACGTGGACCGAGATCAGGGTGCGGAAGGCGGCCTCGCCGCGCTCGATCTCCTCGCAGGCGAGCGCCTCGGCGACGAAGTCGAGCCCGGCCCCGCCGTGCTCCTCGGGGATGACGATCCCGAGGAGGCCCAACTCGGCCATGCCCTCGATGACAGACAGGTCCAGGTGATGGTTGATGTCGTTCTCGATCGCGTTCGGAAGCACGCGCTCGTCCACGAACGCCCGTACGGTGTCCTGGATCAGCCGCTGCTCGTCGGTGAGCTCGAAATCCATCGGGCTGAGTCTATTGACGCCGAGGCTTCCCGGGCTACGATTGACTGACTAGTCAATCAACGCTCGATTTCTGGCTGGTGGAGCCGATATGACGACCGTGGAGGAGACAGTCGCAGGCGGAGTTTCGTTCGGCCTGACCGACGAGCAGCGGGCCCTGCGCGCGCTCACGCACGAGTTCGCCGAGAAGGAGATCCGGCCGCGTGCGGCCGAGTACGACGAGCACTCGACCCATCCCGCGGAAGTGCTCGCGAAAGCGCACGAGCTCGGGCTCATGAATCCCCACCTCCCGGAGGAGTTCGGGGGCATCGGGCTCGGGGCCTTCGAAGCGATCCTGATCGGCGAAGAGCTTGCCTGGGGTTGCGCCGGGATTGCCGTCTCGATCGTCGCCAACCAGCTCGGCTCGGCACCGGTGCTGCTCGCCGGCACCGACGAGCAGAAGCGCAAGTGGCTCCCTCCGCTCGTCGAGGAGCCGCTCCTCTGCTCCTTCGCACTCACCGAGCCGAACGCGGGCTCCGACGTCTCCGGGATCCAGACGACCGCGGTCCGGCAGGGCGACGAGTACGTCATCAACGGCTCGAAGATGTTCATCACCAATGCGGGTCACGCCGCGTGGATGGTCGTTTTCGCTTCGACCGACAAGAGCAAGGGGCAGCGCGGGCTGTCGGCCTTCATCGTCCCGTCCGATACCGACGGCGTCACGATCGAGAAGCACCTCGACAAGATGGGCCAGCGGGCGACCGACACCTCTGCGGTCGCCTTCAGCGACGTCAAGATCCCGGTCGGTAACCGGCTGGGCGAGGAGGGTGACGGCTTCAAGATCGCCATGCGGACGCTCGACCATACGCGGCCCGGAACGGCGGCCGGCGCGGTGGGGGTCGCACGTGCGTCATACGAACTCGCAGTCGACTACTCGCGCGAGCGCGTCCAGTTCGGCCAGCCGATCGCGATGAACCAGGGCGTCAACTTCCTGATTGCCGATATGGCGGCGGAAATCGAGGCGGCGCGCCTGCTCACGTGGCAGGCGGCGTGGCTGCTCGATCGCGGCGAGCGGGCGACGCTCCAATCGTCGTACGCGAAGCGGTTCGCCTCGGACACGGCGATGAAGGTGACGACGGACGCGGTTCAGATTTTCGGGGGTTACGGCTATATGCGCGAGTATCCCGTCGAGAAGCTCATGCGCGATGCGAAGCTTTTTCAGATCTACGAAGGCACGTCACAGATCCAGCGGCTCGTCATCGCGCGCGAGATCTTCTTTCCAAAAAACTGAGCCGGCCTGGCCCGAAGGTAGACTCCCGGTCTTGTCGGTGCGGGTCGCTGATCTTCCCCGCGCCCGGCGGCGTAAGCGTGCCCGGGTGCGGCTTCTCTGGCAGTGGAGCCTGCTCGTCGCCATGCTGCTCGTGCTCGGCGGGACCGTGCTCGGGCTCGCATTCGCGGGCTCCCCGGAACGCCTTCCTGAAGGCACGCAGATCGCCGGCGTCGACGTCGCAGGCCTGACCCCCGGCGACGCCCGCGCGCTGCTCGAGCGGCGGGAGCGGGAGCGCGCAAACGTGCCGGTCGTCTTCACCGCGGACGGGCGGCAGTGGCGCGTGAGGCCCGCCTCGGTCGTCCTCGACACCGATTGGTCGGCTGCAGTCGAGGCGGCGCGCCGGCAGGGCGAGGGCTTCGCCCCGCTGCGAGGGCTCAAGCGACTCGGCGTCCGGGTCTTCGGCGGGGAAGTCGTGCCCAGGACGAGGGTCTCCGAGCCGGCTCTCGACGCCTACGTGCGGTGGTTCTCGCGCGCGCTCGACCGACAGCGTGTCGAGCCTTCGCTCGCTCTCCAGGGGCTCGAGCCGACGATCGTGCCGGGGCGCCCCGGCCGCGTTCTCGACCAGGAGGTGGCCGCCCGGCTCATCGTGCGCTCGCTGACCGGCTATTCGAGGGCACCTGTCGCGCTCCCGCTGCGGATCGACCGCCCCCGGCTGACCGCCGCAGACCTGGCCGGAGCGCGAGCCAAGCTGTCGACCGCGCTTTCGGCCCCGGCCGAGCTGAACTACGGGCCAGGCGGGTGGCACCTGTCGCAGCGGAAGATCACCCGGCTGCTCGTGCTGCCGCACGATGGCGAGCGCTCGCTGGCGATCGGCGGGCCGGCTGCCACACGGTTCTTCGCCAACCTGCGTAGGCGCGTCGGCCACGCGCCGAGAGACGCCGGATTCGCAATCGGCGCGCGCAACGTCGTCCGCGTCGTTCCGGCACAGCCTGGACGCCGTCTAGATGCGGACGGGACAACCCGCGCTCTCCTGACGGCGATGCTCTCCACCCACGATCGGGAAGCGGAGCTGCAGGTCGTGTCGATCGCGCCGGACCGGTCGACCAGCGAAGCGCAGGCGATGGGGATCACGGGGCTCGTCGGCACCTACGAGACGTTCTACGGCGGCGTGCCGAACCGGATCCACAACGTCCAGCTCGTCGCGCACCTGATCGACAACCATCTGATCGCGCCCGGCGCGGAGTTCTCGTTCAACGCGACGACGGGGGAGCGTTCGCCCGAAAAGGGCTTCCTCGAAGCGCCCGTGATCATCAACGGCGAGCTCAAGACCGGGCTCGGCGGCGGCATCTGCCAGGTCTCGACGACTGTCTTCAACGCGGCCTACGAGGCCGGCCTCTCGATCACCGATCGGACGAACCACGCGCTCTACATCAGCCACTACCCACTCGGCCGGGACGCGACCGTCAACTATCCCGACACCGACCTGCGCTTCGTCAACGACACGAAACACTGGCTGCTGCTCCGCACGTTCGTCGGCTCTTCGTCACTGACAGTCGCGCTCTACGGTGCGCCGCAGCACCGGCGAGTCGAGAGCGACGTCTCGCCGCTCGTGGTCAAGGGCGATCCGCCGGTCAAGCGCGTCTCCGATCCGAACCTCTATGTCGGGCGGACGGTGCTCGAGGAATCGGGACAGCCGTCGCGCTCGACGAGCGTCCGCCGGCGCGTCTACAGCGCCGGCGGGAAGCTCCTCTACGACCACACGTGGTATTCGTCGTACGTCGCTGAGCCGCGCGTGATCCGCGTCGGGACGAAGCGGAAGCCCCCGCCGCCGGTCAAGAAGAAGAAGAAGGCGCCGCCACCTCCTCCGCCGCCACAGTCGCCGCCTCCACCGATCTCTCCGCCGCCGGCCTAGTACTAGGTTGTTTCGGACTCGGCGATCGCCTCGGCGAGCCAGACAGGCACGCGGGTCGGGCGATGGTCGCCAACGGAGACGCAGGCGTGCGTTGTCCAGCCCTCGGCGATTCGCTCACCCGCTCGCTCAACGGAATACTCGAAGCGGAAGCGGGCACCGCGCAGGTCGCCGCAGCGGGCGAGGATCGTCAGCCGATCGTCGAAACGAGCGGCCTCGACGTAGCGGGCGTAGGCCTCGAGCGTCAGCGCGTCGACGCCTTCCTCGCGCAGACGGAGGTAGCCGCCGCGGAAGCGGCGCAAGTACTCGATTCTCGTCATTTCGAACCAGACGAGATAAGCCGCGTGATGCGCGATCCCCTGGGCGTCGGTCTCCGCGAAGCGAACGGTGACCTCGGTCGCGAAGTTGAAGTCGCCCACGGGCGCGTAGCATCGCAGCGCCGTCTGCAGGCCGCCGGGGCGAGCTGATCCGTGACTGCGACCAGCGAAGAGATCAGGAAGCTGGCTGACCTCATCCGCGAGAGTCAACCTTGCGTCGTGCTGACAGGCGCGGGCGTCTCGACCGAGAGCGGGATCCCCGACTTCCGCTCGCCGACCGGGCTGTGGGCCGAGGCCGACCCGCTCGAGGTCGCTTCGCTGCAGGCATTCCGCGCCGATCCGGAGCGCGTGTGGAGCTTCTACGCCCCGCGGTTGCGGATGCTCACCGGTGCGGAGCCGAATGCCGCCCACCTGGCGCTTGCCGAGCTCGAGCGGCTCGGGCTCGTGCGCGGGGTCATCACTCAGAACATCGACCTCCTGCACGAGCGCGCCGGAAGCGGCGATGTGATCGAGGTGCACGGCTCGATCCGGACCGCGACCTGTCCGAGCTGCGGCGCCGTCCACCCGCTGGAGGACGTTGCCGCCTCAATCGAGGCTCGCGGCGTCCCGCACTGCCGGCGTTGCGGCGCGGTCCTCAAGCCAGACGTCGTGCTCTTCGGAGAAGTACTCCCCGAGCGGGCGATCGACCGCGCCTACGAGTTGGCGCGCCGTGCGGCTCTGATGCTCGTCGTCGGGTCGGCACTCGAAGTCTTCCCGGCCGCCGACCTTCCGCTCGAGACGCTCCGGGCCGGCGGTGCGCTCGCGATCGTCAATCGGGAGCCGACGCCGCTTGACGAGGAGGCTGAGTTGAGGATCGGAGGATCGGCGGGCGAGGCGCTGAGCGCGGTTCTCGCCGAGCTGGAGCCAGGCTAGGCGCTGGCTCGGCGGAGCGGGATCTCGTTCAGCACGCGCCGGCAGGAGGAGCAGACCTTGCGCTCTACTTCGAACGGAACGCCGGCCTTCTGACGCAGCACATACGTCGTGATCTCCGTGTGGCGGTGCGACTTCACGGGGCTCATCTGGGCCATTTCCTTGAGGCTAGCTCGGGCATCGGTTGTTGGAGTCTCGAAGCAGTGACGATTTGGTGGAAAGGTCGTAAACACTCCGACGCTCACATCCTCGGCTTGTTAGTGGAGAAGGATTAGCGTCGACGCGTCGGCGGTAAGGTGTCTGAGAAGGACAAGCGACGAAAGGCATTGCTGATGGCGCAACGCAACAAGGATCTCTTGAGCCGGCTGGCGGACCGGGGCGAGCAGGTGGTCGGCCGCATCACCGACCTCCCCGGTGCGAAGACGCTGCTCGACCGGACGACCGCGCTCGCCAAGCGGGTGGACGAGATGCAGAAGCGCCTGCGTAGCCTCGACTCGGTCGTGAAGAGGCTGACCGCGGCCGAGCGCCGGCTCGACAAGCTCGAGGGCAAGGGCACGACGCGCAAGAGGCCGGCCACGCGGCGCACGACCTCCGCCCGGTCCTCAACCGCCAAGCCGACGACGACGCCGAGGCGCACCACGCGCCGGCGGCCTCCTCCGAGCTCAAGCTAGGCCGAGGCCCTAGGCGCCGCTTGCGGTGCCGCCCTCAGGATGCTCGGGCTTCGCCCGTGCATCCGTCTGAAATGACCGGTCGAGCCATTACGCGTCGACGGCACCGCCGCTAGGCACCCGCAACCGCAGGGAGCGCGGGACGATCTCGAAGCTCGCCGGCGTCGTTCCCGGCTGCTCGCCGTCCAGCTCGACCGGTAGCGGGATCGGCGACTCGATTGTCACCTGCGGGCCCCGGAGCAGCTCGGCCTTGGGATGGGGGAGATGAGTCCCCCGGTAGATCTTCGGCAGCGTGAGCACGAGATCACGCTTGGTCACGTCACCGATCAGGAGGACGTCGAAGAGCCCATCGGCGGGATCCGCGTCGGGGCAGATCTTCATGCCCCCGCCGAAGTAGCGCCCGTTCGCGACGACGACGTCGTACATCGCGCCGGTCCGCTCCTCGTCTCCGACCGTGACGGTAACCTGGGCGTTCCGCCAGCGGGCGAAGACGGCGAGCGTGCTCCAAGCGTAGGAGACCTTTCCTCCCAGTGCCTTGCCGGTCTCGTTCACGCGCTTGGCGACGGCCCCGCTCATCCCCGCGCTCGCGATGTTCGCGAACCAGCTGACGCTTTCTGCGCCCGCCCACGTGTGGAGGGTCGCGCGGCCGAGGTCGACCTCGCGGCTCGGCCCCGAGTGGGCGACCTCAAGCGCGTCTTCGAGCTTCCTCGGGATGCCGAAAGTGCGCACGAAATCGCCTCCCGTGCCCCGGTGGACGACCGCCAACTCGATGCCCTCCAGTCCCGCGATGCCGTTCACGATCTCGTTGACGGTTCCGTCTCCGCCGACCGCAACCAGCAGGCGGGCGCCGTCGTTCGCCGCCTCGCGGGCCAGATCGACGAGGTGACCCTGACGCTCAGAGAGCAGGGCGTCTCCGATCAGCCCGCGGTCGGCCGCAAGGCGGGCGATCTCGGGCCAGCGCTTGCCAGTCGCTCCGCCGTCGGAGGCCGGGTTGACGAGGAAGACGGTCTCGCTAATGAGACTTCGCGGTGACGGTGGCGAGGGCGACACGCGTCATCCGGTCGACGCCGGCTTGGAGATCTTCGTCCGAGATCCGCGTGAACGAGCCGCCGACGAGGATGTCGCTGACCGTGAGCAGGCACCCCGCCTGCACCTGGCGGAGCGCGCCGATCGTGAAGAGGACGGCGGCCTCCATCTCGACGGCGAGCACGCCGCGCGCCGACCAGCGCCCGTGCCGCTCCTCGTCCGGGTCGTAAAAGGTGTCCGAGGACGCGATCGCCCCGACGCGCATGGATTGGTCGAGCTCCTTCGCGGCGTGGACTGCGCCGTGCACGAGCTCCCAGTCGGCGGTCGGGCAGTGGGGCTCGCCGCCGACGTAGTGCCGCGCCGTGCCGTCCGCGGGGACGGCGGTCAGCGCGACGATCAGGTCGCCGAGCTCGAGGTCGGGCTGGAGCCCGCCGCACGTGCCGACCCGGAGGAAGCGCTTCACGCCCAGCTGCACGAGCTCCTCCATCACGATCGCCGCGGAAGGACAGCCCATTCCCGTCGCCTGCACGGAGACCGGCCGGCCCTCGAACTCGCCCGTGTAGCCCAGCAGGCCGCGCTCGGCGTTTCGCTGGACGGCTCTGTCGAGGTAGGTCTCGGCGATGTATTGCGCACGAAGCGGGTCTCCGGGGAGAAGGCAGGCCTCGGCGTACTCGCCCTGCTCGGAACGGACGTGGATCGGCACGCGCGGACCTTATTGCGATTGCGATGATCTCGGCTGTGCTGACCGATCCTGCGCTCGACTCGATCCTCGCCTTCTGCGCCGAGGATCCGATCGAGCGCGTCTTCCTCGAGGACGTAGCGCGACGCGGCTTCGGGCGCTTTCGGGGCGTGGAGGGTGGAGACGGTCTCGCCGCCCTGTGCTACTTCGGCGCCAATGTCGTCCCTTCAGGCAGCGGGTGCGATGCGTTCGCCGGCGAGGCCGCCGCCCGCGGGACGCGGATGCTGATCGGCGACGAGCAGGCCGTCGGGGAGCTCTGGACAGCCGCGCGCTCGCTCATGCCCGAGCCGCGCGAGGATCGACCCGACGAGCCGGTCTACGTGCTCCGGGAGGCCGTCGGCGGGGAACCCAACGGCGTGCGGCCGGCGACCGTCGACGATCTCGATCTGCTCCTTCCGGCCTGCGCTGCCACACACGCGGGAGAGCTCGGTGTCGACCCGCTCGAGCGCGATCCACACGGCTTTCGCCGCCGGACGCTCGCGCAGATCGAGGAAGGCCGGTCGTGGCTGTGGGCCGAGGACGGGACGATTCTCTTCAAGGCCGAAGCCTCGGCGTGGACGCCGAGCGCCGTCCAGCTGCAGCAGGTCTGGGTCGATCCCGAGGTGCGAAACCGCGGCTACGGCAAGCGCGGGCTCTCGGACCTCTGCCGGCTACTGCTGGCCCAGACGCCGACGGTGTGCCTGTTCGCGCGTCGCGAGAACGAGCCTGCGATCCGCCTCTACGAATCGATCGGGATGGAGCGAGCGGGCACGTACCGAAGCGTCCTCTTCTAAGCGGTCTGTTGCAAAGTCTCGTGAGAAGGTTGTTGCTGGTCGGGCTCGCTGCCTGGATCGGTCGCTGGCTCGCGCTCGAGGTCGCCGTTCGGCTCGCGCAGAGGCGGTCGCCTCCCACGCTTGCGCCCAAAGACGCTCCTCGTCCCCCGGGCCTCATGCCGGGGCCTTTCGACTAGCTTTTGGCCATGGAGCAGAGAGCCTTTCGCAAGGCCGTCGAAGCCGACATCCGAGAACATCGGCTGATCGCGCCCGGCGGCGACGTGACCGTCCTCGTCTCGGGCGGCGCCGACTCGACCTGCCTCTGGCACGTGCTGCGCGAGCTCGGCTATCAGGTCTCGGCGCTCCACGTGAATCACGGCCTCCGGGGCCTCGAGTCGGACGATGACGCCGAGTTCTGCCGGGACGCGCTCGGAGCGGAGGTCGTCGACGGCCGCGGCGGCGAGACCGAGGGCGAGCTGCGCGAGATCCGCTACTCGTTTGCGACGGACAAGCTTCGGGCCACGGGCCACACGGTCTCGGATCAGGTCGAGACCGTGCTCTACCGGATTGTCGCCAGCGGTGCGCCGGGCCTGATCGAATGGGCGCGCGCGGACGGCGTCGTGCGGCCCTTGCTCAATCGCTGGCACGACGAGACCGAGGCTTACTGCCGCGCAGCGGGGCTCGATTTTCGCCGGGACTCCTCGAACCGCGACACGAAGCGCGGCCTGATTCGGGGCGAGATCATCCCCCTGCTCCTACGCCTGCACCCGGGCGCCGAAGGCAACCTCCTGCGGCTCGCCGGCCGCAAGACGGCCCCTCCCGAGCTCGTTCAGCTGCTCGAATCCGCCGAAGGCTCGACTCGCCTCGACCTCAGCGGGGGCCGGTCGATCGTCCGCGAGTACGCCCGGGTCTGGCTCGAACGCTCGCCAGTGGTGCTCGTGGGCGAGGTGCGCTGGGGCCCTTGGCGCATCGCGTCCGAGCGGAAGGGGCTTAAGGTACGTGGGTGGCGCCCCGGCGACCGGCTGGCGGGGCGCACGAAGAAGATCCAAGACGTGTTCGTCGACGCCAAGATTCCGCGATCGGAGCGCGAGGCGTGGCCGCTCGTGGTGCGCGGCGACGAAGTCGTCGCGGTTCCCGGGATTGTCGAGGCCGAAGGAGTGCTTGCCGAGCGTGTCACAGACTGAGCTGGAACACGGAATAGCGGAGGTCCTCGTCGACGAGGAGACCCTGCGCGCCCGTGTGCTCGAGCTCGGCGAGGAGATCTCGAGCGACTACACCGGGCGCGACCTGCTCCTCGTCGGCGTCCTCAAGGGCGCTGTCTTCTTCATGGCCGACCTGATGCGCTGCCTGACCGTTCCCTGCGAAGTCGACTTCATGGCCATCTCGAGCTACGGAGCTGCGAGCGACTCCTCGGGTGTCGTCCGCATCCTCAAGGACCTGGACATCCCGCTCGACGGGCGGCACGTGCTCGTTGTCGAGGACATCATCGACTCGGGGCTCACGCTTTCCTACCTGATGCGCAACCTCGAGTCGCGCGAGCCCGCCACGCTCGAGGTCGTCTCGCTGCTGACGAAGCCCTCGCGTCGCCAGATCGACGTCCCCGTGCGTTGGGTCGGCTTCGAGATCCCGAACCGCTTCG
>Ga0137372_10008212_pt1 | contig 10094 bp, 8 predicted proteins | sample SagtaG_6_FD_104911 | JGI IMG/M metagenome (GOLD analysis project Ga0137372, IMG submission 104911) | Vadose zone soil microbial communities from Sagehorn Ranch, Mendocino, California, USA - Sage1_R_60_16 metaG | ecosystem: Environmental > Terrestrial > Soil > Vadose zone | place: USA: California...
ATCGGGATGCCGCAGCATGCTCTTGGGCGTGAATACTACCAGCGGTTTTCTCCACTTCCGCAGCGCCTGCCGCCGCAGCAGGTGGAAGTATTGTCCCGCATTGGACGGCTGGCAGATCTGGATGTTGTCACGCGCCGCCAGTTGCAGAAAACGCTCGATGCGGGCGCTGGAGTGCTCCGGCCCCTGTCCTTCATAGCCGTGCGGCAGCAACAGCACCAACCCCGATAACAGTCCCCACTTGTCTTCGCCTGCGGCCACAAACTGATCGATCACGGCCTGCGCCACGTTCGCGAAATCACCGAACTGCGCTTCCCACAGCACCAGAGCCTCCGGATAGTCGCGGCTATAGCCGTACTCAAATCCCATGACCGCAGCTTCGGAAAGAGTGGAGTTGTAGATATCGCACGCTGCCTGATTGGGAGCGATGTTCCGCAGCGGGACATATTCCGTTTCGTCCTCGGTGTCAATCAGCACCGAATGACGCTGGTTGAAGGTCGCACGCCGGGTGTCCTGCCCGCTCAGGCGCACGGGGATCCGCTGCTTCACGAGACTAGCAAACGCCAATGCCTCGGCCATGCCGTAATCGAGCGGCTTCTTCCCGGCGCCCATCTCGGCGCGCTGTTCGAGCAACTTCTTCACTTTGGGATGGATGTGAAAGCCCTCGGGATATGTGGTCAGCCGCCCGGTTAGTTCCATCAGCGGCTCGCGGGGGACACCCGTCGGAACCTCATACTCCGCGTGGTACCGCCCTCCAAAGTAGTCATCCCAATATTTTGGAAGTTCGCGCAGCAGCGGCTTCTTGGTGATGAGTGCCGCGTTCTTCTGGGCAGTTTCGAATGCGCTCTTGATGGCCGCAACCCGCTCCGCAACATCTTCGACGCCGATCTTCTTCGCGTAAATCTCCCACAGCGGCCGATGCTCCTTGATCGCCTTGTACATCAGCGGCTGCGTGACGGTGGGATCGTCGACTTCGCTATGGCCGTGGCGCCGGTAGCCGATCAGGTCCACCACCACGTCCGTCCCAAACTGGTAGCGGTATTCGGTGGCCATGCGCATGATGCGAAGGACGGCATCCACGTCTTCGCCGTTGACGTGAAAAATCGGGATCGGCTGCCGCCGCGCCAACTGCGCCGAGAAACGCGAGGAATGCTCCTCGCGCGCGTTGGTAGTGAATCCGACCAGGTTGTTTACGATGAGGTGGATCGTCCCGCCGACGGTGTAGCCGCCGAGGTCGGCATAGTTCAGCGTCTCAGCCGTGATGCCTTGCCCCGCGAAAGCTGCGTCGCCGTGCACCAGCAGCGGCAGATACTTTGCCTTGCCGCCTTCGCCGGCCCGATCCTGCTTGGCCCGTGTGCGGCCTACCGTTACTGGATCGACCGCTTCCAGATGGCTGGGATTCGAAGCCAGATGAATGTGAATCCTGGCCCCGCTCCTCGTAACGTACTCGCCCGTCGCGCCGATGTGATACTTCACGTCACCCGAGCCGAGCACGCTGCGCGGGTCCACGTCTTCGAACTCGGCAAAAACCTGCTCGGGCGGCCGCTTCGCCACGTGAATAATGACGTTCAACCGTCCGCGATGGCTCATGCCCATGACCAGTTCCACCGCGCCGCGTTCCCCGGCAACGTCGAGCAACTCATCGACCGCGGGCAAAAGCGAAGTGTTGCCTTCGAGCGAAAAACGCTTGGTGCCGAGATAACGCGACTGCAGCGTCTGTTCAAACAGGTCGGCGCGCATCAGCAGATCGAGCGCGCGCTCCTGGTCCACCGGCCCGGGCTCTGCTTCGATGCGCTCCTGGATCCAGCGGCGGCGCTCCGGGTCAACGATATGCATGAACTCCACGCCCACGCTGCCGCAGTAAATGCGGCGCGCCTCCTGGGCCCACTCGTTGTCGATCTCCAGATCCGGATGCGGTTGCGGAGGAAGCAGGCCCAGCGGGTTCAGCTCGGCCTCCAGGTATCCCCACTGGCGGAACAGGTTAAGAACCCGCTCGCGTTCGTAGTTTTCGATGACTCCCGGGGCGGCGTCCCGGGTAGTACTCCGCGTTGAAGTAGCCATATCAGGTCTTCTATTAGAATAACGGATGAAGTTGAGTGGAGCTACGGGCGCCCTCGCCCGTAGAATGCGGACGCGGGCTCTGGCGCCGATCACAGCAAGATTCGCTCGCCGCAATTATTCTGAAGTAAGAGGCATACTGCGATGGCGCTTCGTCCCAGCGCGGCCAAGCCCGGAACCCCGGTCATTCTCGGTGTCCCCTTCGATGCCAACTCTTCCTGGTTGCGTGGAGCGGCCGGCGCCCCGCCGATCATCCGCGTGGCGTTCACTTCCGATTCGTCGAACTCGTGGACGGAAACGGGCATCGATCTGAGCCCGGAGGGAACGTACTGCGACGCCGGCGACCTGAAGTTCACCTTTGATGAGCCATTCGTCGCCATCGAAAAGAGAGTCGGCGAATTGCTCGACAAGGGCTTGCGGCCGGTCTGCCTGGGCGGCGACCACTCGATTACACTGCCCATTATGCGCTCCTTCGGCGCTCACATCCCGGGCCTGACCGTTCTCCATTTCGATGCTCATCCCGATCTCTATGACGAACTTGAAGGCAACCGGATGTCGCATGCTTGCCCATTTGCCCGCATCATGGAGGAGGGCGCAGCCAAGCGGTTGATCCAGCTTGGCATTCGGACGATGACCGGCCATCAGCGGGAGCAAGCGAAGAAGTTCGGCGTTGAGGTCATCGAAATGCGTCACCTGCCCGCGCTGGACCGCGTGAAAGTCGATGGCCCGGTTTACATTTCCTTCGACATGGACGCTCTGGACCCCGGGTTCGCGCCCGGGATTTCGCATCGCGAGCCGGGAGGAATGTCGGTAAGAGAAGCCCTCGCGCACATCCACGCAATCACTGGAACAATCGCCGGAGCAGACATCGTCGAGTTCAATCCCGCGCAGGACAACACGCAAATCACCGCCACGGTAGCGGCGAAACTGCTCAAAGAAATCCTGGGCAAGATGATTTTGAATTAGTATCACAACTTATCGTTGTCATCCTGAGCGAAGCGAAGGACCTGTGCATTTGCAGCGTCCCAGGACAAAGGTCCTTCGCTTCGCTCAGGATGACAGGTGTGTACTTACGGTACGAACTTGTGGGCACTACACTGGACTGCCCCGAGGCATTGGAGTTCAACCGGTGACGCATGGCGAATGACGCAGAAAAAGAAGCCGCCGGCCGTGCTGCGGCAAAATTAGTTCGCGATGGCGACGTTGTCGGCCTCGGCACCGGCTCCACCGCCTACTTCGCGGTCGTCGCTCTCGGCGAGCGCGTGAAGTCCGGTCTGAAGATCGTAGGAATTCCAACGTCAGTCGCTACCGCCGATCTAGCGCGACAACTGGGCATCCCGCTGACATCGCTCGACGAGCACCCGCAGATCGACATCACCATCGACGGCGCCGACGAAATCGATCCCAAACTGAACCTGATCAAAGGCGGCGGCGGCGCGTTGTTGCGCGAAAAAGTCGTAGCGTCGGTCACCAGGAAGATGGTCGTGGTGGGTGACTCGACGAAGGTTGTTTCCACACTGGGGAAGTTTCCCTTGCCTGTCGAAATCATTCCGTTTGCCCGAACGGTAATCGAAAAAAAGATCGCCAGTCTGGGCGCAACCACAAAACTGCGCATGAGGCCGGACGGCCAGCCCTTCATCACCGACAACAACAATCAGATTCTCGATTGCACCTTCGGAAGAATCGCCGACCCTGCAGCGCTGGCGCGCGCACTAGCCGACACAGTGGGCGTCGTCGAGCACGGCCTGTTTATCGGATTCGCGAAGCTGGCGCTGGTGGGAAAGGGGAACAGGATCGAAGAATTGAGCGGGTCTAGCTAGCCGTCACCGTAAGGCTTACGACGCGGGAAAGCTTTCTCTATTACTTTCTCGATGGCGAAACCGCGCCTATGATGCCGCAGCCAGACCCTTGTCATCCGTAGAAACATATACTTGAGCAGCCGACGCTGGGCCGAACTGAATTGCCCGAAAAGGAAAGTGGCGCTACAGCCGAATACGCTTTCCCCAAAGAAACGCTCTGTGAGGGCCTCAATCTCTCGTTCCAGGTCAAGTGGGGAAATAGGGCCATCGCACGACAACGTTCCCGCCGCACGGCAAAGGGCTGCATACTGGATCCAATACTCATAGCGTCGGAGACCTTCTTCGTCGCGGTTCGGGAACTTTTGCTTCCATTCGAGGGCTCGCCGTTCCCTGCGCCTCCACACTTTGCAACTATCGCAAAGCTTGCTCCGCCGGCCTATATGTCCCTCGTCTATGTCTCCGCACCACTCGCAGCGCTTTGAGTTCCCCATCCTACCAAGAAAATCGTTCAAACGCCGTTCGAACTCTGAGGTAGTAACTTCCATCGGGATCCGACCTCGACTGTTGTTACTAGCCTAGCCTCGAGGGCCGCTGTTTGCAATCTCGCTTAGCGCCGCCAGCAGCCTCTCCACTTCCTCCATGGTGTTGTAATGCACGAGCCCGATGCGCAGGAATCCGCCTAGCCGCTCCACATCCAATTGCTCGGTCACATTCAGCGCGTAGTAATTTCCGTCCCAGGTAAAGAACCCGCGCTCGCCTAACTTAGTGGCTAACTCGAGAGGCGCGTGGCCGTCAATCCGCACCGCGATCGTCGCGCAGCGATTCTCGAAGCGCCGCGGGTCGCTGATGCCGTAGAGCTTCAGGCCAGGAATCGCCAGCAGGCCTGCGATCATCTTCTCAGTCATTGCCCGTTCGTGCGGATGGATCGCTTCGTGCGCCGCCAGAATCGCTGCCCGGCGGCTCGATACCGAAGGCTTTGCCCGCCGCCCCAACTCTTCCCAATAATCGACGCAGGCCTTGATCCCGGCAATGCACTCGTGGTTCAGCGTGCCCCACTCCCAGCAATTCGGAATATTGTTGGTATTCGGACGCACCTTATAAGGGCGCAGACGTTTCAGATGTTCGCGCTTGCCGTAGAGCACACCCATGTGCGGACCGAAGAACTTGTAAGTCGAACACACCAGGAAATCGCAATCGAGCGCGCGCACGTCAATTGGCCCATGCGGAGCGTAGTGCACGGCGTCGATGTAGCTGAGCGCTCCCGCCTGCCGTGCCAGGCGCACAACTTCCGCCACGTTGTTGATTGTCCCCACCGCATTCGAGGCATACCCGACCGCCACCAGCCGCGTGTGGCTCGTGATCTTGCGCGCCAGATCGTGCATGTCGAGCGTGCAGTCCGCGGGATTGAACTTCGCCGTTCGGATCGTCACGCCCTTTTCTTCCAGCGCTTTCCAGGGCGAAAAATTTGCGTCGTGATCGAGCAGCGTGAGCACGATCTCGCCACCGGGCCCGAGTTCGCGGCCGATCGCCCGCGACATCGCGTAGGCCAACGTAGTCATGTTCGGCCCAATCACCACTTCGTCCGCATCGCAGTTCAGAAAATCGCCCATCGCCGCCCGCGTCTCGGCAATCATGCGGTCGGTATTGCGGCTCGTGTGATACGCGCCACCGGTATTAGCGTTGTTGTGCGCCAGATAGTCGGAAATCGCCTCAATCACACGCTGCGGCACTTGCGTGCCGCCGGGACCGTCAAGGAAGACGGCGGGCTGGCCGTTCACCTTCTGTGCGAGCGATGGAAACTGGGAGCGAACCCAGGTGAGATCGAGGGTGGTGGAGGTGGCCTGTTCGGCGGTTGGCATCGGAGCAGCCATTCTATCGCGCTCCGGGCCCCGTGTTGGTCGCAGCCGTTCCTTATTGCAAGTCGGCGCGATTGATGAGGCAGGCCGCGGTCAGGCAGCCCGTTCGGGAGGATTCCCCGTTTTGCCGGGTTCCGCCTTGGCGTTGTGGAGGCGAATCCGCGTGACCCGCGCCGCTTCCTGCACCAGATCGCCTTTCGAGCGCGTTCCGTCTCCTGCCATTACAGAGCCTGCGGCGAGGGCGAAGCGCAGCGCGTCCGCCTGATCGTCAAAATACAAAATGACTTGCCCTGACATATACACTTCTCCCGTTCTAAACTTCGCGGCTTCCAGCTTCAAGCCGGCGAATCTGCGACGCAGGTGGCGCGACGACCAGCGTGACGCGGGCGGTACCTTCCCCGATTGTCCGAGAATGCGACGCGGGGTGATAGTGCTTTTGTTGGTTCTCGGCTCGGCTGGGTTACGAACCAGCGGCGCGGATAAAATCGGCAAGCATGCCGTAGGCAGTGGCGTAGAGGCCGGGATTTTCCTCGGTGATTGTGAGCCCGGGGAAGATGTCAGTTTCGAACTGAATGATCGATGACGTTCCGGTGACCAGCGCCATGGGATCGGTCAGTGGAAGTTGCTCGGGCCAAACGCTGGCGCTCACGCCTGCGCCGCTACGCTGCGCCCGGCAGACGAGCTTGTACGGCCGGCCCGCAGCCCGTGCCGCGCGGACTTCTTCGCCCGTGAGTTGGCCGACTCCCTGACGCTTCACCTCCGTGAGCAGCAGCCGCACGTCCATCAACACGTTCACCAGCGCCGCGACTTTTACGGCAGCGTCCCAGCCTTCGATGTCGTGGCTCGCATCGGTTTCAGCAACCCCGAGCCGCTGCGCCTGCCGGAGAGCGTCGTCGAAGCTAAGGCCCTGCTCCATTCCGGTCAGGATGACGTTGGTGGTCGAGTTCAGAATTCCTTTGAATCCTTTCACTTCGATGGCGGGCAGCGTGTTGCGAAACAGAGAGAAGATCGGGATGCCGTCCATCACAGTCGATTCGAACAGGAACTGCTTGCCTCGCTCGGCGGCGAAGTCGCGCAGTTCGCGGTAATCGTGGACAATCGGTCCCTTGTTGGCAGTGATGGCGTGGGCGCCATGCTCAAGGGCGGCGCGGATGTGATCGATAGCAGGCTGTCCATTTTCGACGTTCAGAGAAGTGGCCTCAAACAGGACATCGGCCTGGGCAGTACGGAGCCAGTCCGTGTGGCGCGGGCACTCCTGCCCGCGCAGTTCTGCGAACGCCGAAGAGTCGCAGGCATTCAGAAGACCGTCGGCATCAAATCCGTCGGGATTCGCCCACCACCCCAGCCGCCGAGAGGCCACTCCCGTAACCCGCCAAGCGATCCCGTAGCGCTCCCGCAATTCGGCGCTCTTCAGTCGCAGCAGTTCGACCAGCGTGCGATTGACGTTGCCGAAACCGAGCAGGCAGAGATGGAAGGTGCGGGAGCCCACGCCTCGCGCGAGTATAGCAGGCAATGGAGAGACGGGCGCCCCTTCGACAAGCTCAGGGCAGGCTCTCGCCCGTCAGATGCGGTTTGAGTGGTGGAGCGGGCCGACTTTGGACGTCAGTACGCGAACCCGTCCGGCTGGCTGACGGCGCCGACGCGAACATAGGTGTCGATGAACTCGCGCCCTGCTGCCATCGCCTTGCGGTTGATTTCCATCATCCCCACTTTCTTGATCTTCGCCTTCAGGACCTCTTCCGCGGTGGCTGCCAGCAGGCACTCGGTCTCTTCGAGCAGCGCGCCCAGCATGACAATGTTGGTCGCTTTGGTCGAGCCGAGTTTGTCGGCCATCTCGGAGGCGGGGATGCAGACCACACGCGCTTGCGGAAGCGGAAAGTCCGCCGGCAGGCAACTCTGGTTGTAGAGGATGAGGCCTCCGGGCGCGACCTGCGACGCGAATTTGCGCAGCGAGAGTTCATTCATCGCAACCAGCACGTCAGGATGCGAAGTGAGCGGCGAGCCGATGCGTTCTTTCGCCAGGCAGACGTGGCAGTGCGCGCTGCCGGAACGCATCTCGGGACCGTAGGAAGGAAGCCAGCTGACTTCGAGCCCTTCGCGCATGCCCATCTCGGTGAGCAACTGGCCGAGCAGGAGGACACCTTGTCCGCCGAAGCCGGCGATCTTGATCGTGAAATCCTGGAAGTGGTGTGTGTACGGACGGGCCTCCGGCCCGTCCAGGCGGGCAGGAGTGCCCGCCCCACACGAACCGATCTCCAACACTTCGGGGATGGGGCGCTGCGGGACTACGGCGTTCTCGACTGGCTCGTGCTTCTTGTCCTTGAACACATTCAGGGGGAAGTTGGGGATCATTTTCTCTGCGACCCACTTGCGTGCCTCGACCGGGTCCTTCGCCCAGATGGTCGGGCAGGGCGAGAGAATTTCTACGAAGCTGAAGCCAACCCCGTCGCGCTGAATTTCGAGCGCGCGGCGGACGGCCTTGCGGGCCTTCATGACGTTCTTGTTGTCGGAGAGCGCGACGCGCTCCACATAAACGGGCGCTTCGAGGGTTGAGATCAACTCTGCCATGTGCAGCGGGAAGCCTTCGTTCACGGGGCGGCGTCCCCAGGGCGAAGTCGTGCTTTTCTGGCCGACGAGCGTGGTCGGGGCCATCTGTCCGCCCGTCATGCCGTAGATCGCGTTGTTGACGAAGAAGACGGTGATTTTTTCTCCGCGGTTGGCGGCGTGGATGATTTCGGCGGTGCCGATGGCGGCCAGGTCGCCGTCGCCCTGGTAGGAGATGACGATTTTGTCTGGACAGGCGCGCTTGATCCCGGTCGCGCCGGCGGGGGCCCGGCCATGGGCGAGTTGTACGTTGCCAACGTCAAAATAATAGTAGGCGAACACCGAGCATCCGACCGGGCTGACGAAAATAGTTTTGTCCTGCAGGCCGAGGTCGGCCAGGGCCTCGGCGATCAACTTGTGGGCGACGCCGTGTCCACAACCCGGACAGTAGTGCGTCTGGTGCTGCAGGTCGGCCTTGCGCTCGTAGGTGTCGTAGAAAACGGGTGATTTGGAGTGGGAAACCTGGTAGCCCGCGGCCAGGATTTCGGATTCTTTGACGTCCGCCTTTGAGTCGGTTGACATGTTCCCCCTGCGCTTAATGTGCCCAGCGGCTAAAGCCGCTTCCATCTACTCGCTTCCAGTGGTACGCCTGAAGGCGTGCCCTGATACGAATCTCGCGAGCTGCGCTCAGCTGGACGGGCGAAGGGGCGCCCGTCCCTCCATCTGCGCTTCTAAATCAGTGCCATCACGTGCTGCATCAACTTCGAATACACTTCTTCCACCGACGGGACGTTGCCGCCGGTTCTGCCGTAGAACTCGACCGGCACCTTGCCATTCACGGCCAGGCGCACGTCTTCCACCATCTGGCCATTGCTGAGTTCGACGACCAGGATGCGGCTGACTTTGCGGGCGGCCTCCACCAGCGCCTTGATTGGGAACGGCCAAAGCGTGATGGGACGGAACAGCCCAGCCTTAAGGCCCTCGCGGCGCGCCATCTCCACCGCCGAACGCAAAACGCGCGAAGTGATGCCGTAGCCGACCAGCAGAACTTCCGCGTCTTCGGTTTGAAGCGTTTCGTGGCGCGCTTCGATCTGCGAGGCGCGAATGTACTTGGCTTCGAGCTTGCGAACGTGCTCTTCGAGCGCGTCCGTTTCGAGGTAGATGGAACTGATCAGGTTCTTGCGGGTCTCGACCGTTCCTTTGACCGCCCACGGGCGCTCGGGAATGTTGGGCTCGCGGTATTCGAGCTCGAGCGGTTCCATCATCTGACCGATGAAACCATCGGCCAGGATGATGGCCGGATTGCGATATTTGTCGGCGAGTTCGAAGGCGAGGACCGTGAGGTCGGCCATCTCCTGCACCGAGGCGGGAGCGAGCACGAGGTTTCGATAACATCCGTGCCCGCCACCTTTCACTATGGCAAAGTAGTCACTCTGTTCGGGGGCGATGTTGCCCAAGCCGGGCCCGCCGCGCACGATATCGACAATCACGCAGGGCAGTTCGGACCCGGCGAGGTAGGAGATGCCTTCCTGCATCAAGCTGAGGCCGGGGCCGGAGGATGCGGTCATGACGCGGGCTCCAGCCGCAGCCGCACCGTACACCATGTTGATGGCGGCGACTTCGCTCTCCGCCTGCAAGAAGGTGCCGCCGACTTGCGGCAGAAGTAGGGCTGCCGCTTCTGCGATCTCGCTGGCCGGAGTGATGGGATATCCGTAATACGCCTGGCAACCGGCCAGGATGGCGCCCTTAACGACGGCGACGTTTCCTTTACAGAGCTGCCGCATGGGACTCTCCTTGGACCAGGGGCTTAGTCGGTGGGGCGAGGCGGTAGACCGTGATG
>Ga0137372_10008214_pt1 | contig 10091 bp, 11 predicted proteins | sample SagtaG_6_FD_104911 | JGI IMG/M metagenome (GOLD analysis project Ga0137372, IMG submission 104911) | Vadose zone soil microbial communities from Sagehorn Ranch, Mendocino, California, USA - Sage1_R_60_16 metaG | ecosystem: Environmental > Terrestrial > Soil > Vadose zone | place: USA...
CACGATCCCGCGACGCAGCGAAGGATCGAGCAGAACAATCGCATGAGCGGCACAATACGGCGCTGATGTTCCGGTTAGGCGATTCGACTCCACGTCCGCTCCCGCGAAAGCTCTGCCTCAATGAACATCTTCTTGAGCTATGCATCCGAAGACCGGGCCGCGGCCACGGCAATCCAGCTCGCGATTCGCGAGCAGGGCCATGAGGTCTTCTTCGATCGCGACGACCTTCCGCCGGGAGACGAGTACGACACCCGGATAAGACGCGCAATCGAACGAGCAGATCTGTTCGTGTTCCTCATAAGCGCGGAATCGTTGGACTCCGGCAGCTATACGCTGACGGAACTCGAGATCGCGGAAAAAATGTGGAAGCGTCCTGCAGGAAAGATCCTGCCGGTGCTGCTGCGTCCAACGCCCCTGGATCGAATCCCTGCGTTCCTCAAGTCGGTCACGCTGCTGGAACCACAGGGCAATGTTGCGGCCTCGGTAGCGGACATCGTGTACCGCCTCGGACGGGCGAGGCGTCGGGCGTGGCTGATGAAGGTTGCTGTTCCATTGACGGTCGCGAGCTCAGTTGCGATCGGCGGCTGGTTCCTGGTCGTGCGCGCAGGGCCGGCGTACGAACGAACGGGCTCCGATGGAGCCAGGGCCGTGCTCGTTCCTGCCGGCACGTTCACGATGGGCGACGACGAGGATTCGCCGCGCCGCGATGTATACGTGGACGCCTTCTATTTAGATCAGCATGAGGTCACGACGTCGCGGTACAGGAACTTCCTCGAGGCAACGGGCTCGGTGCGTCCTCCGGACGGTTGGGAAGAGGTGGACGTCGCAAAGGTCGGAGACCTGCCGGTGATCGGCGTCGACTGGCACGATGCAAGCGCGTACTGCACATGGGCGGGCAAACGCTTGCCGACCGAGAGCGAGTGGGAGAAGGCAGCGCGCGGTACGGATGCGCGCAAGTACCCGTGGGGTAACGAGCCACCCACTCCCGCTCACGCGAATTTTCTGAACGGCGCACCGGGCGCTTATCGCGACGGGCTCAAACCGGTCGGCACGCATCCCGCCGGCAGGAGTCCATCGGGCATCGATGACCTGGCGGGCAACGCCGCTGAGTGGGTCGCCGACTGGTACGCGCAAGGCTTTGCGACCGGCGATGTGCGCAATCCGCAGGGTCCACAAAGCGGAGAGGGCAAAGTGATTCGCGGTGGCGGTTGGATGGACCCGGCGGAGCGGATTACCGCAACGAAGCGGTTTTACGCGAATCCAGCGAACCGCAGCGAGGATGTCGGGTTTCGTTGCGCGCGCGATCAACACGAAATGACGCGACAGTAGCGGCCAAGGCATTCTTGAGAAAGTGGATGCCTGAACCTGGGACATTCGTGTAGCCTTGCCGCCTTCGGCGAATGCCGGCAGCCGGTCCTCCACGGGGACCATCGCCACGAGCAAGGGGGGCGACGTGACGCAACGCAAGCGCATCGCGGTGGTGATCGGCGCAGGAAGCGTCAAGTGCGCGGCCGCGATCGGCCTGATGCACGTGCTCGCGCGGGAAGGCATCGGCATCGACCTTCTCGTGGGCTGCAGCGCAGGCAGCATCTTCACGGCGCTCGCCGCAATCGGCCATCGCAGCGAAATCGCGGCGCAGCTCGCGACGCAGCTGTGGACGCACGACCTCACTGCGACCCGCGACAATGGCGCGCTGCTGCGCATGCTGATGCCGCGCCTGTTCGGCTTCAACGAGCATTTCGGGCTGCGCAGCGATAGACGCATCATGAGCCGGCTGCAGGACGTGTTCGGCGCGGCGAGGCTCGAGGAGCTTCGCATTCCGATGCTCGTTACGGCGACGGACTTCCACAGCGGCGAGCAGGTCGTGTTCCGCGAAGGCAGCCTGATCGATGCCGTTCGCGCGAGCATCTCGATACCGTTCCTATTCTCGCCATGGGAGATCGACGGCCGCCTGTGCGTGGACGGGTTCGTGTCCGACCCGCTTCCCGTGAACGTCGCGATCCTCGAGGGCGCCGACATCGTCGTCGCGATGGGGTTCGAGAGCCCGCATCACCAGGAGGTGCGCTCGCCCGTGCGCTTCGCGTTCCAGTTGAGCTCGATCATGACCAACAACCTGATGCGCTCGCGCTACGCGCTTCACCACCTTGCCCGCTACAGCGAGGTGATCCCGGTGATGCCGCGTTTCGAGCAGCACGTCGGGTTGTTCGACGCGACGAAGATCCCGTACGTGATCGCCGAGGGCGAGCGAGCGGCGGAGGCGATGTTGCCGGCGCTGCGTCACAAGCTGGAAGCCCCGATGGAGGCGCGACCGAACTGACGCTTGCCGACGTCGTTCGATCCCATGGCGTGGCAAGCCTAGTTCGCCGCGAAATGGCACACCGCCGCATGTGCGCACTTTCGCCAACCTCTCGCGGCCCGCAGGTGGCGCTGTACCGGGATTCGTGCCGCTATGGGCCTTCGTTATCGCGCGCTCTCGAAGCCAGGTGCGCGTAAAGCTCATCGAAAGCCGTGATAAATGCAGTTTCGTATCGAAATTTGCAACAGAGACATAGCGGGACCCGCTCTCGGCTGAAGAGGACAATCATGGGTGGCCCGATGTCCGGGTCGAGCGAGAAGTCGACGAGTGCGGCCGCTGTAAATGCGGATTGAAACGCGTTCCAGCGGTTCATGATGGTCATTGGAGGCCGTGGCGGCACCACCAACACAAAGCGGTCGTCGAATCCGCGCTGCTGAATCTGTTGGTATTCCCAAAGTAATCCTGCGCCGTCGCCGAGGATGCCGACTACCCACGAGCACTCGTCCAATACGGCTCGCACGCGTTCCTGCCAGTTCGGACCATGAACGTACTCGCGCGCCGCACCGACGGGACTGATGTTCTCTTCTGGCTTGCCAATCGCGATGACCGGACCGAGCGTCCACAGGCGGTCCACCACGAACTCTTCGAACGTCAGCTCCTCGCGAAGCAAGCCGCGAAACATTCGGAACGAGCGCTCGAGCGGCAGGTTGTCGTCGGAAAACGATCTCAGAAGAAGGACCGGCGGTCGTCGGTCTGCTGCTCTTACCTCTTGCGCTCGCAGTGCGAGTGAGCGTTGGGCGCGCTTGTATAGGCGCGACCCCGCCCAAGCGAACGGCACGAAGGCCAAAGAACCCAAGAGCACGGATCCCGTTACCGCAGCAAATGCCAGCCCAACTACCGCGCCGAGCACGTAACAGGCAAGCGATACCGACAACGGCGGCGTGGCCGACAGCAGACGCCGGTCGGCGGGAAGTCGGGCCAACATGGTTCGTGTGGAGTCTGGCCAGACCATGTGCTGACCAAGTGGCCGCAGCCGAGCGCAAGCGGGTGTAGCGCGTAACGCCAAGGCACCGGGAATGAGCAATAGTGCCGATCCACCGACGCCGAGCCAAAAGTCCGGATCAGACCAATGTGTCACGCTCTCCACGAGTGCCGCAATGCCGGCCGCAATGGAGGCCACAGCGAGGCAAAGTACAGCCCACAAGGACCCCCGTGCTATTAGCCAGCCGATCGTCCAAGCGCCAACCGAGGCGACAATCAACCAGATTGCAGTGCGGTCTCCCGGATTCGCCGAGTAGGCGATAACTGATACGAAGAGAAACACGAGCGCGAGAATTCGCGGGAAGAACGCAGTCGCTCGTACGGAACGGATGTCGGCCACCCTGCGGGACAGGTTGACTATCGAAGCATTCATGCGGTGATCGAGTCCACGATAACGTGGTCCCATGTGCTGGCGAGCGTACCTCCAAGTAGCGTCTTAGCCGAAACGCGCAGCCGTGCGTGGCACGAGTTCTGACGCTACTATAATGCCGCGGCCAGGAGCAGACGGTCAGATTTCGTCGAATTCAGTCAGTAAGAGTTCATCGCCGCTGTTGCTGTTGACACAGCGACCGCGCATCTCTTGCGCGCGCATGAGCCATAAGTCCCCGATCTCCCCGCTGATGCGCATGCGCTAACTCCTGCGTTCCTGGCCGCGGTTGCTAGGGTGTGTGCTGCCGTAAGAATGGGACGGGATGCGTCCTATTGCACGTCTTCTTGATAGGTGATGCTCTTGAGGATCGCAAACTTGGGCAGCGTCGTTTTGTAAACGTAGTAGTGGTTTTCATCGTGCGGCAGCTTTTTCGTGTCGATATGCACGGAGGTGGCCCTTGTCGTGTCCGGGTGTCCCTGGGAGTTGCCGTCGCTGTGTTTGCACTCGGCTCCGCCGGCCGCCACGTTGCTGCAGCTCCACACGGCGCCCTTGAAGTCGCCCATGAACTGGTCTTTATCCGACCCCTGTGGTGGCATATCGAATCCGCGCTGATAACGCACATCGACAAAATTGATGGCGCGTTGGGTGCTGTCGCGAATGATCGGGCAGGTGATGTCGACGTCCTTGTCAAAGGCCTGGATGCCGCGGGCGAAGTACTTAAGGTTTTCGCGCTCCTTCGGATCCTGCGCCTGGCACGCGGAGCCGCTGAGAATCTTCTTGTCCGTTTCAGCGTAGGCCGTTGATCCGAAGGCGGTTGGCAGGACGGCAGCGGCAAGCAGCAGCAAGCGACTGTGGCGGATCATTTCGAATCTCCATAGGTTGGTCGAGGAGAGGCCACTGTATTAAGCGCACAGTCGGCTTGTCGATAGAATGAGCGGCATGCCAAATGCGTATTTTGCCGCCCGCATCGACATCGTTCTCGATGTATGTTCCAAGACTTTACTGCGCAGCCATACAGCGCTACTTTTCGAAGTTGCTCTAGCGCGAGAAAAGCGGCCGTTATCGCTCGGTGTGAGTCGCCTTAGGGTCGTGAAGCGCCCGTCGGCTGCGATCAACATGAAGCTCCTTTCACTTACAAGGAGCCGACTGTGCAAGCTATCAGCAAGACTAACGTTGGATCGCGCCTTCAGCCGCGTCGCTGCTGGGCAGTGGTTGAGCTCTAGAACTCCAACCGGTACAGTCGGACCCAGAGGTCCGGTTCCGCCCTTCCGTCCTTCTTCACATTGAAACGGCCATCGCCGTCGGGCGTCGTCACTTCTGTTGTGCGCCATAACGAGGGTCTTTCCGCGAGCACCTGCCGGAAATCCTCCGTGGCCCATATTTGTCCGGGCAACACATGGGGCTCCACCCTGGTCGCGCACAGGATCGCGCTTCCGCCGACGACGATCGGCGGCGCATCGCCGACGCTCGGCTGCATCTGCACGTCCCCGTAATGCAACGCCATGCGCAGGCGAGGCTGACCGGTGGCCTGGTACACGTCGTCCATGATGTGCCGCGCGGTCTGCGCGAGAGTCACGGGATCGTCATGAATGATCAACACGGAATCTCCAGCCCCGGTTTCCGCGACGACTGCCCTGCGCGCCCAGCGCCTGACGGCATCTTCCAGCGCTTGCCGGACCGGGACCTCGGCGCCGTCGTGCATCAGCCGGCCAAATCCGTACACGTCACCTTTGAGCACGCAGAACGTGTGCACCGTTGTAGTGCTCGCGACACTTTGCACATCGCGCCACGGGCGCGCGTATCCCACGATGTTAACGCGATCGGTGCGCTGCAGATAGGCGGGATTCAACCGTCCGATCACGTCGGATAAGACGGGATGAAGCAGGTAGTGCGTGGCCGGTGGGAGCGTGCCCTCGGGTTCGAGGGTCGCCTCACCGGGCCGCATAAATCGCTGCGCCCACTCTCCCCGGATTCGGTCGTGATGAACGTAGCCGAGCAGACCCACCCGATAGAGTGCGCTGAAGACGTGCTTCTCCTCGCCACCCGTGGCCAGGCTATGCTCCAGGAAGAGCCGTTCCACCTCTTCACGGGTCAGCACGTTCCCCGGCAAAAGCCGCAGCAGCCCCTCGAGCTCAAGGTCGCCAATGTGCGGCGCGATCTCGGCAAGATACTCATGCGCAATCTCGGTGGCGGCCTGATGAACGACCTCCTTGAAGCGGAGCTCGCTTCGCCGCTCGTCGGGCCGCAGCGCGGCCAAACGCTCGCCGATGGTCATCAAGTCGCGCGGCCGAAGCAACGTGTGCCGGCAAATGTACTCGAAGCACGCTTCCTCCTCGCGCGTATACGTGTCGGTGACCGTGGTGCGCCCCAGGAAGGCCTCGAGCGGATCAGCGGACAGCCGCTCGGGCCTCGCCATCATGTCGCCCTTCACCAAGCGGACGTTGTTGATGAAGATCTCGCGAAGGCTCTCTGGCGAGTACGCGATATCGACGGCGCTGCCCCGATACTGCTGAGCCATGACGGTCGTCTTGGCAAGGCGCGCGTAGGCCTCCTTGCGCACCGCCGCGAATACCTTGACGTGATGGTTGATGCGGCGGAGTTGGTAAGCGACCTCCACCAGACCGAGCTGCGCGAAGTGCCACACGTTTGGCGATAATTCGCCTGTGACGCTCGGATGGCTCGTGAGGCCTTCGACGTGCTTGTTGAAGTACTCGTCGACGCCGTCGATGAACATGGCCACCGGTGATCCGACTGCGCGCAGGCGGGGCACCAGATGGCCGTCAGTGTCCGCGCCGCAGCGCTGGAGCTCGCTTGGCGTGAAATCGAGAAGGCGGACGAAATGATCGATGACGCTGCTGAGTTGCTCGTCCGCGATCAGGCTGGTCAGGCCGGGGCCAACCTTGAGGTCGCGCACCGCACCGACATGCTTGAGGGTCGCCAAAGCGATCGCCGTGAGCCAGATCTTCGACCACGGAAGGGGAGACACGACGAAGAACGCCAGCAGCTCGCGGCTGAAGATCTTGTCACCAATCGGTTTATCGAGCAGTACTCCGACGGGAAGGCAGGCCGCCCGCCCCTCGCGCTGGTAGAGGATGCGCTTGGCCTTGAGAAGAAGCGTCTTGCCGAATCCTTTGGTGCCGATGACGATGAACTTGTCGTCTCGGTCCGAACGAAGGAAGCCGTCGATTTCGGGCGTGCGATGGAGCAGCGACTCGTCGAAATCCTCTGCGACCCGGATGTCGTCAGCGTCCACGGTCCATGCGCGCATACAACCTCCCGTAATACGCTATGAGCATAGCTGACGCCGCAGGCTTAGATCAACAACAGCGACCCCGACGATGCTGACACGCTTTGGCGGGAAAGGCCGTATTGTTCGTTTATACGGCGTGATGAAGAGACCTTGCTATCAACGTGCGATTGATCGACATCGCGCTGAAACCGCGACGCTTCGGATGAATATTCGTGCTGTCACCGGGCACGGCTCGCTGTTCACGGCGAATCAACAGGACTTTCGGTGCGGCGTTGAAGAAGCGCGATCTCGTGCGCATGCTCGGGTGCGGGCGCATTTTCACGCGTTGACCGCGGCCGCAACCCGCAATCGCTGGCTCGCCGACATCATGGTGACTCTGCGCGAGAGTGCCTATGCGGTTCGTCACCCGCACTGGCAGGATGTGAGCCGCGCGGCACAGACGGTCACGGCTCACGAACAGATGATCGCGACGCTCGAAGCGCGTGACGCAAAGCGCTATCGCGACCTCGTGTTGAGCCAGAAATGGATGCCACCGACACGGCCGATCGCGGGCAGCTGGCGGCTCGGGCCGATGTCACGCGTCGACCAGCATCTCGAAACCTCCATAGATCAGCCGTTTGCCATCGAAGGGCATCGGGTTCGTGTCCGGTTGCACTCTCGGATCGGCCATCACCTTCTTCATGCCCTCGTCGCGCACCTGACGAGACGGCCACGTGATCCACGAGAAAACGACCGTCTCGTCGTCCTTGCACTTGACGGCCATCGGAAACGACGTGAGCTTGCCCTCGGGCACGTCGTCGCCCCAGCATTCGACCAGGCGCAGCGCGCCGTGCTCCTTGAACACGACGGCGGCCGCTTCGGCGTGCTTCCTGTAGCGCTCGCGATTGGCGGTAGGTACAGCGGCAACGAATCCATCGACATACATGATTCATCTCCTTCAGTGTGGATGTTTCGGGTAGGGGCCCTTGCTCCCGACTCCGGGCCCTCAGTACCTAGTCGAACAGCGACCCCCGAAATCGACAGGTCCCGACGCGGGTTCCAATGCGCCGCTTCGACGTCAGTCCACGAGCGAACCGCAGGTGAGGTTGGCGATGGCACCCGTCATCGCGCTGGCCCGATCCGAAGCCACCAGCGCCGCATAGTTCGCAACTTCGACGAGGGTGGGAAGGCGCCCCAGCAACGTTCCCGTGCGCGCACGCTCGCTCAGCATGGCTTCGACGGTCGTGCCGAATCGCTGCGCCACACCATTGAAGACTTCGCGGGTGTGCGACGTACCCAAAGCCTCGGGGATTTCATCCGGGCGCAAGCAGATCACGCGGACGCCGCTCGGGCCGAGCTCGGCCGCCAGAATGCGGGAGAATGTTTCGATGGCTCCGCACGTCACGCCGTAGCCCAGAAATCCCGGGCGAGTCACGCGCGATCCCGGTGTCGACAGCGTGAGAATCACGCCGGAGTGCTGCTTCACCATGTGGCGCGCGACAGCCTTCGCGGTGAGAAAGTGCGTTCGCGTGTACGCCGTGATCGGATGCGCATAATCCCCGGTCGACTGCCTCTTCATCAAGCGCGTCGACTTGCGCAATCTCGGCCGTGCCTCCAGCGGCGGAAATGTCGCGCGCAATCTTCTCGAGCTTCGCGAGCATGCGCCCGGCAAGGAAGATCTTCGCGCCCTCGCGAGCGAATGCACGGGCCACCGCGCCACCGATCGCGCCGCCGCCGCCGTAGATCACGGCGTTCTTGTCTTCAACCAGCATTTGAACGTTCCTTTGTATCTACGAGTCTGCGCAGATGGGTCACGGCGCGATACGCGCGCGGGCTCGGCTGCAAGCCTTCGAGATCGGTGGAACAACGAGGAAGCGCACGTTCACACGTGCGCGACGCGGCCCAAGGCACGTCAACCGATTACGGCACATTCGAGCCGGCAGATTTCCAGCATCAGCGAGCCGGCGCTCGCGCCCCGGTCGTTCCGGCAAATGCCGTCTGCAGCATAGCGATGTCGATCTTGACCATCTTCATCATCGCGTCCGATGCCCGCTTGGCCTTGGCGCGATCCGGATCGGCCATCATCTCGCCGAGAACGGTCGGAACGATCTGCCACGACAGACCGAAACGATCTTTCAACCAGCCGCACTGCTCGGCGGAGCCGCCGTCGAGAAGCGCGTTCCAGTAGCGGTCGAGCTCGGCCTGATCGTCGCAGTTCACGACGAATGACACCGCGTGATTGAACGGGTCTAGAGGCCCGGCGCTCATGGCGACGAAGGGCTGGCCGAAGAGAACGAATTCGACGATCTTCACCGATCCGGGCGGGCCGCTGGGCGACTCGCTCGGGAGCGCCGTGACGCGGGTGGTGCGTGAGTCGGGAAAGACGGAGGCGTAGAACGCCGCCGCCTCCTCGGCCTCTTTCGAATACCAGAGAAAAGGGGTGATCTTCTGCATGGCTTCTCCTATGAACGGTGAGGACGGGACGCTGCCACCGGTCGGGCTTTAGGGATACAAGCTTTGATCCACGCGCGACCGATGGTTCCCACTCACTAGTCGATTGGCAAGGCACCGAATCGACATTGGTTTCGCGATGAATGTACTGCGCCGGTCTTAGATCTGCCGCGAATCTCGGGTGACGTTGACCGACGATGAGGGAACGGCCGGCAATGCCGAGCATCGCGTCGCAAGCGCCTGCCGCGCGGATTGCGAAACTTGGACGGCAGCCGGTGGAATGTTGCGCACGCATGGATTATTCTGGCTGTCTACTCGAGCCTTGATGCGTCGCGTTTTCGGACCTTCCGATCATGGCTGATTGCTTCATTTCTTACGCACGCGAGGATCAGCCGTTCGTGCACCGACTGCAAGACGCGCTTGCGCGCGCGGGACGTGACGCGTGGGTCGATTGGGACCGCATACCGCCGACTGCCGATTGGCTCAAAGAAATCCATGCCGCGATAGATGGGGCAGACGCGTTTGTTTTCACGGTCAGTGTTTCGTCCGTCGCGTCGCGCGTGTGCCTGGTCGAGCTCGAGCGCGCGATTTCGACGCCGGCGTGCGCCTGCTGATCAAGGCGCTCGACATCGACCTCGATTGGGTTCGCGTCCATACGCGGCTCCTCGTGCTCGCACGCGAGTGGCATGGCAAGGAGCGCGGGC
>Ga0137372_10008219_pt1 | contig 10086 bp, 6 predicted proteins | sample SagtaG_6_FD_104911 | JGI IMG/M metagenome (GOLD analysis project Ga0137372, IMG submission 104911) | Vadose zone soil microbial communities from Sagehorn Ranch, Mendocino, California, USA - Sage1_R_60_16 metaG | ecosystem: Environmental > Terrestrial > Soil > Vadose zone | place: USA: California...
CAGATACCAGCCAAAATCAATCGTGACCACCATCACGACCCAAGGCCATGAGAAAAATCTAAACAGCGTCGAAAGATCTCGCTCGAACACGAGAAAACAAAAAATCACCATTCCAGGGAGAGCTGCGCCGGCGGGCCCTTTCGCGAGGACTGCCAAAGCGATGGACAAATATGCTGCCGCGCGCGCAAGCTCGCGGCCTGAGCGATACCAGAAATACCATCCTGCCAGTGCCGCGCCGATCAACGCCGCAAAAAGCATATCGACGCGCGCCTCCGTTCCGGAATCCCAGAATTCGAACGTGGACGCGAGAATGGCTACCGCCAACAAACCGGTTTTCCGATTGGTACCGAACGCGCCCACAGCGTAAGTGACCCAGACTAGAAGCGCTGCGCCGACAACCGAGGGCAACCTGACGGTAAAATCGGAAAGCCCCAGTGGCGACGCAAACGACGCAGCCATCCAATGATAGAGTATCGGCTTGGACGGTAACTCGCCGTTGCGGAGCGGCAAGGCCCAGCGATGATTTTTCACGATATCCTGGATGACCAGCGCTTCGCGTGCCTCCCCATGACGCCAGATATGCGGTGAAAAGTAGGTGGCGACTATCAAGAGAACGATGATGATGAAAAAAACGCCGGCCTTGATGCGATTGAACTTCGGCGCTTCAATGGAGTTTTCCGCCACATGAAGATGGTGAATGACTGAAATCACTTAAACCTTTCCTACGACCGCTCCTGCCTGTGATTCGATAAGACTACTGCCTAAATTTATCGTTGACAACGGCAGCACAGCTCAACGCGACAAGGCGATCAAGGGTCACCGTCACTTCGTGTGGCTCGAATGACGCAATCGCGATTGTAATGGGAGCCCCGGCGCCGCTATAACTTCACAACAGTTGGACCAAGCTCCAAAACGCGACCCTCAACACTGAAACTCTTTGGGAGGAATCATGCCGAAGCCATCGGTTCGAAAAGGTACGCCAAGTGTCCAATTAGCCAAGGAAGAGTTTTCCAAGCGTGCCCGAGAACGGTTCTATGATCCAAGTTTCGCCACAGTCACGCCGGAGCTAGAAAAAATTATCGACGTGGCGTGGAAAAACTATACTGAATATCATAAAAGTCCGCGCACGCGCCCGGCCGGCCCCGGGTTCAGCGACCCTGAGTTTTCGCTTCCGAGCGAATGGCTCGAGACTCGTCACGCCATCGCCCAAGCGGAAAAACGTCAGAAGCTCGCCAAGTCGAAATCACGCATTCTGCTCATCAACGGCTCCACTCGCAGCGACCAAACCTGTCCCGGAGAAATGTCGAAAACCTTTCGTCTCACAAAAGTCGCTGAAAAAATCATCGTCGCTGCGAAAGGATTCGAAGTCGACCTGCTGGATCTCAGTAGGCTCGCATCGGAGTACGGGCGGGTCATCTATCCGTGCAAAGCGTGTGTATCCACGGCCATGCCGCTGTGTCACTGGCCTTGCTCGTGCTATCCAAACCATGCCATGGGGCAGGTCAACGACTGGATGGCGGAAATCTACCCGCGCTGGATGGCGGCGCATGGAGTGATGATCCTGTGTCCAGTTCACTGGTATCAGGCGCCGAGTTCACTGAAACTCATGATCGATCGGCTGGTCTGCGCAGATGGGGGCAACCCCGACCCGACTCTGACCGGCGGTAAAAATCCCCAACGTGCAAAGGAAGTGGAGCTCAAAGGATGGCACTACCCGCGCCATCTCACCGGGCGCGTATTCTCCGTCGTCGTACACGGAGACGCTGCCGGCGTGGAAACACTCAGACGTAGTCTCACGGATTGGTTGACAGACATGGGATTGATCGCTGCAGGTCGTGCAGCTTTGGTTGATGGCTATGTGGGTTACTACAAACCGTACGCCAATAGCCACGACGATCTGGATGGCGACAAGAAGTTTCAGGAAGAGGTACGTAACGCCGCCCGGGCCTTAGTAAACGCCGTGCGGCTTCTGCGCCGCGGAGAACTCAAGCAGCCTGACAAGTCGTTACGCGAGCCGCGTCCGAAATAACGCTCTCGCCGCCTACGGCGATCACGGAAAAACCAAATTCGTCCGACAATAGACTTCATACTTGTCCAAAATCTCCCCTGCCCCTCTTTTTCAAAGAGGGGAAATATTCTCCGTTGGGCAAATTCAAAATGCTGGCGTATCCGTTGTGGAAGTTTGCGCGCTGCTAAAGACAAAGAGCGCAACCAGAGGTGGCGCAACTTTTTTGCGGCTCGCTACTCTAGTCCTTTGTTGGCCGATAGTGAATAATATTGACAAACCGGAACGCTGGGGTATCGTCGGGTTGCTCGCGATTTTGGCAAGACTTAGTTCATAGCCCGCGACTGAAATATTGGACTCGGCACCCGTGTTTCAATCCAAATCGCAATTGAAGAACGAGATTTTCCTTACGCAAAGCTGCTTGCGACAACGAGTGGAGAACTAAACTAAACATGAGCCCACGCTTGCGCACTTTGGCGACGATTTTGGCGCTCGCGGGTGGTTATTTCTGCGCTGGCAAGCTGGGACTTTCTTGGGCCTATGTACACGCGAGCGCCTCTGCGGTTTGGCCCCCGACTGGCATCGCGTTGGCCGCTCTTCTCCTCTGGGGCTGGAGACTCTGGCCCGGAATTTTTCTCGGTGCATTTCTGGTAAACATCACCACGCAAGGGTCGCTGGCAACCACGCTCGGCATTGCCACCGGTAATACGCTGGAAGCACTGTTGGCAGCTTGGGGAATCAACCGCTTTGCCAATGGCGCAAGAGCCTTTGAGAGAGCCAGGAACACTTTTAAATTTGTTCTGATCGCTGCTGTTCTTAGCACTATCGTGAGCGCGACCTTCGGCGTCACCAGCTTGACCCTAACCGGTTTCGCTGAGTGGAATCGGTATCCCGCCATTTGGCTCACCTGGTGGTTGGGAGACGCGGTCGCGGATTTGATCGTTGCTCCTTTCCTGTTGATTTTGATGACCGAGCCGTATCCCGAGTTGAAGCCTAAGCGTGTCGTCGAGGCTGCAGCGCTGCTATTCTCGATGATCTTGCCGGGCTATCTGATTTTCCTACGAGGCGCTGCTTTCAGCGCCGAATACATAGTGGTTCTGCCGCTCTTGTGGGCGGCGTTCCGCTTCGGTCAACGCGGCGCCGTCACTTCTGCGTTAATTGTGGCAGTCATCGCCGTAGTGGGTACGCTCCATGGTGTCGGGCCCTTTGTCCATCCAGATCCCAATGCGTCTCTACTGCATCTCCAGGCTTTCATGGGGACCATTGCGATTGCCGCTTTGGTGCTCGCCTCTGTGGTTTCTGAGGCTAAGCGGGCCGAGCGGCGTCTTCAAGTTCAAGATGCGATAAGCCGTATCCTGGCTGAGTCGCCTTCCCTCAGAGAGGCTGCTCCTCGAATCATCCAGGTTTTGTGCGAACGGGCCGGATGGGATTGGGGCGCCATATGGAACGTCGAACGACCTGCCAATGAATTGCGCTGCGTTGAAGCGTGGCACATGCCCTCCATACAGGTGCCAGAGTTTGCAGCCGACACGAAAAAGCGACGCTTTACTCCGGGGACAGGTTTGCCTGGCCGAGTTTGGAGCGCTGGCAAACCAGCCTGGATCCCCGATGTGACCACTGACAGCAATTTTCCACGAGCGCCAGCAGCCATTAAAGATGGCCTGCATGGCGCCTTTGGCTTCCCGATCAAACTAGGGGACGAGACTCTGGGTGTCATCGAATGTATCAGCTGCGAGGTTCGCGAGCCGGACGATTATTTCCTCCAGATGGTCGGCGATATCGGTGGGCAGATCGGCCAGTTTATGGAGAGAAAGCGGGCTGAAGATGATCTCCGCGCCCAGCGCTCTCAACTGCGCGCGGTCACAGACATCACGCCGGTACTGCTGACTCAATGCAGTCGCGATCTCCGATATACTTTCGTCAATCGCGCCTATGCCGCGATGCTCGGCCTCACACCCGAGCAAATTATCGGCAGACCCATCCCGGAAATCATGGGAGCCGAGGCTTTCGAAACCGTTCGACCCCACGTGGAAATTGTTTTGCAGGGGCGGCCCGCCGAATACGAGCTAGAAATCCCGTTCCAACGAATCGGCACGCGCTTTCTCCGCGGAGTTTACATGCCCGACGAGGACGCGCAAGGCCACGTGCGAGGATGGATCGCCTCGATCATCGATATTACGGAGCGCAAGCGGGCGGAAAACCAAATAGCCACACTCAATAAACAGCTGGCTTCCGACCTGACAGCGATGACGCGATTACAGCAGCTAAGCACACGTCTGGTGCAGACCCATGACGCAGGATCGCTGATGAACGATATTCTTGATGTAGCCATCCAAATTAGCGAAGCCGACATGGGCAACGTTCAGTTATTGGAGCCCGGATCCGGCGCATTGAAGATTGTCGCGCAGCGGGGCTTCGAGAGTGATTTTTTGGAATTCTTCGGCAGTGTCCATGAGGGCGTAGCCGCCTGCGGCAAGGCGATGGAATTGGGCGAGAGGGTGATCGTTGAAGATGTCGCCACAAGCCCGATATTCGCCGGTACACCCGCTCACGAGGTCGTGCTCTCAGCCGGAGCGCGCGCCGTTCAGTCGACGCGACTGGTCAGCCGTTCGGGCCGTCTCGTCGGCGTGTTCTCGACGCATTACCGTAAGCCGCATCGCCCCACCGAACGTCAACTCACGCTGCTCGACTTGCTGGCTCGCCAGGCGGCGGATTTCATTGAGCGAAGTCAGACCGAAGATCTGCTGCTTCATAATGAGGAGCGTTTACGAGCCGCCAACGAAGAACTTGAAAAGCGAGTTCAAGAGCGCACCGCTGATCTCGAGCAGGCAAACGCCGCCTTGGTAAAAACGATTGAGGAGCAAAAAAGCCTTGAAGGGCAGCTTCGTCAAGCGCAAAAAATGGAGATCATCGGCACGCTGGCCGGTGGCATTGCCCACGACTTCAACAACATCCTCAATATTATTTGGGGTTACGCTACTTTCATCGGCAAGCAACCTTTAGTCGACCACCAGATCACCGAGAGCTTGAAAGTCATCGACGAGCAAATCAAGCGTGGCGCTTCGGTGGTGCGGCAGCTCTTAACGGTGGCGCGCAAAACGGAGACGCATTTAGCGCCCAGCGACACCAACTATCTCGTTCTGACGTTCAGCGAGTTGATCAAACAGGCGTTTCCCAAAACCATCACCGTTACATTGGATCTTGATCCCCATCTGCCACCGGTGCTGGCAGATCCAAATCAAATGAGCCAAGCGCTCCTCAACATCTGCGTCAACGCTCGGGATGCTATGGCGAGGGGCGGAAATTTGACTATCAGAACGGAATTGGTCGACGAGAACAAGATGCGCGAGCGGGTCAAAGGGGACACCAGCGCATGCGTCTGCATCGCCGTCAGCGATACCGGCATCGGCATGAAAGAAGAAATACGCGCGCGGATTTTTGAGCCGTTCTTCACGACTAAAGGAATCGGTCAGGGAACCGGGTTGGGACTCGCGATTGTTTACGGCATTACCAAAGAGCACAATGGTTTTGTCGACGTTGAAAGCGAACCCGGGCGAGGCACTACGTTCCGGCTTTATTTGCCCATCTTTCAGTCACAAGAAAAATTGAACGTCGATGAGACGACGACAGGAAAAGCGTCAGATCGAGAACATGCAATTCCCCAGGGAACTGTTCTCGTGGTGGAAGACGACGAGGCCATGGTTTATCTTTTGAGAAAGCTCCTGCCCCAGTCCGGCTACCAAATACTGACGGCGACCGACGGTGCACAAGCGATTGACCTCTACCTCGACCACAAAGAAGAGATCGACGTCGTGCTCCTGGACCTTGGCTTGCCCAAGGTCACGGGGTTAGAAGTGATTCATAAGCTGAAAGAGCTCAACCCGGGCGTGAAGATCCTTGTCGCAACCGGCTATCTAGAGCCAGAATTGAAATCGGAAATCTTCCGGGCCGGTGTGAACGATTGTATTAACAAACCCTACCTGGTCCATGATGTTCTCGAAAGACTCGGCTCGCTAATTGAAAGCTCCTAGTGAGAGTTATGCGTTAAATGGAGCATGCCGACGATCTCCAGCCCGCGCTCGAGCTCGCCAATAATAAGCAAGTCATTCGCAAGCATCGGAGTAGTGGACTTCAAATCCATCACTCCACTACTCCGGCACTCCAGTCTGCTTCAGCAGCCTGCTACGTATCGCGTTCGCTAGTCGGTCCCACCTCACCGGTGCACCACGGGACGAATGCTTTCATCTTGCACGTTGCCCCGTGGGCTTTCAGTTCTTTTTCAAAGATCCCGTGGATCTCGCGATCTTCGTCCTCGTACTCGATCTGCCAGCCGCCCTCTTTCATGCTTCGGTCGGCGAACTCCCCGCCACCACCGCGGCCCTTGTAGAGTCCCATGTCGCCAGGGCGTAGCGCGAGGTAGCGCGCTCGAGTCGTGCCGGAGTTGAAATGCTGGTGGTAGCAGTTGTCGCTCGGAACGGTGACCATGGAACCAAGCTGCCAGTCGCACTTGATCATGTCAGAGCGGTCGTCCTTGGTCCAAATCAACGAGTAGCCGCCGGTGCCGCTGAGCATCACCAAGTGCGCGCCGGGACCATGGCGGTGAGCTTTCTTGTAAGTTCCGATGGGAAATTCGGAGATGTGACTCTTGGTGTTGTTGTCGGCCATCTCCAGCATGGCATTGATGCCGCCGGCGCCCCGCTCCTTCCATCCGTACAACAGCATGTCCGGTGCGTTGGCAATGAAATTAGACTCCCATATCCGGCGATTGAAGAGCTTGCCCTTGCCGCTGAAATAGTCTTCCTCGCCTGAGTAGCGGCCGCTAAAAACGTGATCGCAGTTGAAGATGAAATCGCTGTCGCGAAATAGCCGCATCATGGGCGGCGCGTTGGTCACGGCGATGTAGCGGGCCGGCTCGTTGCCGCTGCCATTGAAGTTCTGGTAGCGGGCATTGAGCGGAATCGAAAAAAGACTTCCGGCTTGCCACTCAAAGCTATTCTTGCGCTTCTCGTCCTTGCCATTTCCGCCATCTTGCCAGATCGTCGTTGCACCGCGACCCGAGACCACGTAGATCGTCAGTTCATACATGTGGTGCTCCGGCTCGGATTTGCCGCCCGGCTTGATCTCGACGACGTGACAGTCGTTGGGCATGTGGCGATTGTCGATGTGAATGACCGCGCCGCTGCCACCTTTACGCTCCCACGGCCCGAGCTCGATCTTCGCCAAGCTCGGAAAGTAGTGGTTCTGGTAGACTTTCACGCCTTCTTTCTGCAACCAATCGGCGTAGGGGTCGGTCTTATTGTAATCTTTGAGGCCCTCCTTTGGGGTCTCGGCAACTTTCATGTCGGTGCCTAGCATTACCATGTCAAAATCCTCCTCTGTTAAAACGGTAGAACGAATCGCTCTTTTTTCAAATACCCGGTATGAGGCCGACTTGTCAACGAGCAGAATGAACTACCCGCAGCAAGCTCTGGCGCACCAGAAAACCTTATGAAAATCTTTCCAATGTCGTCACCCCAGAATGTTCATATCGGGGGCCGGTCAGAGTGTCGCCTGTGGTGCGCCGAATCGAACCACTGCGAAAAGCATGAAGAACTACGAATAGCTGGTGAGCGAGTAAGCTGCGGAAATTTGACCGGAAAAGATTGACGCAAGAAACTAGCCGGCAGAGACTTCATTTCACTTTTCTGATCTCTTCAATCTCCGCGCCTCTCACCCAACCGATCGCGCCGCTCTTGGTTTTAATCATATACCAAAATTCGCCGGCACCGGAGACCTTGCCGAGCGCGATCAATTCTTCTCCACTCTCCAGTTTGCTGATGGCTTCTGATTGGGCGTCTTGCTGCGCGCGCAGCAAAATCCCGGCGGTCTTCACTCGCAGCACGTTTGGCAGCGGCACAGTGGGCTCAAGACCCACGGACCCTGCCATGCTGCCACCGCCTCCCGAGCCGATCAGTTTTCGAAAAGCTTCGATGACGTCGCGAGAGGCCCAATCCCTCGGCCCCGACTTCATGCCGATCGGCTGGCCGTTACCGTCGATCAGATAAGTTACGGGAATACCGTACACGCGGTACGATGCCGCTACCCGTCCGTCGGTATCCAATGGAGTTGCGAAGTTCAGACCGTGAGTTTTCATGAACTTGTTCACTAGCGCGGCGTTTTCTCTCTGATTCACTGCGACCACAGCAAAACCCTGACCGCCGAAATTACGACTGAGCTGCTCCATCGACGGCATCTCTTCACGGCAAGGTCCGCACCAAGTCGCCCAAAAATTGAGCAACACCAGGCTGCCGCGATAGCCGCCCAAACTGGCCATACCGCCGTTCGCGTCGCGCAGATTGAAGTCGGGCGCGCGCGCCATCGCCGGCTTGCTCAGGCCGATCGATTTGAGCAATTCATCGACCGAGCTTGCACCCTTGCTCTGTTGGGCCCATAGATAACGAGGCGTCATCGTCGTTAGCCCGAACAAAACAATCACAGTTACGATTCTGCCGCTGCGTCCGAACATTTAGCCTCCTCCAAGTTCACTGAATGGATCTGCTCTTACCGAATGCGCGCTGCTCAGTTTATCACTTTTGACCGTCGCGTTGATATCGGTTACTGTCAATTTCACGAGCCATTTTCCGATGGAGTGTTGATCGACAAACTTGCATCGATCTTTGTTTCCAATCGCCGCCACGGCAACACCGATTTAAATTTTAGATGATCATGTGCCGCCGAAAACTACTGATAACGCTGATAGCGGCCCTCACGATTCTCCTCGGAGCTATCCCATCGCCGGTCGGCGGCCAGTCAGCAACTCGGGCCATCGTGCTCGCCTGGGACGGCACCGTTCCCGCATTCGTTCACGAGATGCTCCGCGAAGGGAAACTTCCTAATCTGGCGAAGCTGATCGAAGGCGGCGCAGTCGCCGACGATGTGGTCGCCGGCTTCCCGTCCAAGACTGCGCCGGGATTTGCATCTCTCCTGACCGGCGCGCCACCGCGTATCACCGGCATCAGCGGCAATCGTGTGCCGCGCGCGCCGCGCGGACAATTCACGATTCTGGAAAGCCTCGCCGGCTTCTCTGAAACGCCGCTGCGGGCCGAACCGATCTGGTCGGTGACGCAGCAGGCCGGCAAAAAAGTCATCATCTCCCACATTCCATCCTTTGGCGGGGAAAAATCCGACCAAGCCGTGCGCTTGGCCGGTTACAACGCGACCAGCGGCCGCGACGGCATCGTAACCAAACGGGCGATGCAAACCGAACCGAGTGATTCATGGGTGAATTCTCCGGCTAGTGAGGCGCCTCCGATCGAGATCAGCTTCACCATCGGCGAGTCGAAACTATTTGGCTTGCTCATCGACGATCCGGCTGATTCGCAGGCCGGCTACGATACCATCGTGATCGCTACCCGCCGCGATGCCGACGATATCAAGGTCAAACTCAAGTCGGCTCCCGCCATCCCCGGCGGTGAATTGTTTTGGAGCTATCCGGTGGCGATCAAGGCTGCGGGGAATCAAGACGCCTGGACTTATTTTCGCCTATTCGATCTCAAATCCGATGGCAGTGATTTTTTTCTGTACTACACAAGGCCCGCCCGTCAGTTTGCTCTCAAGGCCGAAGTCATCGCCGACGCAAGCGCGACGGTTCGCGCGTTCGTCGGCAACGGCGCCAGCATTCTCTATAACCAGGGCGGTTTCGGCCGCACCATTGCCAACGGCGGCAACGGCGGCGCCGAGGCGCGCTATCTCGAAACTGTGACGCTGGTGGAACACCAGCTGATGGAAACCAATCGCTGGGCGCTGGAAAATCTGCCGTGGGATTTATTTCTCGCTTACACGCCCTTTCCCGACGAAGCCGAGCACCTGTGGCGCGGTTATCTCGATCCGACGCTGGCCAACTATCGCCGGGATATCGCGGCTCGATTACGGCCGCTATTGGAACAGGTCTACCGCACGACGGACGAACATCTGGGTCTGCTGTTGGCCAAACGTCCCGCCGACTGTGTCTTCGCGCTGATTTCCGATCACGGCCTTCAGGGGATCAACAAACGCGTCGCCCTGAATCGCGTGTTGCAGGAAGGCGGGCTCTTGACGTTGGA
>Ga0137372_10008225_pt1 | contig 10082 bp, 14 predicted proteins | sample SagtaG_6_FD_104911 | JGI IMG/M metagenome (GOLD analysis project Ga0137372, IMG submission 104911) | Vadose zone soil microbial communities from Sagehorn Ranch, Mendocino, California, USA - Sage1_R_60_16 metaG | ecosystem: Environmental > Terrestrial > Soil > Vadose zone | place: USA...
CGCGGTCGGTATGGGTTTGGGCACTTCGTACGACGTTCGATGCGAGATTCACCGCAGTGATCCCACCTTCGACAAGCGCTGACCTCCGCAGGCACGGACCCGGGAGTACACACCCATCATGGGCGTCCTGAGCTCTCCGGTCGATGTCCAGCGGCGATAATCCGTACCGGGGTGGCCGTCCTGTCCGCGTGGTGAGCTCATGTCGAGGTGTCCGACGGCGTTCGTAGTCGTTCGCGGAGCACCGGCTTGGCGATCTTACCCACCGCGTTCTTCGGCAGCGCCTCCTCGATGTACACCTCGCGCGGCACCTTGTAACGCGCGAGAGACTCCCGGCAGTGCTCAATGAGGTCATCGGGCGTCGCACGTCGGCCATGCCGAAGGGCCACGAATGCGACCGGCTGCTCGCCGAAGAACGCATCAGGTTGCCCGACCACCGCAGCCTCGAGCACTGCGGGATGGGTGTAGAGGACGTCCTCGATCTCCTTGGGGTAGATATTTTCCCCGCCGCGGATGATGAGGTCCTTGACGCGGTCCACGAGCGTCAGGTATCCGTCCTCGTCAAACCGGCCGACATCGCCGGTGTGCAGCCAGCCCCCGCGCAAGGTGTGCGCCGACTCATCCGGCCGGCGCAGGTAGCCACGCATCACGTTCGGCCCACGCACGACGACCTCGCCGGTCTCCGCGGCTTGCAGCAGGCGGTCCTCCTCATCGACCACGCCGACTTCGATACCGGGCATCGCCAGTCCCACGGTGCCCGGCTTGCGTAGGCCATCCAACGGATTGGCCGTGCAGCACACGGTGCACTCCGACAACCCGTAGCCCTCCACCACGGCCACTCCGTACCGCTGCTCGAACTCGCCGATCAGCGTTCGCGGCATCGGAGCGGCGCCACAGATGACATACCGCAGGTTCCGGGTGTCGGGCTGGGTGCCGGGCCGGGACACCAGCATGGCGTAGATGGTGGGTACCGCCGAGAAAAACGTGGGCCTGGCCCGCTCGACGGTCGCCCAGAAGGTGGTCACGTCGAATCGCTCGGCGATGAACGTCGAGCCGCCGGCCAGGAGCGGCGACATGATACTGGCCATGATCCCGTTGACGTGGAAGAGCGGCAACACCAGCAGGCAGCGAGTGTCGCCGGACATCTGGAACCAAGCGATGATCCGATCCACCGTCGCGCTGATGTGGCGTGGTCCAGCATGACGCCCTTGGGCCGGCCCGTCGTGCCGCTGGTGTAGATCAGGAGTGCCAGCGTGTCGGGCGCGGACGTCGTCGGCACCGGTACCTTGGGCCGGGCCGGCGAGGTCACGTCGTCCACCCAGATGATTGGCTGACCGCCGCGCCGCAGCTTCTGCGCAGACGCATCGTCGGCGACGATCAGCCTCGCCGCCGCATCATCGATCTGGTACTGAGCCTCCCGCGCGGTCAAGGACGGATTGACGGGGGTCACCGCCGCGCCGAGCCGCCACGCGGCGAACATGCTCGTCACGAGCTCCACCCGGTTGGGCAACATGATCGCCAGCACATCGCCGGCTCCCAGGCCTGCCGCCGCGAACAAGGCCGCGACCCCCGTTACCGTCTGGGCGAACTGCGCGTTGTCGAGTTCTTGGCGCTCGTCGGCGATGCAGGCTCCGTGGGGATCCTGCTGAGCCCTCTCGTCCGGTATGGCGGCTGCGGTCACGGCGGCACTCCCCTTTCGTTCCGCCCTCGACGCTAGGGCCGCGGCGCTGTCCTGCCATTGGGCGCGCGTCACGAAGGAGTGGCCCCGCATGGTTCCCGGCGCACATCCACCCAAGACCGTCGAGGGCCAGATCCGAGCGGGCGGATCGCGCTCGGCGAACCGGCGCGCCCGTGACTTGACGCCTCCGTCCCTCGGCGACGGGACAGATCCGGATTCAGCGGCATACGATCCGTCGGTGGACAGGTCAAGTCCGTCCGTCGCACAGAGCGCCTCAGATGTCTCCGGCGCGCTTGCCCCCCGCACCGCTGAACTGTCCGCCGACATTTACGACCTGATCGTGCGGGAAATCCCGCAGCTGCGTACCGATAGCCGGGTCCTCACGCTGCTGGATGCCAGTGTCGGGGAGAACGTGGCCACTGTGCTGCACATCCTTCAGCACGGCATCGACATGGAGCACGTGCACGCCCCGCGGCCGCGGAGGATTATGCCCGCCGGCTGGCGCAACGCGGCGTACCCATTGCCGCGCTGCTGCGCGCGTATCGCCTCGGCGCGGCCCGATTCCAGGATTGGTCACTGCAGTAGCTCGGGCGGCGCACCGACGAAGCGTCGATTGTCAGCGCAACCGGGCTGCGCATCGCCGAGACCACCAACACCTACGTCGACCGAGTGTCAGAGGAGGTCGTGTCGGCCTACGAAGCCGAGAAGGAGAACTGGCTGCGCAACCTCGGCGCGGCCCGAGCGGCCCGCGTCCGGGCGCTGTTGAGAGGCGAGCGGGTCGACGTCGATTCCTCCGAGGCGATCTTGGAATACCGGCTCAGGCAGCACCACGTCGGTGTGGTGTGCTGGGTCGGCGAGGCATAAGCAGGCGGCGACGAGTTGCACGATCTGTAGCTCCCGCGGGGAAAGCAGACTGTTGTTGGAGTCTCCACGCAGCGCGGCGATCAACGCCCTTGACGCCAACGCCTGTGCCTGCCACACCGGTTGTTCGGTCTGCCAGGCCAACCATTTCGTGTCGGGTGCGGCCACCGCCAACCCTGCTCTGTTCACTATGGAGTTCCGGGATGCGACTGTGCCACGCCGCCACCTAGCCTGGCGCAAATGGCCACCGCGGAAGACGGGGGAGGTGCTGTGGCAAACGATGATCGAGAGGTTGCCGATGGTACTGAGCCGCTAAGGGTCGCCGGCACCGACGAAACCGTGGCCGCGGTCTCGCTGGCCGACCAGGTGCCACCCGGCCTGGTCTTACGATGGGCGGCTGCGGGCACGCTCGGCGTGCTCATCGTGCTGCTCGCGGCGTACGGGGTCTACATCGTGCGCAGCATCCTTGTGCTGGTCTTTATCGCGCTGTTCCTTGCCGTCAGCCTCGATCCGCCGGTGCGCTGGTTGATCAAGAAGGGAGTACCGCGTTCGTTTGCCGTCACGATCCTGGTGGCCGTTCTCGTTGCGCTGTTAGGTGTCTTCATGTGGTCGATCGTGCCGCCCATGGTTGATCAGGGTGGCAAGCTCTTGACCGATCTGCCGGGGTACCTTCAGAGGCTGTCGAAGGAGTCGACGGCCGTTCGAGAGGTCACCGACCGATACAATCTCACCGACCGGTTGAGCTTCCTGCTCTCGGCGCTTCCGGCCAGGCTGGCGGGCGGCGCGATCGGCTTCCTCCAGCGGTTTCTCGGCTTGGTCGCGTCCTCGCTCACAGTGCTGGTATTGACGATCTATTTCATGGCCGACCTTCCCCGTTTGAGGCGGGGTATGGTGCGGCTATTCCCGTCCCGGCGGCGGTCGCGGATCGCCGAAATTCTCGACGTGGTCGTCGACAAGGTCGGCGGGTACATGATCGGAAACATCATCATCTCGCTGTTCGCAGGCGTGTCGACCTTCGTGTTCCTGGAAATCGTTCGGGTCCCGTTCGCGCTGCCGCTTGCGGTGACAGTGGCGATCACCGACCTCATTCCGATGATCGGGGCCACCCTTGGTGCGGCGATTTGCGTCCTCGTTTCGGTGTTCGCCGTGGACATCTGGCCGACGGGTGTGGTCGTATTGCTGTTCTTCATCCTTTATCAGCAGGTGGAAAACTACCTGATCGCCCCGCGTGTGCTGCGCAACACCGTTGATATGTCCTCGGTGGGTGTGTTGTTGATTGCACTGATCGGTGGCGCCGTGATCGGCCTGATCGGCGCCGTCATTGCGATACCCATTGCAGCAACAGTGAAGGTTCTCGCATCCCCGGCGATCGCCTCCATGGACGAGCCCGTCCCGCGCGCTAGCACAGAGTCCTGACCGCCGGCGAGTAGTTGCGCGAGTGAACTCGCGGTGGGGAGACCTGAGCATCGTGGGGGAGCGCCGCAAGCTCGGCGTGCGGGGCGGGTGAAGGCGGTGCTGCGGTCGGCCGCTGAGAACGCGTCGTGCGGGCATCACCGTCCACATCGTTCATTGAACCAACGACCACCGAACCGTCCCGTGGACGCCATAGACTCCACCACCGCCCGGGTCCGTCGACGCCCGATCCTCGGCGGCCTCATCAACGAGTATTCGCAGGCAGCGTAACCGAATCCTATATTCGAGCCCGACAGGCACGCCACGCGAACCGACGCACCGGTTCACACGCCGCCGACGGCACCGAGGCCAAGTCCCGCACCGCGCACACCACCGGTGAACCAGCCAACCTCCACGTTGCTGACCAGCGTCGTGTCCAATCAGCGTCCAGGACCAATGCCCCGGCTGATGCGGTCGCATCGAACTGGACGCACATCTGATCCCAGGTCCGGCAATGCGAGTAACCCGGAGGACAACCAGACCCGGCAGCCTCCGCGACGCAGGCACCTACATCCCGTGCACCAGCTAGCGGGTCACGGCCGAATCTGGATCTGGCGCTGGCGTGACGGCTAGCTCACCCGGGTCGGACTCGCGGAAGCCGTACCGACCGTAGAGACGACGCAAGAACGGCGGCGCCGACCAGTTGTAGCGCCCGAGTAGCCGCATCGTGGCCGGCACAAGCAGTAGCCGGACCAGGGTCGCGTCTACCAAGAGCGCAACGACCATGCCGACCCCGATCATCTTGATAAAGGTGATCCCCGAGGTCGCGAAGCTGCCGACCACCACGCAGAGCAGCACCGCGGCGGCGGTGATGATCCCGCCGGTTCGCTGCACCCCGCTCGCCACCGCCGCGGTGTTGTCGCCGAGGCTGTCCCACCGCTCACGGATCCAGGAGAGCAGGAACACCTCGTAGTCCATGGACAGTCCGAACAGGATCGCCACCATTAGGACGGGCTGGCTGGCCTCCACGTACCCGGTTGGGGTGAAGTGGAGCAGGTTGGCGAGGTGCCCGTCCTGAAACACCCAGGTAACTACGCCGAACGCCGCCCCGATCGACAGCAGGTTCATGACGATCGCCTTCAGCGGCACCACCACCGAGCCGAACGCCAGGGCCAGTAGGACGAAGGTGATCCCGGCGACCAGCAGCGCCATCCACGGCAGCCGTGCTGCCAGGCTGTTCAACTGGTCAACCACGCTGGCGCTCGACCCGCCGACCAGCACCTCGGCTCCGGCTGGCGGATCAAGGGCTCGGATGCGCTCGACGATGCGCTGTGCCGGTACAGAGCTCGCGGCTCCGGCGTAGTCCACTGTGAGCAGGGTGGAGTTGCCCTTCTGGGCTGCGACTTCGGTGTCACGTACTCCGGAAACGGTTTCGACCTGCTTGGTGAAGTCTGTAGCTGCCGCGGGCGAAGCGTGGCTGATCAAGACTCGGATCGGACGGATGCCGGTGCCGGCGAACTCCGCGTTCAGTCGCTCGGACACCACCCGGCTCTGCGTGCCGGCTGGCAGCATCCGCTCATCGACGCCGCCGAAATGCACCCGGGCAAACGGCGCGGCGAGCAGAACGAGCACTGCCGCGACGCCCACCATGTATAGCACCGGCCGTCGCATCACACTCCCCGCGATCCTGGCCCATCGACCGCGGTCGGCAGTCGGGTCCACCCTCGCTGCGACAGCTCCGGTCACCGTCGGTATGCGTCGCCGGCGTCCCCAGGGGAGCCGGACGGCGTCGATCCGGTCGCCGAGTACCGCGAGCATTGCCGGCAGCACCGTAAGGCTGGTCACCATCGCGACCAAGACGGCGGCCGCGCCGCCAAATCCCATCGAGCGGAGAAACACCTGCGGGAAGATCAGCAGGCTGCACAGTGCGAGCGCCACGAGGATTCCGGAGACGGCGACCGTACGACCCGCGGTGGCCATGGTGCGCGAAACCGCGGCGCGGACCGGGCGGCCCCGGTCCAGCTCCTCCCGGAACCGGCTCACCATGAACAGCCCGTAGTCCACGGCAAGCCCGAGGCCGAGGACGGTGATGATGTTGAGCGAGAAGATGGACACGTCGGTGAACATGGTGATCACCCGCAGCACGGTGAACGCGCCGAGGATCGCGAAGCCGCCGATGAGCACCGGCATGCACGCTGCGACCAGGTTGCCGAAGATAAGCACCAGCAACACGAGCAGAATCGGCATCGCGACCATCTCGGCGCGCGCGATGTCCTGCCCAACCTGGCCATCGATGTCAAGGTCGATAGCCCGTTGTCCACCCACCTGGGTGGTCAGGCCCGCGGCGGCGAGGTTGTCGCGTACCGCCTCGACGTCGTGGTCGTGGGCTCCAGCGACGAACCGGATCGGGAGGTACGTCGCGTGCTCGTTCGCCGAGACCAGCGCGGGCGTCGGGTTTTCGTAGTAGGAGGTCACCAGCTCCACGGACGGGTTAGCGCGGATCCGGGCCGTGGCGTCCACCACCGCATCGCGGAATCGTGGATCACCCACGCTGAGATCGTCGCTTGAATAGAGCGCGATCAGGTCCACGTGTTGCCGCCCGAGCTCATCAATGACGCGCTGATTGATGATCTGGGACTCACTGGCGGGATCATCGAGGCTCCCGCCCCCGTCGAGACTGTCGAACACGCCGGTTCCCCAGATCCCAGCGAACGCGACGAATGCGACAGCAAATACCAGGATTAGCCACCGCACCCTGCTTACTACCGTTCCCCACCAGGCAAACATGTCCCGTCCTTATGTCCTCCTGCAAGCAGGTCTTTGGTCCGAACCATCGAGGCCATCCGCAAGCATTCCCGGGCGGTCACGATCGTGACATCCCCATCGCGGGACAAAAGCCGACCGTACTCACTACGCCCAGGCTGCCGTACCCCGAATACACCACCGAGAACATCGCTCTGTCCGAGCGCAGCCGGTCGGTCATCTCGTCGCCCCTGTCGTGCTTTGTTCGTGCGCCCCTCGCCGCTCGCAGCATCCTGTGTGCTCAACGAACGGCCGATCCCCCTACGATGTGTGTTCCGCCTGCGGGAGATGATGCGACGCTCGATTCAATCAATTCTGGAGCCCACTTCCCTCTCCTGAGCGGCGACGGTTTGTTCCGGGCTGCCCGCCGCATCGGTGTGGTCCATCAGCGGCCAAACGCAGGCGTGAACGCAATGCCATTCGCCGCCGCGCCGCTCATAGGTGTCGAGATACCGTTTGGTGCGGCCCGGCCGGCGCGAGCGAGCGGAGACAATCGCCGCGTCGCCGGCGACGTGAATCCTGACCTCGTCGATCACCAGGTCGGGTGCTGGGTCTTCCCGCAGATCGTTGATGTAGCGATCCATGTCCCACACTTCGCCGGTGACACCATCGAGGTAAACGAACGATCCGGAGAGAATTGGTTGCAGCATGGGCCAAGAGCCTTGTCGGCAGGCCTCGATGAATCGGAGGTTCAGCTCGGCTAAAGCCTTTGCGTCATCCACTACGTCTCCTCGAGCGAATGAGGATAATCACTTGCTCTTGGAGAATCGCAAGTTGCAGCCGACACCGCCACGATTCGTTTGTGACGAAACGTAGCTGGGCGGCCCCAGTCGGGACGAACCGCCTGTCGACCGCCTCTCACCGCAACTGCCGTGCCGTCACCAGTCTTTACCGCCGGGTGTATCGAGATCAGTCAGGTGTCGGTGTTCCCGGCCTACCTCGGCCCACGCGCGCGCACACTGATCGACCGGGAGGCCCACCTGCCGCGCTGCCGGGCCGAGGATCCACTGCGGTGCGCCGCCGCCAGGGTCCCCGGAGCAGACCAGGTTCGCCACGAAGATTGCCCTCGCTCGGATGTGGTACAAAACGCCCCATGCCAGGGCGCAGCGAAGCGCCGAGGTTTTTCGTCTGCACTTAATCATTGCTGCTGCTTCCCCCGGCGGTCCTAGCATATGACGTGATCCAGATACGGATGAGCATTGCCGACCTCGGGCGTGCCCGCTTTGCGTACTCACCTCTGGCGGAGGTTGCGGAGAGCCTATTTCTGCTCTCATCGCGGCGGCTGTCCCCACCTCACCAGGGTTGGTTGGCCAGAGTCGGATCCTGCCTCGACCGCGTCGACCTGGGGCTGCTGACCGCCGTCGTACCGGCGCGAACCTTCGTGGCCGATTTCTTCTTCGCCGGCGCAACCGACCGGGCGACCTCGATCGAGCAGCAGCTGCGGCTACTGGCCAACACGCCCGTTGAGAAACTGCGTCAAGATCTTGACGAGGTGTGGCGGGGCGGGACCATGCCGCCGGTAGGGCAAGAGTTGATCTCCGACGAGGTCGGCCCTCGCCGCTTGGCCGACGCCGTCTGGGAGTACTGGCTGGCTGCCATCGAGCCACATTGGGCAGCAATGCGCGCCGTGCTGGATGATGACGTGGCCTACCGAGCTACAGAGCTCACCAGACGCGGAGTCGAAGGGCTGCTCGCTGCCATGCATCCCGAACTTAGCGTGCACGATGACATGCTTCGGATTGAAAAGAAACGGCACCCGGGCTACCACGAGGATCACGACCTGTCAGGCAGCGGTCTGCTGCTGGTGCCATCCATTTTCGCTTGGCCCAACCTGATCTTCGCTACCAGCACTGGGCAGCCCTCTAGCCTGACCTATCCGGCACGTGGCGTCGGGAACGTGTGGGGGATGGCCGGGCCGGCCGCGGTGGACGAAGACGCGCTCGGTGCCTTGCTCGGACGCAGCCGTGCCGCGATCCTCGCCGCGTTGGCGATCCCACACTCCACCACGGAACTCGCGTTGAGCCTCGGACAAAGTCCGCCGTCTGTCAGCCAACATCTTTCAGTACTGCGCCGTAGCGGGCTGGTAATTTCCTGGCGCTCGGGCCGCAAGGTGCTGTACCGGCGTACGCCTCTCGCGACAAGCATCGTCGAGGCGAGCAGCTCCGCGCACGATGACCTCGCGAGGAAACGGGCATAGGCTGGCCGTCGGCTCATTCCGCGCATTCCTTTCCGCTCGCGTATCGAACCCGGCGCGCCAAGCTTGCTGCCGTACGGCCCGCCGTTAGATGAGCGAAGTCAGCCATGCGGAGCAGTCATGAGGCATGAAGCGTTTCGCCGCGCGGTCGAGGACCACGACCTTCACCGGATCGCCGCGAGTCTCGCCGAGGACGTGGTCCTGTACAGCCCGGGTACCAATCGGCCGTTCCACGGCCGTGAGACGGTTGCGACCCTGGTGAACGCCGCCCGGGGTGTACTGCGGGAGTTCGTCTACACCGACGAACTGCTCGGCGAAGGCATGGCCGGCCTGGTGTTCCGGGCCAAAGTCGGCGGGAAGCGGGCCGAAGGCGTCGACATTGTGCGGCTGGACCGGGCTGGGCTTGTCACCGATCTCACCGTCATGATCAGACCGCTGTCGGCCACCATCGCATTCACCGCGGCCATGGCTACACACGCGGCGGCGCTGGCCGGCGAATCGGGTACGCCATGAAGCTCGGCGTGGGCGCCGCGACGGTTGATCCCCGACCATCAACACCCGGGCCGGCAAGGCAAGGAGGCAATCCTCGACGCCCCGCGCCAGTAGCCGGCAAGATCACCCTTGAGCGCGTTTCGGATGAGTGGTCCGCACTCATAGCGTCGCTGCCGTATAGGACCAGCATTGGAGGAGGTCGCCAGATGGCCGAGTCTCACCACGCCCCCACCGGCCGGCCCGCGAGCGTGTTCGAGCGGCTCGCCGGTTGGTCGTACCGGCGTCGCTGGCGGGCGTTTGGTGTGTGGGTCGTCGTCCTGGCCGGCGTCACCCTGGCCACGCAGCTGTCGGCAGCAACTACCGCAGTGACTTCTCGCTGCCCGGCACCGAGTCGCAGCGGGCCCTGGACAGGCTGCAGGAGCGTGCACCCGCGCAGGCGGGCGCCACGGTACGGATCGTGGTGCAGGAACGCGACGGTCTGGCCAGTCCACGGACCCGTCAGCGGGTGGAGGCGATTCTCACCCGGGTACGGGCCATTGCCTGAGAGCCTGTTGGCAAAGGGGTTGGGGCAGTTGCCGATCTTGGCGGATATCGAGTAGATCAACGTTCGGCGTGTCGCCGGTCGCGATAGGGCGGGCTCTTGGTAGCAGAGGAGGTGACTAGCCA
>Ga0137372_10008226_pt1 | contig 10082 bp, 5 predicted proteins | sample SagtaG_6_FD_104911 | JGI IMG/M metagenome (GOLD analysis project Ga0137372, IMG submission 104911) | Vadose zone soil microbial communities from Sagehorn Ranch, Mendocino, California, USA - Sage1_R_60_16 metaG | ecosystem: Environmental > Terrestrial > Soil > Vadose zone | place: USA: California...
GGTCAAGGGGAGGGCGGGCGTGGGGGACATCGAACTCACGGAGAACGAGTGGGCCAAGGCTTGCAATCTGCGGCAGCGCTATTGGCTGTACGTCGGATACGACTGCGGAAGCCCGCACCCACAGTTGCTCCGAGTCAGGGACCCGTTCCAGAAGCTCCTCGCAAATCCGAAGGGCGGTGTCGTCATCGATGAGAGAGAAATCCTGCGCGCCGCGGAGGACGCCAGGACCGAAGGTAAGGGATGACGAGTGATTTGGGACGATGGTCTCGAAGGGCCTGCGCGCGAGATGGCGGCTGACGCTCACAGTCCGCTCCGCGTGGTCGCTGGACCTGGCACCGGTAAGACCTTTGCGCTGATGAGGCGCGTTGCCCGGCTGTTGGCTGAAGGTACGAAACCCGAGCGCCTACTCGTTTCCACATTCACGAGGACAGCGGCGGCCGATCTTCAAAAGGAACTGCAGAAGCTCGGCGTCGCCGGCATCGAAGATGTGCCGGCGGAGACGCTCCACGCACTCTGCTTCCGCATCCTCCAACGCCGTGAGGTGTTGACACTCACCGGTCGCTCACCGCGTCCTCTTCTTGACTTTGAGCAGCGGTTCCTCCTCGAGGATCTGAAAACGACCGTCGGCGGCGTCCGCAAGGCTTCCAAGGCTGTCAAGGCCTTTGCGGCTGCGTGGGCCCGACTCCAGCATGAACAGCCAGGCTGGCCGGAGCGGCCCGAAGATAGGGTGTTTCAGAAGGTACTGAGCGCGTGGCTCGTCTTTCACGAGGCGATGCTCATTGGCGAGGTTGTTCCTGAGACGCTTCGGTATCTTCGGGAGAATCCGCTCGCTCCCGAGCACGGCCTCCAAGAACACGTTCTGGTCGACGAGTACCAGGATCTCAATCGTGCAGAACAGGTTCTTCTCGACCTACTGTCCACGAACGCCACTCTGACGGTGGGGGGTGATGAAGACCAGTCTATCTACAGTTTCAAGCACGCCCATCCGCAAGGGATCGCTCAGTTTGATCGGAATCACGCAAGTGCCGTCACGCACACTCTCCAAGAGTGTCGGCGATGCCCGCGATTGGTCACCGAACTGGCAAACCGCCTTATTTCAAACAACACCGAAAGGCAACCGCGTGCCCTTCGCCCGCATCCTGATAACCCGCTGGGCGAAGTCCTTGTCGTCCAGTGGCCCAGTGTGGACGTAGAGGCATCTGGACTGGCAGAGTTCATTAAGCGACGGATCACGTCAGGTGCCGTCGCTGCCGGCCAAGTTCTCGTCCTCACGCCGAGGCGACAGTTTGGCTACGCTATCCGCGACGCCCTGGTGGCACGGAGCACCCCGGCGCACAGCTTCTTCCAAGAGGAGGCGCTTGAAGGCGATCCGAAGCACCTTGAGGCCTCGGAAGCTCAACAGGCGTTCACGCTCCTCACCCTCCTGGCGCACCCGAACGATAGAGTTGCGTTGCGGGCTTGGTGTGGGTTTGGCAGCCCATCCCTCAACACTGGGGCGTGGACCCGCCTGCGAGATCACTGCCGCAAGACAGGAGATGCGCCGCGGGCGGCCTTGGATCGGCTTGACCGAGGCGAACTAGTCCTCCCGAATACGGGCGCCCTCCTGGCACGATATCCCGCGCTTAAGGTCGCACTTGCCCGAGTCGAGGAGCTGAGAGGAACGGCACTCATTGATGCGCTGTTTCCTGAGGCCGCGCCCTGGGCAGAGCCCATCCGCTCCGCGCTGGATGAACCGTCGCAGTATCCAACAGCCAGAAAGCTGCATGGAGCACTGGTCTCGGCAATCACCCAGCCAGAACTACCGACGGATGTGGACTACGTCCGGATCATGAGCCTCCATAAGTCAAAGGGGCTCACGGCGGGACTCGTTGTCGTTGCTGGCTGCATGGAAGGCTTGATCCCAACGTGGGATGACGACTCAACGCCCCAAGAGATCGCTGCGACTCTGGAGGAGCAGCGTAGGTTGTTCTATGTCGCCATGACCCGACCTCGACGGACGCTCGTGCTCTCAAGTGTCACTCGCCTGCCTATCGCGCTCGCCTAGAAGATCCGCGCACGAGTCGGCGCGACGACATTGGGTTACGTGAGTACGATTCCGTCGCGATTCCTCGATGAACTCGGCGCATCCCGGCCTGCGGCGATAGCCGGACATCGGATCCTTTCATAGACAGGCGGCAAGGTATCCATGAATGACACGCGGCGGCTAATTGAAGTGGCCTTTCCCCTCAAGCAAGCGTCGCTCGATTCTGTTCACGAGAAGAACATCCGCCACGGACATATCTCGACCTTGCACATCTGGCCCGCGCGCCGGCCGTTGGCTGCCAGCCGGGCGGCCCTGATCGCAACGCTCCTCCGAGATCCCGGTACTCCCGAGGAACGCAAGCGCCTGATTGAGAAGATCGGTGGCAAGGTCATCCAAAGGCTTGAGAAGAAGAAGATCGCGGGGAAGACGGTCGAGGTACTTCGCGAGGAGACGGTCGGCGGCGTTCTCCACTGGGGCCAGGAGTCGGCGCCGGACATGGAATGGTTTCGACAGGAGATACGGAAGGCCCATGGAGGGCGAGCACCCCGCGTTCTTGACCCGTTTGCGGGCGGGGGAGCCATACCGCTCGAGGCAATGCGACTCGGCTGCGAGGTCACGGCTGTCGACATCAATCCGGTCGCCTGGTTCATCCTCAAGTGCACCCTGGAGTATCCGCAGAGCCTAAGCGGTCAACATCGGTCGCTCCCGAAGTTCGCGGTCAACTCGCCTGAGTTCATGGAGGCGTTTCTCAAGAGCACCGCCAGACTCACGAAGACGCAGCTCCAAGGCCGGATCGAGATGGTGCAGAGTCAGCTGTTTCCGCCTCCAGACGTGGATTTCTCGTGGCACGTTCGAGCGTGGGGATACTGGGTTCTTCAGCAAGCGAAGAAGGAACTGGATCCCCTCTATCCCTTGGTGAACGGTCAGCCAACCGTCGCGTACCTCTGGGCCCGAACGGTGGTCTGCAAGAACTGCCGTGCGACCATCCCGCTACTGAAGACTCGCTGGCTCTGCAAGAAGGAAAGCAGCCGCATCCTCCTGACGATGCAGCCAAACGCCGGCAAGACGGAGACTGAGTTCGGCATTGAACGGAACGTGCCCGTAGTAGGCGGCAACGCAGCGCAGCGGCGGGAGCACGATAAGCGCATTGGCTTGGGCACCATGAGCAAAGCTGGTGCCTCGTGCCCTTGCTGTGGACACGGCGGCTCCGTCTCTATGCAGATGGAGGACATCCGGCAGGAAGGACTGGCGGGACGGCTCGGGGAAGTATTAACGGCGGTCGTGTTTCAGGGTCCGAAGATCAAGGAATACCGCTTGCCGGTTGCGGAAGAACTGCAAGTGGCGGAGGCTGCCCGACTGGCTAGGGCCCGGGTCCTCGCAGGGATCCCCTTCGGAGCGCCGGAAGAGCCGCTTCCGTCGAAAGAGGCTCTGGGCTTTCGCGTTCCGCTTTATGGTCTCGACAAGTGGAGCAAGCTCTTCTCAGACCGGCAGATTGTTGCGCTCGGCACATTTGTTCGCTGCGTGCGAGCGGCACGGGAGGAGATGCGCGCTGACGGTTACCCCGAGCAGTGGACCGAGGCGCTTCAGGCATATCTTGCAGTTGCGATGGACCGGATCGCGGACCGGTCGAGTTCATTGTGTAGACCCGAGGCCCCTGGTCGGGGCGGGGCGGCGCGCGGTGTCATCAACACGTTCAACCGGTTTGCGCTTCCGATGAATTGGGATTTCGTTGAGGCAGTAGTCACTGAAGGCTCCAGCGGAGGCTTCGAAGGAGCGGTTGATTGGGTCGCGAAAGTCGCTGAGCACGTCGAGCAACTGGGGGCTGTTCCATTACCCTCCGTGCAGCGCGGGAGTGCGATAGAGGTGCGTGCCGAGGGGTTCGACGCGATTGTGACTGACCCTCCGTACTATGACGCGATTGCCTACTCAGACCTGATGGACTTCTTCTATGTGTGGCTACGGCGAACGCTGTGTCGCCTCTCCAAGGAGATTGATACTGCGTTCCTGATGCCGCTCTCGCCCAAGTGGGACCACTCCCGCAACGACGGTGAACTGATCGACGACGCCAGCCGTTTTGAAGGCGACAAAACGAAGTCTAAGAGAGTTTATGAAGAAGGCATGACACGCGCATTCGCAGCGGCCAATGGGGCGCTGGCTCCCCACGGCCGGCTGATCATAGTCTTCGCACACAAGCATCCGAATGCCTGGGAAGCGCTGGTTTCAGCCCTGATCAAGGCGGGCTTTGTGGTTGACGGAAGCTGGCCCATCCAGACGGAGATGGGAAATCGGACGCGTGCTTTGACGTCGGCGGCTCTTTCTTCCTCTGTCTGGCTCGTGTGCAGGAAGCGTCCGGAAGTCGCAAAGCCTGGCTGGGACAACCTCGTTCTCGAGGACATGCGGGCCAACATCTACACCCAGCTTCGCGACTACTGGGATGCGGGGATTCGCGGCCCCGACTTCGTCTGGGCCGCCACTGGCCCCGCACTGGAGGCATACAGCAAGCACCCGGTCGTGAAGAAGGCCAATGCGCCCGGTCAGATTATGGAGGTGGCCGAGTTCCTCCGGGCCGTGCGCCGCATCGTCGTGGACTTCGTTGTTGGCCGCGTCCTAAGTCCTGCGGCCGAAGCGGAGACCGTTTCGGGCCTGGACGACGTCACAACTTACTATCTTCTGCACCGGCACGACTTCGGGCTTGACGATGCTCCGATCGGCCCATGCATCCTCTACGCAGTCTCATGCGGGCTGTCGGACGCGGACCTCGTCGACGAGCACGATCTATTGGCTCGAACGGGCGGTAGCCCTGGTCCGAACGACGAGGAAGAAGAGGCTGTTGAGCCGGAAGACGCGGAGGCCGAGGTCGAGGAAGGCACGGGAAGTAAGGTACGTCTTAAGGCCTGGCAGCAGCGCAAGGCCAAGGGAATGGGCTACGACGTGGTTGGCCTTCCCGCTCCGCTCATCGATCAGGTCCATCAGCTCATGCACCTGTGGAAGGCCGGCGATCAAGTGAAGGTCGACGAGTACCTAGAGGCTCGCGCCCTCGCCGGCAATCGGCTGTTCCACCGGGTGCTCCAAGCCCTGATCGAACTAGCTGATGAGGGTAGCGAGGAGCGGGCACTTCTCGAGAGCATCAGCAACCACGTTGCCGGTAAGCGCCCGCAGCTTGCGGCGCAGGTGCCCGGCTGGGATATCACACGCGGAGGACAGTCGGAGGAGGGCGAAGGCACATGAAGAAGTTGCCTTGGACGGCGTGGCACAAGGTCGTTGGTCTCCGTGAAGACATCCGCGTGGAGAAGCTCTCGTTGTCCTCGTTCGCGGCCGACTTGTACGACGTCGCGATGGGAAAGGCGGGACGCATCTACCAGAAGCCCGAGGAATTCTTCGCTCTCACTTATCCAACATTCAACCTCCGGGAACTAGCCAAAGACATCCTTCATCGACTGGCAGCGAAGAACGACAAGACCGTCCGGCAGCTCGAGTTGACCTACGGTGGCGGCAAGACCCATACCCTGATCACGCTGCTCCATCTCACGTCTGATCCGGCCAAGCTCCCGGACCTGCCTGCCGTTCAAGAGTTCGTCCAGCACGCGGGGCTTCGCCCACCGAAGGCGCGCGTGGTGGTGCTTCCGTTCGACAAGCTTGATGTCGAGAAGGGGATGGAGGCCCAGGGGCCGAAGGGCGAGAAGCGCTGGCTGCGTAACCCGTGGAGCCTCATGGCCTACCAGATCGCCGGCGACGACGGACTGCGACTGCTCCACGCGGACGGCAAGGCCGAAGAGCGCGACAGCGCCCCCGCAGAGAACCTGTTGCGTGAGCTGCTTGCTCGCCCCGAGAAGGAAGGCCTCGCGACGCTGGTGCTCATCGACGAGGTGCTGATGTACGCCCGTGGCAAGGTGGGGCACGACCCAGCTTGGCGCGGGAAGCTTGTCGACTTCTTCCAGTATCTGACGCAGGCTGCCACGAAGGTCGATCGCTGCGCCATTGTGGCCTCGCTGCTTGCCACTGACCCCGGTAAGAGCGACATGCTTGGCAAGGAGATTACCCAGGAGCTCTACGCAATCTTCCGCCGCGAGCGCGAGGAAGGCGTACAGCCGGTCCTTAAAGAGGACGTGGCCGAGGTCCTGCGTCGCCGCTTCTTCACCGCCGACTCGATCCGCGACCGCGAGTCTTTCCGGCCCCACGTGGTGGCCGCCCTCAAGGGAATTACGGAGCTCGACGAGCAGACCCGGAAAGACGCGCAATCGGCCGAGGAGCGGTTCCTCAAAAGCTATCCTTTCCACCCGGACCTGACCGACGTCTTCTACTCCAAGTGGACGAACCTGGAGGGTTTTCAGCGCACGCGGGGCATCCTCCGCACCTTCGCGCTGGGTCTCCGTGACGCCGAGGCGTGGGACGAATGCCCTCTCGTTGGCCCAAACGTTTTCCTGGGGCGGCCGGGGGCGCCTGGAGTCTCGGAGGCTGGCCGCGAGCTCACAACGGTCGCCGCCACCGAGGAGTACGAAGGTAAGCGCCAAGAGTGGACGGGCATACTCGAGGGGGAGACGGAGAAGGCTCGCGGGATTCAGGCCGACTATTCGGCCCTGCGCCACCGCGAACTGGAGCAGGCCGTCTTCGCCACCTTCCTCCACTCGCAACCGATCGGACAGCGCTCGTTGACCCGGGAGATCTTTGTCCTGCTCGGGTCGACCCGTCCCGACAGGATCGAGTTGGAAAAGGCCCTCCGTCGCTGGACCGAGACGTCCTGGTTCCTCGACGAGGGAGCGGTGAACGACGCCGATGTGGGCGCTGATGGTCGGAAGCAGCTTCCGAAGTCGTGGCGGCTCGGATCGAAACCGAACCTTCGGCAGATGCATCACGACGCGCAGGGCCGCGTCTCCCCCGATCTGGTCGAGGCAAAATTGCTCGATGAGATCGGCAAGCTCAAGAGCCTCACCGCGGGGGCGGCCGCGGCTGGAGCCCGAGTCCACAACCTGCCGGAAAAGCCGCGCAACATCGAGGACGACGGTGAATTCCACTTCGGCGTCCTGGGGCCGAAGGCGGCCTCAGAAACGGGGAAGCCCAGCCCCGAGGCTCGCCGTTTCCTCGAAGAGACGACCGGCGCGAATCGGCCGCGCATCTATCGAAACGCCGTTGTCCTCGCCGTTCCCTCGCGAGAGGCGCTCGACGTTACCCGCGGCGCCATCCGCGACTACCTTGCCTGGGAGGAGGTAAGAAGCCAGCTCGAGCGCGGGGACCTCGATCCGATACGCGAAGCGACGCTTCTCGCTAACCTGGACACTGCCCGCAAACGAGTGCCCGACGGCATCCGGCAGGCCTACTCCGTCGTCGTGACGGTCTCGGAAAAGAACGATGTGCAGGCCTTCAAAGTCACCGCTGGCGACGACCCGCTCTTCACGACGATCAAGGCGGATCCGCGCAGCCGAATCCAGGAGACGGCGGTCAACGCCGACGCTCTGTTACCCGACGGACCGTACGACCTGTGGCGCGAGGGCGAGACTTTTCGTCGTGTCAAAGACCTCGTCGGTGCCTTCGCGCAGTTTCCCCACCTCCCGAAGATGCTCAGTCGCTCGGCGATCCTGGACACGGTCGTCCTGGGCTGCCGCGAGGGGCATTTCGTCCTCAGGGCCACACGGCCGGATCGGAGCGTCCGTACTCTTTGGCGACAAGAGCCGGACGAGAGCGACCTGAAAGACCCTGGCCTCGAGGTCGTCCTTCCCTCGGTCGCAACTCTGTCCGAGTTGACGGCGGCTCTGCTGCTCCCCGGAGTGCTGCCCGACCTCTGGGCGGGTCCCGAGCTACCGGTCAAGAACCTGCGAAGCTACTTCTCCGGTGACCGCATTGTGAAGGTGAACAAGGGGCGGTATGACGAGCCTGTTCGAATCCCCAAGGCTGAGGCGATCGCTCTCGATGTCGCCATCCGCGAAGCCGTAAAGGCCGGAAGCCTGTGGCTCACGTCGGGGCCTGCCAGTGTGCTCGGCGAGGAGATCCCAGCAGGCGTCCTGACCGAGGACGCCGTCCTGCAGGCGCCTCCATCACCCGTGGGCGTTTATGACCTCCTCATCGAGAAGCTGCCCGAGGCCTGGGATGGTCAAGCCACCACTGCCTTGGGGCTGGCGCTTGCGCTCTCAAAGCGAGCGGGCAAGACCCTTCCGTGGCCAACCGTAGGTGGAGCGATCGATGGTGCCCTCCGCGCCGGACTGCTGGAGCTGACCGTTGACTCGGGCGCGTGGCCTTGCGGCTACGGCGCAGCGCAGACGGTCCGCCTCCGTCTGAAGAGTGGTATCGAGATTCCGCCGTCTCCCCCTCCTCCCCCCGCCGGCCAACTCTCGGCCGAGGCCGATCTCAGTCCAGCTCAGATTCAAGACTTGGCCGACGTCATCGGCGACATCGCGTCGGTTGCTGTTGGCCACCAGTGGGGCCTTAGGGTGCATTTCGAGCTCGGAGGCGAACAGCGACCGCCTGTCGAGGTCGTGAACAAGGTATCCGAGATCCTTCGCGGCATATCGAAAGACTTGGACCTAGCGTGATTGACTGCGTCCCGGGCTGCTCGTACCCGAGGTCTCCGCGGCTCCGTTACTGAGATGGTCCCAGCATGGCAACGCTCGGAGGCATGCTGGCGAGGCTGTATTCGACCCGTCCTGGTTCGTGAGGATTGACGCAGTGTCCATCTTTCGCATTCAGGCACCGCCGCGGCAAGACCCCATTGACCGAGCACGCATCGAGTCCATGCTTACGCTCGTGCCACGGCGCTCTCAGCTTGATTTCGAGTGGAAGGACGCGCTACATCCCCCACGCGACCAGTACAAGAACTGGACCTTGGTCTTGCCCTTCTGCGAGAGCTTCGCCAGCCAACGCGTTCGCGGTGATGTGCAAGGTCCACGGAAGTGGGCTGATGGCTATGACGCGATGCGTCGCGTTTCTCGATGACGCCAACGAGAATTCGGCGACGCTCGACAAGGTCCGCGCATGGCTTGCAGTCGTCGGTCCTTATGTGGCGGTCCGAGACTGCCTGGCGCTGTCGTTCGCGTTGGACTACGACAAGGAGCACGGAGACCCGAACCAGCCGCAGACCGCGATCGGAACACTGCGGACGCGAGCGAAGCCCTATGATGCGGCTCCGACGAACGACACTTTCGCTGCCGCTGACGAACTGATCGCGGAGTGCATGCGTTTCTTGACGGCCATGACATGCTACGCGTCGGCCAGCGCCGTCGTGGCGATGCCGCCGTCCCGCCCGAACAAGCAGTTCGACCTCCCGTCCTATCTGGCGAAGGGAATCGCCAGCGCATGGGGCAGAAAGGATTTGAGTTCTGCCGTTACAGCGAGCGCACGCGCACCTCTTAAGGATGCCGCGCTGGCCGACAAAATGAAGACGCTCGACGGAATTCTGCAGATCGACAAGCAATCAGTCGATGGCCAAGTCATTCTGCTTGTTGACGACCTATACCAATCCGGCGTCAGCATGAACATGGTAGGTATGGAGCTGCTCAACGCCGGGGCGAGGAAGGTCTTCGGGCTTGCGTGCGAGAAGACGTGTCGCAACGACGACAACGTTCGAGGGACACGTTAGTGGTGCGCGAGGAGGATGCACTCGCGATCCTGGCCTTGCTCGCGGTTCCCGGAGTTGGTCCCTCAAGGGTTCATAGGACGTTATCCGTCGCGCGCACCCGTGGTCTCTCTCCAACCGAGGCGCTCGACGACAAGAACGTCCTTCCCCTTTCGTCGGAGCAGCGTGAAGGCCTCGTGCAAGCGCGTAGGCGAGCGGAGGAGCTCAGCACTGCCGTTGCGGAGAGTGGCGCCAGCTTGGTCCCTATTACCGGTGAGCGCTACCCAAGCGTCCTCAAGCGGCAGCTCGGGGCGTCAGCACCTCCGCTCCTCACTGTCAGGGGAAACCAGCGTCTGCTTGATGCACCTGGCGTTGGGTTCTGTGGTTCAAGAGCGGCAAGTGACAAGGGACTTAGCGTGGCGGGCGACGCTGCCGCGCAACTGGCGGAGGCGGGGCTGAATGTCGTGTCGGGCTATGCGACGGGCGTCGACATGGCAACGCACAAGGCGGCGCTAC
>Ga0137372_10008230_pt1 | contig 10079 bp, 12 predicted proteins | sample SagtaG_6_FD_104911 | JGI IMG/M metagenome (GOLD analysis project Ga0137372, IMG submission 104911) | Vadose zone soil microbial communities from Sagehorn Ranch, Mendocino, California, USA - Sage1_R_60_16 metaG | ecosystem: Environmental > Terrestrial > Soil > Vadose zone | place: USA...
CGTGTCGTAGCGCCCGGGCAGGACCGCGTAGCGCCGCGGCGCGCCCTCGAGCCCCTGCGTCAGCCAGAACGCCGAGTGCACGGTCTGACCCAGAAACGTCAACCAGATGTGCCACTTGCCCAGCGCCTCGCTGTACAGCGGCTTGCCGACGAGATCCGGGGGGAACGCGTACGTCGCCGCGAAGATGAGCAGTCCGATGTTCAGCAGCGCCATCTGGTGGAAGTGCCCGACGATCCAGAGTGTGTTGTGCACGACCTTGTCGAACGCGATCGTCGCGTTGACGATCCCCGAGAGCCCGGCGAGCAGCCAACTGAACAGCCCGAGGAACACGGCTGTTCCGGCGGCGTTCCACACGAAGTTCGAGCGGTAGATGGTGAAGCCGAGGCTGTAGAGCGAGAGCGCCGAGGGAATGACGAGCGCGAACGTCGTCGGCTGCATGGCGACGTTGATCGCCGCCTGCGGCGAGCCGCTCGGGTAGTCGAGGTAGACGTGGTGGGCCCACACGAGCACGTTCGCGATCACGGCGATCGTCCACGCGACGGCGATCACGTTCCCCGCGACGAGCGCGCGGCCGGCGAGCTTCGGGACGAGGACGTAGTAGACCGCGGCGGCGGGGAAGAGCAGCAGGTACACGACCGGGTGTCCGAACCACCAGAGGATGTTCTTCGCGAGCAACGGGTCGACGGTCACGCTCGGTGTGATCGCCTGCACGATCATCTCGACGAGGAGCACCGCGAGCGGCAGCGTCGCGATGATCATGTCGATCGCGATCACAGCCAGCGGGATCACCGGGTACGGCACTGGCACTGGATTGGTTGCGAATCGCCTGGGCCACAGGTAGCCGAAGCCGAGCGCGACGCCGAGCCGGTTCGGGATGCGCGGGCTGACCGCGTGCAGCGCCGGTCCGAGCACCGTGTCGAGGACGGCGAGGCACCAGGTGACGATCGAAAGGCCGACGAGCAGCACCGATCCCGCGAAGAGCGCCGTCGCCGTCTCGCTCCACTTGCCGGCGCTGTGGAACGGCAGCGGGTAGAGGAAGACCCACGAACCGCCGAAGTGCATGAAGAGCGTCGTCACGATCACGCCGAACACGCCGACGACCATCAACCACCACGTCAGCTCGGCGAGCGCCGAACCGAGCCTGCGCAACGGGACGCCGACCTCCGCGAAGACCCACCAGGCGAGGCCCATCACGGCGAAGCCGGCCCAGCCGAGGAACGCGCCCAGTCCGTGCGCGGTCATGATCGCGTACCAGCCGTTGTCGGACAGCCGCCCGAGGTCGGCCTGGCTCGTGCGAAGCAGCAGGCCGAGGAGGCCCGACGCGAGCAGGATCACCGTCGACGCGACGAGGTAGCGAAGCGTGAGCGAACGCGCTCGCTCGCGGGCCGCGGCATCCATCACGGCGTCACGGTGAACTCACCGCGCATCGCCGCATGACCGAAGCCGCAGAACTCGAGGCAGAGAATCTGGTAGTGGCCGGGCCGATCGAATGTGTGGACGAGCTTCTGCGTCTTGCCCGGCACGACCTGCGCCTGCGCGACGAAATGCTGTCGGGAGTCGTAGATGCCGAACCCGTGGCTCACGTCTTCGGACGTCAGGCGGAACTCGACGCGCCTATGTGCCGGAACCGTGTTCGGCTTTACGTCCCAGGCGAACTGCCGCGAGTTGACGTCGACGACGAGGTCGCCCTTCGTGCCTCCCTGTCCGTACGGCGTGAACCAGATCGTGGCGAAGAGCAGCACGAGGAGGATCGCCATCACGATGTACAGCCACATGCGCTCGCGATGCGCGAGGCGCTGCTCGTCGACGGGCCGGCGGCGGCCGAGCGTGGAGAAGGCGAGCGCGAAGGCGATTCCGAAGGCGGCGAGCGTGACCAGTCCGTACGCGACGGCGATCAGGACCGCGCTCGAGCCCATCGCGCGACGTTAACGCATCCGCTCGAACTCCTGCAGCTCTTCGGTGGGCATCGCGTACGTGTGCTGCTCCTCGGGGAACGCGCCGCTACGGACGTCGCGGACGTACGCCTCGAGCGCGTCGCGAATCTCGCGCGACAGGTTGGCGTACCGCTTCACGAAGCGGGGGAGGTGACCCTCTGTCAGCCCGAGCAGGTCGTGGTAGACGAGCACCTGGCCGTCGCACTCGACGCCGGCGCCGATTCCGATCGTCGGCACGGTCAGACGGCGTGTGATCTCGGCAGCGACCGGTGCAGGCACCGCCTCGAGGACGACCGAGCAGCACCCTGCCTCCTCGAGCTCGAGCGCATCGGCGATCAGCTTGCGTGCGGCTTCGCTCGTCTTGCCCTGGGTCTTGAAGCCGCCGAGCATCGTCGCGGACTGCGGCGTCAGCCCGACATGACCCATCACCGGGATTCCGGCGTCGACGATCGCACGGGCGCGCGACACCGACGGTCCGGCTCCCTCGAGCTTCACGATGTCCGCGCGGGCTTCCTTCACGAAACGGATCGCGTTCCGGAGCGCGTCCTCGTCGGAGACCTGGTATGAGCCGAACGGCATGTCGCCGACGACGATCGGCCTGTAGGCCGCGCGTGCAACGGTCTTCGTCAGGAAGAGCATCTCGTCCATCGTCACCGGCACCGTCGTCCCCTCGTGGCCGAGCACGACCATCGCGGCGGTGTCGCCGACGAGGATCAGATCCACGCCCGCGTCTTCCGCGAAGCGCGCCCCCGGCGCGTCGTAGGCCGTGACCATGACGATCTTGTCGCCGCGGCGCTTCATCTCCGCGAGCTCGGGGAGCGGCAACTTGCCTGCAGGTGGTGCGCTCATCTCGTTTCTCCTTCCAGGGGGACGTTGTCGATCAGGCGGGTGGAGCCGATGCGGATCGCGCCCGCGAGCACCCTCTGCTCGAAGTCGGCGATCGCCACGTAGTCGACGTCGAGGCCGTCGAGCAGCTCACGCGCGAGGGCAGGGTCGCCTGTTTGCAGGGCGCGGGGGAGTGCGAGCGCGAGCTCGCGCTCCTCGGGCGTCAGAAGCGCGTTACGTGACGAGAACGCGAGCCCGTCCGCGTCGCGCACGGTGGGCAGGGTGCGGAGGTCGATGTCGAGGTTCAGGTCACGGAGCATGCGCAGGACCACGTGGACCTGCTGTGCGTCCTTCTGGCCGAAGTACACCCGCTGCGGACGGACGATGTTGAACAGCTTCAGGCAGATCGTCGCGACGCCTCTGAAGTGGCCGGGTCTGAACTCCGCTTCGAGACCCTCTTCGTTCGGCTCCACCCAGGTGCGGAAGCCGGGCGGGTAGAGCTCGTCCGCCGGCGGCGCGAAGAGGATGTCGACTCCTGCCGCTTCGGCAATTCGCGCGTCCCGCTCCTCGTCGCGGGGATAACGCGCGAAGTCCTCGCCCGATGCGAACTGCGCTTCGTTCACGAAGAGGCTCATCACGACGCAGTCGCACTCGGCGCGCGCCGCCTGGAGCAACGCTTCGTGCCCCGCGTGCAGCGCGCCCATCGTCGGCACGAGCCCGACCGTTCCGCCCTGCGGACGCGACGCGCGCATCTCGGCGACGGTGCGAACGATCCTCACGCCTTCGTCGCCTCCGCGAGCGCGACGTACATCGGCTCCAGCTCGGGCGCCTCGGCGTGGATCGCGCGCACGTGCGCGCCGACCGTGTCCCAGTCGCCGCGCGCGATGGGGCCGGTCAGCTCGAAGCCGTTCTCGATCGTGCGCGTCATCAGCGGCACGAGCGCCTGCGGCGGCGCGCAGGCGGCCTCGAAGAGGCGCGTCGCCGCGCGATGCAACGTGACGAGGTAGTTGGACGCGATCGCCGCGCCGGCGTGGTAGACCGGCCGTGCGGCGTCGGCGAGATCGAAGGGGTGGAGGCCGAGCGTCCGCGCCAGCTCGCGGCCGTGCTCGCGCGCCTCGTCGCTCTCGGCGGTGACCGCGGCCCAGGCGCCGTCGAGCTGCTCGGCGCCGCGCGAGCGCGTGAACGTCTGCAGCGGGTGCAGCCCGAAGCGGCGCGTGTGCGGATCGAGCGCGCGCAGCGGGGTCGCGCCGCTGACGTGCGCGATCCACTGTCCCGGGACCAGGTCCCTGGCCGTGTCCGCGATCGCCGCGTCCGGAACGCACAGGAGGACGAGCTCTGCGTCTTCCCGCAGCTCGACGCCGCGCTCCTCGAGCCGCTCTGCGACGGCCGAACCGACGCGGCCGCGACCGATGACGTTGACTGATCTGAACATTCGGCTCCAGTTCCAGAGCGGATACCGGGCACCGTCAGTCTATGCCAAGTGACAACGTGTCACTTGGAGGAAAGGCGGCGTTCGAGCGCCGCCTTCACGTCCGGCCAGTCGTCGTCGATCACGGCGTACCACGCGGAGTCGCGTCGCTCGCCGCCGCGCACGACCATGTGCTTGCGGTGGATGCCCTCGAACTGCGCCGGGAGCGCGGCAAGCGCTGCGCGCGCGCGCTCGTTCCGTGCGTCCGTCTTGAACTCGACCCGCCGGCAGCCGACCGTCTCGAAGGCGTGCCTGAGCAACATGTACTTTGCCTCGACGTTTGCGCCGGTGCCCCACGCGGATGGATGCAGCCACGTGTTGCCGATCTCCAGCCGCTGGTGCTCGGGGACGAGGCTGAGGTAGCTCGTCGAGCCCACGATCCCGCCGTCGCGGACGACGGCGAACTGGATGCGGCTGCCGGCTTCGTGCTCCGCGAACGCGTCGGCCAGCCAGCGCTCCACGTCGGTCGTGATCATGAAGCGCCACGTCTGTTCGTCGCCGGCGGCTGCCCGGAGGCCGTCGGCGTGGTCGCGCGCCAGCGGCTCGAGCGTCACGATGCGCCCGCGCAGCACGACGGCGAGGTCCTTCCACACGCCCCTAGTTTGCGTCTACGGCGTCGACTTGGGCGCCGGGTGTTCCGGAACGACCCCGGGTGTCGTCGGCTGATGGCCGCGCTGAACGGTGGGGACGTTCGCGGGCACCGGCTTCTTCGGCTTCGCCTGCGAATTCGGAGGATGCGCGGGATGCGAACGCGTCTGAGGCTGGGCCGGCGACGCGGCCTGCTGCCTCGCGCTGTTCCGCGCGCGTGCGGACGCGGACGCGGAGGTCGACGAGGACAAGGGCGACGCGGAGCGGGCGGCTTTCACGGCGAGCCCGGGCGGGCCGCTCCGGAGGGCCACGGGCAGGTGCGCGATTGCACTCGCGATCTGACCGGGCGGAGTGACCAGCGGATTCTGCGTGACCGAGCGTCGCTTGTGCACGGCGCGTAGCGCATGTACGTTCGCGCGCGGCGACGGCTGGACAAGCACGGGAGCCGTGCGTTTCGGCGTCTCGAAGGAGACCGCGGTCGCGCCATGGACGACGGCGCCGGGCGTGGCCGGCGAGGCCAACTCGACGTGCGCTGCACGCGGTTGAGCGCTCCGCGCGGCGGCGCGATGTCTCACGTGCGTGACGCCCTCGTACGTGCCGCCGCCGACGACCACTCCGGCGACGACGACGGCCGCGACCTTCGCGGCGGCGCCGCCGAAGATGACCGACGCAGCTCCTCCGCCGGACGTGACGCCGACCGCCGTCAGCCCACCCGCTCCTGCCGCTCCGGTTGCGGCCGCTGCAGTCTGGTTGCCCATCCAGTGCGAAAGGGTCGCCGGCAGCGGCACGAGCACGAGCGCCTTCAATGCACGTCGCTGCGCCCGCTGGCTCTGGGCGAGGCTGTTGCATTCCGCGCAGCCGCGGAGGTGCGCCCGCAGCGAGCGCCGCTCGCCGAGCGACAGCCTGCCGTCGAGCTGCTTGTTGATCGCGAACGCGGCCTCCCGGCACGTGAGCTGCTCCTCGAGCTGCTCGCGCAGTGCCCGCCGCGCGCGGAAGAGAAGTGTCTCGAGCGCCGACACGCTGATGCCCAAGACGTCGGCGATCTCGGCATATGAACCGCCCTCGAGCTCGCGCATGACGATCGCGGCACGTTGGTTGGGCGGCAGCTGCGAGAGCGCGCGGAGCAGATCGTCCGCGCTCGGCGCGGTGACCTCGTCGGCGGTGCCGTCCCCGACGCGTTCGTCGAACGCGACCTCGAGCGGCCGCCGCTGTGCCTGGCGGAACCGCTGGCGGCAGACGTTGTGAGCGATGGCGATCAGCCAGCTCCGGGGCTTGTCCGGCCGCGTTCCTTTCTTGAAGGCGCGATACGCGTTGAGGAAGGTCGTCTGCGTGACGTCTTCCGCGTCGGCGGGCGCACCGAGCATCGCCGCCGCGTAGCGGTACACGTCACGGACGTGACGTTCGTAGAGACGCTCGAAAGCTTTGTCGTCGTCGGCTCTGCGCAGGAAGATCGGAGCCATCGTCCCTCGAAGTCTAGGGGGAATGGAGGGGCGCGCGAGGCGCCCCTCCCTGGGCGGAGAGGGGCTGTTGGAGCGTGCCCCTCTTCTGTGCGGAGCTCGTTACGGCGTTGCGTGCGCTGCTTGGGAGACGCATTTGCCGAAAGCGTTCGAGTGGCCGCCGTACTTCTTCGTGAACTCGGTGGGGCCGAGTTTCGTGCGCTCGGCCTTGCACGTCTTGGCGGCGTTGATCGTGGCCTCCTGCTGCTCCTGCTCGAGCGTCTTCGCCTTGGTGGAGACGCACTTGCCGAAGGCGTTGTTGCCGTGCTGGCCGGTTCCGTAGAACTGGGCGAACGTCTTGCCGTCGTGCGTGTCCGCGAAGGTGGCATCGGCACGCTCGGCCGCGCACTGCTTGGCCGCGTTCGTGTTGTTGTTCTGCAAGGTGCCGGCGAGCTTCGAGACGCAGCGGCCGTACGCGTTGCTGCCGCCGCCGTAGAGCAGCTTGAAGGCGAGCGGCCCGGCAAGGGTCCGCTGCTGCTTGCACAGGACGCTTGCCTGGTCGGTCGGGGGGGTCGAGTCCTCTGCGAAGGCCGCCGGGACGGCAACCAGGGCCAGGACGGCTAGTAGGATGAATTTCCGCATCGTTTGCTCCTCGGTTGGGGTGACGCTCGATTCGGGTATCGGTCGGTTTCTTGACCATGTAGATCCCCTGGCGCCTCGAAACCTGCGAACGGCAGGACCGGTTCCCTCGATCGGGTGACACGCTAGAATCGGCTTCCGATGCCGCTTTACGAGTTCGTCTGCATGGAATGCGAGTCCCATTACGAGGAGCTCGTGCCGATGGGCGAGGCGGCCGACTGCCCGGACTGCGGCTCCACCAACGTCCGCAAGCAGTTCTCGGTGTTCGCCGCGCACGGCGTCGAGAGCCCCGCCACGTTCGGCGGCGGAGGGTGCTGCGGCGGCTCCTGCGGCTGCTGCTGATCGTCCGGCCGCGGCGTTAGATTCCCCGGCGATGCACGAGCTCGCCGTTTTTGCGGACTCGGTTGCGAACTGCACGAAGTGCCGGCTCGCAAACGGGCGCACCCAGGTCGTGTTTGGCTCCGGCCATCCGAATGCAGATCTGATGTTCGTCGGAGAGGCGCCCGGATTTCACGAGGACAAGCAAGGCGTTCCGTTCGTCGGCCAGGCCGGGAAGCTCCTGGAGAAGCTGCTCGCAGGGATCGGTCTACGGCGCGAGGACGTGTACATCGCGAATGTCTTGATGTGCCGTCCTCCGGGCAATCGCGATCCTCTACCGGACGAGGTCGAGGCGTGCGAAGGCTTCCTCTGGAAGAAGATCGAGCTGATCCGACCGAAGGTTGTCGCTTCCCTCGGCAATCATGCGACCAAGCTCCTCTCCGGTCGTCAAATCGGGATCACCCGCGTGCACGGCCAGGAACAGGAGACGATGCTCGGCGGCAACCGCGTGCTCCTCTATCCGCTCTACCACCCCGCCGCGGCGCTGTACACGCCGCGGATGCTCGAGGTGCTCCAAACCGATTTCCGCAGGCTCCCCGAGCTGCTCGGCCGAGCGCTCGAACCGGAGCCGGCGCCTGAGCCCGCCCTCCGGCCGCCGGCCGAGACGGCCGTCCAGCTCGGTCTCTTCTAGCCTCTTCTCGTCATGGTCGTCGAGCACGACCCCGCCTGGTCTGCGCGCTTCGAGACGGAGGCAGCGGCGATCCGCGACGCGCTCCGGGACCTTGTTGTCGAGGTCGAGCACGTCGGGAGCACGGCTGTGCCTGGGCTTGCTGCGAAGCCTACGATTGACATCGCAGTGGGGGCAACGACGATTGACCTGGCCGAGAATGCCGTGGCCCAGCTGGAACGACTCGGATACGAGGACGCGGGCACCCAGATCAAGCCGGGTCAACGGATTCTTCGCAAAGGGGCGAGCTTCCCGCGCGAGGTGATCGTCCACGTCGTCGAATGGGGAGGTCCGCATTGGAGGGATCTCGTTCGTTTTCGCGACCAACTACGAGCAGACCCTGGCCTCGCGCACGAATACGCGAACCTGAAGAGGAGGCTTCTCGCGCAGCGCGGCGACTGGTACAGCGGCGAGGACAAGCGCGAGCTCGTCGAGCGTGCGCTCGCAAAGGCGCCCGGGCGGAGCTTTCACCGCACGAACTCTCCCGAGGAGACGGAGGCAGTCGCGGCACGGCTTGCGTCGAAGCTGCGCCTCGGGGACGTCGTCACCGTGTCGGGGGAGCTCGGTTCCGGGAAGACGACGTTCGTGCGCGGGGCGTGCCGCTCGCTCGGGGTGAGCGCGCCGGTGACGAGCCCGACGTTCACGATCGGGCACCGGTACGAAGGGGCTGTGCCGGTGTCGCATCTCGACCTGTACCGCTTCACTGGCCTCTCGCACGCGGAGTGGGGAGACCTCGAGCCGTACTTCGACGACGCCGTCGCGTTCGTCGAGTGGCCCGAGGCGGGAGCGGGCGTTCTCCCCGCGCCTCGTTTTCGTGTGCACATGAGGCATGGTGGCTCCGACCGGCGAGCGATCACGATCGAGCGTGCTGATACTCGCGTTTGACACCGCGACGTCGACTGCGACGAGCGCGCTCGTCCGCGACGAAACCGTCCTCGGCGAGGGCGCGACGGTGCCCGTTCGCGTGCTCGAAGACATCGACGCTCTGCTCCGCGATGCCGGCGTCGCGGCGGGCGAGCTCGATGCGCTCGCGGTGGGGATCGGGCCGGGTAGCTTCACGGGCGTGCGCATGGGCCTCGCCGTAGCGCGCGGGCTGGCGCTCGTGCTGGAGATCCCGGTCGCGGGCGTCACGACGCTTGCGGCGCTCGCCGCCGGCGCGCCTGACGCGCTGCCGCTGATCGACGCGAAGCGGCGCGAGCTGTTCCTCGAGCAGAACGGCGAGATCGTCGCGCTGCCGGCGGCCGCGTTCGACGCACCGGGGCGGACCTGCGTCGGCGACGGCGCCGTGCGGTACCGCGAGCACCTGGAGCGCACGGGCGCGAACGTGCCGCCCGACGACAGCGAGCTGCACCTGCCCCGCGCGCGCTTCCACGCGCAGCTCGCGCACGACTTCGGCCCGGCGGAGCTCGTCGAGCCGGTCTACGTGCGCGCGCCGGACGCCGATCGGATGTTCGCGTGAAGACCGCCGTCGACATTCGCTCGCTCACGCTTGCCGATCTCAACGCGATCGAGGAAATCGAGCGCAGCTCGTATCCGACGCCGTGGTCGCGTTCGATGTTCGCAGGCGAGCTTGCGAAGCCGGCGTCGTTGTCTCTCGGGGCGTTCGAGGGCGAACAGCTGGCGGGCTACCTGATCACCTCGCGCTACGTCGACGCGTGGCACGTGATGAACATCGCGGTCTCCCCGGCATTTCGCCGGCGCGGCATCGCCACCGCGCTGCTCCAGAGACTGTTCGAGTTGACCGAAGACGGAAGCCGGCGCGGCTTCACGCTGGAGGTACGCGTCTCGAACGAGGCCGCGATCAAGCTGTACGAGCGTCTCGGCTTCACCGGGCGCGGGACGCGGCGCGGCTATTACACGGACAACCGCGAGGACGCCCTGATCATGTGGCGCGACGCGGAGCCTCAGGATGGTTGAGCTCGTCTCGGCGCTCGCGCTCTTGATCGGGCCGACGCCGCCGCTGGGCCCGACAATCGCGTGGGGCGACGCGCAGCACGCCTGGGTCGGCGGCGGAGGCGGCATCTTCGGCTCGGCCGACGGCGGCGCGACGTGGCGAAAGCAGACCCGGATTCTTGCATTGCAGCTCGCGGCCACCGATGCGCACCACGCGTGGGCGCTCACCGGCCAGGGTCAGACGATCCGCA
>Ga0137372_10008233_pt1 | contig 10076 bp, 10 predicted proteins | sample SagtaG_6_FD_104911 | JGI IMG/M metagenome (GOLD analysis project Ga0137372, IMG submission 104911) | Vadose zone soil microbial communities from Sagehorn Ranch, Mendocino, California, USA - Sage1_R_60_16 metaG | ecosystem: Environmental > Terrestrial > Soil > Vadose zone | place: USA...
CACCTGATCGTCCCGCTCGGCAAGCCGTTTGATCTCAGCCCCGTGGAGCAGCTGCTGGATGCCGCGCGATGACATCGCTCCCCAAGAGCGCCGGTGCCATGGTTGTCGTGAGTGGGCTCGCTCACCTGGGGAACAGCACCTCGCTGCCGAGCGGGCGGTAGCCGGCCGCGAGGATGGCTCCGGAGCCGTCCCCGTAGACTCACAGTCAGGTGGAGGAAGACCGATCGGTCACGAGGATGCCAGGCCCGAGGCCCTGCCCGGGTCGGTGGAGGAGCTGCTATGGACGCGAACGCCCGACCCACTCCCCGCCGAGAGATCGTCGACCTGGCCGCCAGCCTGGCGCCTGCGCTGGCCCGGCGCGCCGCCGCCTACGACGAGGCCGACGCCTTCGCCGAGGAGGACTTCGACGACCTCGTCGCCAGCGGCTACACGGCGATCACCGTGCCGGTGGACCTCGGCGGCATGGGCGCGACCGCGCTGGACCTGGTCGCCGCGCAGAGCCGCCTGGCCGAGGGCTCGCCGGCGACCGCGCTCGCGGTCAACATGCACCTGCACGGCGTGGGGATCCTCGCGGAGACCCTGCGGCATCGGGTGGAGCCGTTCCTGAAGCAGGTCGCCTCCGGCGGCGCCATCATCGCCGGCGGTTTCTCCGAACCGGAGTCCGGCGGCAACTGGTGGTACCAGGCGACCAGCGCCGTCCCGCTCCCGGGAGGCGGCTGGCGGCTCAAGGGAGTGAAGACGTTCTTCACCGGCTTCCCGCGCGCGACCCACCTGTTCCTGTCGGCCGCGATCGAGACCGAGGCCGGTCGCGAGCCGATCGCGTTCCTGGTTCCCAAGCCGCGGCAGGGTCTCCGGGTGCTCGGCGACTGGCGCGCGATGGGCATGCGCGCCACCGGCAGCCATGCGATCGCCGTCGACGACCTGGAGGTCCCGCCGGAGTGCGTGGTCGACCAGGGTCTCGGCGTCGCCGCGAGCTTCCTGCTGGCCTCCCACTGGTCGTGGCCGTCGTTCGCCAGCATCTTTCTCGGCGCGGCCGAGGCCGCCTACGCGTACGTGGTGGAGGGCCTGCCCAAGCGGCGCAACGAGGGGCTCGGCAGGTCGCTGGCGGAGCTGCCCGGGGTGCAGCAGGCGGTGGGGGAGATGCGCATGCGGCTCGACGCCGCCCGCGCCGCGCTGTACGCGGCGGTGGCGCGTCCTCCCGACCCCGACCCGCAGGTCCACTACGGCCGCATGGCCAGCGCCAAGCTGTTCGTCTGCCAGACCGCCCTGGAGGTCTGCACGCTGGCCCTCCGCACCGCCGGCGGCAGCGCGTACCTGCGTACCGCCCCGGTCGAGCGGCTGCTGCGCGACGCCCACGCCGGGCTCCTGCTGCCGCCATCGCACGACGCCACCCTCGAGTGGCTGGGACGGGTCGAGCTCGGCACCGGAGCGGGCCTGTGAGAAGGGTGTGGCGCGGCATCGACCGCACCCGTCCGGTGCCGCCCGCGCGCGTCAGCATCGACAACGAGTACTACGAAGGCATCGACGAGCTGTGGTGGGACCCCAGCGGCCCGGCCGCCGCACTGCACGCGATCAACCGCCCGCGCCTGGCGTTCTACCTCGACGCCCTGGCCGATCTCCGCGGCCGGCTGGTGCTCGACGCAGGCTGCGGCGGCGGGCTGGTGGCCAGGACGCTGGCGGAGGCTGGCGCCGAGGTGGTAGGCATAGACCGCTCGCTCGGCAGCCTCCGGGTCGCCCGCCGGGCGGCCGACCCGCCCGGGCCGCCTGGGCGGTTCCATCCGGTGCGCGGCCAGCTCGAGCGGCTTCCCTTCGCGGACGGTGCCTTCGACGCGGTGGTCGCCGCCGACGTCCTCGAGCACGTGCCCGACCTGCCCGCCGCCGTCGGCGAGATCGCCCGGGTGCTCGCCCCCGGCGGCAGCCTCGCCTTCGACACCATCAACCGGACCGCCTGGGCCTGGTTCACCGTGCTCTGGGGGGCGGAGCGGGTGCTGCGCCTGGTGCCGCGCGGCACGCACGACTGGCGCCTGCTCATCCGCCCCGACGAGCTGGACCGCCTGCTGCGGGATGCCGGGCTCGAGCCGGTGGCCACCGTCGGCCTCGCCCCCAGGATCGGCCCGGCGGACGTGGCCCGCGGGCTGCTGCGCCGTCGCCTGGACCTGCCCGAGTTCCGTGCCTGCGGCGATCGGCGCGCCTCCTATCTGGGACACTACCGGAAGTCCGGCGCGACCGCGGCAGCAGCGGTCCGGGACCGCGCGAAGGCGTCACTGGCCGCGAGCCGCGGCCCCGGGACGGAAGGGGTGCAGCAGCGGTGACCGCACGGGTCCAGGCGCTCGGCACGGCGATGCCGGAGCGCGTCTACAAGCAGGACGAGATCATCGAGAGCTTCTTCGCCACGCTGCCGGGCTGGGAGCCGGGCTGGGCCGAGGTGTTCGGGGCCAGTGGGGTGGAGCGCCGCGCCTCCGTGGTCGACGTCCACGCCTTCTACGCGGGCCGGCCCACCACCGGCGAGCGCATGCGCGCGTTCGCCCCGGCCGCGCGCCGCCTCGGCGCCGAAGCCGCCAGGCGCGCGCTCGACCGCGCCGATCCGCTGGCCGCCGCGGAGGTCGGCGACCTGATCGTCGTCTCCTGCACCGGCTACGCAGGGCCCGGGCTGGACGTGCACCTCGCCGCCGACCTTGGCCTCAGCCAGCGCGTGCGCCGCCTCGCCCTGGGCCACATGGGCTGCTACGCCGCCCTACCCGCGCTCCGTACCGCCTCCGCCCTGGTGAAAGCCTTTGACCAGCGCGCGCTGGTGGTCTGCGTCGAGCTGTGCAGCCTGCACCTGCAGCCTGCCGGCAGCCGCCAGGAGGCGGTCAGCCAGGCGCTGTTCGGCGACGGGGCCGCGGCCGCCCTGGTCGGCCCGCATGCAGGCGGGCCGGGGATCGTCGGCGCCCGCACCGCCACCCTGCCGGGCAGCGAGGACCGTATGGGCTGGCTGATCGACGACGACGGCTTCCACATGTCGCTCTCGCCGCGGGTCCCGGCCATGGTCGACCGCACCGTCGGCCGGCTCGTCCAGGAGCTGCTCGACCCCCACGGTCTGGGCCCGGCCGAGGTGGACCACTGGGTGGTGCACCCCGGCGGGCCGGAGATCCTGGAGCGGGTGCAGCGCCGGCTCGGCCTGTCCGACGACCAGCTCGCCCCCTCGCGCGAGGTGCTGCTCGACGGCGGCAACCGCTCGTCAGCGACCGTCCTGTTCATCCTCGAGTCGGTGGTCGCCTCCGGCGAGCTGCGGCAGGGCCAGTGGCTGGTGATCCTGGCCTTCGGCACTGGCCTGACCATGGAGGCCCTGCTGCTGCGGGCCTGAGCGACGAGTGATCTCAAGGGGGATCGATGCGAATCGTCCGTTACCGTCATGGCCAGGACGTCAGCTTCGGCGTGCTCGAGGATGGCGCCGTCGCGGCCATCAGCCCGCACCCGTTCGGTCCGTTCCAGTACGCCGGCACGCGCGCGCCGATGGGAGAGGTGCGCCTGCTCGCCCCGGTCCTGCCCACCAAGGTGATCGCGGTGGGCCGTAACTATGCCGAGCACGCCCGCGAGATGGGCGGCGAAGTCGCGCCGGAGCCGGTGATCTTCCTGAAGCCGTCCACCGCCGTGATCGGCCCGGACGACCCGATCGTCTATCCGACGGATGTCAACCGGGTCGACTATGAGGGCGAGCTCGCGGTGATCATCGGCAAGCTCGCGCGCCGCCTCGACGAGGCCGACGCGATGCAGGCGGTGCTCGGCTTCACCTGCGCCAACGACGTGACCGCGCGCGAGCTGCAGAAGCTCGACGGGCAGTGGGCCCGCGCCAAGGGCTTCGACACCTTCTGCCCGCTCGGGCCCTGGATCGAGACCGACCTGGACTCGAGCGATCTCGGCCTGCGCACGCTGGTCAACGGCGAGGCCCGGCAGTCCAGCCGCACCTCGATGCTGGAGCACGGGGTCGCCGACCTGCTCGCGTTCGTCTCCTCGGTGATGACCCTGATCCCCGGTGACGTGCTGCTCACCGGCACGCCCGCCGGCGTCGGGCCGCTCGAGGTCGGCGACCGGGTCGAGGTCGAGATCGAGGGCATCGGCGTGCTCGCCAACCCGGTCGTCGCCGAGCCCGCGTAGCGCCGGGGTCAGGGGGTCAGGTTGAGCGGGACCGTGCACGCGGAGCTGGTCTTCATGGGTGCCGCCCCCGGGCACCGCGGTGGGCGGCGCGGTGGGCGCCGCGGTCTACACCGGCGACCGGGCACGCCCCTGGGCCGAGGCCGTCGCCGTCCGCGGCGGTCGGATCGTCGCCGTGGGCGCCGGGCGTGAGATGGGCGTGCTGATCGGCCCGCGCACCGAAGTGGTCGACCTGCGTGGCAGGATGCTCCTCCCAGGCTTCCAGGATGCTCACGCCCACCCGCTTCTCGGCGGGACCGAGCGGCTCCAGTGCGACCTCTCCGGCGGCCAGAGCGCCGCCGAGTACCGCGAGCTCATCGCCGCCTACGCCGCGGCCCACCCGGAGCGGGAGTGGATCGTGGGCGGCGGCTGGTGGATGGCTGCGTTCCCCGGCGGGACCCCCACCAGGCAGGAGCTGGACGCGGTTATCGCCGAGCGGCCCGTGTACCTGGTCAACCGCGACCACCACGGGGCCTGGGTGAACAGCCGCGCCCTCGAGCTGGCGGGGATCACGCGCGACACGCCCGACCCGGCCGACGGCCGCATCGAGCGCGACGCGGCCGGTGAGCCCACCGGCGCCCTGCACGAGGGAGCCGCCGATCGGCTGCGCCCGGTGCTGCCGCCGACAAGCGAGGAGGAGCTGGTCAAGGGACTCGCCGAGGGTCAGGCGTATATGCACTCCCTGGGCATCACCGCCTGGCAGGACGCGGCCGTCGGAGCCGTCTTCTCAGGGCGCGACACCTTCGGGGTGTACCTGGCCGCGGCCGAGCGGGGTGACCTCACCGCGCGGGTGGCTGGCGCCCTGTGGTGGGAGCGGGGCGGCGACGAGCGCCAGCTCGGCGAGCTGCTGGAGCGGCGCGCGCGGGCCGGCGCCGGGCGCTTCCGCGCCACGACCGTGAAGATCATGCAGGATGGCGTGTGCGAGGACTTCACCGCCGCCATGCTCGCCCCCTACCTCGATGGGCACGGGCACCCCACCGAGCGGCACGGCATGAGCTTCATCGAGCCACGGGCGCTCCAGCGCTACGTCACGCTGCTCGACCGCGAGGGCTTCCAGGTCCACGTCCACGCCATCGGCGACCGTGCCGTGCGCGAGGCGCTGGACGCCTTCCAGGCCGCCCGCGCCGCGGGCGGCGGCGCCGACCGCCGCCATCACATCGCCCACATCCAGGTGATCCACCCGGAGGACGTGCCGCGCTTCCAGGCGCTCGGCGTCACCGCCAACGCCCAGCCGCTGTGGGCCTGCAACGAGCCGCAGATGACCGAGCTGACCATCCCGTTCCTCGGGCCGGAGCGGACCGCCTGGCAGTACCCGTTCCGCGAGCTGGTCCGCACCGGTGCCAGGCTCGCCTGCGGCAGCGACTGGCCGGTGTCGAGCGCCAACCCCCTGTGGGGCATGCACGTCGCGGCGCAACCTGTTCGAGCAGCCTCGCGGCGAGATCGCCGAGGCGCGTGCGCTGCTCACCCTCGTCGAGGGCCAGAACGTCCACGAAGCCCCGGGCCTGTAGACGTGCCGCCGCCTCGGCCGGCCCGGCGGCTTCCCTGCCCGCCCGAGATGGCGGGCAGGAACCAGACCTCGTCGCCGTCGTCGAGCGGCGTGGCGAGACCGCCGAGGTAGCGGATGCTCTCGCCGTTGACGAAGACGTTGACGTGCGGGCGCAGGTTGCCGAGCTCGTCGACCACCCGCTGGTGCACACCCGGGTAGGGTTCCTGCAGCCCATGCAGCAGGTCGCCCACGGTCGACCCCGGCACGGCGAGATCGACCAGGCGCTGACCGTCCGCATACGGCAGCAACGCGCCGGGAAGACGGATCCGCAACTTCATGGTCAGCCCACCACGGTCGCCTTCACGCACAGGACCGGCGGGAGCCAGCCGGCCAGCAGTTGCCAGGAGTCGCCCTCGTCGCCGGAGGCGAACAGCTCGCCCGTGCGGGTGCCGAAGTAGAGCCCCGCCGGCTCGGCGCCGTCGGTGGCGAAGCCGTCCCGCAGGACCGTCAGGTAGGCATCCTGCTGGGGCAGGCCCACGGTCAGAGGTGCCCAGGAGGCGCCGGCATCGCGGGTGCGGTAGACCCGCGCTCTGCCCTCGGCCGTGCAGCGGAACCCGTCCGAGGTGAGCGGGATCACCCATGCCGTGTCCGGGTCGGAGGGGTGCGCCACCACCGGGAAGCCGAAGTCGCTCGGCACCCCGTTGGCGATGTCCTGCCAGTGCCCGCCGGCGTCGTCGCTGCGGTACAGGCCCCAGTGGTTCTGCAGGTACATCCGGCCCGGCCGGCCCGCGGCGGGGGCGATCTTGTGCACGCACTGGCCGAACTCGGGGTAGGGGTCGGGCCGGAACTGTGCCCGCACGCCCTGGTGGCGCGTGTCCCACGAGCTGCCACCGTCGCCCGAGTGGTAGACGCCGGCGGCGGAGATCGCCACCCAGATGCGGGTGCGGTCGTCCGGGTCCAGCACGACCGTGTGCAGGCAGAGCCCGCCGCCGCCCGGCTCCCATTTGGGGCGGTGGGGGTGCTCCCACAGCCCCGGCAGCAACTCGAAGGTCTCGCCGCCGTCGTCCGAGCGGAACAGGGCAGCCGGCTCGACCCCCGCGTAGACCACGTCCGGCTGGTCGGCGCCGGCGGGGGTGAGCTGCCAGACGCGCTTCAGCGCCGCGTCCGCGCTCTCGGGGAAGCGCACGCTGCCCTCGACCGGATCGCTCCAGGTCCCGCCCAGGTCGTCGCTGCGATGCACCTGCGGGCCCCAGTGCCAGCTCTCGGCGCCCGCCAGCACCCGACGGCGGCCGTCGCGGTCGTCGTAGGCCAGCGCATAGACCGGTTGGCCCTCGAAGTGCGGCCCGCTCACCTGCGTCTCGCGCCGTTCGGGATCGGTGCGGAACAGGAACGCGCCCTTGGTCGTCCCGACCAGCACCAGGATCTGCCCAGGCTGGACCTTGAGCCGCTCAACAGTCATATCGGACCCCCACGGTCGAGCGTCATCGCAGACAGCATGATCGCATGCCGACCCGACATGCGCGGGACCGGTCGGGGCGAAGCGGGCTGGACCGGCCTATCCCAGCCCGGCCCGGCAGTTGCCGGTGCGCAGCACCATGCGCTGGTAGATCGCCTCGTAGGCCTCGACCATGTCCGCGACGTCGAAGCAGTCGAAGACCCGGCGGCGGCACGCCTTGGGATCGAGCTGGTCCACGCGCTGGATCGCCTCCGGCAGTTCCTCCGGGTCGTCGCAGATGAAGCCGGTCACGCCGTCGACGACCACCTCGGGCACGGAGCCGCCGCGCAGGGCGACCACCGGGGTGCCGCAGGCCATGGCCTCGACCATGACGATGCCGAAGGGCTCGTCCCACTGGATGGGGAAGATCAGGCAGCGGGCGCGGGCGAGGAGGTCTTTCTTCTGGGCGGTGTTGGCTTCGCCGAACCATTCGGCGTCGGGGCCGAGCAGTGGTCGGACGTGTTCGTCGAAGTAGCGTTTCTCGGGGGGCTCGTTGCATTTGGCGGCGACCACGATCGGGTAGCCGGCCTGCCGGGCGGCCTTGATCGCCAGGTCGGGCGCCTTCTCCGCGCTGATCCGCCCGAGGAACAGGCAGAAGTCCTCCTTCTGCGTCTCGAACGGGTACTGGTCGACCGGGACGGCGTTGTAGACGCGGCTCAGCCAGGGCAGGTGCGGACCTTTGGCGCGCTGGGCGTCGGAGATCGCCACCAGTCCGGCGTGGCGGCCCAGCACGCGGTAATAGGGATCGAGCTCACCGCCGACCGGGCCATGAGCGGTCATCACCCAGGGCGCCCGCAGCCAGCCCGACGTCAGCGGGCCGGCCAGGGAGTGGTCGTGCACCACGTCGACCTCGAGGTCCTGCAGATGCTCGATGGCCACCAGCGCATGCACGATCTCGGGCAGGGCCTCCCCAAGGCGCTCCAGCGGTGGTTCCTCGTAGGTCTCCAGGAACTTGGCACTGCTCTGGTTGGCTCCGGCACCTACCAGGACGACCGCGTGTCCGCGGGCGACCAGGCCTTCGACCAGCGGGTGCACCATCGTTTCGATCCCGCCGTAGCCGCTTGGGGGTATCGGGAACCATGGGGGTGCGACAACCGCGATCCGAAGCGGCGAACGGCTGAGATCCTCGAGCACGCAGGCCTCCTCGCCTAGGGGGCAATGCCGCCGACCGTCGGAGCGTGACGGCTGCTAGCATCCACGCATGAGCAGCCCTACCGTGCGAACCCGGTTCGCGCCCAGCCCGACCGGCTACTTGCACGTCGGCACGTCGCGGACCGCCCTTTACAACTACCTGTTCGCCCGGCGCCACCAAGGCAGCTTCATCCTGCGTATCGAGGACACCGACGTCGCCCGCAACGTCGAGGGTGGCGCCGACGAGATCGCCGAGATACTGCACTGGCTCGGCCTGGAGTGGGACGAGGGCTACGGGGTGGGCGGGGCCCACGGCCCCTACGTGCAGTCCGAGCGGCTGGACCGCTACCACACGGCGGTGAACGCCCTGATCGCCCACGGCGAGGCGTACCCCTGCTACTGCTCCCCCGAGGAGCTCGAGCAGCGGCGGCAGGCGGCCGAGGCACGCGGGCTCCCGCCCGGCTACGACGGGCACTGCCGCAGTCTCTCTTCCGGCCAGCTCCAGGCGTACGAGGCCGAGGGTCGCAAGCCGGCGGTGCGCTTCCGCCTGCCCGACGAGGGCGAGACCGTGGTCGAGGACCTGATCCGCGGCACGGTCAGCTTCCAGAACTCGACCCTCGCGGACTTCGTCGTCATGCGGCCGAGCGGCATCCCCACCTACCTGTTCGCCGCCGTCTACGACGACGTGGACATGGAGGTCACGCACGTGATCCGTGGCGAGGACCTGCTGCCGTCCACCCCGAGCCAGGTGCACGTGTTCCGCGCGCTCGGCCGCGCGGAGCCGCCGATGTTCGCGCACCTGCCGCTGCTGGTCGGCGCCGATCGCAAGAAGCTCTCCAAGCGGCGCCATCAGGTCGCGCTGGAGGACTACCGCGCCCAAGGCTACCTACCCGAGGCCATGGTGAATTACATGGCCCTCCTGGGCTGGGGATATGACGAGACCAGGGAGCATTTCAGCCTGGCGGACCTGGAGCGCCTGTTCTCGATCGAACGGGTGTCGCGCAGCCCGGCGATGTTCGACAACCAGAAGCTGGAGGCGCTCAACGCCTGGTACATCCGCCAGCTCCCACCCGAGGACCTGGCGGAACGGCTCCAGCCGTTCCTGGCCAGGGCAGGCCACCCGGATGCCGACCTGGACCTGCTCACCCGGACGGCGCCGCTGATCTCGGCCCGCATCACCCGTCTCGACCAGGGGCCCGACATGCTCGGCTTCCTGCTCGACGAGGTGGAGCTGGATCCGGCGGAGGCGGCCAAGGTCCTGAACGAGGAGGCACGCGGTTTCCTCGACGCGGTCGCCAAGGTCCTGCAGCCGCTGGAGCCCTGGACCGCCGAGGCCATCGAGCACGCCCTGCGCGAGCTGGCCGGCGAGCGCGGCCTGAAGCCCCGCAAGGCGTTCCAGCCGGTCCGGCTGGCGATCACCGGTCGCCTGGTGAGCCCACCGCTGTTCGAGTCGATGGAGCTGCTGGGTCGCGACCGCTCGCTGGCACGCCTGGAGCGGGCGAAGGGCTTCGGATCGTTGCGGTAAGCTGGTTGAGCCGTGGGGCTCGCAACCGCTATCATGCGCGAGCCCGTGGGCCCCGTAGGTCCAGGTCGGTCCCGGTTCGTCAGGTCCGTTCACGGTCCTACGGTTCAGTGGGGTGTGGGGTAATTGGCAGCCCGACGGGTTCTGGCCCCGTTAGTCTAGGTTCGAGTCCTGGCACCCCAGCAAAGGCAACTTGGCCCCGTCGTCTAGTGGCCTAGGACGCCGCCCTCTCAAGGCGGTAGCGCCGGTTCGAATCCGGTCGGGGCTAC
>Ga0137372_10008238_pt1 | contig 10074 bp, 8 predicted proteins | sample SagtaG_6_FD_104911 | JGI IMG/M metagenome (GOLD analysis project Ga0137372, IMG submission 104911) | Vadose zone soil microbial communities from Sagehorn Ranch, Mendocino, California, USA - Sage1_R_60_16 metaG | ecosystem: Environmental > Terrestrial > Soil > Vadose zone | place: USA: California...
GGGCCTGACGATCAACGACATCGACCTGTATGAAATCAACCAAGCCTTTGCCGCCCAGGTGATCCCGTCTGCCAGGCACCTGGGGATCCCGTGGGAGAAGCTCAATGTCAACGGCGGCGCGATCGCCCTGGGGCACCCCTACGGGATGACCGGCGCCCGCATCATGACCACGCTGCTCAACGGCCTCCAGACTGCTGATAAGACCCTCGGCCTCGAAACCATGTGTGTGGCTGGTGGACAGGGGATGGCCATGATCGTCGAGCGCCTCAACTGAGTGAGTCAGCAGCTCTGGCAGGGCTGGTTTCATCTCGTCCAGCAGTTCGGGCCGACCTTTGAAACTGGTACCCAGGCGGATGACGAAGTGGAGGCGATCGTACGAGCGTCCGAAAGTATACCATACTTGCCGGATGTACCATTAAACAAGCTGCACATCCCAAAGGAGACTCCCTATGAAAGGTTGCCTGAAATTCATGGTACATCATTATTCCATATATATATTTAAGTATGGAATATGATGTATTTGAAAAAAATATAAACATAGCATAATTACTTGACAAAGCAAGAGGTATTGCTTATACTCTATGAGGTGAGTTAGAAGACAAGAGTGGGTTTTAACTACCTTGCAGTTTTCTTGAAGTGTATTCCTTGTAAATCACGGTTGTATCTTCTTCCCGTATTTTATACCCCCCCCCCATAGCATGTTCAGCATCATCTCGCGTGCTCTGGTCTCCAAGCTGGTCCCGACAGGAGCAACACAAAGGAAGTGGTGCGACATTACTCAACATCCCAGGGTGTGATGCTTGACGAACAAACGATTGTCTTACACTGCTGGTAGTCTGGCAGACGCTTTTTTCGACGGTAGTCTGCTACACTAGATACATTACCAGGGCACCAGGCGACTTCTGGATAGCGCTCATTCAGAAGTGGGACAGGAAATGTTGCTCACGCTCAAGGGAAGGTGCAACGATCCTATTCTCGTCCTGTGCAAGATGAGTGGCCTGAAGCCATGATCACATGATTCCATGGCTGAACGGCAAGAGCCAGCTCACTTCTGCTTATATTTCATGGGAATTGCTAAAGCAGCGTGAGGCAGAGCGATCTGGCACGTACCCGAGAAGTGCTCACCCGCCTTCTCGGATTGGTAGGCAAACATATACAACGTCGTACCAGGTACAAGAGCACCTCTGTATCCCATAAGGTACAACCCCATTCGGGGGTAGAAGCCTGTTGAACTGCGCGTGATTTGGATGGATTTTTACTCGTATCTTCCATACGAAGGAGTTGAAGAACATGGATCCACAGGTGGAAACAGCCCTGGCAAAAGAGAGGCGCAAGCGAGCGGAAGCTGAGGCCGCTCTGGCGGAGGAAAAGCGCAAGGTTGCAGCCCTGGAAGCCGAACAGCGCAAAGCCGCTGACGCCTTGCAAGCACTCGAGGAACAGCAACGCGAAGCCAACACACAACCGGATGCCGCTGGCATGACGGCCCCCGCGACGGAAGCTGCGGGCGCGGTCGACGCGGCGTTCGGGATCAATCCCCTCATTGGTTTCAAGGGTGCGGATGCGTTCACCGCCGGTCAACAGCTTCTGCAGCAAGCGCTGAAACAGCCCGGGATGGCGATGAGGCATTCGACGGAATTCTTCACTGAACTGGGTCGCATCTGGACCAGGCAATCCGAGATCGCCTCCGATGCCAAGGACAAACGCTTTCTCGATCAGACCTGGACTGATCATCCCTTGTACAAGGCATACCTGCAAACCTATCTCCTCTGGAATCAAAGCCTGCATGCCTTTGTCGACGATGCTGGTCTCGCGCCCCGCGATGCCGACCGCGCTCGCTTTGTGCTGTCACTGTTCACCGAAGCGGTTGCCCCCACCAATACGATGTTGGGCAATCCAGCGGCGATGAAGCGGTTCTACGAGACCGGAGGAGCCAGTGCGGTGCGTGGCCTCGTCCATATGCTCGAAGACCTTGCCAAGAACGGTGGCCTGCCCTCCCAGGTCAATATGAAGGCCTTCCAGGTGGGCAAGGATCTCGCCCTGACGCCTGGGTCCGTCGTGTTCAAAAACGAGGTCCTCGAATTGATCCAGTACACGCCAGCGACGGACCAGGTGTACCAGCGCCCCCTGCTCATGGTTCCGCCCCAGATCAACAAATTCTATATCCTGGACCTGTCACCGGGGAAGAGTTTCATCGAATTCGCGGTGAAGCAAGGTCTCCAGGTGTTCTGTCTGAGCTGGCGCAATCCGACTCCGGCCCAGCGCGACTGGGGCCTGGACACCTATATGCAAGCCATCCTGGCTGCCTCCGATGCTGTCCGTGCGATTACGGGTAGCCCTGACCTCAACACCCTGGGTACCTGTTCGGGTGGGATGACCCTCTCCGCGTTGCTTGGACAGCTGGCGGCGCGAGGAGATCGGCGGATTCAAACAGCGACGCTCTTTGTCACGGTGCTTGACTACAGCGTCGAGTCGCAGCTCGGCCTGTTCGCTACCCCGGAAACGATCGAGGCAGCCAAACAGGCTTCACGCGTGCAGGGCGTCCTCGAAGGCCAGGAGATGGCACGGGTGTTCGCCTGGTTGCGCCCCAATGACTTGATTTGGAATTACTGGGTCAATAACTACCTCATTGGTAAGGACCCGCCCTCGTTTGATGTGCTCTACTGGAATAACGATTCGACGCGCCTGCCCGCCAGATTGCACAGCGACATGCTCGACATCGCTCTGAGCAACCCGTTCACAAGTCCCGGTACCATCGCGCTGCTGGGGACACCGATTGATCTTTCCAAGGTGATGTGTGATGCGTATATCATGGCCGGTGTCACCGATCACATCACGCCCTGGAAGGGGTGCTATGCGACTACACAGCTCCTGGGGGGAACGTGCGAGTTTGTGTTAAGTTCCGCCGGGCATATTCAAAGCATCCTGAACCCACCCGGGAATCCAAAGGCGAAATACTTCACCGCTGCAGAATACCCGGTTGATCCAGACCAGTGGTTTGCCAGGGCGAAGCAACAGGATGGCTCCTGGTGGGAGCACTGGCGGAACTGGCTCTGGGCGCGTTCCGGTGAGCGCAAGCCCGCGCCGAAGGCGTTGGGCAACACACAGTATCAGCCGGAAGCACCGGCTCCCGGCACGTATATCTTCGAACCATGAAAGGAGAACAGATCAATGAGTGAAAAGAACACTGGAGAAAGCCTCGTGAAGACCTGGGCTGAGGCACAGCAGAAGTTACTGACGAACTGGCTCGACACCGTGCGGAAGTTCAGTGGGGCACCGACGCTTGAGCTCTGGACGAAAACCGTGGACGCCTGGCAAGCCTCGGTGAAAGAGACGCTGGATGCACGGGCGCAATGGACCCACGACTGGACCGAGACCCTAGCCAACGCCAAGGGAACCCCTGAGGAGCTACGCGAGCTGTCTCGACAGGGGCGGGAACAACTGCAACACTGGGCCGATGCGGAGCGGGAGCTGTGGAAAGGCTGGTTCAATATCGCGCGGGAAATCAATTTCAGGCCAGAGCATGGAGCTGGCGCACAAGCAGGGAGGGACCTGGTACAACTCTGGCAAGACAGCGCGCACAAGATGATCGATGCGCAGGCAGCGATGGTTCGGCGCTGGACGACAGGCATTCCTGATAAACCTGAGAAATAGAAAAGTGGGAAGGCAGAGAAACGAAAGAGAGGAACCTTACCTGTACAGAAAACTGGGAGAAATGACGGTACATCGTAGTATTTTTCAGGGTATTTTTGAGTCATGGCGCGGCACGAGGGCTACCCCTTGACCAACCGTTGTGTGTTGTCATCACAGAGAGACTATGGAGCATTCTCCGGAGGGAATCCTAATGAGCATTGCAAAGCAGACACTTCCACGAGCTGATGGTGATTTTTACCGCATCAGCACGATCGTGAGTGAGGAAGACCAGGCCCTCCTGCATCGGGTACGGACCTTCATGGAGGCCGAGGTCACTCCGATTATCAATCACTACTGGACCCGCGAGGAATTTCCCCATCAGCTCATCCCAGGGCTGACGGCACTGGGCATCATGGGTACGTCATATCACGGGTATGGCTGTCCTGGCAAGAGTGGCCTGCTCGATGGCATGCTGATGATTGAGCTGGCATGGGGGGGTCGTTCGATTGCGACCTTCAGGGGCGTCCACAGCGGGCTGGCGATGGGCTCGATTTACCTGTGCGGCTCGGAGGAGCAGAAACAGCAGTGGCTGCCAGCGATGGCGCGTTTGGAAAAAATTGGCGCGTTCGGGCTGACCGAGCCAGAGGTAGGCTCTGGAGCCTCTGGTGGCTTAACCACCACAGCCCGACGCGAAGGAGACACCTGGATCCTCAGCGGGCAGAAGAAATGGATTGGCAACGCCACCTTCAGTGACGTGACCGTCATCTGGGCGCGTGATGTGGCGGACAAGCAGGTGAAAGGCTTTCTGGTCGAGAAAGGCACGCCCGGCTTCAAGCCGGAGAAAATGAAGGACAAGATTGCCTTGCGCGTGGTGCAGAATGCCCTCATCACGCTAGAGGATTGTCGCGTGCCCGAAACCAGCCGGCTCCAAAATGCGAACTCCTTTCGGGACACGGCAGCCGTGCTGCGTATGACACGGGCAGGAGTCGCCTGGGAAGCGGTAGGCTGCGCGCAGGGGGCATATGAACTGGCGCTCACGTATGCCCAGGAGCGGGAGCAGTTTGGCCGTCCGATTGGTCGCTTCCAGTTAGTCCAGGACATACTGGTGCGCATGCTCGGCAACATCACCGCGTCCCAGTGCCTGGTCATGCGCCTGTCGCAAATGCAGGATGCAGGCATGATGAACGACGAGCATGCCTCGCTGGCCAAAGCCTTCTGCACGGTCAGAATGCGCGAGACGGTGGGCTATGCCCGTGAGCTGCTGGCTGGCAACGGCATCTTGCTCGACCACCATGTTGGGCGGTTTGTGGCCGATGCCGAAGCGATCTACTCCTACGAGGGCACGCGCGAAATGAACACGCTCATTGTGGGCCGGGCGATCACTGGCTTCAGCGCGTTCGTGTAGGCACAGTGGAGCAGGAGGACACATATGGCTATCAGCGGCTACAGTGTAAGTACCATCAGCCAATTTGTGGGACAGGAACTGGGGGTCTCCGCGTGGACCACGATTGAGCAGGAGCGGATCAATCAGTTCGCCGACTTTACCGGCGATCATCAATGGATTCATGTCGATGTGGAGCGGGCCAGGCGGGAAAGCCCGTTTGGTTCGACCATCGCCCATGGCTACCTCACACTCTCGTTGGCCGCCTCCTGGCAATATGAACTTGGCATTATCCCGGCCGACGTTTCCGAGGCGCTCAACTATGGCCTCGATCGGGTGCGCTTTCTGACCCCCGTGAAAGTGGGGAAACGCATCCGAGACCGGGTGGTGTTGCTGGCAGCGGAACAGCAAGACAAGGGCCGTCTCTTGCTCAAAACCCGCAACACCATCGAGATTGAAGGGGAAACGAAGCCAGCCTTGATCGCCGAGACCCTCACGCTGTTGTTAATGCATGCATGACGTAGCACTACCCAGGCTAGATGAGGAGAGGACCCATGACACAACATCACGAAGATGCGTTGCGCGAAGAGCGGCACACAGAGGTGGGGGCGGAGGCTGCCGAGCACATCCTTGGCCCCAACCCGGTGGTCGGCGTGCGCGGCAAAGATATCCGCCAGACGTTCGTCCTGCTCGCCAGGCAAGCGCTGAGACAGCCGCACCAGGCGCTCGCCCAGGGGTTCACCTTCGCGGCAGAGGCAAGTCGCGTCTTGGGAGGCGCGTCTGAGCTCGCCCCGGACCGCAAAGACCGCCGCTTCCAGGACCCCACCTGGAAAGAGAAAGAGTTCTACCGGCGCAGCTTGCAACTCTACCTCGCGGCGAACAACGCGCTGAATGACTGGGTCGATGCCACCACCCCCGAGGGCGATGACAGGAAGCGAGCTCACTTCGTGCTGTCCCTGTTTACCGATGCCCTGGCCCCCAGCAACACTCCCCTTCATCCAGAGGCACTCAAACGCCTCCTGGAAACCGGGGGCAAGAGCGCCTCGGACGGTCTGCGTCACCTGCTTGATGACCTGGAGCACAACGACGGGATGCCCCGCCAGGTCGATACCAGTGCGTTCAAGGTGGGCGAGAACCTGGCCACGACCCCCGGCGCGGTCGTCTTTCGCAATGATGTGCTGGAACTCATGCACTACCAGCCCGTGACCGAGACGGTCGGCGAGCGCCCGCTCCTTATGGTGCCACCCCAGATCAATAAGTTTTATGTCTTCGACCTCTCCCCCCAAAAGAGTCTGGTCAAGTACGCGCTGAGCAACGGGCTGCAGGTCTTCTTGATCAGTTGGCGCAATCCCACCCCGGCGCAGCGCGACTGGGGCCTGGACACCTATGTTGAGGTTATCGAAGAGGCCATGGAGATCGTCTCTGCCATCACTGGCAGCCCCGAGTGCAATCTGCTGGGGGCCTGTTCGGGCGGGATCACCAACGTCGCGTTCTTGGGACACCTGGCGGCGCGAGGAGACAGCCGCGTCAACACCTTGACCTTGATGGTGTGTGTGTTTGACACAGGCAACGATCAAACCACCCTGGGCGTCTTCGCCACGGAAGAAGCGATTGAATCCGCACGGCGGCACTCGCAGGCACAAGGCGTCTTAGAGGGCAGGGAGCTGGCCCGCGTCTTCGCGTGGATGCATCCCAATGACTTGATCTGGAACTACTGGGTGAACAATTACCTCCTGGGCAAGGAGCCACCCGCCTTCGATGTGCTGTACTGGAACAATGACACCACGCGCCTGCCTGCCGGCCTGCATAGCGATTATTTATCCATCTATGAGCGCAACCCGTTGGCACAAGCCGGAGCACTGACCGTGCGTGGCACGCCCATCGACGTCTCGCAGATCAAGTGCGATTGTTACGTCCTTGCCGGGAACACCGACCACATTGCGCCGTGGCAGTCCTGTTATCGCTCCAGCCGGTTGCTGGGCGGCCAGCGCGAATTCGTCCTGAGTAACAGCGGGCACATCCAAAGCATTCTCAATCCACCCGGCAATCCAAAGGCAACTTTTTTCACCAATGCCCAGCAGTCGGCTACCGCGGAGGCGTGGTATGAAGGGGCCACCAGGCACACTGGCAGTTGGTGGGAACACTGGAAAGCGTGGATTCTCGCCCACGCTGGCTCGCAGAAGGCGGCACCCACATCGCTTGGCAATAGCACGTACCGTCCTCAAGTGGCAGCACCGGGGACGTATGTGTATGAGTAGGCAGGAGAGATAATGCGTAACGACACCGCCACAGCAACCACAACGATCACCATCAAGGGGACACCTATCGCGGTTGCCATCCGTCCGAGAGACGGCAGCGGGCCTCCGCTCCTGCTGATCAACGGCATCGGGGCCAACCTGGAAGTGTTTGACCCCTTCCTTGATGCGCTCGATACCATAGGCGGTCAGAAGATCGGGACGATTCGCTTTGATGTCCCCGGTGTTGGGGGGTCGCCGCCCTCGCTCTTCCCGTTGCGCTTCCGCGGCCTCGCTCGCCTGGTTGCGCAGTTGCTTGACGCTGTGGGGCAGCAGGAAGTGGATGTGCTGGGTATCTCGTGGGGCGGTGGGCTCGCCCAACAGTTCGCCCACCAGTACCCGCAGCGGTGCCGCCGCTTGATTCTCGTGTCGACCTCGACGGGCGCGATCTCGGTGCCTGGCCGGCTGAGTGTCCTTGCCAAATTGCTGAATCCGCGTCGGTATGTGCAGCCGTCGTACCTGGCCAGCATTGCCCCGACCCTCTATGGCGGCAGGTTCCGGCAGGATCCCGATCTCGCTCGTGCGTATGCGCACTTGCTCAGAGCGCCGCAGGGTCTCGGGTACTACTGGCAACTGCTGGCAGGTGTGGGCTGGACCAGCCTTCCCTGGCTGCATCGGCTCCGTCAGCCGACCCTGATCCTGGCTGGCAATGATGACCCGATCGTTCCACCCGTCAATGCCAGGATCATGGCGCGACTGATCCCCAATGCGACGCTCCACATCGTCAACGGGGGACACTTATTTCTCCTTACCGAGAAAGAGCAAGTGGCTCCGCTCGTGCATCAGTTTCTCAGAAAAGGAGAGACCACATGATAAACCTCGCCATCCTCCTCGAAGAGAGTGCGCGGGAAGTGCCGGAGCGCACCGCCATCATTTTTGACGAGATCAGGCTGTCGTATGCGGCGGTGAATGCAGCCGCGAACCAGGTGGCCAATGTTCTGGCCCAGGCGGGCATCCACAAAGGCGAGACAGTCGCCTTGAGCTGCCCAAATGTGCCGTACTTCCCCATTGTGTACTATGGCATTCTCAAAGCAGGGGCGGTCGTGATGCCGCTCAATGTGCTGCTCAAGCCACGTGAAATCGCCTATCATCTGCGGGATGCCGACGCGAAAGCCTATTTTTGCTTTGAAGGCACCTCCGAACTCGCCATAGGCGAGATGGGTTTCACGGCCTTCCAGGAAGTGGACAGTTGTCAGCATTTCTTCCTGATGACCGGTAATCCTACTGCCCCCTCCCCCATCGCAGGTGCTCAGACCCTGGGCATGCAGATGCAGAACCAGCCCCTCGCGTTTGAGACGGTGGGGACGCATCCGGATGATACAGCTATGATCCTCTACACGAGTGGGACGACGGGCCGGCCCAAGGGAGCTGAACTCAGCCATCTCAACCTGCTGCTGAATGCCCGGCTCTCCGATACCATGTACCCGCGAGCAGACCACGATGTGCATCTGATCGCCCTGCCGCTGTTCCACTCCTTTGGACAGAGCGTCCAGATGAACGCGGGGGTGTACAACCGCGCCACGCTCGTGTTACTGCCACGCTTTACCCCGGATGCGGCCTTCCGTCTGATGGAGCGTGAGAATGTCACCTTTTTTGCGGGCGTGCCCACTATGTACTGGGCCTTGCTCAATCACCAGGGGGCAGACAACTACGACCTGGAGAACACCGCCCGTCATCTGCGCCTGTGTGTCTCGGGGGGTGCGGCCCTGCCGGTGGAGGTGATGCGGGCCTTTGAAGCAAAATTCAAGGTCAAAATCCTGGAAGGGTATGGCCTCTCCGAAACCAGTCCCGTTGCTACCTTCAATCGCCTGGATCGCGAACGCAAGCCTGGCTCGATCGGCTTACCCGTGTGGGGCGTCTCGGTGCGCGTTGTGGACCAGCAGGACCAGGATGTGGGGACCAACGACCTGGGGAAATCATTATTCGGGGGCACAACGTGATGAAGGGCTATTACAAACGCCCCGAAGCGACCGCCGAAGCGATGGGAAATGGCTGGTTCCACACGGGCGATAGCGGTCGGCGGGACGAAGAGGGCTACCTCTCTATCGCCGACCGCTTGAAAGACATGATTATTCGCGGCGGCTTCAACGTCTATCCTCGCGAAATCGAAGAAGTGCTGATGACGCATCAGGTGGTAAGTTTGGCGGCCGTCGTCGGCGTGACCTGGCGGAATGAACGCCGGGCTGTCCTGCTTGCGCGTCTTGCTCATGATCCACGCACGCTGGTCAATGGCTCAGAGCCGGGTGGCTGTGTGAACAGCCGCTGTGCCTCTATATAAAACCAGCGAAGTGGAGAGAAACGCTGTTCAGAAAGAAGCTTTCCCAAAGGAAGCATTCGGAGGTGTAATATGACCACATGGTGTGACGCAAAGACGGCAGTGCAAGTCGTCGAGTCAGGAAACCGCGTGTTTCTGTCAGGGATGCTCGTGACCCCGACCCCACTCATCCAGGCGCTGGTCGCCCGCGGGGAGGAGTTACGCAACGTTGAGCTCATCACGGCACTCGCGATTGGCCCCGCCCCATACACGGACCCACGCTGGGTGGGGCACTTTCACGTGCGCACGTGCTTCGTCAGTGCTTTCGACCGGGCTGCTGTCAATGCCGGGCGTGTCAGCTACATCCCGGTATTTCTTTCCTCTATTCCCAAACTCTTCATGCCAGGCGGACCATATCCCCTCGATGTGGCGTTCATTCAGGTCTCGCCTCCCGACAAGCACGGCTATTGCTCGCTCGGCCCGTCCGTCGATTTTACGCGTGCTGCCGTCGATCA
>Ga0137372_10008250_pt1 | contig 10065 bp, 13 predicted proteins | sample SagtaG_6_FD_104911 | JGI IMG/M metagenome (GOLD analysis project Ga0137372, IMG submission 104911) | Vadose zone soil microbial communities from Sagehorn Ranch, Mendocino, California, USA - Sage1_R_60_16 metaG | ecosystem: Environmental > Terrestrial > Soil > Vadose zone | place: USA...
GCCAGGCTGCTTACCGGGCTTGCGGCTCGACTTACCGCGCATCCCCGACGGCTTGGGCTTCGGCTTGTCATAAGGGCTGTCCGACGAGGGCGGACGTGACGAGTTCGACGAGTCCGACCCCAGTCGACGCCGCAGCTCCTCGTTCTCCGCAGCCAGCTGCCCGACCCGCCTCTCAAGCTCAGCCAGCCGCTGCTCAAGCTCCCCGATTCGTTCAGCACGCAGCCGGGCCAACGCATCGAGGTCCTCATAGGACGGTTGCGGCTGCTCGGGCACGAGCCACGATCATGCCAACGCACAGCCCCATCAGCCCTGCGACACGCCCGCGACTTGGTGAACAGCTACGGGCCGGGGAGCGATATCCCGGTTGATCCTAATCACAAGCACGTAGCGAGGGCGGAGGCCATCTCTGGGAGGGTGAGCAGGCCGGTGTCGCGGAGTCGTTGTTCGCGGCTGGGTAGCCGGTAGTTGCGGACGATGTTGCCATGCGTCCTGCCGTGGAGTTGGCCAAGTGGATCCCCGCGGACCCGTGATCGGCCGGTGGCGTGCCGGCCGGCTGCAGCGGGGAAGCCAATGCGTCACGTGCGCAGCTCGCCTGTTCCCCTTCACCGCCGTCGCCGACCGAACACCTGCGCGGCACAGTCATCCGGGAGACACCGGTTCGTTGCATCACCGAATCCGTCCGCTCCTGCGGCGCACCGCTCGCCTGCATGGGTTAGCGGCAGAAGGGTGCTGGTGCCCGACTGGGTGGATCCGGCCGCGGTGGCCGAGGAGTGGCCCCGGGTGGTGGGCGGAGGTGCTGGAGTGGTGGCGCGCCGCGCGTCTGGTCGATGCCCGTGAGGGGTTGGAGTCCCTGCCGGTGGCGGATACCTCGCCGGCGCTGGCGCGCCGTCCGGCGCTGCGGGCAGCGGTGGCGGCGCTGATTGAGCCTGCGGCGCGCTACCGGGCCGGCCTTCCCCGGCCGCCGCCGCCGCCGAGGCTTGCCGTGACCGGGCTGGTCCGCGACCTGGAACGGGAGATCGGCCGCAGCGCGAAACCGTTCCGGCTGATGATCGTTGAGGTTCCGGTGCGGGGACTGGTCTGGGAGCGGCTGACCCCGGAGCACCTGCTGGCCTCGACTCGGTTCCGGGACACCCCGGCCGCCCCCGTTGGCGCTGCGGGACCTCCTCGCGTCGCTTGCCTGATCCGACCCGAACGAGCTTCCCCTCGCCGGCCATTCGCGAGTGCCGCAATCCGGGCGCATTTGCCCCTGCCACGGAGGTGGCTAGCGGGCGGCTGGGATGGTTGCGCCGCAACGGGCCGCGGCAGGCCGCTGATCACGGAACCTGATCTGGCCGTCGACCGTATGGGAACTGGGATGGGCACAGGGCAGCGCAGGGCGACGGGGCCGGCCGGCCGGGTGCTGGCGGCCGTCGTGGTGCTCACCCTCGCGCCGTCCTGCAGCGGCTCGGGAAGCCCTGAGCAGGCCGGCCCGACCGCCGTTGCGGCCTCGGCGGGCGCCGGGCACGTGCCGGCGGTCGTGGTGGTCGGAGCCGACACAGCGCAGCTGCCGGCCGCCTGCGGGCCGGCCCGGGTCGGCGAGGTCGTCGCCTCTCTGCTCGCCGCCATCGATGCCGGCAACGTGGGCGCGGTCGACCGGCTGGTCTCCCCCGAACCAGAGTTCCAGTGGTACTCGGTGACCGGTCGCCCGGGCGAGCGGATCGACGGACCCGCCGAGTCCCGCGCCGGGCTGCGCGGCTACCTGCTCGACCGTCACGCTCATGGCGAGCGTCTGCGTCTGCGCGCGGTGCGGGTCAACGGCTCGGACGTACGAGCCGGCATCCTTGTCGGGCGCTTCGAGTACAGGCTGACCCGCTGGGCCGACGACCTGCCGGCCGGCAACCCATTGTCATACGTCGGCAAGGGGGCGCTGAACTGCTCGGCCGGCCGGGTGCTGGTGTGGTCCATGGCCCCCGAGCCCGAGGCCCGCCAGAACGCGCCCTGCCCCGACCCTCCGCGCTCGGTGCCGCCGGACAGCGTGATCGCCTGCGCCCGCAGCGGCGCCTCATAGTTCCACCGCGGCCCGGGTAGTGCGCCCTCCGCCGCCCGGCGCCGACCGCGCGCCGTTGCCTGCCGCGGACCGCGCGGGCCCGCGGTCATGCCACCGTCGGTGCGGACTCGGCTGGTTCTGGTCCGGATCGGACGCTGCACGCCATCCTCGTCCCCATGGCGGAGGTCTGCCCGGCGCGGCGGTCGGCCAGGGCGCCGAGTCTGTACGCGACGCGCCGGGCGTCGTAACGTCGGGAGAGAGGAACCAGAGGCGGTCACGGGGAAGAGGAGGAGTCATGGCGATCCTCGAGAAGGCCAAGGCGGCCGCCGAGCGTGCGCAGGCCCAGGCCAAGCAAGGGATGGAGTTGGGCCGGGCGCGGCTGGACGAGATGCAGGCTCGGCGGCAGCACGGCACACTGCTCCGTCAGCTGGGCGAGGCCCGCTACGCCGAGCAGACCGGGACCGGTACACACGAGGCGGTGCTCCAGGCGCTGGCTGCCGTGGACGCTCACCTGCAGGCACACCCCCAGACACCGGCACCGGTTCGGCTGGAGACCCCGCGGCAGGCGCGGGACATCATGCATCCAGGAGCGCAGTGCATCGGCGAGGACGACACCGTCGCGGCCGCCGCGCAGAAGATGCGCGATCTGGGCGTCGGCTCGCTGCCGATCTGCGGCGCCGACGACCGGCTGCACGGCATCCTGACCGACCGCGACATCGTGGTGAGGTGCGTCGCCGAAGGCCGCGACCCCGGCCTGCTTCGAGCCGGTGAGCTGGCTCAGGGCACGCTGTTCTGGGTCGAGGCCTCCGCCGACGTCGGCGAGGTGCTGCACCAGATGGAAGACCACCACATCAAGCGGCTGCCGGTGATCGACAACCACCGCCTGGTCGGCATCATCAGCGAGGCCGACCTGGCCCGCAACCTGGACGAGCACCGGCTCGCCGAGTTCGTCGAGAAGGTCTACGCGACGGCCTGACCCCACACCCGACCCGCCGCCCCCCGAGGCGGCGGCGGTCGCGGGCACGATGGCAACACCCGCCACCGCGCTCACCACCGGGCCCGCCGGTTCCCCCGGCCGGCGGGCCACCGCCACCACCAGCGTCTTCTCCCATACCGGCCGGCGAACCGGGCACACGTCCAACAGCACGTTCCGCAGTAATCCGGTCACGGCCGTGCCGGTCGTCGAACTGGCTATCTGGCCGACCGCCCTTGCTGGGCACGAGCATCTCGCGGCGGTCGTGATCGGCACCATCGCCGCCCTGCGCTGCTGCGGGCCTGGACCAGCACGCTGCGGGCCGGCGGCCTGGCTGCGGCAGGCCGAGGCGCCCCGGGGGTGGATGATTCCTGCCCGCCGACGCGCCCCCGCTGCACGTACATCACAGCTTGGACGACGGTGGTGCCCCTGCCGCCCGGGCACATGATCGTCTAGGCGACCCACCTGGCGATGGCCAGCTCTGGGACGCGGCGGCCGCGGGGCCGGCAAGTGTTCGGGGTTCTCGGCGACCGACCAGCCCGCCGGCTTCCCGCCGAACCCGGACTACGCCAACCGTACCAGCACGTCGCCGGCCGGATCCTTCGCCCGCCTCCTGGCCAGGGTGTGGTGATCACGATCCACGGCGATCGGTCTCCCACCGGGAGATGACCGGACAGGTGATGGTGCGCACGACGCCGCCAAGCGCCTGGATCCGGGAAACCACCAACCGGCCCAGCCCGTCGATGTTCCGCGCCTCTGCCCGGACGATGACGTCGTACGGCCCGGCCACGCTCGCCGCCTCGGAGACACCCGGCACTGCCCGGGCCGCCGCAGCCACGACGGCCGCCTGGCCGACCCCGGTCTGAATCAGAACGTACGCCGCGATCATGCGCCACCTGCCGGCTTCTGGGCTCACTCAACAAGGTCCACCGGCCGCACGTCACCGTCAACCGGCGGTCCGGCGGTACGGCAGGAGAACCTGCTGATCCCGCTGCGGCCCAACCGCCGCCGGCAGCCGACCGCCGCCACCCAGCCAGATCCTGGAGGTCCTAGGCTCGACCCCGGCGGTGCGCGGCCCGCGGTGCTGCATACGCCAGCGCGCCGGTCGCCGGTCGCCGGTCGCCGGACCAGGCTGCGCCGTGCTGCCAGAAGGGCAGCTGCGGGTGACCTCGGCGAGCCCGCTCGGCTGCCGCTCGATCCGCCACCACAATGGCCGGACGCGGGCACGTGACCCTTCACCGGGCCGCCGACCACGCGAAGCCGCCGAGCGTGTGGGCGCGCGAGCATGTCAGCGACGGAGTGCCGGAGCCAATATTGCCGGCGAGCGGGCGTTGTCTGTGACCCGATCTGTTGGGGCCGGGAGTAGGCGTCGGGGGTGCCCGGGGCCGGGGTGTGGGTGTCGTCTGCGGGGGCGGTTACTGGTTGATCCGTCCTGCCGTCAGGGTGTTGCCTGCGCTTTGAGCCGGTCGACGAGCGGGGTCCCGATCCCGGTCGCCGGGGTGAGGACACCGGCGGCGTGGGGCAGGCGGTCGCGGTCCAGTGCCAGGCAGAGCACCCTCTGGCCGAGGATCACCGAGGTGGCGGCGCAGCCGGGGTCACCCTGAGCCGCCACCTGGCCGACGTACCGGACGCCGGTCGAGGTGCGCCCGTGGACCTGCTCGCCTGGCTGGCCCGCTCGGCGTCGGCCCGGGCGTGTTCGAGCTGCTCCTGGTGGTCGGACAGCTCGGCGTAGAGGGCGAGCATGCCGCGGTTGGTCTGGTCGAGTTCGGCCCGCAGGGCGGCGGCCTCGGCGTCGGTGTCGGCCAGCAGGGTGGCCAGCTGGTCGATGCCGGCCAGGGCGGCGGCCAGGAGCCGCCAGGTGTCGAGGCCGGCGCGGTCCTGGTCGGCTGGCCGGGCGGTCATGGTGCGGCCGCGTCGGGTGCCGGCTGGTTGCGCACGACGAGGACGGTGGCGTCGTCCCTGTCCCGGGTGTGGTCGCGAAGGAGGGCGGCGGCGGTGACGGCCGGGTCGTGGTTGAGGAGGTCGGCGGGAGAGGGCAGGTCGAGCCGGCTGCGTAGGCCGTCGGCGCCTGGACCGGACCCTGACCACCGCGCGCGTACTAATAGACAGTTCAACGGTATATGCTGCCGGGGTGGCCAGGCGGACCATGCAGGAGGCGACCTTCCTGATCCTCACCGCCCTGGCCGGGGGCCGCCAGCACGGTTACGGGATCATCTGCGAGGTCGCGGCGATCTCAGCCGGGCGGGTGCGGCTGCGGGCCGGAACGCTGTACTCGGCGCTGGACCGCCTGCGCCTGGACGGGTTGGTCGAGGTGGACGGCGAGGAGATCGTGGACAGCCGGCTGCGCCGTTACTACCGGCTCACCCCGAAAGGCGCCAGGCAGTTGGCCGCCGAAGCGGCGCGGCTGCACTCCGACGCAGCGACCGCCTTGGCCCGGCTCGGCGTGGTGGGAGGGACCGCTCCATGACCAAGTCCATGAACGCGGCCGTCGACCTGGAGGGCGGCTATCGGCGCTGGCTGCGGTGGTATCCGGCGTCCTTCCGCCGGGAGTACGGGCCGGAGATCCTCGGCGTCCTGATGGCGGGCGCACGCGAGGGCCAGCGCCGGCCGGGTCCGATGGAGTGTCTGGACCTGGTCAGCGGCGGTGTGTGCGTGCGGCTGCGTCCGCGGGTGCCTCGGTCGGCGCGATCGGCGTTCGCGGCGATCCAGCTGGCGTACCTCGGCGCCGCCGTCGAACTCGCCGCCGCGATCACCCTCGTGGCGACCGTCCGCGACGTCAGGTCGGCCGTGTTCAGCCGGAATCCCGGGTACACCGAGGGGCAGTGGCATGCGGCCGTGGCTGGCCACATCGTACCGAACGCCGTCGCGGCCGGTCTCGCGGTCGTTTTCTGGCTGTGGATGGCTCGGCTGATCGGTCGTGGATCTCGCTGGGCGCTGCCGGTATTCGCGGCCTTCTTCGCGCTCAATATCTACGGCCTGGTGACCGGGCTTCTGCGGGATTCGGCGGTGTACGCGCGGCCGGACCTGGCCGCCGGTATTGTCGTCTGCCTCGTCGAGTTTGCCGCGGTCGTCTGCATCTTCCGAGTGAGGTTCGACGCTCCATCGGCCGCCGGTCACGATGCTCCCGGCAGGTAGCCGCCCGGGACACCGCGGGCCGGCCGTGGCGGTCGATCACCTGTCGAAACGGTTCGGCAGGCGTGTCGCGTTCGAGGACATCTCGTTCGAGGTGGGCCGGGGCGAGGTCTTCGGCTTTCTCGGGCCCAACGGGGCCGGGAAGACGACGACGGTGCGGACGCTCGGCACGCTGGTCGCACCGACCGCGGGCGCCGCGACGATCGCCGGCCTCCCGCTCCGGCCCGAGAACGGTGTCGAGATCCGCCGCCGGATCTCGGTCATGCCCGAGTCACCGGGGCTGTACCTGCGATTGAGCGTGATCGAGAACCTGGAATGTTTCGCCGACCTTTACGAGCTGGCCGAACCGGCGGACCGTATCCAGCGCGCCCTGCGGGCGGTGAGCCTGGCCGATCGTGCCCGCGACGCCTGCGGCACCCTGTCGAAGGGCCTCCGCCAGCGGGTGGCCCTGGCCAGGGCCCTGCTCGGTGATCCCGACGTTCTCTTCCTCGACGAGCCCACCTCGGGGCTGGACCCGGCCGCCGCCCGGGACGTCCACGAGCTGATCGACGGGCTCCGCCGGCGCGGAGTCACGATCTTCCTCACCACCCACCGCCTCGACGAGGCGGAACGCTTGTGCGACCGCGTCGCAATCCTGAACAGAACGTTGCGAATGATCGGCCGACCCGACCAACTGCGCGAGCGGCTGTTCGCCAAGACGCTCACGGTCCGTACCCGCGTCCCGCTCGCCGAGCCGGACTGCGTCTTCGGTGGTCTTCCGGCGGTCGAGAGCTGGCGCCCGGACGGTACGGCCGGCTACGTCCTGGCCGTGTCCGACGCGGCGGTCGCCGCGCCGGCCGCTGCCCGCGCGCTCGTCGCCGCCGGCGCCGACGTGCTGTCGATCGGCGAGTCGCATCACTCGCTCGAGGACGTCTACCTCAAGCTGATCGACAAGGAGGGTGGACGATGACAATCAGCCGCCGACGCGTCGGCGCCGTCGTCCGCAAGGAGCTGCGCGAGTTCCGGCGCAACCGCTCCCTCACCGTGGGGATGGCGGTCATCCCCGCCATCTTCTGCGTCCAGCCGCTTGTCAACGTCCTCACCTTGAATTCCGCGGCGTCGGTACCGCTCCGCCGCGAGCACGTCCTGCTGTACTTGCTCGCTATCCCGGCCCTCGTGCCGTCCCTTATCGCCGCCTACTCGGTGGTCGGTGAGCGCCAGCAGGGCACGCTCGAGCCGGTGCTCACCACGCCGATCCGCCGCGAGGAACTGCTGCTGGGCAAGGCGCTGGCCGCCCTGCTGCCCTCGATCGCCGTCGCCTACGTGGTGTGCGGGCTGTTCCTGGCCTGTGTCGAGCTGTTTGCCCTTCCGGGTGTTGCCTCCGCGCTCGTCCGCCTCCCGGACCTGCTCGCCCAGCTCGCGTTCACCCCGCTCCTCGCCGGCTGGTCGATCTGGATCGCCATCCTGATCTCCACCCGGGCCAGCGACATCCGCGCCGCACAGCAGTTCGCCACGCTGGCCGGCCTCCCATCGGTCGCCGCGACCACGCTCGTCGCCCTGAACGTCATCACACCGTCCCTCACCACCGCCCTCGTCGCCGCCGCGGTGCTCCTGCTCCTGAACAGAACCGGCCTGCGACTCGCGTCGGCGACATTCGACCGCGAGCGGCTCATCACCGGCACCAAATGACGGGGCCGCTATAGCTACGTCGACCTGAAGCAGTCGGCCGGCTGGGCTTCCCCCCTTAGCGTGGAGACATCGCCGGTGAGGAGGTGGGCGATGGCAGAGGCACGTCGGAGGTTCGACGAGGACTTCAAGCAGGCGGCCGTACGGCTGGTCCGCGAGACAGGCAAGCCGATCGCGCAGGTAGCCCGCGAGCTGAGGATCGACGAGGGGACGCTCGGGAACTGGTGCGCCCAAAACCGCCGCCGGCAGGGCAGCGGGGCGCTGAGTGAGAGCGAGCGGGAGGAGTTGGCCCGGCTGTCCAAAGGAGAACGCCGAGCTGCGGATGCGGTGCGACGTGCTCAAGCGCGGCGCGGCCTTCTGGGTCAAGGATGCGATGAGGCATGTGGGGTGCACGTGATCACCCTGATGCCATCCGCGGTGAACACGGCGTCGAACGACGCCGGGAACTTGCCATCGCGGTCGCGGATCAGCAGCCGGAACCGGCCGGCATGCCCGCCCGTCTCGACCAGCAAGTTTCGGGCCTGCTGGGTGACCCACGCGCGCCCTCATGGGCGCGCCGATGGGGATAGGTCCAGCGGCGGCGGACCAGCTCACGATGCCACCGCAACAGCGTCGCCGGGGTGACCAGGAACGCCGACCAGCGCTCCCGCGGCAGCAGCCGAGCCAGCATCGCCAACACAAGCCGGTCTGACGGGGTGTCGCGAGGGCGGGCTACCTGCCGGCGAAGCACCGCCAGTTGATGGCGCAGGACGGCGATTTCCACCTCCCTCGCCTCGGCCGACCGCCCGAGGCCGACCAACCCCACCACCCGGCGCACCACCAGCACCACTGCCGCCCCCGTCACGGGCGGGCAGCCTGCCAGACGCCCATCCTGCCTGTTCAACGGCCCGAACCCTCGACATGCACCCCACAGGCCTCAACCGCAGCCCGCAATAAGCCGGGTAACCGTGAACTCCCCGCTCGGGTTGTCGAGCACAACCTGATCCGGCTGCATGCTGCCGGTCACCCTCAGTGGCTGCCCCAGCGTCGTGAACGTGCCGTCGAACCGGGACCCGTCCAGCCGGCCGCGGACGTCGAAGGCGAGGCCCTGCCCTGCCGAAGCACCCGCGACGTACGTCCCGGTGACCACCCCGCCGTGCTCGACCAGCCGCACCGTGGCGAGCAGGTGCTCACCCGACGCCATCGCCCCGAACCCGGTGTAGCAGTCCGCTAGCCGCGGCCGCTCGGCGTGCCGGACGAGTGCGTACGCCATCGCCCCAGCGGCGGCGAGAAGCACGACCGACACAACCAGGATCAGCCGCCTGCGGGAGGTCATGGCCGGCAAGTGTGCACCGCAGCCGCCAGATCAGCGGCCGCGGGTGTACAGGTCGCCGGCTCACGATCCACCAGCCGGACGGCCAACGCACGGGCGCAGGTAGGTCATCGGATGGAAGTCCCTCGCCGCCCTACGTCCAGCGTGCCCGGCGGGTCGACCTGCCCATGTGGTCCGCCGCTCGGAGAGCTTCACGCCGCGCCCCGGCGGCGCGGCGGCCCGTCCTCGCCGAACAGCAGCAGCCAGAACACCTCCAGATCTCCGACGGCGCTGAGACGCGCATCAGCATCAGCAAGGACGCCGTCTCACGGACCACCGGCAGCGGGCGAGGAGATGCTCGAGCCGGGTGTCCGCGTACGGGTCGACCTACACAGAGCTGGTAAGGGCCGACGCGCAGAGCCGCGTGCACCCGGGCGTACCCAGACCTCGGCGTCCCCCGATAGCTGCCGGTCGTTGGAGCAGGGGCTCGACGTCAAAGGGTGGGCCGACCGGAGGCCGATGACGGGCCGGGCGTCCACTACTATCGAGCGCCGTCGAGGAGGTGGTCATGGCCCAGGTACGGGTCACGCCGCGCCGGAGGTTCGCGCAGTTCCTGATCTTCAGCCCGGCGGCTGTCGAGATCGATGACACACCGGTCGGGAGGGTGCGCTGGGGGAAGCCGGAGACATTCACGGTCCCGGCCGGTCGGCATCGGCTGACCGTGAGCTTTCCCTACCTCGGCAAGGCGCGCACCGGGGTGGCGAGTGTCGAGTTGGATCTCGCCGAGGGCCAGACCGTGGAGGCGACGTATCGGTCGCCGTGGATCGTCACCAGCAACGGATCCATCCAGCTCACCTAGTGTGGTGTGAGTCAGCGTTCCTTGGTGAACGGTTGGTGGGTGCGGTCGTCGTCTCAGGCGGCGGTTGGTAGGGGTCCGGGGCAGTGGCCGCGGCGGTCGGCCGGGCGCCACGGCACCGC
>Ga0137372_10008258_pt1 | contig 10061 bp, 12 predicted proteins | sample SagtaG_6_FD_104911 | JGI IMG/M metagenome (GOLD analysis project Ga0137372, IMG submission 104911) | Vadose zone soil microbial communities from Sagehorn Ranch, Mendocino, California, USA - Sage1_R_60_16 metaG | ecosystem: Environmental > Terrestrial > Soil > Vadose zone | place: USA...
CGCGGCCAGCCTTCGCCCAAAGCTTGAAGTGGCCGCCATTGGGCGGGTCGATAAGCCGCCCGAAGAGCGGATCAGCGTCGTAGCGCGGCCAACACAGCCAGTCGATGGAGCCTTCTCGCGAGACCAGGGCAGCCGTGCGGGTATCGCCCACCATCGCGTAGTCGCTGATGGGTGGCTGCGGGGCCCAGGCGTCTCCTGGCAGTTGATTCACGAGCGTCGACTCGCAGCCGAGCCTGAGGTGACACCCTACCCGAGTCGGCCGGTCGCTCCTAGACTTGACTGCGTTCTTCAAAGATCACGCAGCAAAAGCCCATCCTCGAAGGCCTTGACTCGGGTCACATTGAGCCGCAGCTCAAACCGGAAGAGGAACCAAGGATCCTCGCTACCCGACACCATGTACGTCGAGGAGCTGATCGGCCCGGCTACCGTTAACACTATGCCCAAGGCGACAGGTGCCTGAGCGGCCGCGCACGCTGGACGCGGACGAGATCGCTGCGCAGCTTCACTCGCTGCCCGGCTGGGAGGTCAGGGGCGAGAAGCTGACGAGGGCTTTCAAGTTCAAGGACTTCATGGAAGCGGTCAACTTTGTGAATCGGGTCGCCCCGGTCGCCGAGTCGAAGGGCCACCATCCCGACCTCCAGGTCAGCTGGGGGCTGGTCGTGGTGGAGCTGACGACCCATGACGCGGGTGGCCTGACAGACAAGGATTTCGAGCTGGCGTCGCTGATCGACGGCGTCGCCTGAGGCTTGGCTCAGCGCTGCAGAGCCGCCTCCCGGCCGATTTGCCTGGCGATTTCCTTGAGCTCGCTTTCACCTTCGGCCTCCGGGTCGCCCCCACGCCCGATCGCAGCCGCTGCCAGCAACCGGCCGTCGCGGCGGTATCTAGCGATGAAATCGAGGTTCGCCAGCGACCCGTCGACCTCGATGCGATCCCACTGCTTGGCCAAGCCGACGTACTCCAGCGTCTGATCGAACTGGTCGCTCCAGAAGGTGTGTATGTAGTCGTACGCCGGCCCGCGGCCGAGCATCGCAGCCGCCGCCGCCCTGCCCTGACGGTCGGCGTTGTTCCAGTGTTCGACTCGAATACGTCCGAAGATCGGGTGCAGATGGTTGGCGATGTCCCCGGCCGCGAATACGTTTGGAAGGCTGGTCTGGCACCGTTCGTCCACGTCGACACCATCGGAGACCGCAGCTCCCGCCGCCTTCAGCAAGTCCACGTCGGGCTCGATTCCGATGCCGGCCACGACCAGGTCACAATCCAGCCGGCGGCTGCTCTCGGTCACCACTCGCTCGATCCTGCCGACACCCTCGAGACGAGCCACGCGCTCCCCCATCAGCAGCTGTACGCCGCGGCTCTGGTGAAGATGCGCGATCGCCTCGCCCACCTCATTTCCGAGCACTCTGGCCAGAGGCACCGCGCTCTGGTCGAGTGCGGAGACCTCGAGACCGATCATGCGGAGCGAAGCTGCGACCTCGCAGCCGATGAAGCCGAGACCGATGACGACCGCGCGTCGGCCAGCCCTTGCTGTATTGCGGATGCGTTCGGAATCGTCGACGGTGCGCAGGTCGAAGACGCCGTCCAGATCGGACCCCTCGAAGGGCAGCCGGCGTTTGCGCCCGCCGGTGGCAACCAGGAGTTGCCGATATGGCAGCTCTCCGCCGTCCTCCAGTCGAACTCGGGACTGCTTCGCATCGATGTCGACCACCCGACTCTTTAGAAGGAGGTCGATGCCTGTGCGCTCGTACTCCTGGTGAGGCGCCACGAGCGCCTCTTGGAATTGCTCCTCGCCGCGCAAGAAGGCCTTTGACAGCGGCGGTCGGTTGTAGGGCAGATGGGGCTCGGCGCCAATCAGAGTTAACCGGCCATCGAATCCGAGGCGACGGAGCTCGAGCGCGGCGCCAGCCCCCGCCAAGCCACCTCCAACAACTACAATTCCGCCATTACTCATATCAGCTAGTAGTGTAGAGGCGATAACATGATCGGGCTCTCAATGGGTTCTCGCTCTGGAGAATCGCCCATCGGGAGCTGTGTCACCCCACCAGCCCGCGATACCGTGTGGCAATGGCGGCGGGGACCGACGCTGACGTTGCGATCGTGGGTGCGGGACCGGTCGGATCGGCCCTCGCGATCATGCTCGGCAGGACCGGCAAGCGCACCCTCCTCCTCGACCAAGCCCGCTTTCCGCGAGACAAGCCTTGCGGCGAGGGACTCCTGCCGGCCGGCGCCCGCGTGGTCGAGCAATTGGGTATCGGCTTGGACACGCTTCCCGCGCTGCACGGTGTGACCTATCGAGTGCCAGCAGCCGGATCGGTCCAGGGCAGGTTCGCGGGCCGGGTGGGCCGCGGAGCCCGGCGACTCGCCTTCGACGAACGGCTCGCCCAGGCGGCGGCGCTGACTCCAAACGTGAAAGCAGCCTTCGGTTGCAAGGCAATTGGTCTCGAGCACTCAGCGGCCGGCGTGAGGGTCGAAACGACGGGGGGCGGGATCCGCGCCAGCTTCCTGGTCGGCTCTGATGGATGCCGGTCCCAGGTGGCCGGCTGGATGGGCTGGCGACGCCCGCCGCGGCCACCCCATCGCTATGCCTTGGTCGGACACTTTGACGCGCCGGGTCATCGCTTTGATCGGATCGTGGTCACGCTCTTGGACGGCTGCGAGGTCTACCTGGCGCCGACCGGCCCCGCCGAGCTCCTGGTCGCATTGCTCGGTTCCAAGCGGAGCCTGCGCCGTGAGTCCGAACAGGTGGGGGAGGCTTACGCGCGCCGAGTGGCCGACGCTCATCCCGAGCTCGCCGGCTGCGGACACACCGCGATCACGGGCGCGGGACCGTTCTGGACCCGTCCGTCGACGATCGCGGAAGGGCGCGTGTTCCTGGTTGGGGACGCCGCCGGCTTCCTCGACCCGCTGACGGGCGACGGCATGACGGCCGGTCTCCTGGCCGCCAGCTACTTATCGACCGTCCTCCGCGAGGAACGGTCAGGTGCGGCTGTTGCCTACCAGAGCTGGGAAGCTCGGCGCTGGCGGCGGCGCGTTTTCATGGGCCGCCTGGCCTTGAGACTGAGCGGGTCCTCCGGCTTGGCACGGCGCGCCATCCGCGGCCTGGCGAAGCATCCAGCCGCGCTCGACCGGTTGCTGGAGGTCAATGAAGGCACGCGCAGTCCCTTCTCGCTGGCCGCCCGGGACTGGGTTGCTCTGGCAGGGGTCTAAGTGGGATCCAGCATCCTCTCGGTCGCGACCGCGGTGCCCAGGCACTCACTCGACGCGGCCTCGGCGCTCGCACAGTTACGACGCTTCTGGCCGCAGCTCGAGCGCCTGGAAGCAGCCGATGCCGGTATCGGCACGCGCTACACCTGCGAGCCAGTCGAACGGCTGCTACATGCGAGAAATCTCAGCGAACTGCGGCTTGCCTACCTTGCCCACTCGAAGCAGCTCGCCGGCCAGGCCGCGGAAAGGGCGCTGGCTGAGCCCGGACTTAGGGGATGTGACGTGGACATGGTGGTCACGGTCTCCTGCACCGGCTACCTGGTGCCCTCGCTCGACGTCCACCTGGCGGGCGAGCTGGGCCTGCGCCCAGATGTCATTCGCGTCCCGATCACGGAGCTCGGCTGCTCGGGCGGTGCTGCGGCGATCGCCCTGGCTCACCGTCACCTTCTGGCCTTCCCCGACCACAAGGTCCTCGTGATGGCGGTCGAGCTGCCCTCGTTGAATTTCCAGGCGTCCGACCGCTCTCTCGACAACCTGACGGCCTGCCTGGTCTTCGGTGACGGCGCGGGAGCCGCCGTGATTGGCGCCGCAGAGGCGCGCGGCCTGCGAATCATGACGACCGCTTCTCACCTGGTCCGCGAAACGGGGGACCTGCTGGGGTTCGAACTTCGTGACAGCGGCTTTCACGTCGTGCTCGACCGGCGGCTGCCGCGGGTCCTCGACCGCGAGCTCCGGCCGGCGGTCGAGCGCTTCATGGCGGCTGCCGGTCTGGGCTCGCTGGACTTCCTCGCGGCACACGCGGGCGGTCCCCGCATCTTCGACGCTCTGGAGAGCGCTCTGGCGCTCCCGCCGGGGGCGCTCAAGCTGTCTCGCGAGGTCTTCGCCGCCGTGGGCAACACGTCCTCGGCGTCGATCTTCTTCATTCTCGAAAGGCTGATCCGCAGCCTCGGCTCCAGACCGGGGGAGGGCCTGGGGCTGGGCCTCGGACCGGGCATCTCGCTGGAGCTGATGCACCTGGCCTGGATCCCGTCAGAAAACTCCCGGAATGAAGCGAGCACGCGTCGCGAACGCCTGCCGGTAGGCGGGTGACCTCTCCAGGAGCCGCTCCTCCTCACGAATCCGATCGACCAGGACAACCGCGTTGAGGGCGGAGAGCCCGAGCGCACTCATCCAGGCTCCCGCGATCATCGGCAGTGCCGCGAACTCCAGGGCGACGGCCAGGTAGTTCGGGTGGCGGATGTATGCGTAAGGGCCGGTTGCGACCGGGCTGAGGTGAGCAGGCACGGACGCTCGGACGTTCCATGCCCGGCCGAGGCTGCGAATGCTCCAAACCCGCAGCAGGGTCGCGCCGGCCAGAACCGCGGCCCATCGCCAGCGTGGCCGCGATGCTGGCCGCCCAGCCACCTCCAGCAGCGGCAGGGTCAGCAGTCCAACATGCGCCGCGACCATCACGGGGTACGTCCGTGGGGCCGCCTGCGCGCCGCCGAGAGCGGCTTCGTTGGACCGGGAGATCGCCAGCTCGCGAAGCCGCTGAAGTGCCACCGCAGCCAGCAGCGCGACATACCAACTGCGCCTGCCCGGGCGTGAACTAGGTTCCAAGGTCTCTTTCGAGCGCGGCGTAGGCATCGGACGGGCGCTGTCGGCGCGCGTCGATCAGGCGCCACAGAGTCGCGATCCCGGCCACCTCCTGCATCTCCCCCACGCTCTCCAGCTGCGCACCGTTGGCATTGCGCAGCGTGAGCTGGTATGTGGAGTAGAGGCGCCGGACGACCAACGACCCGGCCCCCTCGGGCAGCGGATGCACAAACGTGTTCTCGCCCTCGGTCGGCACGGGCGCCCAGCTGATCTCACCGGCCCGTGTGCCGTCGATCAACCTTGGAAGCAGACCCTCGAGTCGGACGTCGGCCACGAGGGAAAACCTACTCCTCGGCCCGAGTCTCAACGGGGCCGGGACCGTCGACGGATGGCGTCCTGATGCTGCCCATCTATGCCAACGGTGCCCCCATCCAGGCGCGCACGACACAGGCTGGGGGGAGGTCAGGTCGGCATCGCCGTCCGTGCCTTCATCTCGCGCACGCTCCGCGCGCGCGCTCTGACGCTGTCCGTCGCCACCAGGTTGATCGCGGCAGCAGCCAGCACGGTGTCCTTCAACAGGAACTGGCCGGCAAGCGAGAGGATCGGGAAGTTGTGCGATCCGTAGGTGATGCCCGGCGCGACCAGAAAGATCGTCAGCGTCCCGCCGAACAGCAGCAACAGCGCAAGGCCGACGTAGCGCACCCACAAGCCCGCGAAGAGCAACAGCGCGGCCAAGATCTCCAGGACGCCCAACGTGTACACGAAGGCGTTGGAAGCGAAGATCGGCAGCGAGGCCTCGAGCATGCCCCGCACCGGCGCGGGATCGACGAACTTGAGCCCCGCGATCCACAGCAGGACCAGGCCCATGGCGAAGCGCAACAGCGGCTCGCCGATCCGCTGCGCAAGGTCGAAGAGAAAATCGACGACCTTCATCGCGCCTACCCCTTGTTCAGCTCGGTGATTGGGCACCGGAAGTCCGCGTCAGCCACGCGCGTAACGGTGATGTCGCCGCCCGCCTGCGCGGCCGCCACGGCCGACGCCGAAGTCAACAGATACGGAGTGATTCCGGAGTTGAAAGTGACGGTCCAGACCTGCCAGGCGCCACCGTGAAAGGCGGCTGCGTCGCGGGGACCCACGCCGGCGATCCCGAGCTGGCCCGAGGCTCCGTTGGTCACCTTGTAGAAGGGATCCTGGCCCGTCCCGGCTTGAATCTGCGACGGCGGTACCACGGTGCCGACGACGCGGTCATCCAGGAACAGGCTTCCCCGACCCACCTGGCTCGACGCCAGCGCGGGCGCCGCGCCTGCACAGAGAAGGACGAGGGCCACCGCGGGACCGAGCACGAGTGCTTTCAGCATGGCTGCCTCCTGAGTTGGTGATGTCCCCACGATCCAGGCCGCGAGTCACCCGCCGATGACGCGCTTATGAAAGTTCCGTGAAGGTCAAAAGCGATCGCAGATCGCCGCCCGTCACGATCCCGTCACAATCAGTGCCTAGCCTTCTCAAACATGGTGATCGAGGCCAAGCTCGAGGCTCCGGTGCTGGTGGTCGATGACGACCCGAAGGTCCAGGCTCTCGTGCGCACGTATCTTCAGCGCGAGGGTATTGGAGTCGTCACTGCGGCCGACGGCGCCCTCGCCCTCGAGGAGATTCGCCGCGCTCGTCCTCGCCTGGTCGTGCTCGACCTGATGCTGCCGGGGCTGGACGGCATGTCCCTGCTGCGGCAGCTGCGCCAGGAATCCGACGTGCCGGTGCTGATTCTCTCCGCCCGCGGCTCGACGCCGGATCGGGTCTACGGCATCACGGAGGGTGCCGACGATTACCTCGGCAAGCCATTCTCCCCGGCGGAGCTGGTGGTGCGCATCAAGGCCATCCTGCGGCGGTCGAGCTCGGACGGACGTGGAGAGAGGAGAGATGCGATCCTCCAGCATCAGGACCTCACGATCGATCTCGGTCGCCAGCAGGTCCAGCAGGGGGACCGCGAGCTGACCCTCACATCCGCGGAGTTCCGGCTGCTGTCGGCGCTGGTCGCGGCGCGCGGGCGGGTGCTGAGCCGGCAGCAACTGCAGGACGCTCTGTACCAGGAGGCCGCGGGCGGTGCCCTCGATCGGACCATCGACGTCCACATCGGAAGGCTTCGCGCCAAGCTGGGCGACAATCCAAGACGGCCTCGCTACGTGGCGACGGTGAGGGGCGCCGGCTACCGCGCCGCCGAATCATGAGGCGCTTCGGCATCGGCGTGCACTTCGCGGCGGCCTCGATCGGGGTCTCCGCCCTGGCGCTTGCCATCGTCGCCATCGGCGTGCAGCGGGTCGGTGGCGCGGAGTTCGAGCAGCTCATGGTCCAGCACGGCACCAGCGTGGCCGCCGCGCGCGACATGTTCCAGGGCAGCGTCACCCTGGTCCTGCTGGCGGCGGTCGCAGCCGCGGTCTGCACCACACTGTTTCTCGCCGCGTCGCTGGCGCGCTGGATGTCGCGGCCAGTCATGCGGGTCTCCGACGCCGCTGCACGGCTCGCCGCCGGAGAGTACGACCTGCGGCTGCGCGAGACCGGTCCGCGGGAGCTCCAGTCGCTGGCGCGATCCTTCAACCAGCTCGCCGCCGATCTCCAGCAGCAGGAGGCCGTGCGCCAGGAGTTCATCGAGAACGCCGCCCACGAGCTGCGCGCTCCGCTCACCAACCTGCAGGGATACCTGGAGGCGCTTCGCGATGGCGTCATCGCCCCCGGTCGCGACGTGTTCATGTCGCTGCACGAAGAGGCGGAGCGCCTGGTGCGACTGTCCGCCTCGCTGGAAGCCCTGGCCCGCGGGCAGGGCCGTGAGCCATCGCCGCGTGACACCGATGTGGTGCTGGCGATCTACGCGGCCATGGACGCCGTGCGACCGCTCCTCGAGAGCCGCTCGATTCGCACCTCCACGCGCATGCCCGACTCCTTGGTCGCCTACGTCGACGCCGACCACCTGGCACAGATCCTGTCCAACCTGCTCCAGAACGCTGCTCAGTACACTGACCCCGGAGGCGAGGTGCAGGTCGGCGTCCAGCTGCTCGCGGGGTGCGTCAACGTGGAGGTGGTCAACAGCGGCCCCGGCATACCGCCAGACGATCTGGAGCGCGTCTTCGAGCGCTTCTATCGCGTCGACAAGTCGCGCCACCGCTCCACCGGCGGCGCCGGGATCGGTCTCGCCATCGTCAGACTGCGGGTGATGACGGCGGGCGGCGCGGTCACCGCCGAATCTCGCCCGGGCCGAACACGCTTCTCCTTCTGGCTGCCGAGGCCTGCCGCCGCGACCAGGCCCGCGCAGGCGCTCACGGAGGCCGCGCTGGACGCCGGGCGCTGAGCCACCGGGCGGTCGCGATGGGTCCGAATTAGGTCGAGAACGCCTCCCGCCAGTTCAATATTCGGGAAGGGATCGGGGATGCCACGGTCTGGCGCACCCAAACCTCGCGCCCGGCGTATTCGGCCGACACCTCCGCAAGCGTACTGGCCCGGCCGAGCGCGGAAGGCTAACATTCCGGCGTGTCGTCGTTTTTGACCGGGGACGTCCTTCAGGTCAGTCATTCCTCGGTAAGACCCATTTTCAGGCCAATGGTCGCGTTGCGATGAAAGAGACTGGGATCCACGACCGCCGCGTGCAATTCGACTTCGAGGTCGATTTTTCGAACGGTGGAGGCATCCAGGGCCAGGACTTCCGCCTGGACATCGACGGTGAGAACGTCAGCGACGATGAACTCGCTGCCTACATAATCCGGGACCTGCGCTTGTTGATGGTCGCCGCCGTGCGGATCCTCAACAAGCAGGTCATCCAGGAGCGTCACAAGCGGCCGGCCAGGGTAACCATAGCCGAGGTGGCCGTCGACGACCGGTCGCGCGTCGACCTCAGCCACGCGGTGGAGGACGGGATGACCACATACCCCGGCCTGCCGGGACCCGTCATATGCGACTACCTCAGTCGCGAGGAGAGCCGTGCGCGGTACGAGTCCGGTACTGAGTTTCAGATCGGAAGGATTGACATGTGCTCCAACACAGGTACGTACGTGGACAGCCCGTTCCACCGCTTCGCTGACGGCGACGATCTTGCGGCGTTGCCGCTCCACCGTTTGGCAGAGCTCGACGCGGTCACGGTCAATGTGGTGGGTAGTGCAGAACGGGCGATCGGGCGCGAGCACTTCTTGTCCGACGACCTGGCCGATAAGGCGGTACTCGTACACACTGGTTGGGACCGGAACTGGCGAACTGCGGCCTACGTGAAGGACCATCCCTTTCTCACCGCGGACGCTGCCCGGCACCTCGTCGACCAGAAGGCTCTCCTGGTGGGCATCGACTCCCTCAACATCGATGACACCAGCGGTGGGACTCGCCCGGTTCACACTGCGCTGCTCGGCGCCGGAATCCCGATCTGCGAGCACCTAACCAATCTGGCAGCACTGCCCACGGACGGTTTTCGCTTCAGCGCCGTGCCCGTAAAGGTCAGAGGCATGGGGACCTTCCCCGTCCGCGCCTACGCCACTATCAGCCGGTAGCAAACGCCTCAGCCGACTGCTGGGCCGGTGCGGTTCCGCCGCAGCTTTCGAGTCTCCTTGAGAGCCGACTACCGACCAGGCCTTTACGTAACGGCTGCGCGGATCTGGCGGGCGGTCATGTGGACAGTCCGCATCAGCCACCGCACCAGCCATGCAGCGCCGGTGAAGATGTCCAATTCCTTGGCGCTGGACGATTCATTACATCCTGCGCACATGACGTCTCCTGTACTGCAGCATAGTCCCTCGGATCACCGAGACGAGAACGACGGTCGGCCGGCAAGTTGGCATTGGCCGCTTTGCGCTCGCTGGGGCCGCAGTTTGGATGCGGGCAGCTGTCATGGTCCGAAATGTTCACCTCGGACCTGAACCGCGCCTAAAAGCCCTCGCTGTAGCCGCTGTTCAAAGTTCATCCTAGGCTGACAAACCCGGCTACCCTTCGTGCCTCTCACGTGCGAGCAGCGTCTTTGGACAGGAGCGCCACAAGTGCGGCGGGGCGGCGGCAGACCCGGCCTCCGGCTCGGGAGCTTGACAGTCCGCCTGTAACCTTGTCCAGTAGTCCCCTCAGGAGATTATTGAAAAAGTGATCCAGTTCCAGAAGGACTACCTGCCGGCACTGCTCGGCCTTCCGCTAGGCCTGGTGGCCGGCCTCATTCTCACCGCCCTCGTGCGCGGGCGGGAGCTGGCTGCATGGGACGCCCGCGTGACGCTCCCGCTACTGCTGGGAGCGGCGGCGGCGCACCTCGCCCTGCTCACGTCAGTCGAACA
>Ga0137372_10008260_pt1 | contig 10060 bp, 2 predicted proteins | sample SagtaG_6_FD_104911 | JGI IMG/M metagenome (GOLD analysis project Ga0137372, IMG submission 104911) | Vadose zone soil microbial communities from Sagehorn Ranch, Mendocino, California, USA - Sage1_R_60_16 metaG | ecosystem: Environmental > Terrestrial > Soil > Vadose zone | place: USA: California...
AGGTGATTCAACTTCCGGCGGCACAGCGATCAGAATCGTTTGCGGCGGTGCGGCATTGGGTTGATCGTATTGCAGCGCGATTCCCGTAGTCTCGGTGTTGCTCGGCACGACTTCAACCCATTCGTCGATCAGCACCCCAGCCAGCGGCTGGCGCACGTCAACCTTGGCCGCGGACTGCACGGCGATAGAAAGTTTCCCTCCAGGCAAACTCTTTCCGGGCTCAAGTGGCAGAGCAACCCAACGCTCATCCTCACCCAATGGCAATTGAGCGATCGTGAGTTTGAGCTTTTCGCCTGTGTTGAGTGCTTCGGAATAGTCAAGCGCTGCATTCAGTCGTGCTATCCCATCACGAACACGCGCTATCCGCTGAAACCAGGTGATTGAGACCAGAGGGTCATCGTCCTGTAATTTATCGCTGGCAGCAAGCGCCTTCTCAAGTTCCTCGGCGTTGGTCGGCTTAAAGCGCGGTAGCACGATGAACGCTTTGCCGAAGGCGAGTTGCAGCCGCGCGACAGTGTGTTTGTAAGCGTCCTCGGTTGTCGTTGTCGCCGCATTAAAGCTGGCGCCGAGTGTGTCCATTTGATCGACGCGTTGCTTCAGTTCTCTTTGAATTGAGTTCGCCTGTGTGAGTAACACCTGACGATCGGAAGGAGCATCGCCAGCGGCTGAAAGTGGCACAGCACCAGCTACGCCGAATGCCGACGCGCGCAGGATCAGTTGACGCAAAAGCTCGAGCTGGGGTGTGTCCTGGGTTGATAGTTGTCTTTGGAACTCGCGCGAAGTCTGGCGCAATGCCTCTTCTGCTCGAGATGCGCGTTGGCTTAACTGCGCTACGTCGACGCTGAAATCGGTTGTGCGATTGGGCGGGTTGAGATCGTCGCCATCCATTGGGCGCACGCTCGTGAGCAGTTTGCGAACCGCCCGCAGCGACTCGCTGAACTCTCCGTAACCCAACTCGTTCGTCTTCCATTCAGGTTTGCGACCCGGGTTCACGCGGAGCAGCGAACCAACCGGCACCTCAGGCTGCCGTGTGATTGCGAACAGAATTCGTTGTTCAATCTCCGCCTGCTGGCCGCCTTTTCCACCTTCGATCGCATAGACGTAGTCGAGTGGCGCCAATCCCAGTTGGCCCAGTCGCACCTCTTTCGTATCTAAAACTTCTCCAGTCGCCGGATCGAGTTGGTCGATCAAGCAACGCACGTTGGCTGGATTAGGCAGCATTCGCGCAGCCCATGCGTTCAAGTGAGGTTCGGCGTCAGCGCGGAACGATTTCGTGTTCGTGGACCAATGTGGTGGTAGCTGCGCATCGCCACTAAACAAGGTCACGACGCGATGAGTTAGCGCCACTCCCGTGCGCGGTGTACGCACGACTTCGAGTTCGGGCGGCGGTGTTTCACCACCAGCAATCGATTCGACAGTGCTTGCGGCGCGGAGCGGGTTTCCGCGCACCACTTGGTGAACACTCTCAGCAATCAGTGCATCGCTCACGGAGTCGACGGCTTGCTCAAGGAAGACGAGCTCATCTCGAATCGCTTTGAAATCAGGGTTGTTGAGATCGAATGGAGGAAGAGCGGGCGCCTTTTGATTGACCTTTTGACCAAACGGAATCGTATCGTTGGTCCATTGCGGCGGTGGCGCATCCTTTCCTTTCTGCCAACGACGCATTAGAGCCAGTCCGTCGACCACATTGTTAGCAGCTATAGCTTCGACCGATCCGCTCACAGGTTGACCAGTCTCGAGTTTCCGCGCGACTAGTGGCGCCAACTCGCGAAAGACGGAGATGAACTGCGCCTGGCGGGCTTCCTGCAATCGACGCTCGAAGCGGTAACCTAACAACGCGCCGAGCGGTTGTCCTTGCCGTACACCATCGAGCAGCCAGGTCGCCAGCCTCACGCGCTCTGACGACAAATCGATCGCCAGCAGATCGTCAGGCATTTGCTCACCGGATGAGTGGGCCAGATGACCGCTGCGCAAGATGGCAACCGTGGAAGCCTGAGTCAGAGATGGAGTGTGAATGAAGCCCGGGTTTCTCGCCGACTGAAACACTGGTCCTTGTTCCCCGGCTGGACTGTCAACTTGCTTCAGCGTTTCGCCGGGTTTCAAGTTCATCACCCAGCCGTAGCCTCCCAACAGGACGCCGCTCGGATCCTTTTCGCGCATCTCGGCTAAGCGCTTCGTTGCAAAAGAAGTGATCCACGCATCAAGTCTGTGCGAACAGAGATCGAGCGTGCCCGTCATCAACTGTTCGAGCTTTGCTACGTCCAACGATCTGAGGTGGGCCAGACTGGCACGGAACTCACTCAACGATTTTAACTTCGGCTCGCGCGTAACATCGGGTTCCTCGGAAAGTGTGAAATTAAGCAGATACTGTCCCACTGGCATCGGCGTCGGCTGGCCAGGCACACTGATGCTTATGTTGAACTGGTCCCAGACGGTTTGTGTTGATTGACCAGTTTGTATACTCAGCAATTCAGGCTCGCGGCGCAGTGGTAGTGACGCAGGATTACGATCGATCAATAAGCGCGACGCCGCGTTTGCGTATTCGAGCAACATCGAATGGCGCAACAAGAGGTGAAGCAATGTATGTGGTGGCGGTTGCTCAGTTGCCTGGCCGCTAAACCAAGCCTCCTTTTTGAGATCTCGTGCTGCCAAAAGTGAGTCGATGTAGTCGGGCGAAAGAGCCAGACCGTCATCCGCCTGGACCAGTGCGCCATTGAGAGTCGCTGTGGGCGTTGCGAACAACGCGCGCGCCATTCGCGGCCGCCATGTTAGAGCAAGCTCTTGCAACACAGGGCCGGTTAGTCGTTCCTGTGCGGCCCACCATTCCGGAAGGGAAGCTCGCTTGCCGCTGATGCGATTGAGCACCTCCTGTCGCGCCCGCATCGCATTGCGTCTAATCGCCTCTTGCTGCCTGATGAATGCGAGCCGCGCCGCTTGTTGCTGACGGATAAACTGAATACGAAGGCGTGGTGGTAAGTCATCTGGTGGGTCTTCGAGTGGCGGTGGCTCCTCCTCTGGTGGAATCTCTGGAAGCTCAGCCTCCCAGATATCGAGGAAGAAATCGGCGCTGAGAAACACCAGTAGGTTGTCGAGGTATTGCCTTCCCAGCAGTTGTCGAATCGAGTAACTGGACGACAGGGCATCCATACTCAGAACTTCAGCGAGATCAGTATCGAGACCGCGACTATCAACACTGTCGGTGCGGCCGAGACGTGGCACATCCTTAACATTGCGACGCCAAATTCCGCGCAGTCGCATCAAGAGATCCTGTAATAAAAGGTCGCGCTTGAACTCGTTATCCTGGCCCACCGGTGGTTTCCACGCTTCAAGCGGGGTCACTGGAAGAACACCATAAGGTTGCTTGCCGATGCGCAACGCCGGCAGTGGTCCACTCGCGCGTACGTACGCGATGAAGTGACTACGTGCCCACGCAATGTCTTCATCTGTGATCGGGCTCTCACCGATTCCACCGCCTCCCAGCATCTGTAACAAAAAGTAGCCCCACGTCGCCTGCCATAAGGCAGTGTTCATCTGACGAGCGTCGAGCTGTTCACGCGCGCTGCCCTGCGGAACGTTGTCAAATATGCGTTCCGTTTTTCCTAAACCAAACGCTTGCGTAAGCAGATCGGAATTCGAACCATCAGGTGATTGTGCTGCCGGCTCAGTGCGTTCGGCGAGATAGCTCGCTTCGTGACCGGGATCATTAGAGCTAAAGCCTGACGGTGCATCCTGAGTGTTGTTGGACGGTGTGCCGTGCGGAATAAAGCTGAGTCCGTCGGTGTAGTGGTGAGCGTTTAGCAGTTCAGAGAGGCGCGCGTTCGCGTCCGGCGTGTCTTTGATTCCGACGACAAGAAGAAAATCCAAACCTGCTGCCGCTTGTTGTTGCGAGAGTTTGGCGCGCACGGCCATCCCGACTTTTTCTGCAGCGTCGTAATCCACCATCCACTTCATGCCCTCGTCGAGCCCCATTTGATCGACCTTGGCAGTTGGAGAAGGATTAGGACCACTCGGGAGAGGATCCAGTATTGGACCACCCTTCGCATTTATTACCAGCGTTCCATCTTTGTAGCCGAGGACCGTCCAGAAGTTTGGCAGCACGCGAGTGTGCGGCGCTCGTGTCCAGGATTCGGCCTTCGAAGCAGGAGAAGGAAAGCGCAGTGCTTTCGGCAAAGGATCACCGTTAGCGATTTCATCTTTGGACCGATCGTCAGGATTCAGCGGTTTAAGCTCGCGCGCGACCCACGCCGCACGCTGCGGATCCAAGCGATCAGCAAGCTGCCGCCAGGCAGCCTTGCGACGTTCTTCATTCTTGCCTGATCGCCACGTCTGTTCCCAAAAGTGCTTTCCCCAGATCAACTCGTCATCAGTCAGCTCCGGCTCGTGCGAATCAACATGAACTTTGTCCGGATAGACGCGCACGCGCAGCTCGACGCTCCCGTCGGCTTGGGGAAAGAAGCGGGTCTCGAGTCGCACTGGAAACAACACGAGTGGACGAGCTGGTCCCGCGACAAGCGGAGTCGCAAGTTCGGGAGTGATCAGCACACTCGGAATGGCAGGATTGGCTGTAACCATAAGTCTGAACCTAAATCTTCTTAATCATCTCTCGTGCATGAATTGCGATGCGCATCGGGCGCTGCAGTGTGATGTATGCGAGATGCGAGGAGTTCTTACCCCACGTCGCATTGTCGATCTCTTGCGTGTCGATGTTGGGCAGCACACTTTTGATCGAGTCGATCGATACATGCGAAAGCGCTTGTAGCTGCTGCTCAGTCTGGGCCATGTGTCGCCAGCTCAGTTCATTCCAACTCGTAGTGATCGCCGGGGGATCCTTGCCAAAGTCCGCTACGTCCATGCCGAAGGATGGTTCAGTCGGCTGCTGTTGGATCACAAAGAACCATCCATTCGGATCGTGCGGAGGCTCGCCTTTGGCTTGTGCTTCGGTGAGATCAAAACCGAGGAACGCGACGTCGGGTTTCAATGAGCCACGAAAGAGAGGAGGCCGTTCATCTTCCGGCTTCGTCGAAAGTGTTAGTCGACCGTTTTTTGGCACTGCTGCGACCGCGTAGATCACAGAATTCGGATACCTTCGCAGCAACTCGCCACGAATGAGTAAGACCAGCTTGTCGCTTGTGTTCGGAGAATTCTGGCCCAACGGATGGTCGCCCCACTCTTTTATCGACTCAATGTCAGGCTCGTCTTTATCGACGGAGGTATCCCAGAATTGGTGAAAGTATGTATGGCGCTGGTCCGTCGGGTAATTGCGCCAGAGCAGCTCATGACTCATTTCCGCATTGAGTCCAACAAGGAAAGATTCGACGAATTTTGAATTCGTTCCCAGCAACGTGACTGTGTTTGCCGGAACGTGCTCCAAACCAAAAAGTAGAAAATCCTGCGAGAGATCGCGCAGGGCTTCATACATGGGCTGTGGAAACACAGGCGAGTCCATAACTGGTTCGAGCGGATCGTCGGTTTTCACAATGTCCTTCGCCAACAATAGAGAATGCTCGACTCGCTTCGTGATGGTGATTCTCGGATTGACACTCTGGAGCAGCGCCTCTCTGGTCTGGTCGAGTCTCATCGCCGTGCCAGTGCCGTTAGGAGGTGGCGCGAATGCCTTAGCCATGTAGGCTTGATGGTCCCTTGCAGCATCGCGAAACGCTTTGGCGTCAAGGCTGTTATCTGCACCTCGAGTGAAATCCATCAAGCTGCGGACTTGTCCTTCAGGGACAATGCTGAAATTGCCAAGTGGCGGTGCAGTGTTGAGCGCCGTGAGCGTGCGTTCGAAACGAACGGTTTCACTAAGCTGTGCGGCGAACCCCGCTGCACGAGTGGTAACCAGATTGATCGAGATCAATGCCGCGTCATTGGCGCGAAAGGCGATGAGAGGTGTGACGGTGTTTAGTTTGCCTACCACTGCGATTGGTGCTGCGATGGTCGGCTGAAACCGCGCGCTGATTCTGCTGCGAGGACTAGTCAACCGTCGCATCGGTGCGGAGATTGCCCGGTCTGGTATCACCGAGTTGGAAATTCTTTGTGATAACAACGCTCGAGTCGTGACGTTGTTGGTGTCGGTCGTTTCTACGACCACTCGCGACTGGGCCACGCCTAACACCTTCAGTAGCGTTTCATCAGAGAATCGGCTGAAGACTTTAGAGTAGTAAACCCCATTGACTGCGCGTCCGAGCTGGGCCTGACGTCGAAGTTGATTGATGCGATCAATCTCGCCAAGCTGTTCCCATGCCGCCGCCATCAAATCCTCTTGTTGAGTTTGCACGACTTGAGTGCCAAGAGCAGCAACAGCACGATGACGCGGATCGAGATTTAGCTCATCAAGCCAGGCGACGGGGGCTGGTGGCGGTGGAGGCAGGTTTACGGTGTGACGCGCTGCTTGCCAACAGCCATATATCGGTGGCGCTACGATCGGATCTTCTGTGACGTCGTTTTGAGTTGCGAGCCACGGCGCGTCGAGGATCTTTTTTAGCTCAGTCTGAAACGGTGTCCGCGTTGTTTCGGACCATTCCGACGTTGTCGCACCAACGATACGCAACGCGCCTTCAAGTTCGAGCGTGGTGTTCACCGGCAACGTAATGTTGAAGTCTGGATCGCTAATGTCCACCAGCCGCTTGCCCACCTTTGGTGTTTCCCTTAGGTCACGCGGCGTCAGTTCTTTCACCAGCGCTTCAAAATCCCCGCCTATCCCTGTGCGAAACTCCCAGTGGTAATAGACCGGCAACGTCACTGGGTCTTGTTCTCCCTTGGTCCATGCCGGTAGCAACTGGTTCTCTTCGTTAAGTTCGCCCTCGCGCTTTATCGGTAAACCCAGACCGGCTTTTCTTCCGAGCTCGAATGTGGGGACGACGCAGGCGAGATAGTCTGTCAGCGGATCGAGGCGTCGCGGGCACAACAACCGGGATAGCGTGAGTGCAGGATTGCCGGCCAACGACTTTTCCAAAGAACCAGGGTCCAGCGCGCTGTTAGCAACCTGCGCATGCGCCCACGCCCACGATTCGGACAAATCGGGAAGTTCGGCTTCTACGTTCTCCGCCTTAATCTCGAGCACGGGCAACGGGAGATTACGGTCCACTCGCAGAATGATGCCTTCCTGCTTGCGAATGACAATGAGGCAAAGCCACGGACGCAACTTGCCCTCGGAGCTCGCCTTGGCGGGTGTGAACATCCACGGGAAGTCAGGACGATCGAATTCAATGGCCGGGAAATAGTTAGGCTCGAAATCCTTCGCGAGATGGCGAGGCTCAGTGCGTATGACTTGAAGGAGATCGATGGCGGTTACGTCGCCTGGTCCATAGAGTCTTACCTGGCGTTCGATTTCTGGTGGAGTCTTATTAATTGTCAGCTTAACTTTTACTGAAACAACACCACGTTGAGCTGCGCTCATGTCCGGCGTTTGAATTCCGGAAGCAGCGCCCTGTCGTACCCAGGGAAGGAAGATGTAATTGGCGGAAGTTAGAGCCATAACAATGCTTTCGAGAAAAGAAACAATCCAAAAAAGTACGGTACCTGTAAAGAACAAGTCAGGAGGCGCAGCTGATCAAAGCGAACCCGTCACAGCAAAGAGCAAATCAGGAAGGGCAAGCGATCAAAGGAAGGATCTCGCCACACGCGCCCCGAGCGCGCCCCCGCCTCGCTTCCTTTCGCGCCGTTCGCGTTTTTTCGTGGATCGTACTGCCAGCCCCACGCCAGCGATACGATCCGCGAAACCACACGAAACTGGCGCGAAAGGACGCGAAGAGGGAGTGTGTGTGGTGAGATCCTTCCATTGATCGCTTGCCCCTTCCTGACTTGCTCTTTTTCTAAGCGACATCAAGAACCTCCAACTCCGATGGTCGCAGGATCTTCAAGCTACTTGCTCTTGTTGGCGACTCCTCTTTTAGCTTGTGCAGTTCCTGCACTGCTTCTGAATAGGAAGCGGGCCTTCCCTCCTCCACACCCGTGACCGGCTGCGGTGTCAGGTCATCACGGTCGACGATGGTCCAACCTTCTTTGGCAATCTTATGTTTCGCGAGCGTGGTGCGATACCTTGCCTTGCCCGTGCGCCGCAGCTCACTCGTGCCCGCCGCCCCAAAGCGCGCTTGCCGGCTGAAGAGCTGCGCACTCAGCTGATAGAACATCCTCACTCCCTGCGCGTCTTTCTCATCCGCGCTCTCCGTCACATTCGTCCCCTTGTCCAGAATCCAGGTCTCGAACTCTATCGCTTTCGCTTCCAGCCAGTCGCTCCTCTCCGTGGTAAAGACAATCGCGTCCGACATGAAGGTCACCCCGGCATCCATCTGCTCAAATGAAGGTCGGGAGAGCTTTTCGTCGTCCGTCATCTCGATGAACTGTGCCGGCGCAAAGAAGTCTCTCACCGTTCGCGGCACCTGATTGTCGCCACCAATGTTTACCGAAGTGATCGTGAAACGGCGCTCACCAGCCGGTGCCGTCTGACCAAAGCGGGAGATCTCCATGTTCAGCGGCACCACCGTCTCCTTCACCTCCAGTGTGCCCAGCGGATGCAGCAGGATCTCCGTACTCTCTGCTCTGGTCGTGAGCGTGACCACCGGTCGCTGGCCCTGTGGCAGTCGCGTCACCCAGTTGTCCGGATGACGCAACGCTTCCTGCAAGCGTGGCAGCACGTCAATCGGTGCCGGAGCCGGTGGCCGTTCACCCTTCACCAGTGTCACGTCGACGCGAATCGTCACATCCCACCAGAGGATCTCGAAGGTCGCTTTGCCTTTCAGGTGCAGCGGTCGTGGGCCCGCCAGCGAGCCTTCCACTCTCACCTTGAAGAGATTGGACGAGCCGCGCTTGAGTTGCAGTTGGGCATGAAACTCAGCCAGGAAGAAGAAGGGGTCAAACTGGATCAGCACGTCATAGCCGATCTCGCCCTGAATGCTGAAGCCGGCCGCCGAGGCAAACAGTTCCGCCCGAGCCCCAAACTGCACCGTGTTGGAAGTAATTGCGAAGTAGGATTCACAGCGCAGCCGCGGGTTGTCACCTGACGAGAGATTGATGGCGATACGTTCCAGCTTGGGAAAGTTTGGTGGCGGTTGAAAAGCCGGATGCAGTCCCCCCACCGAAAGTGCGAAGTGTGGTGAGCCTTCCCACTTCAGACGCAGGGCCATGTCGCCCGTGAGTACGAACTTCTTCAGCAATCGCGAGTCGTAGAGTGTGGCATCGAGCGTAGCCGTTCCCTGGTCGAAATCGAGAATGCCGATGGCATCCATCTGTAGTCGCACCAGATCGTTATCCCGTTTGGGGAGAATGGCGGCAATCTGGGCCAGGATCAGCAGTCTCAGTCGTGCGCCCAACTCCAGCACCACGCCTACCTCGGCGGTGATCAATGTGGGTGTGCCCCAGGAGATCTGGACCATGGGCCCGAAGAGATGATGACCGGCCGCAGGAGGAAAGACGCGATTGAGGTTGCTAATGATCTGCGGCGCATTGCGAATGGGGTCCTGAGGAAACATCACGCTGTCGAGCGTGTGGTTCTTGAGCCCACTGCGCAGTGCGTCCTCATCAAAGGTGCGGTTGAGCGCGACCAGACCGCCGATGCCTGTTAGAGCGAAGCCGAAACCGAGTTGGATGGGTGTGAAGCGCTCGACGAAGATGACGAGCACGAGTGAGTAGCCTTTGCTGCCGTCGGGCAGGCGCGTGTTGAGTAGCCCGATTGCCTTGACGGAGATCTTTTCCGCGATCTCCAACTGCAGCACCCCGCTGTACTCGTGCTTCTCAAAGTCGAACCGCAGAAATCCACCACCCACGACACCTGGAGCTTTGACTTCTAATCCGATTCCGCTTGGCGGAACTGGTCGAATGCTGAGGTCGGCGGAACCCAGACTCCCTGGTCCAGGAGTAATGGCCGACCGAACGCCGATCTGATCCACGATCAAAAGCACTGGACCAATCTTGACTGAGACGTTGAGTCCGGCTGTGAGTGACAGTCCGCTATCGGTCGTCGCTAAGGTGAGTTGAAGAAGATCTATGCTGACTGGCCCGATACTCCGGCCAATCGTTTTGCTGAACTTCAGCTCAGCTCGTCCGCCCAGCTGGACTCCGTGAT
>Ga0137372_10008274_pt1 | contig 10046 bp, 8 predicted proteins | sample SagtaG_6_FD_104911 | JGI IMG/M metagenome (GOLD analysis project Ga0137372, IMG submission 104911) | Vadose zone soil microbial communities from Sagehorn Ranch, Mendocino, California, USA - Sage1_R_60_16 metaG | ecosystem: Environmental > Terrestrial > Soil > Vadose zone | place: USA: California...
GCTCTCTTTGGCGTTTCGCACACCGTTCCACTCCAGGTGTCAGGACTAGCTCGAGGAGTTTCGATGTCACCCAAGAAGATGGCGGCAGTGGCGGCTGTGGCTGCCATGCTGCTCGCCGGCACCGCCTGCAGCGCCGCCAAACAGAATCCGGGCCAGGCCGCGAACGCCGCCGGACCGGCTCGCAACGGCGGCACGCTCGTCGTCGCGCAGGCCTTCGACCCGGATCCGAGTTCGTTCCTGAAGACCGCGATCGGCAACATCGCGACGGAGTACGCCGTCTTCGAGACGCTCACGCTGATCGATCCGCAGACCGCCGAGCCGAAGGGCGTGCTCGCCACGTCGTGGGATCTCGCCCCCGACGGCAAGAGCATGACCGTCAAGCTCCGGGACGACGTGACGTTCCACAGCGGCCGGAAGCTGACCGCCGCGGATGTGATCTTCACGCTCGACAAGGTCAAGGATCCTGCCGTCGGCGCGGCCAACCAGAAGATCGCCGCCCAGATCACCAGCGCGCAGGCCAAGGGCGACGACCAGGTCGAGCTCACCTTCGCCAAGCCCTTGCCGAACATCTTCGACCTCTTCGAGACGATGCCGATCCTGAACAAGGACTCGTACGCCGACTACGCGGCGGGCAAGAAGGTCGACGGCACCGGCCGGTTCGAGTGGAAGTCGTGGACGCCGGGCGGCAAGATCGAGCTCGCCAAGTACGCGAAGTACCGGGACGCGGGCAACACCCATCTCGACGCGATCGAGATCAACGTCATCAAGGACCCGACGGCTCTCGGGTCGGCGGTCCGCAGCGGCCGCGCCCAGTACGCTCTCGGTCTGCCTCCGGTGGACGCGCGGAGCCTCGGCGCGCAGCAGGGCTTCGCCCTGGTCAAGTCCGGCGGCGCGGCGATCGACCTCGGTCTCAACGTCACCAAGCCGCCCTTCGACAACAAGAGCGTGCGTCAGGCGGTGCAGTACGCGATCGACCGCGGCCGTATCGTGCAGCAGGTCGAGGGCGGCAACGGCGAGGCGTCGAGCGTGCCCTGGAGGACCTCGACGATCGGCTACGACGCCACGGTCGCCGGGCACTACAAGTACGACCAGGCCAAGGCCAAGCAACTGCTTGCCGAGGCGGGAGTCGCACCCGGTACGGCGTTCGATGTCGCCATGGGCGATCAGCCGGAGTCCCAGGCGATCTTCCAGATCGTCAAGAACAACCTGGCGGCAGTCGGGCTGAACGCCAAGCCGGTGGTCCTGGCCATCCCCGACTACGAGCAGAAGCTCGCGACGCGATCGTTCGCGACCACTGCGGTCCTGATGCAGGCCAGCAACGGCGCTTCGCCGGCGACCGCGATGGTGAGTCGGCCGGAGCTTTCCGCGAGCAACAACGTCACCAAGTTCAAGAGCGCGGAGTACAGCACCCTCGCGCAGGCTGTGATGACCGCGAGCTCCAAGGCCGACAAGGAAAAGGCGCTGCACGACTTCGACGCCTACTTCGTCGACCAGGCGTTCGCGGTGCCGCTCGTCACCCGGCCGAGCAACAGTGTGCGGTCGACCTCGCTCAACAACATCCAGCCGACCCAGATGGGCTTCCTGAACCTCAGCCAGGCCTGGTTGAGCGACTGAAGGGTGCGACCTGATGACCAGGTTCCTGCTACGCAAGACGCCGTCGGTCTTCTTCGTGCTGTTCGCCAGTTCGATCATCGCGTTCGCGCTGCCGCGGTTGGCGCCGGGCGACGTGGCCGTCGTACTGGCCGGTGAGAATCCGGACGCGGACACCATCGCCGCGATCCGGGAGCAGCTGGGGTTGAACAAGTCACCGGCGGTGCAGTACTTCGATTGGATCGGCGGGCTGTTCCGCGGGGACCTGGGCGAGTCGTTCCTGCTGCACCGGAGTGTGGCGAGCCTGGTCAGTGACCGGATCGGCAGCACGCTGGAGCTCGCCGTACTGTCGACGCTCTTCGTGATCGCCATCGGCGCCGGGCTCGGCATCCTGGCCGGCTCGGCGCGGGTCGGGTGGGTGCGGGCGCTGCTGGACTTCACCGACAGCCTGTTCGTCGCGATCCCGTCGTTCGTGGTCGGGCTGGGGCTGATCCTCGTGTTCGGCGTGTTCAACCGCTGGTTGCCGGTGAGTGGCGAGGTCGGCGTCCTGCACGATCCGGCGATCGGCATCCAGTACCTGGTGCTGCCTTCGCTGGCGCTCGCACTGGGTCCTGGGGCTGTGGTCGCGCGGTTCATCCAGACCGAGATGGCGACGATGCGGAAGGCGGAGTTCGTCGATCTTGCCGTCAGCAAGGGCGCGTCGCGGCGGCGGATCACCTTCCGGCACGTGTTCCGCAACAGCCTCGGCAGCGCGGTGGTGGCCGTCGGTCTGCAGATCGGGCACGTGCTCGCCGGTGCGGTCGTGATCGAGGCGATCTTCGCCCGGAACGGCCTCGGCCAGCTGGCCGTGTCGAGTGTGCAGTCCCGGGACTTCACCGTCCTTCAGGTGCTGATCCTGGGCGCCGTCTTCATCGCGGTCGTGTGCCAGCTGTTCACGGAGATCATCCTGGCCGCCCTCGATCCCCGAATCCGGCTGGGAGAGTGACGATGACGAACATCGAGGCGAGAAGCGCCGATCTGAGAACAACCCGCCGGCTCAACCCGACGGTGGCGCGTTACCTGTCGGCGTTCCGCAGGCCGCGAGGCATCGTCGGCCTGACGCTGCTGGGGATCCTGGTGGTGGCCGCGGTGCTGGCTCCCGTTCTCTTCCCTGGCGGCTACGACAACCAGGGCAGTACGTCGCTCACCGGAATGTCGGCCGCGCATCCGTTCGGGCTCGACGAGTTCGGCCGGGACCTGCTCACCCGGAGCGTCTACGGGCTGCGGATCGACCTCAGTCTGATCTTCGCCGCCGTGCCGCTCAGCATGGCGGTCGGGATGCTGCTCGGGTTGGCCGGGGCGATCTCGGAACGGCTCGGGGCCGCAGTGCAGCGACTGTTCGACGTCATCATCGGCTTCCCCGGACTGCTGCTGGGCATCTGCCTCGTGGCGATCATCGGTCCGGGCTGGCTCGCGCTGTTCCTGACCATCCTGATCGCGGGCATGCCCACAGCGGGCCGCCTGGCACGGGCTGCCTGGCTCGCCCAGCAGTCGCGTGAGTACGTGCTGGCCGCGCGAGTTCTCGGCGTACCGAAGTGGAAGGTGCTGACCCGCCACATCGTGCCGAACGCGATGGACTCGATCGTGGTGAACGGCTCGATCTGGATGGTGATCGGCGTGTACATCGAGGCCGGGCTGAGCATCGTCGGCCTGGGGGTGCAGCCGCCGACCCCGTCGCTCGGCGTACTGCTCAACAACGGCCTGCGGTTCGTCACGCAGGCACCGACGTACCTGATCGGGCCCGGCCTGATCCTTGTCCTGCTCGCGGTGGCGTTCAGCCTGATCGCGGACGCCCTCAACGAGGCGGTGAACCGGTGAGCAACCCCACGAAAGTCAGGCCGTCGGAAGTGCGCTCAAACAATCCCGATACTGGAACGGCGTTGCTGCGGGTCAGGAACCTGCGGACCGAGTTCAAGGTCGGCCAGGACAGCGTCAAGGCGGTCAACGACGTCAGCTTCGACGTCAATCCCGGCGACGTACTCGGCATCGTCGGCGAGTCCGGGTCCGGCAAGTCCGTGACCGCCCGCTCGATCATGCGGATGGTCCGCGCCCCCGGCGAGATCGTCGGCGGGTCGGTCGAGTTCAACGGCGAAGACCTGCTGTTGCTGCCCGAGCGCGAGATGAGGCGCCGGCGTGGGAGCGGCGTGGCGATGGTGTTCCAGGATCCGCAGGCCGCGCTCAACCCGGTCATGACGATCGGCGCCCAGATCATCGAGGCGCTCACCCTGCATGGCACCGACAAGCGCAGCGCGCGTCGTCGTGCCGTCGAGCTGCTGGACCAGGTCGGCATCCCCGACGCCGCGGTCAAGGTCGACCAGTATCCGCACCAGTTCTCCGGTGGCATGCGGCAGCGCGTCGTGATCGCGATCGCGCTCGCCAACGAACCGACGCTACTGATCGCGGACGAGCCGACCACCGCGCTCGACGTGACGATCCAGGCGCAGATCCTGCGGCTGCTGCTGAAGCTGCGGACCGAACTCGGCCTGGCGATCGCGATCATCACGCACGACATGGGCGTGGTCGCCGAGATGTGTTCGAAGGTCGCGGTCATGTACGGCGGCCGCGTGGTCGAGCATGGCACCGTCGAACAGGTGCTCCGCCGACCCCGGCATCCCTACACGGCGGCGCTGCTGGCGGCGATGCCGCGGCTGGACGATGAGCGCCTGGGGCAACCATTGCCGGCCATCCCCGGTTCGCCGCCTGATCCGTCGGCACTGCCGCCAGGGTGTGCGTTCGCTTCGCGCTGTCGGTTTGTCGAGGACGGCTGCCGGCACGACATTCCGTCGTTGCTCCAGATAGGCGGCGAGGGCCAGCTGTCCGCGTGCTTCGTGGCGCAGCGCGGTGTCTCGATCGACGTCGAGCCCGCGCCGGATCAGGTGCCGGCCGCATCGGCGGAGGAGTCACGACCGGTCGAGACTGTGCCGGCCCTGGAGGTTCAGAAGCTGCGCGTCGATGTCGGATCACGCCGGCGCGGCCTGCTCCACCGCAACCCTCCCGTGTACGCCGTCGACTCGGTGAGTCTGGCTGTTCACGCAGGCGAAACACTCGGCCTGGTTGGGGAGAGCGGCTGCGGCAAGTCGACCCTCTCGCGAAGCATCGTCGGCATCACCCCGGTTGCCGGCGGGTCGGTCGAGGTCGACGGACACGACGTCACGTCGATGGGTGACGAGCAGCTTGCCCGGGTTCGCTCGTCGGTGCAGTACGTCTTCCAGGATCCCTACGCGTCGCTGAATCCACGTCGTACCGTCCGTCAATCACTCGCCGAGGCGCTGTCGCTCCGAGGTTTGCGCGGCGCTGAGTTGGAAGCCGAGTCGCATGCGCTGATGGATCGCGTCGGCCTGCGCCGGGAGTACCTGGACCGCTATCCGCACGCGTTCTCCGGCGGTCAACGGCAGCGCATCGGCATCGCCCGAGCGCTCGCGCGACGCCCGAAGGTGCTCATCCTCGACGAGCCGGTGTCGGCTCTGGACATGTCGATCCAGGCGCAGATCATCAACCTGCTCGAGGAACTCCAGCGCGAGCTCGGGCTGGGCTACCTGTTCATCGCGCACGACCTGTCGGTGGTGCGGCACCTCAGCGATCGCGTCGCGGTGATGTACCTCGGCCGGATCGTCGAGACCGGTACGGCGGCGGACGTGTACGGCCACCCGCAACACCCCTACACGGTCGCGCTGTTGTCCTCGTCGCCAACACCCACCGTCGAGGAACGAACCCGCGAGCAGATCGTCCTGCAGGGCGATCTGCCGAGCCCCGCGAACCCGCCGTCCGGCTGCCGGTTCCGCACTCGCTGCCCGATCGGTCCACTCGTACACCCCGAGCGCACGATCTGCGCGGAGCAGGACCCAGAACTCCTGCCGCGCCGGAACACGCAAACCGCCGCCTGCCACTTCGCGGGAGAACTCATATGACAGTCGATGCCGCCGCTGACCGCCTCCGCCAGGCGACGCGAACGATGACGCCCTGCCCACCAGTCCGTGACCTGATCGGCCGTGACGACGTCAGTACGGCGTACGCCGTACAGCGGCTGCTCGTCGAGGACAGACTGGCCGCCGGCGCACGGGTGGTCGGCCGGAAGATCGGTCTGACCTCACCGGCGGTTCAGCAGCAGCTCGGCGTGGACCGGCCCGACTTCGGCGTGCTGTTTGCCGACATGGAGATCGCGAACGGCGGTGTCGTCCCGGCCGGCGTGCTGCTGCAGCCGAAGGTCGAAGCCGAGGTCGCCTTCATCCTCGGTCGCGATCTGGACGATGACAGCGACGTCCGGGAGGCGGTGGCGTTCGTGCTGCCTGCGTTGGAGATTGTCGACAGTCGGATTGCAGGTTGGGATATCACGTTCGGCGACACCGTTGCGGACAACGCGTCGAGCGGTCTGTTCGTGCTCGGGGACACCCGTACGACGCTCGCCGAGGTCGACCCTGCCGACGTACAGATGACCATGCGGCTGGACGGCGAGACGGTGTCGGAGGGATCCGGCAAGGCCTGCCTCGGCGACCCGCTGCTCGCGCTTGCTTGGCTGGCCCGGACCGCCCGCGAGCTGGGTGAACCGTTGCGTGCCGGCCAGATCATCCTGTCTGGTGCGCTCGGACCGATGGCCGCCGTCACCTCTGGTTCCCGTGTGGACGCCGAGATCTCCGGGCTCGGCCGCGTCGCGGTCGCCTTCAGCTGAAAGGAATCCATGGAACGCACCAAGGTCGCCGTGATCGGGTCCGGCAACATCGGCACCGATCTGATGTTCAAGATCAAGCGGCTGTCGGACAAGCTCGAACTGGCCGCGATGGTCGGAATCGATCCAGCCTCTGACGGACTCGCCCGCGCTGCCCGGCTGGGTGTGCCCACGACCCATGAAGGCGTCGAAGGCTTGATCGCTCTCGAGGGCTTCGACGAGATCGACATCGTCTTCGACGCCACCTCGGCCAAAGCGCACGAGGCGAACGCCCGCGCACTGGCGCCGTACGGGAAGCGGCTGGTCGACCTGACCCCGGCCGCGCTCGGGCCGTTCGTCGTACCGGCGGTCAACCTCGACGAGAATGTTGCCGAGGACAACGTCAACATGGTGACGTGCGGCGGCCAGGCGACGATCCCGATCGTCGCGGCGGTGGCCCGGTTGACCGAGGTCGTGTACGGCGAGATCGTCGCGTCGATCGCGTCGAAGTCGGCCGGGCCTGGGACCCGGGCGAACATCGACGAGTTCACCGAGACGACGGCCGGCGCGATCGAGAAGGTCGGCGGCGCGCGACGCGGCAAGGCCGTCATCGTGCTGAACCCGGCCGAGCCGCCGCTGATCATGCGCGACACCGTGCTCTGCCTCATCAACAGCGACGACGCTTCGACGCACGAGCGGATCCGGGACTCGGTGCGGGAGATGGTCGGTGTCGTCGCGGGCTATGTGCCGGGCTACCGGCTCAAGCAGGAGGTCCAGATCACCGCGGTGCCGAAGGACCCACCCGTGCACACGCTCACCGACGGGCTTCCGGTGACTCACCAGGTCTCGGTCTTCCTCGAGGTGGAAGGCGCCGCGCACTACCTCCCGTCGTACGCCGGGAACCTCGACATCATGACGTCCGCCGCACTCGCCGCGGCCGAGCGGATCTCCGACGACATCACCGGGCGGACGCGGCAGGAGGCCAGCGCATGACCGTGTTGATGCCACGCCTCCGGCGTGGCGGGTCATGGGGCTTGAACTCCCGGCCTTCCCTCGTCGCTCCAGTCGCTTCGCTCCCTCCACTCCTCAGTCCAGGCCGGGAGGCCCCATGACCAGGCTGTTCATCCAGGACGTCACCTTGCGGGACGGCATGCACGCCGTACGGCATCGCATGGCGACGGACGATGTCGCGCGGATCGTCGCGGCGCTGGACGCGGCGGGTGTCGACGGCATCGAAGTTGCCCATGGCGACGGTCTGGCCGGCGGCAGCCTCACCTACGGGCCGGGTTCGCACTCGGACTGGGAGTGGATCGAGACAGCGGCCGAGAACATCTCCCGCGCCCGGTTGACGACGCTGCTGCTGCCCGGGATCGGGACCATCCACGACCTCAAGCAGGCACACAGCCTGGGCGTACGGTCGGTGCGCGTGGCAACGCATTGCACCGAGGCCGACGTCTCCGCCCAGCACATCGCGACCGCCCGCGAACTCGGGATGGACGTCTCCGGCTTCCTGATGATGAGCCACATGGCGCCCGCCGACGAACTCGCGAAGCAGGCTGGCTTGATGGAGTCGTACGGCGCTCATTGTGTCTACGTCACCGACTCCGGCGGCCGCTTGCTGATGGACGGCGTACGCGAACGAGTGCGGGCCTATCGCGACGTACTCGATCCGTCGACCGAGATCGGCATCCATGCCCACGAGAACCTGTCGCTGTCGGTTGCAAACTCGGTGGCCGCGGTCGAAGAGGGCGTGACTCGCGTCGATGCGTCGCTGGCGGGCCAGGGTGCGGGCGCCGGCAACTGCCCGATCGAGCCGTTCGTGGCGGTGGCGACCCTGCAGGGGTGGGAACACGGCTGTGACCTGTTCGCTTTGCAGGACGCGGCCGATGACGTCGTACGGCCACTGCAGGATCGACCGGTGAGAGTCGACCGCGAGACGCTGACGCTGGGCTATGCGGGTGTGTACTCGAGCTTCCTCCGGCACGCGGAGGTCGCGGCCGAACGCTACGACCTGGACGTGCGGACCATCCTGGTCGAGGTCGGCCGGCGCAAGCTGGTCGGCGGCCAGGAAGACATGATCGTCGACATCGCCCTCGACCTCGCCGGGAATCACTGAATGACCGCGCGTCCCTCGACGTCGAGCACGCGGCCGTGGTGCTTGTAGGTGCGCAAGGTCACCGCCCGGTCGGCGATGCGCACGTCGAGGGACTTCAGTCGCTTGCTGACGAAGTTCTCCAGCTGGTGGACATCGCGCAGGGACTCCAGCCAGACGTCGAGCACCAGGTTGTCGGGGCCGGCGACGATCGAGCACAGCCGCAGACCGGGCAGCGTTCGCAGCGAGCTGGTGACCTTCTCGAGGTGGACGGCCGGCACGGAGGCGAAGTACACGGCGGACACGGGATATCCCGAGACCTGACGGGAGACGTCGCAGTGGACCATCAGCGTTCCGGACGACAGCAGTCCCGGCAGGCGACGCCGCACCGTCGAGATCCCGAGGCCGGCGCGCTCGGCGATCTCCGTCACGCCGGCCCGGCCGTCTCGCTCCAGCTCTGTGGCGATCGCAGCGTCGGCGGCGTCCAGTCGTGCCCGCCGGCCGAGTACCGGCGTACTTCCGGCTTCCATGGCGGCCCTCTCGTCGGGCTTGAGGACGTTCAGCCGCCAGTCGGCGCCGGTGATCGGGGCTTCGGTGATGAGGTGGGTCCTGGTCGACCGGACTCCGTCGATCGCCGCGATGTGCGTGCCGACGAACTGCGCCATCTCGTCGAGGTCGACGTTCGCCAGCAGAGCCAGCAGTTCGCGTTCGCCTGCCGTCAGCCGCAGGCTCAGCACGTTCGGTTCGGCGGCGAGCTGTCCGGCGACCTTGTCGACCTGTACGCCGGCCACTCGGACCTCGACCCAGGCCCGGACGAGGTCCTGGTCGACATCGGTGTTCACGGCGGCGTGCACCCAGGCCAGGCCTTCGGCCTCGAGGCGCTGCCAGCGTCGCGCCACCGTGGCCGGGTCGACCCCGAGCACAGAGCCGACCTTCGTCCACGAGGCCCGTGGCTGGATCTGAAGTGCCTGGACGATCCGCAGATCGATCTCGTCGACAGTCGTAGGCGTGGCGAGCTCCTCACCGATGAGCGGAATCCTGCATCCAGCTCCCGACCACGAACGTAATGCTGCAATCCAAGGCGGTGGATGACCTTCGAGGCCGACACTAGCCGTCAAACCCGACTCCTGGAAGGACAAGCATGAACGCGACCTCCGTGCGGATCGTGAACGCCACCCTCGTCGACGGGACCGGAGCGGCCCCGGTGGAAGACGCCGTCGTATGCGTCGAGGGCGAGCGGATCACGTACGCAGGTCCGGCCGCGGGCGCCCCGCCCGCGGCGGGGCAGGTCGACGTCATCGACGGCACCGGACGGACTGTCCTTCCCGGCTTGATCGACTGCCACGTGCACTTCGGCATCGCGACGGCCCGCGAGTTGATGACCCGGTTCCTCGAGGATCCGACGGTGGCCACCTTCCAAGCCGCCGCGCGGATGCGTTCCACGCTGGACGCGGGTATCACGACCGCTCGCGATCTCGGCGGACTCCCAGCCGGCTTCCGGGTGGCGCGGGACGCCGGGCTGTTCACGGGCCCGCGGCTGCACACGGCGGTTCGGGTGCTCAGCCACACCGGCGGGCACGGCGACCTCAGGGCCCCGGGCGGGTTCGACCCGACGCGAGAGATGTGCGAACTGACCGACACCGTCGACCAGGTGCGGATCGGCGTCCGCAAGCTCCTGCGGGA
>Ga0137372_10008275_pt1 | contig 10045 bp, 9 predicted proteins | sample SagtaG_6_FD_104911 | JGI IMG/M metagenome (GOLD analysis project Ga0137372, IMG submission 104911) | Vadose zone soil microbial communities from Sagehorn Ranch, Mendocino, California, USA - Sage1_R_60_16 metaG | ecosystem: Environmental > Terrestrial > Soil > Vadose zone | place: USA: California...
AGAAATCGCCGCGGCGGACGCGAGCGTCGCGGTGTCGCTGTCGATTCACAACGCCATCCCGACCACGATGCTCGTGCGCCACGGCACCGCGGAGCAGAAGCAGCGCTGGCTCAGGCCGATGGCGCGGGGCGAGCTGCTGGCCGGGTTCGCGCTCTCCGAGCCCGGCTCGGGCTCCGATGCCGCGGCGCTCGCGACGCGGGCCGAGCGGGACGGGGCCGGCTGGGTGCTCGCGGGCGCCAAGGCATGGGCCACGAACGGCGGCACCGCCGACCTGATGACCGTGATGGCCCGGAGCGAGCGCGGCATCTGCGCCTTTGTTGTGCCCACCGACGCCCACGGTTATCGTCCGGGGAAGCCCGAGGACAAGATGGGCCTGCGCGCGTCGAACACGGTCGCGCTGGCGCTCGAGGACGTGCGGCTGCCCGCCGATCATCTGCTGGGCGAGGACGGCAGCGGGTTCGCGTATGCGATGGAAGGACTCGATGCGGGGCGGCTGGGGATAGCGGCGCAGGCGGTCGGGATCGCGCGGCGGGCGCTCGAGCACGCCGTGGCGTACTGCGGCGAGCGCAGGCAGTTCGGGCAGGCGCTGCGGGAGTTCGAGGCCGTGCAGTTCAAGCTGGCCGACATGGCGACGCGGGTGGAGGCGGCGCGCGCCCTGCTGCACAGCGCCGCGGCGTGCCGGGACCGCGGCGACGAGCCGACGACGCCGGCGAGCATGGCCAAGCTGTTCGCCTCCGAGACCGCCATGTGGGTGACGACCCAGGCGGTGCAACTGTTCGGCGGGTACGGCTACATGCGGGACTTCCCCGTCGAGAAACTGTTTCGGGACGCCAAAGTCACCGAGATCTATGAAGGCACCAGCGAAATCCAGCGGCTCATCGTCGCCCGCGGCCTCTATCCCCGAGGTTGACGGGGGCCATGGCCCTCCGACTGACCCCGGGCGCAAGCCCGGGGATCGCCAGGGGCTCGACCTGTTCGCGCTCCTGGCCGAGTACGACCACGAGCAGGTCAGCGTCTACTACGACCCGTCCACGGACTACCGCGGCATCATCGCGATCCATTCCACGGTGCTCGGACCGGCGCTGGGCGGCACGCGCTTCTGGCACTACGAGAGCGACGCCGAGGCGCTGATCGACAGCCTGCGCCTGGCGCGCGGGATGACCTACAAGGCGGCGGTGGCCGGCCTCAACCTGGGCGGGGGCAAGAGCGTCATCATCGGCGACAACCGCACGACGCGGCGCGAGGCGCTGTTCCGCGCCCACGGCCGCCACGTCGAATCCCTCAAGGGGCGCTACATCACCGCCGAGGACGTCGGCACGAGCACCGCCGACATGGAGTACATCAAGGCGGAGACGAACTACGTGACCGGCCTGATCGGCAAGTCGGGCGACCCGTCGCCCGTCACCGCCTACGGGGTGTATCGCGGCATCAAGGCCTGCGCCCGCTACCGCTACGGCTCGGACGGCCTCAGCGGCAAGCACGTGGCTTTGCAGGGATGCGGCTCGGTAGGCTATCATCTGGCGAAGCTGCTCTACGCCGAGGGCGCGAGCATCACCTGCACGGACATCGACCCGCAGCGGGTGAAGCGGGTGGTCGAGGAGTGCGGGGCGCAGGCGGTCGCCACGGACGACATTTACGACGTGCGGGCGGACGTGTTCGCGCCGTGCGCGCTCGGCGCTGTGATCAACGACACCACCCTGAGCCGCCTGCGGGTCGAGATTGTAGCGGGGGCGGCCAACAACCAGCTGGCCGAAGACCGCCACGGCGACGTGCTGGAGCAGCGAGAGATCACCTACGCCCCGGACTACGTGATCAACGGCGGCGGGTTGATCAACGTCAACGCGGAGCTGCACGGCTGGGCGCCCGAGCGGGCGCGGTCGAAGGCGGGGGAGATCTACGACACCATCCTGCGCGTGTTCGAGATCGCGCGCGAGGAGGGGATCCCCAGCTACCGGGCAGCCGATCGGTTGGCGGAGCAGCGCATCGCCGCGATCGCCAAGGTGCGGCGCAACTTTGTCTGAGCGGATTTACGTCGGCGCGGACCACGCGGGGTTCCAGCTGAAGCAGCGGCTCGTGGAGGAGCTCCAGCGGCTGGGATACGAGCCCGTGGACGTGGGCCCCAAGACGATGGACCCGGCGGACGACTACCCCGATTTCGGCCGGCCGGTGGCCGAGGCGGTGAGCACGGGCCAGGCGGCGCGCGGCGTGTTGACGTGCGGGACGGGGCTCGGCATGACATACGTCGCCAACCGGTTTCCGCGGGTGCGGGCGGCGGTGGCGTGGAGCCCGGAGATCGCGGAGCTCGCGCGCAAGCACAACAACGCGAACGTGCTGGTGCTGCCGTCACGGTTCGTGAGCGAGGAGGAGGGGATGGAGATCCTGCACAAGTGGTTGGACACGGCATTCGAAGGCGGGCGCCACGAGCGGCGCGTCGCCAAGATCGACTCGTGATCGACCGGCGCGCCTCGCTCGCCAAGGCGGACCCCACCGTGTTCCAGCTCGTGCGCCGCGAGGTGGAGCGCCAGGAGCACGGGCTCGAGCTGATCGCGAGCGAGAACTTCGTGTCCATCGCGGTCCTCGAGGCGATGGGGACGGCGCTCACCAACAAGTACGCGGAGGGGCTCCCCAAGAAGCGCTACTACGGCGGCTGCGAGGTGGTGGACGAGGTCGAGCAGCTGGCGATCGACCGGGCCAAGGCGCTCTTCAAGGCAGAGCACGTCAACGTGCAGCCGCACGCGGGCGCGCAGGCCAACATGGCCGCGTACCTCGCGGTCGCGAAGCCCGGCGACACCCTGCTCGGACTCGCGCTGCCGCACGGCGGTCATCTCACGCACGGCGCGCCGGTGAACTTCTCGGGCACGCTGTTCCGGGCCGCCCAGTACGGCGTGCGCGAGGACACCGGCCGCATCGATTATGACCAGGTCCGCGAGGTCGCCCGGCGCGAGCGGCCGCGCATCCTGGTCGGCGGCGGCTCGGCCTACGCGCGCATCATCGACTTCCCCGCGCTCAGGAGCATCGCGGACGAAGTCGGCGCGACGTTCGTCGTGGATATGGCGCACTTCGCGGGCCTCGTGGCAGCGGGCATCCATCCGTCCCCCGTGCCGCACGCGCAGATCGTCACGACCACGACGCACAAGACGCTGCGCGGCCCGCGCGGCGGGCTGATCCTGTGCCAGGAAGTCCTCGCGAAAGACGTCGACAAGCAGGTGTTCCCGGGACTCCAGGGCGGCCCGCTCGAGCACGTGATCGCCGCCAAGGCCGTGGCACTGGGCGAGGCGCTCGACCCGTCGTTCAGGGCATACGCGCAGCAGGTGGTGAGCAACGCCCAGACGCTCGCCGCCGCGCTGATCGAGCGCGGCTACGCGATCGTGTCCGGGGGGACGGACACGCACCTCATGCTCGTGGATCTGCGGCCCAAGAACGTCACGGGGAAGGAAGCGCAGGAGCTGCTCGACCGCGCCGGCATCACCGTCAACAAGAACACCATCCCCGGCGATCCCCAGAAGGCGTTCGTGACGAGCGGCGTGCGCATCGGCACGCCCGCCGTGACGACGCGCGGCTTCAGCGAGACGGAGATGCTCAAGGTGGCAGATTTCATCGACACGGTGCTCACGCGCAAGGACGACGCGACCATCGCGCGCGTCAGGGCCGACGTGCGCGCGCTCACCGAGCAGTTCCCCTTGTACGCGGCCCCGGCCCGGCCGACGGTGGTGGGTGCCCATGGGCGATAGCAGCGGTTCCTCCGGTCGGCCCTCCCGGGGCTCCGGCTCGTTCACGGTCCATCCCGCCGAGGAGCTGGAGGTCTACTTCAACGAAGTCGCGCACGGCCGTCCCGTGGGCTTCGTCGCGTCGTCCAAATGGAAGCCGCCCACCGACATCTACGAGACCGCCGACGCGCTCGTCATCTACATGGACATCGCCGGCATGCAGTCGGAGGACTTCACCGTCGAGTTCGTGGACAGCATCCTCACGATCGCCGGCGAGCGCACCGCCCGGCGCCACGAGGGCAAGCCGCACTATCACGCGATGGAAGTGCAGGTGGGCCCGTTCGAGCGCCGCTTCCGCCTCCCCGTGCCGGTCGATCCCGAGAGCATCAGCGCGAGCTACGAGCTCGGCTTCCTCGAGGTGCGGCTCGCCAAGCTTCCGCCCCGGCTCTCCGGGCCGCAGTCCGTCCGGGTGCAATAGATGGATCGCCTCCCCGTCCTCCCCCTGGGCCGCCTGGTCGTCTATCCGCACGTCGTGCTGCCCATGGCGCTCACCGACCCGGCCGCCGTCCAGCTGATCGACGAGGTGGTGCAGGGCAACAAGCGGCTGTTGCTCGGCGTGGTGAAACCCGTCGGCGGCACCGAGCCGCCGGAGGGCGCCGTGATGCAGGCCCGGGCCGACGAGCTGTACGAGGTCGGCACCCTCGGCACCGTGGTGCGGATGCTCAAGCTGGGCGACGGCTCGGTGCGGGTCATGGTGCAGGGCCTCGAGCGGGCCCGGCTCGTCGAGGTGGTGCCCGCGGAGCACTGGCTGGTGGCGCGGTTCGACATCCTTCCGAACGTCATCACCGAGGATGCCCGCACCGAAGCGCTGAAGCGCACGGTGCACGCGCAGTTCTCCCGGGTGATCGACATCGCCCCCTACCTCGGCGAGGAGCTGCACGAGGTGCTCGTCGGCATCACCGACGCGGGCAAGCTCGCCGACTTCGTGGCGGCGAACCTCGACCTGGCCCTCCCTCCCAAGGCCGAGTTGCTGGCGATCGACGACGTGAATCACCGCCTCGAGCGGTTGGCCGAGCTGCTCGGTCAGGAGCTGCAGGTGCTCGAGGTCGGGAGCCAGATCCAGGAGAAGGTGCGCACCCGGCTCGATCAGAACCAGCGGGAGTACGTGCTGCGCGAGCAGCTGCGGGTGATCCGCCAGGAGCTGGGCGAGGAGGAGGGAGAGGACGAGCTGACCGAGCTGGCGCATCGGCTGGACGGAGCCGGGCTCCACGAAGAGGCGAAGAAGGTCGCCGACCGGGAGCTCAAGCGGCTGCGGCAGATGTCGCCGCAGTCGGCGGAGTACCACGTCGCCCGCACCTACCTCGAGGTGTTCGCCTCGCTGCCCTGGGGCCGCACGTCGGAGGATCGGCTCGACCTGAAGGCCGCGCGCGAGATCCTCGACCGCGATCACTTCGACTTGAAGCCCGTCAAGGAACGCATCCTCGAGTACCTCGCAGTGCGCACCCTCAACCCCTCGGCCCGCGGCAGCATCTTGTGCTTCGTGGGCCCGCCCGGCGTCGGCAAGACGTCGCTTGGCCAGAGCATCGCCGAGGCGCTGGGGCGCCGCTTCACGCGGGTGTCGCTCGGCGGCGTGCGCGACGAGGCGGAGGTGCGGGGTCACCGGCGCACCTACGTCGGCGCGCTGCCGGGCCGCATCATCCACGCCCTGCAGCGTTGCGAGACCCGTAACCCGCTCTTGATGCTCGACGAAGTGGACAAGATGGGCGCCGACGTACGCGGCGATCCCACGGCCGCCCTGCTCGAGGTGCTCGACCCGGCGCAGAACGGCAGCTTCGTGGATCACTACCTCGAAGTGCCGTTCGACCTGTCGGGCGTGATGTTCATCGCCACCGCCAACAGCCTCGCGCCCATTCCCGACCCGCTGCTCGACCGGATGGAAGTCCTCACCTTACCGGGGTACACGCCCGGCGAGAAGCTCGCCATCGCCAAGCGCTTCCTCCTGCCCCGGCAGCTCAAGGAGACGGGGCTCCAGCGGGAGCGTGCGAGCCTGGCGGACCCGGCGCTGGAGCGGCTGATCGCGGAGTACACGCGCGAGGCCGGCGTGCGCCAGCTCGAGCGGGAGATCCAGGGCGTGCTTCGCAAGGCCGCGCTGGAGGTGGTGGAGGGAAGGGCGGCCGGAGTGAAGATCACGGTGAAGAACCTGGAGAAGTTCGCCGGCCAGCCCAAGGTGCAGAGCGAGGTGGCGGGGCGGAGTCCGGAGGTGGGCGTGGCCACCGGGCTCGCGTGGACGCCGGTGGGTGGCGACATCATGTTCATCGAGGCGATCCAGATGCCCGGCAAGGGCCAGATCACGCTCACGGGACAGCTGGGGGACGTGATGAAGGAGTCGGCCCAGGCGGCCTGGAGCCTGTTGCGGGCCCGGGCGACCGCGCTCAGCATTCCGCTCGAGGCGTTCACGCAGACCGACGTGCATCTGCACCTCCCCGCGGGCGCCGTGCCCAAGGACGGCCCGTCGGCCGGGATCGCGATCGCGACGGCGCTCGCGTCGCTGTTGTGCCGCCGCCCTTCGCGCCACGACGTGGCCATGACGGGCGAGCTCACGCTGCGGGGGCGCGTCCTGCCGATCGGCGGCCTCAAGGAGAAGCTGACCGCCGCGGCGCGCGCGGGTGTCAAGACGGTGCTCGTGCCGGCGCGCAACCGGAACGACCTCGTGGACGTGCCCGACGAGGTGAAGGAGCTGCTCGAGATCAAGGTGGTGGAGACGATCGACGAGGTGCTGGAGCTCGCGCTGCTCGAGCCGCGCCAGTCCCGGCCGCTGATCGTGCGGCCGCATACCGGACCGCCCGAGGTGCGCCCGTGAGCGATTTCGCGACGCTCGAGGAAGCGTTCGAGCGCATCGGCCAACAGAACGGCCGCTATCACGAGCGCGGCTACCTGTTCGTGCTGGCCGCGCTCGAATACGCCCAGGGCCGGTTGGCCGCCCGCCGCCACTTGAGCGGCGCCGAGCTGGCATGGGCGTGCCGCGACTTCGCGCGCGACCAGTTCGGTCTGCTCGCCCCCACGGTCCTCGGCCATTGGGGCATCACGAGCACCGAGGACCTGGGACGCATGGTGTTCACGCTGATCGACGTGGGCCTGCTCGCGCGCCAGCCGAGCGACAAGCCGGAGGACTTCGAGCGCGTGTACGACTTTGCGGAGGTGTTCCGGGCCGGGTATCCGTGGCCCGGGGTGGAGCGGGGATAAGGGGGGGCGCCGGTTCGGGGGAAGGGGGTGCGGATGGACGACGTCAAGCAGTGGCCCGCCTGCAAGAAATGCCAGCAAGGTCTCCTCATCCCGCTGTCGGACTACGGCCGCGACGGGGCACCGATCACGTACAAGGCCTGGGTCTGCTCCAATCCGGAGTGCGGCTTCAACATCCGCATCGATAACGGGGAGATCTCGTTCGGTCGCGCGATCGGCCAGAGCTTGAAGTAAGCTTGGGCGCCGCGCGCGCGCCCGCCGTGAGCGGGCGCTTCTACCCGGGAACGCCGGCCGAGCTGGAGCGCGCGGTGCGCGACCTGCTCGCGTCCGGGGGCGCCGCCCCGCCGCTCGCGGCCCGGGCGGCGGTGGCGCCCCATGCCGGCTATGTCTACTCGGGGCTGACCGCGGCCCACGTCTTCGCCCGGGTGGAGGTCCCGCCCGTCGTCGTGATCCTGGCGCCCAATCATACCGGCGTCTGCCGGGCGCGCGGGGGCGTGTCGCTCTGGGAAGCCGGCGCGTTCCGCACGCCGCTCGGCGACGTGCCCGTGGACGAGGGGTTCGCGCGTGCGCTGCTCGAGGCCTCGCCCCTCGTCGGGCCGGACCACGCCGCGCATGACGGCGAGCACGCCGTCGAGGTCGAGCTGCCGTTTCTCCAGGTCCGGCGCGCCGACGTGCGGATCGTGCCCCTGGTGCTCGCGTGGGACGCGTGGGAAGGCTGCTCGCAGCTCGCGGAGGCGCTGGCCCGCCTCGTGGCGCGGTGGCCCGAGCCCGTCCTGCTGCTCGCCTCGAGCGACCTGAACCACTACGAGCCGGCGACGACTTCGGAGCGCAAAGACCGGCGCGCGCTCGACGCCGTGAGCGCGCTGGATGGGGCCGAGCTGCTGGCGCGCTGCCGTAGGGAGCGTATTTCCATGTGCGGCCGGGCCCCGGCCGCCACCGCGATCGCCGCCGCGCGGCTGCTCGGTGCCGCACGCGGCGAGGTCGTGCACTACAGCCACTCGGGCCTCGTGACGGGGGACGACGATGCCGTGGTTGGCTACGGAGGAGTGCTGATCCCGTGAATTCGATCCCGGTGCTGTCCGCGACCGAAGCCGCCGCCTGGGACTCGGCCGCCCGCACCCAGTACCGCATTCCCTCGCGCGTCCTGATGGAGGCGGCGGGGCGCGCGGTCGCGCACGTCATCGCGCGCGATTATCCCGCAGTCCTCGCCCGCGGCGCGCTGGTGGTGGCGGGGGCGGGAAACAACGGCGGCGACGGCTGGGTCGTGGCCCGGGCGCTGCACGCGGCCGGCGTTCCCGTATGGGTGGCCGCGCTCGATCCCAAGACCGACGACGCGATCGACAACCGCGCGCTGGCGCGGATCGACGGGGTCCGCGAGACCGGTCGCGAAGAGCCCTGGCCCGCGGCGGCGGTCGCGGTGGACGCGCTGCTCGGCACCGGCGCCGCCGGGCCGGCGCGCGGCGACGTGCTCGCGCTGGCGCAGCGGCTCGTCACCTACGGCGCGCCGATCGTCGCGCTGGACGGCCCCACCGGCCTCGATCTCTCGAGCGGCGAGGCGCACGGCCCGGTGCGGGCGGAGGTGTCGATCACCTTCGGGGGCCCGCGCCGCGGCCACCTCCTGGCGCGCGAGTGGTGCGGCAAGATCGTAGTGGCGGACATCGGATTCCCGCCGGCCGATCCCGCCTGGCCGCTGCTCGTGACCGACCCGTGGGCGGGAGCCCGGCTGCCCAAGCTCGTGCCCACGATGCACAAGGGCGACCGCGGAAGGGTGTCCGTGGTGGGCGGCGCGGCCGGCATGACCGGGGCGGCGCTGCACGCCGCCCGCGCCGCGCTCGCGGCGGGCGCGGGACTCGTGAAGCTCGTGGCCGCAAAGGAGACGATCGAGGCCGCACGCGCGAGCCTGCCCGACGTGCTCACGGTCGAATCGGCGCTCGGCCCCGAGCTCGAGCCGTCCGCCGCCGAGGCGCTTGAGTGGGCCGACGCCGTGGTGCTCGGGCCGGGACTGGGCCGCGAGCCGCCGCGCGCCCAGTTCTTGAAGGCGGTGCTGGCGTGCCGTCCCGTGCCCACCGTGATCGACGCCGACGCGCTGACGCTGTTCCAGGGCCCCGCCGAGCGGCCGGTCGTCCTCACGCCGCACCTGGGGGAGTTCCGCGCCCAGTTCGGCGATCAGCTCGCCGACGAAGCGGCGAACGACCGCTGGACGGCGACCGTGAAGGCCGCGCAGAAGACGAAGGGCACCGTGCTCCTGAAGGGCGTGCCGACGGTGATCGCGGACCTGCGCGGGCCGGTCCACGTGGTGGCGAGCGGCAACCCGGGCCTCGCCACCGGCGGCTCGGGCGACCTGCTCGCCGGGTTCATCGGGGCGTTTCTGGCGCGCGGCAGCCCGGGTCCCGAAGCCGCGGCGCTCGGCGCCCACGCGCTCGGCCGTGCGGCGGAGCAGGGGGCACGCCTGTGGAGCGCGCGCAGTCTGCGGCCCGCCGACGTGCTCGCCGCCCTGCCCGACATCTGGCGCGCGTGGACCGCCACACAGCCGCTCGGGCCGCCGGTGCTGGCGGTGCTGGAGCCGCCCGAGACGGCGTGAGGCTTCCGTCCCTCCGCCTCGGGGCGGGCGGCGAATTCGACCTGCTGCGGGCGATGTTCGCGCGGCTCGGCGCCGCGGCGAGCGGCCTGGGCGATGATTGCGCCCTGCTCCCGATCGGCGGCCGCACCCTCGCCGCGAGCATCGACCTCTCCCTCGAAGGCGTGCACTTCCGTACCGACTGGCTTTCGTTTCGCGAGATCGGGTGGCGTGCGACGGTCGCCGCCCTCTCGGACCTCGCCGCGGAGGGGGCGACACCGCTCGGCGTGCTCGTGTCACTCGGGGTGACGGGCAACCGGCAACGCCGTTCCGGCAACGCCTCACCCGCTGTCCAGATCATGTCGGGCGTGGGCGCCGCCACCCGGAGTGTCGGAGCGAGTGTCCTCGGGGGAGACCTGGTCCGCTCCTCACGCTATCTCGTCGATGTGTGCGTGCTCGGCGTCGCCCAGCGGCCGGTGCGGCGGAGCGGTGCCCGCCCGGGCGACGGGCTCTGGGTGACGGGACGGCTGGGCGGCGCGGG
>Ga0137372_10008276_pt1 | contig 10045 bp, 10 predicted proteins | sample SagtaG_6_FD_104911 | JGI IMG/M metagenome (GOLD analysis project Ga0137372, IMG submission 104911) | Vadose zone soil microbial communities from Sagehorn Ranch, Mendocino, California, USA - Sage1_R_60_16 metaG | ecosystem: Environmental > Terrestrial > Soil > Vadose zone | place: USA...
CCGCATTGTCGTCCCTCGACCTGAAGCGGTCAACCACCCACTTGATCTGAGGCGGTCGAGTGGAAGCGACCGCGTGCTCGACTCTAGCTCGAGCGAACGTCTTCTACGGCTACCTCTCGCCCGAGCGAGCATCATGATCGCCGCCGGCGTGATCGCTTGGGTTCCTCGCCGTGCCCGCGATCAGGTCGGCGGCAGCGGCTTCCGCGATGTCGAAGCGAAGGCCGCTTGAGCCCTCGCCGCGGCCGGGGAGTCACCCTACAAGGACGGCAAGCGCCTGGTCGTCAGACTCGCCGCGCACGATTCCGATGCGACGGCCGAAAGTCAGCCGCTCCACTACATTTGCCGTGTGACGTGGCGACCATTGGAAGCCACCTCGGTCCGGCGGGTCTCATCCCCTGCGAGAGGCGCTGCGCCACGTCAGCCGACCGAGCACCCGGTGCTCACGCTGCAGCGCACCGCCGGCAACCGGGCCGTCGTTCAACTGATCCAACGCCGCGAGAAGACCATCTTTTCTGCGTCGGTCGCACTCGCGCCGCTCGAGAACATCTACAGCGGCAAGTGCGATGCCGATCTGACAGCGCCGGCCGTTCGCAAGACATGGTCGCGGGAGGTGCTGGGCAAGGAAACCGCCGTGATCTTCGAATGCGGGCCCGCGTCGTTCCGGTTCTCGAACTTCCGCGCGTGGTTCGCCGAGCGGGGGCCCTGGAGACTCGACCTCGCGGATGAGGGGTCGGCATGGGTGCCGCGCGCTATCGAACGGGCACTCGATGACATCTCCGACGATGACGGTGACGCGGGCCCGGCGTTCTGGACCGGCTACCACACCATCAAGTCCGCGCTCAAGACCGATCTGGACCACTTCTGCCGCGGCTGAACGACAACGGCCGCGGCAAACGGCCTTTCACAATGGCGGAGACAGCTTTTGGCGGCCGAAGCCGCGTGTGGCACCGCTGAACACCTCGCGTCGCCAACACCCGGCGGCTGCACGACTGCCGACCTCCGTGGTTTGCTGGGAGACAACGGTTAGCACGCTTTCTCGTTCCCGCCAAATCAACTCGGGCCTTTTCGGGTGCGCTGGCGCGAGCGCTTCGCGAGGGGCCAGACCGTCGATCTCAGTCTGTGAAGGGAGTCGAGGCGGTCGGCGTTTTCGCGTCGTCGCTCCGACGATTTGGGCGTCCTCCGGAAGGAGGCTCTCGCTCCTTTAGGTCGTGGGCTTGCCCAGCTTCGAGTAGGGGAGGAATCGGTCCGGCACCGCTCGGGACGCCTTGAACGTGGCGCGGGCGGGGCGGCCGGCGAGGCCGAGTTGCCCGACTGCGCGCAGCGACACCGTGCCTCGGATCGTCGTCGAGACGCCGGCGATTGTCGTGCGGTGGGTCGGCGCGGCGACCCGGAGGAGCTTCGCGCTGCCATCGGCGCCATGGAGCGAGAGGACGTATCTGGTCGCTCCCGCCACTCGGGCCCAGGTGACGACGAGACTGTTTCCGCGGCGCGCGACCGCGACGTGTGTCGCCGTCTTGGGCCGCGCCGGGAGCGAGACCTTGAAGCGCCCGATGGAGTGAACGGTCGACGGTGACGTCGTTGAGCGATCTCTCGGCGATCACGCGGCGCCAGCCGCCGGCGTTTCGTGAGGGCTGGAACGGGATCGTCCCTCGGCCCCCGCGCGCTGTGCCCACGAGCCGCGGCACGCCTGCGACTTCCTCGTAGAAGCGGACGCTCTGGCCTTTGCGCGGCGGGAGCGTGTACGCGATCCGTACGCCGGCGCTGTCCCGACGCACGCTCGCCCGAAGCTTCGAGGTCGCGGGAGGCCCGGCGACGGAAGCCTGCCGGACCGCCGGCGAGCCGGGCAGCAGCTCGACGCGGTACGTCCCGGCCGGGGGCTGGATGAGCCCGATCCAGGTCACTCCGAGGCTGTCGCTCGCGGCGAAGCGGATGTGCGCGGTGGAGGCGTTCGCGGGCCCGGTCGTGAGCGTCTCGTCGCCAGGTCCCGTGATCCGCACCTGCGGCGCCCGACCCTCGCCGATCAGCCGGATCTCGCGTGTGTGGGTGCCCGCGGGGACGCGGACGAGTATGGCCGAAGCCTTCGAGTTGGCGTCCGCGGACGTGTGCGCTCGAGGCGTGTCGACGGTGACCCAGAACCAGCTGGGCTTGCAGCCGTCGCCGGATAGCCCCAGAAGATCGTCGGCCGGGTGTCCCGTAGTGGTAGCCGACGCCCGGGTCGAGGCCGGCGATGCTGGCGCAGATCACGAAACCCTTGTTGTTGATCCATGCTTCGGCCCCGCTGACGCGGTACTTCAGGATCCGCGCCTCGAGGACGCCGTGGAGCGACCACTGGCCCTTCGGGACGTTCATGACACTGCTGGCACAGACCGAGCTTTCGCAGGCGCTAGCGCGCATGCGGAGCGGCCCCGGCTGGCGGGTCGAGTCCGGCAAGCGAGAGGTCGGAGGCCGGACCTTGCGGGCCGGCCCCCTCCTTGAACAACCTGTCGCAGGCCTGGTCGGGGTTGAACTACTTCTCGGTGTCGACTCGGATGAACGGTGCGGGGAAGGGGAAGTTGGCGGCGCCGTCGACGAGTGTGTTTCCGTCGAAGACGATCGTCGCCGTCGCGGTCGCCGGGCGCTCCTTGCTCTTCGAGCCGGGCCCGTTGACGGTGGTCGTGATCGGTCCGGTCGCGGCCCAGTCGGCGTCGACGGAAACCGTGTGCAGCCCGCCGCGGTTGTCGCGCACGTTGGCAAACGTGCCGCTGGCACTGACGTTCTTCAGGTTCGGGTCGAATTGCGTCAGCGCCGGTTGTGCAAGGCCCCAACTGAACGTGCCGTCCGGACACTGGCCCACGAAGCCGACCCTGAGGGGCGGGTTGGGGTCACGCGTCGTGCCGGCGTCGATGAAGTTGTCCGTCTCCACGATCAGGCGGCCGTCGGCGGCGGTGCTGCCATCCGGGCACTGGAACGAGATCGACCAGCGGGCGGAGGCGATTTCCTCTGTGAAGCCGGTCGCGGTCGATGCGACGGTCGGTACGACGAGCGCCGCGAGAGTGGCGAGCAGAAACACGACGTACCGATGCGGCCGTGAACGTCGGTTAGCCGATCGGCTTCGCGGCAACGGCAGACCAAGCATGAGCGACCTCCTTGTGGGTCGAGCCGGTTGGCAGGACGCCCGTCGATCACACGCCGCGGCCTTCGAGCGAGATCGACGGACGAAAAAACACCGCACCGGGGCCTACGCGCGGCGACCGAGATCGGTTCTAGCGCATCGAGCAGCCCGCCGAACGTCGGTTGCCCAACCCACCTCGCGCGGCGCGACCGCGGCGCCCAGGATCGGGGGTGCGCGCGAGACCTGTCCGCCGGTGCGGGATAGCGACGAGTGAGACCGTCTCTCGAAACTGATCGACGGGAACGGGCAACGCCGCGGCGCGCTCGTCGTGCGCGGCGAGGCCGGGATCGGGAAGTCCGCCCAGCTCGAGGCTGCCGCTGCACGAACACGCGCGCGGGACGTGACGAACGGGCACCGCTTCCCCGTCACATAAAGTCGTCCCGGCACGGCAAGCCGGGGACGCGTGCTCTTGGGAACGAGTTGCTGCCGCTGTTCGTCGACGAGTGAACGCCGTGGCGAGGGCGCAGTTCGGCGGTAAGTCATGCGACCCGCGTGACCTCGATCGTCAACGTGTAGATCGCGCCGGCTTCACTGCTGCCGTAGGTTCGCGTGTCTTGGAAGGTGCTGCCGACGGCAGGGAGCCTGCGGGCGAGGTAGGGCGGGTCGTAGGCGTACCCGTCGCCCCCGATTTGGTCGTCGCCCCAGATGATCGCGAGGCCCGCCTTGAGTTGCTCGGCCGCCCATTTGGACGCTTCCCCAGCCCAGCGGGTCCCGTCCCAGAGGCTGAGCAGCGCGCCCACCGCCTCGAACGACAGGCGAGTCATCGAGACGATCTTCGCGAGGTCGCCGTAATCGTGCTCCCAGAGCTCGATGGCGAAGCCGATGCCGAACGGCGCAGGGCCGCCGTCGCACGACAGGTAGAGGCAGCCGTCGGTGGAGCCGAAGCTTCGGTTCTCGCCGGTGTCGACGTCGTCGAAGAGGTGACTGCGCGTCGTGCGTTCCGTTCCCTCCTGGCCGACGGCGTTGAAGATCCAGTACGGCTCGTCCGAGCCGAGCCAGTCCGTCCCGCTTTCGTCGACCGCGTGGAACGAGACGGCCTTGACCTTGTACTTCGGCTGGCTCGCGCACCTGGGGGCTTCGAGGCCGACCGCCCAGCGCTCGTTGTCGTATTTCGGCGACTCGGTTACGACGTGCGTCGAGTCGGCGAGGATGCGGATGGCCAAGTAGCAGCTCGTTCGCGTGATGAGGATCTGTTCGGCGCGCGAGGCGCCGGCGTTGAGCGACGCGTACGCCGTGTCCTTGATCAGTGTCGTCGCGTTCGCTTGCACCGCGACGTGGAAGGCGGGCGCCGGACCGGTGCCTCGATTCGCCACGGTGTAGTCGATCCGCCACTGTGTCGCGCCGTACGGCGCGACCGACGCTGCCGTGATCGCCAGGTTCGGCATCCGAATGGGCGGGGGCGGGGCGGTTGGGTCGAGGCCGCCCGCGGCGGCGGCGCCGCTCGCGAGCGCGAGTGCGCAGGCCACCAACATCCCGATGAGCGCCGCCGGTTGCTTGAGGCTGGTCATGATCGTTCTCCTTCCCTTCGCCGGTGTCAGGCGCGGATTCGCCTGTTCGCCTCGAAGGACACCGGGGAACGTCACCCGATTCCCGATCCGCCGGCATGAAGGTCGACCCCGCGGGGTCTTGGCTGGAGGGAGGAGCGATGAATCTGAAGTCAGCAGTGCTCGCAGCTGCGATCGCGCTGGGCATCCTCGGCGGGACGGCGTGGGCGACGCAGGCGATCGGGTCGATCGTCGGCGCCGACGGCACGATCCACGGCTGTTACACGAAGACCACCGGACTGCTCCGCGTCGTCGCGGAAGGCACGACATGCACCACGCGTGAGCTCCCGATCCAGTGGAACCAGAAAGGCCCAAAGGGCGACAAGGGTGATCGTGGCGCGCGCGGGCCGAAGGGAGACACGGGCCCGCCCGGGCCGACGCTCGCGTCGCTCGCCGGGATCCCCTGCGACACCGGCAACCTCGACGAGCCGGAACCAGCCTTTACGCGCAAACGTTGGCTGCTCGGGGTGCGTACGTGGACGCACTGCCGCTTTTCGAGCAGGCACTGATTGACTTCCGCGACTTCGATAGGAAGGCGATGGTTGCTGACACCTTGAACTCAATGGGGTGGACGTTGCTTCAACTCGGCGATGTCGACCGAGCGCGCGAGACGCTTCATGAAGCGATCGCGATCGGGGAGTCGTACGGCAGCAGCAACATCGTGCAATGGACGAGCCTCGCCGACCTGGAGCTAGCCCAGCGGAATCTGAACGAAGCGGAGATCCTCTACGTTCGCGCTCGTGATGCTGCCCGTGAGATTAAGTATCCCTTCTTCGAGTCGGGCTGCCTCGCTGGGCTTGCCTGTGTCGCGGCGTTGCGCGGAAATGCCGCTCGCGCCGGAGAGCTTTGGGGCCGCGTCGAGCGGATCGAAGACGACACCGGCGAGCGCCTTCACCCGTGGGACCGCGAAACGTACGAGCGCATCCTGGAGCCGCTGAGAGACGACACCGCCTTCCGCCGCGGCTATGACGCGGGGCGAGCTACCGCATCTGCACCCATCGACCCACTGCCAACTCCGGCACGGTGATCGCTATCGAGTACCGGGTGCTCGGGCCGCTCGAGGTTCGCCACGTTGCCAGGCCCCCGCGCCCGGCCCCGCGTCCTTCGCGCTGCCCGCGGGGGAGGGCAGCGTACGGCTACTCGACCGTGCAGGTGGACGAGACTGTCACGACGCTGGTGATCACGCGCGTTCGGCTCGTCGACCGCTCGCTCCCTCGCGCGCGCGTGCGCGTGCGCGCGGGAACGAGCAGCGCCAACAGGGGCCGCATGCTTGTCACGCCGCCGAGACTCGATTAGCATCGGCCTGCGAGGGGGATGGCGGAGGCGGAACGGCACGACGAGGTAGCGCGGGCCGAATCAGTTCGGGCGGTTCAGTCGGTGGCTGCGCAGTCGTCCGTCGATCTTGCCGCCGCGCCGGCCGAGCTGTCCAGGTGGGTGCGCGACGGAGGCCATAGACGGCTCAGCCCCAGGACGGCTTTGGCGCTGCAGCGGGCCGCCGGCAACCGCGCGACGGCCAGATGGGCTGCCGGGGGAGCGCGGCGCCTCGCTCGAGCCGTGCCCCGCATGCTGCTGCGCCTCGGTTACCCACTCGGGATGACGATCCCGCCCGGAGGTCCGACGCCCCTCAAGGACGAAAGCGACCACCGCGAGTGGAAGAAGTCAGACTTCCACGCTTTCTGGGAGCAGGAGCAGGGACGCACGCTGTCAGATTCGGAGAAGGCGGTCATCGACCACGGCTGCATCGGGATCACGGCCAACAACCTCGAAGGCGGCGGTAACCCGAGCCTCCTCGAGGTCTACGACAACTTCAACAGCGCCCACGACGCGATGGCGAAACACAACAGGTCCTGGTGGAACACGCACGTCTCGAGCAGCCAGTACGTCATGTTCGGGATGTTGTTCTGGTCGAACCAGGACCCGGATCCGGACGTCCGCAAGAATCCCAACCCCTCGGCTTTTCGCGGCGATCCGGTCACGCACAAGGTGAACATGTCCGGCTACGAGTATCGGCGCCAGCCCGGCAGGGTGAACTTCGACTACGGGTTCTGGGACGAGTCCACGCAGTCGTTCTGGCACGCGAACCACAGTGAGCAAGGGCCAGACAAACCCATGATCGTCTATCAGAGCACGAGAAACAGATTCCCCCGCGTGATCGATCTGGGCGGCGGCGACATTCGTTACGGATACGTCGACTTCGACCGGGCCGTCTACGGCGTGGCGGTCGCCAACAACTACGACCCGACCAAGGCGCGTGCGCTCGGCCAGCCCGCGCCTGCGCCGCCTGTCACGCCGCCGACTCCACCGCCGCCGCGATGATCGGACGCCATGAGTAGCCGCGAAGTCGGAAGCACGGTGGTCATCGAGGGGCGCGCCGACCCGGCTGCCGCCGGGGCTGCGGTGACGACCGACGACGGAGAGATCTATTACATCGACGGGCTCGACCGCTGGGAGCCGGACGTCGAGCTGAAGCGCGTCAGGGTCAGCGGGATCTTGCGCGTGCGCGCGGGGTCCGTGCCGGAGCTGCCTCCCGACGAGCTTCAGCGGCACGGGCTCGTGGATGACACGTTCGTGATCGAAGACGCGTCGTGGTCCCCGGTCGAAGCGCCGTAGCGAGGCGCGCGGTGCAGCTCACGTCCTAAGACGACAGCGCCTCGGTATCGCGGGCGCGTCTCCGGCGTTTCCCGAGCATGAAGGAGCAGCGCGGCGTTCTCCGCGAGGCGGGTCGCAAGCGGCGGGCCGCTAACCCTTACTCGCAGGGGATGGATCTTCCTGCTCGAAGCCTCGGAAGACGGATTTTTCACGACCAGCCGACGTCGACACCACGTGGGGTTCGAACGACATCGCGAACCTCTTTCCGGAGAAGGCGACCTCGCTTCCCGGCTACCACTCAAGGGATAAGCTCGAGAACGAGCTCCATCACCTGGTTTGCAAGATCGAGACCGCTCCAAACGAACGCCCACGTGAGGAGTACGGTCTTACGCGGCAACGCGGTCAAGGACCGCGCGGACCGTCGACGGCCACCATCTCGCGCCGCCGTGGGCGGTTGGTGTGCCCGCGGCGTTCAGCGCTCGAGCGATCTGGGGCAGGCTCTCGCCGGGATCGTGCACCGCTCTGATCTGCTCGACGAGTTCCGGCGAAAGCGCCAGCGGCCGACCTCGCCTCCGCGGCTCCCGTGCGTGTCCTCGGGCTGGCTGTCGTCGCTCAGCGATTAGTCGCTCTCCTTCGTCGACTCCCCACGACAAGGGCCGGGCGGCGTGCCGAACGCCCCGGGCACTTGCCGCCACTGCGACCCACGACGAGGTGGGCCGTCTCCCGCCGCTACACGATCGCTAGGGCGGTCACCGATCCCAGACGACCGGCCAGAGGAGGTGATCGTGACGGGACGTGGCCTGAACCGCTCTGCGACAGCGTTAAGGGATTTAGGTTTCCATCGCCAGGGCTGATCTGCCCAAATTCGGGCCTGGTTGCGTACGAAGGGTGGGCGTTGCGTGCGCCCCGGTATGGAGCTGCGTACTCGGTCTCGCTCAGCTCGAATCTCGATCGCGCGACCCTTAGGGCACGTAGGCCGCTCCCTCGAGGTTGTAGCTCGCCGGCGGCAGGTCGGTCGAGAGCTCGAGCGCCTCGTAATCCCGGCCGCGCGGCCGAAGGACGAAGAACCGCGCCGCGAGCTCGGTGCCGACGAGCACGTCGCCGGTGTAGCGCCGCAGTTGCGCCGCGGAGGCGAAGTACACGTTCGTCGTGGTCGTGTCCGTAACGTAGAAACCGGCGGCCGCCGCCGAGGCGCGACCGCGACGGGCGACCATGACGATCGGATTCGGGCCGTCCGGCAGCCTCGCGATCGTGCGCGTCCGTCCGCGCGGGCCGATCGCCACTACGGTCCCGCTGCCCGCGCCTGGATCGACGGTCAACAAGGCCCAGCCGGCCACCACGCCGAAGCCCGTAGGCGCGACCGCCACCTGGTCCGCGCCGCCGGGGCCCGCATAACGGCCGACGCGCTTGACGCCGCCGCCGGGGCCGATCGTGTAGACAACCCCGCCGGCAGGCGTCGCGTTGCCGGAGCGGCCGGTCGCAGCAACCAGGCGATAGCCGAAGCGCCCGACAGTGTCGAAGGCGAGCATCCCATCCGAGGTCTCGTCCGTCGGGAGCGACGCGAAGAGCCGGACCGTCCTGCCGTTGGCGCTGATCCGAAAGATGCGGTTATCCGGCACATGGCAATAGATCTGGCCGGCGGGGAACCGATGGCCCCCGGGGGAGACTACGCAGCGAGTCTCTTCGCTCATGTTCGGCAGCGCGGCGAACGGTCGCAGCGGCCCGCCTTTCGCGTCGCCCGCGAAGATGGCGTTCGTCGTGTTCTCGACGTAAAGAAACTGCTTGCCCGTCCAGACAATCCCCGTAAGCCTGATCCCGGTTCGCGCGAACACGTCAAAATGCAAGCCCGGCGCCGGGGCGGCGGCGGCAGGAACAGCAGCAAGCCCGACCAGGGCGAACAGCCGAGCGAGACAGCGCACCACGCTCCCCACACCTGGATCCTGCCAGCAGTAACGCGGCGCGCGGTGAAGGGTTTCAAAACTCTGATTCACGCCTAGGAATGCCTCGTTTTCCAGGCGAACCGTAGTTTTGAAACCCCTCAGGAGCGGCCCGCTTCGAGCCGCTCCCGGTTACACTGACCTCAACGGCAGCTGTTGTACCAGATCGAGGTGTATAGATCAGCCTGATGGCTGTAATAGCTGTGCAGCCACGCTAGTAGCACCCAATCTCGGCTGTTGACGGCCCTCTCGATGTAGAAATCGGCCCGCCGAGAAATTTCTGCACAAAAAGCCGTCCGTGCGCTCTGCTGGGCGGATGCGGACGGCGCGGCCGCAAGCGCCCCGATCGCGACCGTCGCGGCGACCAGTGCCGCCAGTACCAACATCTTGAGCTTGTTCATCATTTCCTCCTGTTCACCTGAGCCTCCTTGTGAGGCTCCTCGTGGCAGGAAGGACTCCGAACCGTCGCGTTTATTCCCGCGCCGATGTTTGCGCGCTCTGGGCCGAGCCGGGCGAGCGGGCGTGATTTGCTCCTCGAGTCAGTTCGGGCTCTGCTCAAACTCGCCTGGGGGTTTCAAAATGCCGGTTCATGCTGCGGCCCGGTGGTATTCGTGGATCAGTCCGCCGAGTCGGTCGCGGCGTTTGATTTCTCGGCCGCTCGGCGGAGGGTCCGCGTTTGGCGGGTCGGGCGGGAGCAGCGCGAGTCCGCGGTGAGGGCGCTCGCGGTTGTAATGGGCGGTGTAGATGCGTAGCACTGTCTCGAGGTGGCGGCGGCCGATGATCAGTATCCAGTCGAGACATTCGGCGCGGACGGTGCGGACGAA
>Ga0137372_10008279_pt1 | contig 10043 bp, 8 predicted proteins | sample SagtaG_6_FD_104911 | JGI IMG/M metagenome (GOLD analysis project Ga0137372, IMG submission 104911) | Vadose zone soil microbial communities from Sagehorn Ranch, Mendocino, California, USA - Sage1_R_60_16 metaG | ecosystem: Environmental > Terrestrial > Soil > Vadose zone | place: USA: California...
CGCGCGCGAGCTTCAGCTTCGCCTCCTGGATCAGGAAGAGGTTCTCGACGGGCTCCGGCAGCGGACCGAAACGGTCCTCCGTCGCAGCCTGCAGCTCGCGCAGCTCGTCCTCGTTGTCGGTCAGCGCCAGACGCCTGTGCAGGTCGATCTTGAGCGCCTCCGACGCGATGTACTCGGCGGGCACATACGCGTCGACGCGCGCGTCGACGCGCACGGGGCGCGCTGCGATGCGCCGCTCGCCCGACAGCTCCGCGACCGCCTCCGCAAGGAGCTCGACGTACAGCTCGAAGCCGAGCGCGGCGACGTGGCCGGACTGCTCGTCCCCGAGCAGGTTGCCGGCACCGCGGATCTCGAGATCGCGCATCGCGATCGCAAAGCCGGCACCGAGCTCGGTGTGGTCGGCGAGCGTGGCGAGGCGGGCGCGCGCTTCGGGGGTCAGTTCGGACATGTCCGGATAGAAGAGATACGCGTGCGCGGTCACGTCGGATCGGCCCACGCGCCCGCGGATCTGGTACAGCTGCGAGAGCCCCAGCTGGTCCGCCCGCTCGACGACGAGCGTGTTCGCCTGCGGGATGTCGAGCCCCGACTCGATGATCGTCGTCGAGACGAGCACGTCCGCGTCGCCGCGAAGGAAGGCGTGCATCTTCTCCTCGAGCTCGCGCTCGCGCATCTGGCCGTGCCCGACCAGGAAGCGAAGGTCCGGACAGAGCTGGCGCAGCTTCTCGGCTGCCTCGTCGATCGACTCGACGCGGTTGTGGAGGTAGAAGCACTGACCCTGGCGCTCGATCTCGCGCTCGAGTGCCAGCTTCACCAGCTCCTCGTCGTACTCGCCGACCGTGGTGCGGATCGGGCGGCGCCCTTCCGGCGGTGTCTCGATGATCGAGATGTCGCGCAGGCCGGACAGCGACATGTGCAGCGTGCGCGGAATCGGCGTCGCGCTCAGGGTCAGCACGTCGACCTCGAGGCGCAGCGAGCGGAGCAGCTCCTTCTGCGCGACTCCGAAGCGCTGCTCCTCGTCGAGAATCACGAGCCCGAGCTCCTTCGGGATCACGTCGCGGCTGAGGATGCGGTGCGTCCCGATCAGCACGTCCACCTTGCCGGCCTGGAAGTCGGCGAGCACCTGCTTCACCTCCCGCGGCGGACGGAACCGGGAGACCATCTCTACCTGCACGGGAAAGTCCCGGTAGCGGTCGCGGAAGGTGTGCCAATGCTGCTCGGCGAGGATCGTCGTCGGCGCCAGCATCAGCGTCTGCTTGCCGTTGACCGCGACGGCGAACGCCGCGCGGATCGCGACCTCGGTCTTCCCGAAGCCGACGTCGCCGCAGACGAGCCGATCCATCGGCCGCGGCGCCTCCAGGTCCTCCTTCACGGCCTCGATCGCGGCCTGCTGGTCCGGCGTCTCGCGGTAGGGGAACTCTGTCTCGAGGCGTTCGAGCCACTCGTGCCGTAGGTCGTACGCGACGCCGGGCGCCTGCTGCCGTTGCGCGTACAGCGCCAGCAGCTCGCCTGCGAGCTCGCGCACGGACGCCCGCGCTCGGTTCTTCAGGTTCTCCCAGGCCTTGCCGCCCAGCTTCGACAGTGCGGGCACGGTGTTGTCGGCGCCGATGTAGCGCGAGACCTTGCCGAGCTGCTCGTGTGGGACGTAGAGGCGGTCGTCGCCGCGGAAGCCGAGGAACAGGTAGTCGCGCGTGACGCCGGCGACCTCCTTGGTCTCGAAGCCGAGCAGCTTGCCCACGCCGTGGTCCTCGTGGACGACGTAGTCGCCCGTGCGGAGGTCCGCGAACGACTGGAGCGCGCGGCCGCCGACCCGCCGTTCGCGCGGCGGGCGCTTGCGGAAGACCTGCGTGTCCGGGAGCAGGACAAGCCCGAGGTCGCGCCACACGAGGCCGCGCCGCGCCGACGTGACGGCGAAGAGCAGCTCTGCCTCGTTCGGCAGCTCCTCACCGTCCTCGAGCAGGCGCGCGTCGATGCGGCGCAGGAGGTTCTGCTGCCTGAGCGCCTCGCCGAGATGCGGGAATGCAACCACGACGCGGTGTCCCGCGCGCACGAACGCGCCGAGCTCGTTTTCGGCCTCGGCGAGGCCACGGGCGACGAGCGCCGGTTTCTGCGCCTCGAAGGCAAAGGGCTGGGCGGCGGGAAGCGAATCGAGCTTCGCAGCTCGCTTCAGCGACACGGGCTCGAGCCCCTCCTCCTCCCAGACGGCTCGGACTTCGTCGATCTGCCAGACCAGGTCCGGTCCTTCGGGAACGGGCTGGACGAGGTCTCTCGGGATCGGGATCGGCCGGTCGTCGTCGGTGAGCGTCACCTCTGCGAGGTCGAGCCTTCGTTCCGCGGCCGGATACACGACGGCGGCTTCGACCGGGTGTAACGCCCGCTGCGTGAACGGAGAGAAGGCGCGCATCTGCTCGATCTCGTCGCCCCAGAACTCCACGCGCAACGGCTCGCGGCCGGTCGTCGGGAAGACGTCCACGAGGCCGCCGCGGACGGCGAACTGACCGCGCTCGTCCGCGCGCTCGACGCGCTCGTACCCGGCGAGTGCGAGCGATTCGGCGAGCTGCTCGAGGCTGATCTCCTCGCCGGGGGCGATCCGGATCGGTTCTGGACGGAGGTTGGCCGGGGGCATGCCCTCCGCGAGGGCGGCCGCGGACGCACAGACGAGCCCGCCTGCGGCAAGCACGTCGAGCGCGCGGGCGCGCTCGCCGACGAGGTGCGGCGCAGGGTCGAGCCCCGAGTCCCAATGCACGCCCCGGCTCGGCAGCAGGGCGACGCGGTCCTCGCCGATGAACCAGGCGACGGCCTCCGCCGTATCGCGCGCGTCGGCATCCTCGGGTGCGAGCAGGACGAGCGGGCGCGCGAGCTCCTCGTGCAGCGCGCCCAGCAGCAGCGGCAGCGCCGGCTCCGAGACGCGCGCCGCCGCCGGAAACGCCTCTGCGAACGCGCGCAGCCGGTCGCTCCCACGGAGCTCCCGGACGAACGGATGCAGAATCGGCTGGTCCATGACGAAAGGCCGAACCGGGCCGGTTCGGCCTTGTCATGGTACGCCGCTTCGCGGGGAACGCGCGCGGGCTAGCCGCTAGCCCGCGCGCTCCTACTGGCGTCCGGCGCCTGGCCGATCGTGGCTGCGTGGGTGGTCGCCGGTGCAGGCAGCACGAGAGTGATTTCGACTCACACCTGGATCAGCACGAGGCCGACCCTGGCCGGGCGGCGCACGAATCTCACGCCTTCTCAGACGTTGCGAGCGGCGACTAGTTGAAGCGCCCCTGCGCGCGGTCTAGGCCCTCGGCGTCCAGGGTTTCGACCGCGTCGGCCGCTCGTGCGACGAGCGACTCCGCGTCGTCGTGGGGCTCGAAGTCCGACAGGACGTAGTCCGCAAGCGGACGCCGGTCTCCCCGGCCCGGTCGGCCGACGCCGATTCGGAGGCGCAGGAATTCCGGCGTCTTCAGGTGCTGCGCCACTGACCTCAGGCCGTTGTGGCCCGCCAAGCCGCCACCCCTGCGGGCCTGCAGGCGGCCTAGGTCGAGATCGCCTTCATCGTGCACGACAAGAATCGCGTCGGGCTCGAGCTTGTAGAAGCGTGCCGCCTCTGCCACCGACCGCCCCGAGTCGTTCATGAAGGTCTCCGGCTTCAGCAGCGCGACTCGGTGGCCGTCGAGGCGCAGCTCCGCGAGGCGTCCCGAGAACTTGCCTTTCCACGATGCGCCGTGCCGGCGCGCGAGCTCCTCGACCACCATCCAGCCCACGTTGTGGCGATGTCCGGCGTACTCCCGGCCCGGATTGCCCAGGCCGACCACGAGCAGATCGAGCGACGAGGCCCGCTCGCCTCGACGCCAGGGTAGGCGCATCTAGCCGGGCGTCGTGCCGGGCTCGCCCTGCTCGCCCGAGGCTGTTTCCGCTCCGGGCTCGGCCGGCTGCTCGGCCGCACCCTCCGGAGCCTCCTCGCCCTCGGGCACCTCGCCCTCGGGCAGCTCTTCGCCCTCCGGAACCTCCTCGGGCTCGGGCTCCTCGACGCGCGTCGGGAGCGTGACGGTTGCGAGCACCGTTTCCTCGGGACTGTCGAGGTAGGTGACGCCTTCCATCGGCCCAAGGTCCGCCAGGCGGAGCGTGTCCCCGATCGCCATACCGCTTACATCGAGATCGATGTGCTCCGGAATTTCCATCGGCAGGGCCTCGACGTTGATCTCGCGCTGCACCTGGGAGAGCACGCCGCCCTCTTTCGCGCCCGCCGGCTCGCCGACGAGCTGGATGTTGACGCTCGCCTGAATCGTCTGATCGAGCCGCACCTCGTGCAGGTCGACGTGCGAGATGTGGCAGCGGATCGGAGCCTGCTGGGAGTCCTTGAGGATCGAGGCGTGTGTGCTCTTTTCCCCCTCGAGCACGACGTCGAGGATCGCGTGGAGACCGCCGGCGCCGCTCAGCACGCGGCGGAGCTCCCGTTCCGGGATGCAGATCGCGTAGGCCTTCGTGCCGTTGCCGTAGAGCACTCCGGGGATGAGTCCTTCGCGTCGGAGGCGCCGCGCGTCAGCGGAGCCGCGGCTCTCGCGCTCCTTCACTTGCAGCTTGACTCGTTCTCCCGCCATTTCGGCGGGCAATGGTACCTGGCGTCCCTGGCCGGCGGCGACGCAGCCGGGCGGAGCCCGGCTCCGCCGCCGCCTGACGACGCCCCAGGAACGCCGGGAAGCTACTTCTTGATGTGCAGGTTGATGCCGAGCAGGATCAGCGGCCAGAGGAAGATCGCGAAGATCGCCGACAGCACACCTCGCCAACCGTTGACGTGCTGGAAGTAATGGTGCGTGGCCGCGACGGCGACGCCCACGCCGAGGTAGATCAATCCGATGAGGCCCGGCCCTCGTCTCACACGAGAGTCGTAACCGCCGCTGAGATTTGAAAACGCCGCTCTAGAAGAGCGCGTTCATGTCGCCGAAGATCGCCGAGACCGAGTCGTCTGCGAAGACGTTGTGGATCGTCTCCGCGAGGATGTCCGCGACCGTGAGCACCGTCACGCGCTCCGGCTTCGTCAGCGGGTTCACAGGCACCGTGTCGGTGACGACGACGCTGTCGAGCACGCTCTCTTCGATCCGCTCGATCGCAGGCGCCGAGAAGATGCCGTGCGTCGCGCAGGCGTAGACCTTCTTGGCCCCGTGCTCCTTGAGGAACTGCGCCCCGGCGACGAGGGTCCCTGCGGTGTCGACCATGTCATCGGTCATAACGGCGCACTTGCCCTCGACGTCGCCGATGATGTTCGTGATGTGCGCGACGTTGTGGGCCGGGCGATCCTTCTGCAACACGGCCAGCTCGCCGCCGATCATCTCGGCGAACTTGCTCGCGAGGCGCGTGCGGCCGGTGTCGGGCGCGACCGCGACCAGCTCTTCCGGGAGGCCGAGGTCGCGGAAGTACTGCGCCAGCATCGGCAGCGCAGTCATGTGGTCGACGGGCACTTCGAAGAAGCCCTGGACCTGACCGGCATGGAGATCCATCGTCAGCACGCGGTCGGCGCCGGCCGACTGGATCATCTCCGCGACCAGCTTCGCCGTGATCGGCTCACGCGGCCGCGACTTCTTGTCCTGGCGCGAGTACGGATACAGCGGCAGCACGGCCGTGATGCGCTTCGCGGAGGCCAGCTTGGCTGCGTCGATCATGATCAGCAACTCCATCAGGTGCTGGTCGACCGGCGGCGAGCTCGTCTGAACGACGAAAAGGTCGGCGCCGCGGATCGACTCCTCGTACCGGCAGTACGTCTCGCCGCTCGCGAATGTCCGGAGCGAGACGTCGCCCACCTGGAGGTCCAGCTTCTCCGCGATCTTCTTCGCGAGCTCTGGGTGCGAGCGTCCCGAGAAGAGCATCAGCCGCTTCGACGGGCCGCGCTCGATCCAGTGCTCCGGCTTGAGCTCGGGTTTGGTCTCGGCGACCTCGAGCCCGGGCAGGCGAGTCAGCTCAGTCGTTGCGCTTTCCACGGAGATAGCCCTCTTTCGTGATCTGCTTCGGTGGGAAACCAGCAAGCGATTCGGGAGGGACATCTTCTGTTATGTACGCCCCGCCCGCAATCCATGCGTCGTCCCCGATCTCGATCGGCGCTTCGAAGCCATTGTGAATACCGGTCCTGACGTTCCGGCCGATCTTCGTCTTGCCTTTCGGCCTGCCCGGCTCGTGGGGAAAGTTCGCCGTGATGTTCCCGGCCCCGACGTTCGTGTCCTCGCCGATCTCGGCGTCCCCGATATAGGAGAGGTGCGGCACCTTCGTGCGGGCACCGACCTCGGAATTCTTGATCTCGACGAACGTCCCGGCCTTGGCGCCGGCGCCGAGCCTCGTCCCCGGCCGGAGGTAACAGAACGGCCCGACTTTGGCGTCACGGCCGATCTCCGCGTCGACGGCGACCGCGTGCGGTCCGATCTCCGCTCCGGCACCCACGCGCGTCTTGCCGCGCAACACGGTGAAGGGATGGATCGTCGAGTCCGGCTCAAGCTCCACCTCCGGATCGATCCAAGTCGTCTGCGGATCGACGATGGTGACACCCGCAAGCATGTGCTCTTTGTTCACGCGCGCGCGTAGGAAAGCAGCGGCGTCGGCGAGCTCTGCGCGCGTGTTCACCCCTTCCACCTCGTCTGCATCGGGAGCCTTGAACACCATGACCTCCTCTCCGCTCTCGACCAAGAGCCGCACCGCTTCCGTCAGATAGAGCTCACCCTGCGCGTTCGCCGGTTCGATGCGGTCGAGCGCGGGCCATAGTCTGTCAGCCTCGAACACGTAGATGGAGGAGTTGACCTCGCGAATCGCGCGCTCCTCTTCGTCCGCGTCCGCGTTTTCGACGATGGCGCGCAGGCGCCCGTCCCCGTCCCGCAAGATGCGACCGTAGGCCCGCGGATCGGGCGGCTCGAACGAAAGCACGGTTGCAGTCGCGCCCGAGGCTCGATGCTCGGTGAGGAGACTGCCGAGCAGCTCGGAGCTGAGCCGGGGATGGTCGCCTGAGACGACCAGCACCTCCGTCGCGTCGCCGACCTGCGCGCGTGCTGCGCGCAGTGAGTCGCCGGTGCCGAGCGGGCGCTCTTGCACGGCGACGTCGACTCCGGGGAACTCGTTGGCGGCGGCAGGAGCAACGACCAGCACGAGCGGATCCGCGCCGAGCGGACGTACCGCCTCGACGACCCAATCCACCAGACGCCGGCCGAGAAGCGGATGCAGATGCTTCGCGGTCGCGGACTTCATCCGCGTGCCCAGTCCTGCGGCCATGACGACGGCTGCGAAGTCACGCGCCATCAGCGCCTCTTCGGGTGATGCTGCATTGCCGGAAGGGGCGCAAGCTGGGGCGCCAGGATTCGAACCTGGGATCGCGGGACCAAAACCCGCTGCCTTACCACTTGGCTACGCCCCACCAGAATCGCTATTGAGTGTCGCAGTCGAGGGCCGTCGCTGTCGGACGGCGGTCGCGCCGCAAGACGGCGCCTCCGCACTTGGCTACGCCCCAGCGTTTTGCCGTCTGGAGACTAGGTGCGTTTGTAGTCCGAGAAGAGATAAACAAGCGCCACGATCGCGAGGATCACAACGGCCACGACAGCAACGAGCTTGAGCACGAAAGCAAAGATGACCACGAGGATCGCGAGCGCTTGGGATGCCGCCGCAATCCAGGACAGCTGGCGCGCGACGTCCCAGCTCATGCTGCGACCGGCCACGACATAGAACGCGAGCAAGATCGCGCCGATGACGATCACCGTCCACTTCGTCAGGTCGGGTGTGATAGCGACGATCAGGCCTTCGACAACCGCCACCCAGAGCGCGAGACGCACCCGCCTCGCACGCAGCCAACGCCCGACGCGCGTGCTTCCAGCTTCGATCATGGGCTGGCTATACGCCACGAAATCAACGGTACCACGCTGGTGCGGTGAGCCAGGTGCGGCCTCTGTGGGACATCTGCCTTTGCGCCGCGCGCGCCTGGTCGCCGTGCAGGAAGAGGCCGTAGACTGCGGGCCCGGCGCCACTGACGTCAGCGCGGAACGCGCCGATGCCCACCAGTTCATCTGCCAGTGGCGACGCCGCGAGGTCATTCGCCGGCAGAGCAGCCAGGTCACGTGGGCGCCGAACGCCTTCGAGTCCGCGTAATAGCGCCGCGCGCCGGTTGCCGTAGCTCTGTTCGCCACGGCGCGCGTCGAACGCGGCGTAGACGTCAGCGGTCGACCTCTTGCCCGCACCTTTCGGAAGGACGAGGACGATCCAGTAGTCCTGGGGGAGTTCGATCGGCGTGAGTTCCGTTCCGTCACCAGTCCCGAGCTGCGGCCCGTCGGCAAGGAAGTACGGCACGTCGGCACCGAGCGCACAGGCCCGTGCGTGCAGATCCTCGGAGGAGAGCGGCGCCGCACGGAGCGCATTCGCGAGGCGGAGCGCCGTCGCGGCATCCGAGCTTCCCCCGCCGAGACCGGCGGCGACGGGAATGCGTTTCCTAATCCGCGCGGCGAAGCTGCCGCCGTCTCCGTCCGCGACCGCCTCGAGCGCGCGGCGCACGAGGGTGTCGCCGCCGAACCCGTCCACGCGAAGGGTCGGCGACTCCTCGACCGTGATGTGGTCCGAGAGCGCGATGCGCTGGTAGACGGTGACGAGCTCGTGCCGGCCGTCGTCGCGGCGCGGCCCGACGACGAGCGCAAGATTGATCTTCGCCGCAGCCGCGCCGCGCTTCATCGGAGCGCCTTTGCGAGCCTTAGAAACTCCGGCGGCGCGAGCTCCTCGGCGCGGACGTTCGGCGCCCGCCCGATCTCCGCGAGGGCCACCTCGGCCCGCCCGCGATCGGCGAGTCCCGCGAGCTCGAGCGAATTGGCAAGCCGCTTGCGCCGGTGTGCGAACGACGCCTCGACCACCTGCTTGATGCTCCGAAAGTCGGCCGGGAGCTGCGTTCGCCGAAACGCGACGATCGCGGACTCGACGTTCGGACGCGGACGGAAGACCGTTCGCGAGACCGGGTGGAATCCCGTCCTCTCGGCAACGAGTTGCACGAGCACGGATACAGCGCCGTACGCCTTGGTCGAGCGCTCGGCGAAGAACCGGTCTGCGACCTCGCGCTGCAGCATTACGCACCACAGCTCGATTTCCGGCAGCCGATCCAGGCTCTCGGCGACGAGCGGGGTCGCGATGTTGTACGGGAGGTTCGCGACGAGTTTCGTCGCCCCGGGCGCGACGGCAGCGAGGTCGAGCCGGAGAGCATCGCCGAAACGCAGCTCGACGTTGGGCCGCCCGGCGAGCCGATCCGTGAGCTGAGGCCCCAACGACGAATCGAGCTCGACCGCGTGGACCTGACGGACGCGGTCGGCGAGATAGGCGGTCAAGACGCCCAGCCCCGGTCCGACCTCGAGGACAATGTCGTTGTCCTGTAGCTCCGCGAGCCGACCGATGACGCCGAGGATGTTCTCGTCGACGAGGAAATGCTGGCCGAGCTCCTTCTTCGCGCGGACGCTCACGACAGGCCGAACAGGCGATCCGCATTCGCGTCGATTTGGCGAGCGAGCTCACCGGCGTCCTCGCCTCGCGTCTCCGCGAGTGCGGCGACCGTATGCACCACGTAGGCGGGCTCGTTGGTCTTCCCACGCACTGGCTGAGGCGCGAGGTACGGGCTGTCGGTCTCCGCAAGCAACCGGTCGGCCGGAACCTGTGCCGCGGCTTCGCGGAGCTCTGCAGCCTTCGGATACGTGACGTTGCCGGCGAACGACACGTAGTAGCCCCGCTCCAGTGCGACCGGCAACAGTGTCGGCGACGAGAAGCAATGCAGGACGACCGCGCCGCCGAAGTCCACCAACAGCGAGGCGGTTTCCTCTTCCGCGGCCCGGGAGTGCACGATCACCGGCTTCTCCAGGTCGTCTGCCAACCGCAGCTGCTCGGCGAAGAGCCGGCGCTGGTCGCCGTGCGGTGCGTAGTCGCGGTAGAAGTCGAGCCCGATCTCGCCGATCGCGACAACCTTCCCGTCGATGAGCCGGGCGAGGTCCTCTACTCGCTCGCCGTCCGCCGCCTGGTGCGGATGGACGCCCGCCGCAACCGAGACTCCTTCTTCGCCCGCTGCCAGCTCGAGC
>Ga0137372_10008280_pt1 | contig 10041 bp, 5 predicted proteins | sample SagtaG_6_FD_104911 | JGI IMG/M metagenome (GOLD analysis project Ga0137372, IMG submission 104911) | Vadose zone soil microbial communities from Sagehorn Ranch, Mendocino, California, USA - Sage1_R_60_16 metaG | ecosystem: Environmental > Terrestrial > Soil > Vadose zone | place: USA: California...
AAGACCAGCTCCTTGGTGGCGCTGGTGAAGCCAGTCCAGAGAGCCGCGCCATACCCTTGATTCTGGGCATGCGCAACCATCCGCACACGCGGATTCTGCCGGCCAAGCTCGGTCAGGATCTCGCCGGTTCGATCGCGGCTGCCATCGTTGACGACGATCACTTCGTAGTCAACGGCCAATTGCTCGAACGTCTCGACCATCGCCGCGACGCTCGCCGCGATCACCTCTTCTTCGTTGTACGCCGGCAGCACTGCCGAGATGCTCAGCACGTCACCCTCGTCGTTGTCTGGTGGGCGGGACCGCCCCAACGCCACTCCCTCCGGGCGCAACTGGCCGGGCAGAACCGGCCGGGCCTAACCGGAGAGGCATTGTACCGGGCCTAACCGGAGAGGCATTGTACTCGATTGCCGGCGCGGTCGCTTCAGACGCCGACGCGCCGAGCGCGACTCACATACAGCATAAACGTCCGGCGCGCGGTGCGGGTGACACCCCGGCGTGCCAGCCATGCAAGGCGGTGCTTGTCGACGCTGCTGTGCGATGGTATGGTCCGACGCCCATGCCAGCAAGCCTCCTGCCAGCCCGTCTGCCTCCTGACCGATGAGCCTCGACTCGGCGATCTCGCACCGAGCGCCCGACGACGTCGACGGGCTGCGTCGTGGCGCGCGCCGGATCGTGGTCCAGCCGACTGTGGTCGTGCTGGTGGCGGCGCTGGTGGCATTGCTGCCGGCCTGGAATCCGGTCTGGTACCAGGACGATCAGCTCCCAACCCTCTTCCGGACGTTTCACACCAGCCTCGCCCACGAGTCGGGCGTGCTCTATCCTCGCCTCGCCCCGGAGCTCGGGTTTGGCTACGGACGGCTGCTGCACCAGTTCTATCCTCCCCTGGGCGTCGAGCTGGCAGCCTGGCTCCATGCGCTTGGCCTCGGCTACATCGATGCCGCCCGCGCAACGTTCTCACTCTGCCTGCTCGCCAGCGCCTTCGGCATGTACGCCTACGCTCGGAACGTTCTGGGAGAGCCCTGGCCGGCCGCGCTCGCGGCAATTGCCTACGTCTGGGCGCCGTACGTCCTGCTCGACGCGCACAAGGGCGGCGTGCTGGGCGAGTCAGTGGCGCTGGCGATCATGCCCTGCGCGTTGCTGGCGATGCACCGGCTGGCCCAAAACGGCGGCATCGCCTGGCTGGCAGCGGCTGCTGGCGCCCTGGCGCTCGTCGTCCTCGGCCACAACATCACGGCTCTGTTCTTCGTCGGGCTGGCGGCCGTCTACGGCGTGATCGTGGCGGTCTCCGAGCGCCAGCCGCTGCCGGGTCATGGGCTGGCCAGGCGCCTGGCGCTGGTCGTCGGCAGCGTGGCGCTCGGGCTGGCGCTGGCCGCCATCTACTGGCTGCCAGCCCTTGCCGAGCTGCATTTCAGCCGGGTGTCGGAGCAGCGCAGCGGCGACTTCAACGTCGTGCGCAACCTGGTTGATCCATCCGCGATCCTCCAGCCGGCCCTCCTCTTTGACTACTACGTCGAAACGGTGCCGCGCTTCGGGCTGGCGGCCGGGGCGCTGACCGTCGTGGCGATCGTGCTGGTCGCGGCGGCGCTGCTTCGTCGGGTGACGCGGACGCGGCCACCACACGGTCAGCCCACACCGCGGCCTGATCGCGTTGTGCTGGTCGCCTTCGGCCTCTGCTTCATCGTCGTGTTGCTGCTTCAGCTTCGCCAGACCGCGATCGTCTGGCAGCTTGTGCCGCTGATCTCCTACGTCCAGTTTCCGCAGCGGCTGTTCGTGTTCGGCTCGTTCGCCGGGGCCGTCCTGTTCGGCGCGATGCCGTGGGCCTTACGCTCGCTCGGCGCCTCCGCGCGGGCCGCGAGGGCGCTGGCGCTCGGCACCGTGATCGTGCTCGGCGCTACCAGTCTGCCGGGGCTGTTCTGGACCTGGCCGGTCGCGGCCAGCCATGTGATCACCGAGGATCAGGTCGGGATCGCGACAGCGGCCGAGCGTCGCCTCGCCGAGCGTCGCGCCTTCGACGACTACTTCCCAGTCTGGGTCGAGGAGGATGCCGCGCTGATCACCCGGCCGCCCAGCCCGAGCCGGTCCGAGCTGTATGAGGCGGCGAGCGCCGGCCCGGTGCCACGCCTGCGCATCCTGGAGCGTGGCTACCTGAGCCTGCGCGCCGAGACCGACGCCGACGCGCCGTCGTCGCTGGTGCTGCACACCTTCTACTTCCCGGGCTGGCTGGCCACCGCCGACGGCCTGCCGCTGTCGGTCGAGCCGGTCGGGCCGATCGGGCTGGCCCGGGTGCAGGTGCCAGCCGGCCGCCACCTCGTCGAGGTCTGGTTCGGCGAGACGCCGGTCCGGCGTCTCGCCATCCTCGTGAGCCTTGGAGCGCTGGCAATCGTGTTGCTGCTCCTGGTAAGAGGGCTCGGATCGGGCCGCGCGCTGGCCGGCCTGACAGCGGTCCTGCTGATCGCCATCGGGCCCTGGCTCGTCCACCGGGCGCTCGCGCCGGCGATCCGGCCAGCAGTACAGGCAATCGACGTCGACGTCACGCCGACCGCGCGCCTGGTCGGCGTGGAGACGGGCCAGACAGTGGCCGCGCGCGGGGACACGATCTCGGCCACACTGTTGTGGCAGGCGACTGGCTACAGCTCCCGCGACTTGCAGAGCGGCTTGCGGCTCGTACCATCAGACAGCGAACAGGTTGTTGCCGAGCGCTGGGCCCGGCCCGATCGCGAGCGCACACCAACCGGGAAGTGGATCGTGGGCGAGCTGGTGCCAGACACGATCCAGCTTCGGATTCCAGCAACCGCCCGCCCGGGCTCGTATCGCCTGCTCGCGGGGCTCCGGGACGGCGAAGCGCCGAATCGGGGATTGTCAGCGCTGGTGCCGATCGCCACCCTGGACATTCGCTGATGCTCGCTCGTTCGCGCGACCGTTGGAGCACGTCTGCGACTCGCCGACTCTGCTTCGCGTGTGGCACGCTGTCCTCGACGCGCCTCCAAGTTGTGAGATAGCGAACTGGATCGCCGCATCTGGCCCCTGCTGAACCGTTGGCCTGGCTCGCTCGTCTGATCGGATAGATGGCTGGGCTCGGCATCCCCTCGGCGAGAGATCGGGCGTTTCTAGAGCGGACGCCAGGTGCCCAGCGCAGCCTGGTATCGCCGTCTCGATCGCGAGCGGCCGTGACCACCGCCGGTGACATCGATAGAGTACGCCGTGCAGCAGACGCTCTCCACGAAGCTCATTTTGGACCTCGGCCACGCCATGATGGCGGCCGATGGCCTTGAGTCTACGGTGGCCATCATCCTGGACGCGGCTCGCCGTCTGACCGGCGCCCAGACCGCCTTGCTCTTTCAGCTCGACGCGGCGGCCGGGCTGCTCCGAGGCGTCCAGGGTGCCGGCCGTGACGCCGCGATGATGAATGCGAACGGGTCACTGCGGGTCGGCGATGGCGTGGCTGGGCTTGCCGTTGCCGAGCGTCGGCCCGTCTGGACCGCCGATGTTAAGAATGATCCGGCGATCTCTCGGCCACCGTACTTGCTGGTAGTGTCGGCGCACCTTCCGTACCGGTCGGTGATGGCAGCGCCACTCCTGGTCAACGACACGGTCCGGGGAGCGATCGTCTGCCACCACTGCGAGCCCGCCATCTTCGCCGAGGCCGAGGTCGAGGTACTCGTTGCTCTGGCCTCGCTGGCAGGTGTCGCGCTGGAGAACAGCCGCCTTCAGGAGGAAACCCGGGCCCAGGCGCACCGCGCGCGGGTCGTCGCGGACATGGCTCGGATCGTCGGCTCATCGCTCAACCTGCCCGACCTGCTGGCCGAGCTACTCACCGAAATTCAGCGGGTCGTTCCGTGTCGCCGAGGGGGGTTCGCCTTTCACGACGAGACGAGCCACACGGTCGCGTTTTTTGAGAGTAGGCTCGACGACGGATCGCCGGGCCGGTTGACGCGGACGGTGCCCGCTGAGCAGACGCAGGCCTGGCAGGTGATGCAATCACGCCAGACGCGGGTCATCGACGACAACCGTACGAGTGAGGTGTTGCTCCACCGCCAGAGGGCAGCCGAAGGCATGCTCTCGACGGTCGGCGTGCCAATCATCCGCGAAACGGAGTGCCTGGGCGTTCTCAATCTCGCCAGTGACCGGGTAGGCGCGTTCAAAGCCGAGCATGTCGCGTTTCTGGAAGAGTTGACGCCGCACCTGGCCGTCGCCATTGAGAAGGCTCGCCTCTTCGAGCGGACGACCTCACGGGCGGCGCGCACCAGTCGGCTGGCGGAGTTGAGTCGCCTGGTGACTGAAAGCCTGGATGTCGACCGCGTCCAGCAGTTCGTCGTCCAGGCCGGCTCCGACCTGCTCGGTGCCGACCTCTCCTCGCTGTACCTGGTGGAAGTGGGCGAGGACTCGCTCATTTTGGCGGCCACAACAGATCCATTCCTGAGGGCGGACGCGGCCCAGGTCAGGCCACCCACTCGGAGCCTCGCATTGAGTGACTCGATGGTTGGCCACGTGATCCTCACCAGGCAGCGCCACTACAGCCGCGACATTCAGGCCGACCCCATCATCGTGCACACGGGCTGGGTCAAGTCTCGCTGCTATCGATCCCACTTGACCGTCCCGCTCGTCGTCGGCGAGCGCGCGATCGGAGCGCTCTCGGTGATCTTCCGGCAGGTGCGCGAGCTGAGCGCCGACGATATTGAGCTGCTCGAATCGCTGGCGGCCCAGGCCGCGAACTCGATCCACAACGCCCGCCTCTACGACCAGGCGCTGGAGTCGGCCCGGCTGAAGTCCGAGTTCGTGGCGAACATGAGCCACGAGATCCGGACGCCAATGAACGGGGTAATCGGCATGACCGGCCTCCTGCTCGATACCAGCCTGGACCCCGAGCAGCGCGACTTCGTCGAGACGATCCGATCGAGCGCCGACGCGCTGCTGACTATCGTCAACGACATCCTTGACTTCTCCAAGATCGAGGCTGGCAAGCTCGACCTCGAGCTCGTCGATTGTGACGTTCGTCAGCTTGCCGAGGAGGTTGCCGACCTGTTGGCCGAAGCCGCCCACCGGAAAGGCCTCGATCTGGTGACGGCGATCGATCCCGACGTGCCGCCGTTGCTGCGGGGCGACCCTGGTCGGTTGCGGCAGGTGTTGACCAACCTGGCCGGCAACGCCGTCAAGTTCACCGAGCGCGGCGGGGTCACCATCCGAGTGGCGAGTGGCGAGTGGCGAGGAACGAGTACGGATGCCCCCCCATCGCCACTCCCTGTTCGCAACTCACCAGTCGTGACATTCGAAGTCCGCGATACCGGCATCGGCATTCCGGCTGAGGCACGCCCCCGCCTCTTCCAGGCGTTTGCCCAGGGTGATGGCTCGACAACGCGGCGCTACGGCGGAACCGGGCTTGGCCTGACAATCTCCCGCCAGCTCGTGGAGCTGATGGGCGGGCGAATCGGTCTAGAGAGTGAGGTCGGGCGGGGCAGCACCTTCTGGTTCACGGTCACGCTCAAGCCGGCACGCCAGCCGACCATCCGCGACGGGGCGCCACGGCCACGCACCACGAAGGCGCGGCCGGCCCGAACCGTCGTCTCCGTGGGCAACGGGTCGTTCTCGGTTGACGACACTGGCGTCAGGGTGCGGGTACTGGTGGCGGAAGACAATCCGGTCAACCAGCGAGTCGCCGTACGGATGCTGGCGCGACTGGGCATCAGTGCCGACGTCGTGGCGAACGGCCTGGAGGCGATCGAAAGCTTCGGCCGCCAACCGTACGCGCTGGTGCTGATGGACTGCCAGATGCCGGAGCTTGACGGCTTCGAGGCGACGACCAGGATTCGCGCCGGCGAGGGGCCGGACCGGCGAACACCGATTATCGCGATGACGGCGGCAGCGATGAAGGGCGACCGCGATCGTTGTCTGGCGGCCGGCATGGACGACTACGTCAGCAAGCCGGTCCTGGCCGAGAACCTCCAGGCCGTGCTCGCACGCTGGCTGCCAATGACGAGGAGACAGAAGACAGAAGACAGGAGTCAGGACGCTGCCGATTGACGGCTGAGGCTCGTCGCCCGGCACGGGGCGATCTGCCCACCCGATTCCGCCGCTTCTTCGCAACTCATCGCACGAGTAGGTTGCGTACAAGAGCCTCGGACGCCGCCGAGCACCCCTCGCTTGCAGTGCCAGGCATCCGCTCGGGTCAAATCCAGATTGACTCGTTGGCTCAACGCCGAGTGGTCTCCCCATCAGCGGCGAGCACCTGTTGGAGGCGTCGCTGCATGTCGTCGTAATGCGATCCCTTCCAGTAAATCCGTCCGCAGTCACGACACACCGCGAACTCGTCATAGTAACGCCGCGTCTTGGGCAGCAGCCGGTGCTCGATCGCCTCCTTGGTGACCCGATCGAGCGGACCATTACATCGCATGCAGCGCGTGAACGCCGCGATAGCAGCTGTCAGGTCAAATCGCCGGATCACCTCGGCAAGCTGCGCCGTCGGATCACTCTCGCGGAGCAGGTAGCCGTGCGTCACGGCGCTCCGCTTGAGCAGGCCCCGATCACGCGTCAGCAGGATCCGTCGCTCGCGCTGCGAGATGTCCGCAAGCTCCTCATCGTGATAGTCATTTCGATAGAGGGTGTCGAACCCGAGCATTCGCAGCGAGCCGGCTAACTTCCCCAGGTGGACGTCGAGCACGAAGCGGGTGTCGCGTAACGGCCGCGGGCGCACCCGCACGAGTGGGCTCACGTCAAACGACTCGAAGACCGGGAAGACGCTGATCCGCTCTCCGTCGCTGACCTGATGAACGAAGTCCACCGATTCGCCATCGACGAGGATCAGGTCAACCTCCGTGTGCGGAACACCGAGCGTCTCAATGACATGCTTGACCGAGGCTCGCTCACTCAGCTCATGCACGAGCTCAACCTGCCGGCGACCCATCGGCAGAAAATCGTTCAACTCTGCGTAGAACCGGACTGAGACGTGAAGTGTTGCCATGCTGCCTGGGCCCATCGACGAGTATGCTGCGCTCGGCCGGAGCCTTTCCATCGTACGCTCGATTCGTGTCCACGCGCGCCCGCGCCCCACGCCCATCCCCATGGCGCATGGAGGGGTGTCGGTAGGGGCGCGCCGATGAGGGCCGCGGCTGACTCCTGGGCTATCCGATCTCGGCGTACCGGAAACACTCAGTGGTGTGGTCGTTGACCATGCCAGTCGCCTGCATGAACGAGTAGACGATCGTCGAGCCGACGAAGGTGAACCCGCGCTTCTTCAGATCCTTGCTCAGCGCATCCGATTCAGGCGTGTTGGCCGGCAGCTCGCCGAGCGCCGCCCAGGCGTTGCGGCGCGGCTCTCCACCCACGAACCCCCAGACGTAGCTGTCGAAGCTGCCATGCTCGCGCTGGACGTCGAGGAAGGCCCGCGCGTTGCGGACCGCTGCATTGATCTTGAGTCGGTTCCTGACGATGCCGGTATCGGCCAGCAGCGCCGCGATTTTCTCGTCACCGTACCCAGCGACGACGGCTGGATCGAAGCCGTCAAACGCCTCCCGGTACGCCTCGCGCTTGCGCAAGATCGTGATCCAGCTCAAGCCGGCCTGGGCGCCCTCCAGGATCAGCATCTCGAACAGGTGGCGGTCGTCGTGGGCCGGCACGCCCCACTCCTCGTCGTGGTAGGCGAAATAGAGCGGGTCTGAGCTGGCCCAGCCGCAGCGCGTGATCATGTCATCAGCCCTCCCGAGGGCTGATGGTAACCGAAACAGGCGTTCTATTACGCGACCGTCATGGCCGCGCTGCCCTGCCGAGCGAACGCCGGCATCACCTCTTTGCCGAACCGCTCTAGCTGCTCGACGATCACCCGCTGAGGCGTCCCAACCACCTGGCCGACGTTCACCACCTCCAGGGCTGGGAACTTGTGCTGGACCTCCTGGAGCTTCTCGACGATCAGCTCTGGCGGGCCGCACAGCCAGGCGCCGGCCTTGACCGCGTCGCGCAACGTCGGCAGGTTCGCCTGGCGGGCGCGTGGACCATCGGCGAGAGCGCTGATCTGCTCGTCGCTGAGGCCGCGCACGAAGCCGAGTGGCGCGAACATCTTCATGTTCTCTTCGAAGAACGGCGTTGCCTCTTTGATCGCCTGCTCTTCAGTGTCGGCGATGTGGAACGAGAAGCCGATACAGAGATCGGTGCCCAGCTCGGCCTCACGGCCGCGGCGCCGCAGGGTGTCGCGCCAGGCCTCGACGACCCGCTCGTTCGCGCCGCCGGAGGCCGCGCCGCCGCCAATGATGCCCTTGATACCGTGCTTCGCCATGAAGTCGAGCCCGCGCGCGCTGGCGCTCACGACTGGCTGCCAGCTCTCGACGGGCAACGTGCGCGGCCTCGGCACCAGCGACAGCTCGGTCAGCTCGTAGCCTCGATACGGCACCCGAGGCGGGATCGTGTAATGCTTGCCCTGGTGTGAGAATGCTCGCTCGTTGAACGCTTTGAAGACGATGTCGACCTGCTCCTCGAACAGCTCGCGGTTGGCATCCTGATCGAGCATCGGCGCGCCGAACACCTCGACCTCGCGGGTGTGGTAGCCGCGCCCAACTCCGAAGACGACTCGGCCATTGGTGAGGATGTCGGCGGTGGCGTAGTCCTCGGCGAGGCGCAGCGGGTGCCACATCGGCGCGATGTTGAAGCCGCAGCCGATCTTGATGTTCTGGGTGAGGTGAGCGAGATGGACGGCGACCATCAGGATGTTCGGCAGCACCTCGTATCCTTCGCGCTGGAAATGGTGCTCGGCCATCCAGAACGTGTCATAGCCATTGCGATCCATTACCTCGGCGATGGCCAGGGCTTTGTCGAAGACGCCGGCCAGCCGCTCGTCGGACAGCCAGCGGTCGTTGGCCGGCGTGGCGTCGAAGCCAAGGTCGTCAAAGTCGACGTGACCCGCGTAGAGGCTGCCAAACTTGGTGATCATGCGTCTTCTCCGTTGCTCGTCGTCGAGCCGCGACCGGACGGCGCCGGCCACCGGTCGCCGGGGCCAGGCGCGACGTCTTTGCGGACGCCGTGGCCGAGATTCTAGTTCATGCGCCGCTCAGAGCAATCGCGGGCGTGGTTTAGCCCCGAACGTATTGCATCGGCGCCACCTGGCGAGCCATGCCCTTCAGCTCCAGCAGCGTCAGCGTGGCCGTCACCACCGCTGACGGCAGCCGCGACGCCCGCGTCAGGTCGTCGACGTGGAGTGGCTCGTGCGAGATCAACCCGAGCAGCGTGGCCTCGGTCGGATCGGCTGGCAGCGACTCGCGCGCCGAGCGTTGCTCGACGACGGCCGTCAGGTGCAGCTCGTCGAGGATGTCCGCGGCGTCGGTGACGACTCTGGCGCCTTCCTTGATCAACTGATTCGGGCCTGCCGACGCCGGACTCAGGATGTTGCCCGGCACGGCGAAGACGTCGCGCCCCTGCTCGGCCGCCATGGTGGCGGTGTGCATCGCGCCGCTCTTGTGGTCGCCCTCAACAACCAGCGTTGCTCGCGTCAGCCCCGAGATGATCCGGTTACGCCGCGGGAAATTCGTTGCGTCGGGCTTCGTGCCCAACGGGAACTCCGAGATGACCGCGCCCCGCTCGGCGATGCGCCCAGCAAGGGCACGGTTTTCGCCCGGGTAGATCCGATCGATGCCGCTGCCAAGCACGGCGATGGTGCGCCCGCCGCGCGTCAGGGCCGCCCGGTGAGCATACGTGTCCACGCCAAGCGCCAGACCAGACACAATGGTGACGCCGGCGGCCGCGACGTCACCCGCGATCTTCTCGGTCACCTGGAGCCCGTACGCCGTCGCCCGGCGCGTGCCCACCACGGCGATGGCCCAGTCGTCAGGCTCGGTGAGTGTTCCCTTGACGTACAACACCGGTGGCGCGTCCGAGATCTCGCGCAGGCGGACCGGATAGGCCGGATCATCCAGGGTCAGGACCGTTGCGCCCGATGCTTCGATCTTGCGCCACTCGGCGGCCGGATCGGCCTTCTGGCGCAGCGTCAGCAGCGACTCGATCGCTCGCCGGTCCAGGCCGGTTCCAGCCAGGTCGAGCGGCGAGGCGTGCCAGGCCGTCTCG
>Ga0137372_10008285_pt1 | contig 10038 bp, 10 predicted proteins | sample SagtaG_6_FD_104911 | JGI IMG/M metagenome (GOLD analysis project Ga0137372, IMG submission 104911) | Vadose zone soil microbial communities from Sagehorn Ranch, Mendocino, California, USA - Sage1_R_60_16 metaG | ecosystem: Environmental > Terrestrial > Soil > Vadose zone | place: USA...
CGGGCGTGACGGAAGTTGCCGAAGCTCTGGGCGACGAAGCGCTTCACGCCAACCGCCTTGCCTGCGGCAAGCAGCGCGTCCAGCCCTTGGGTGCGCAACTGGGTCGTGGCTCGGATCATGGTCTTTGCCTGGCCCATGCTGTGGCTGCTGCCCAAAGCCGTCGCCTCGTGGATGATGGCGTCGAGCCTGGCGTCGACGACGGCGCGACGAACCGCGGGCGCGTCGCGAAGATCGAGCTGCACTGGCTTGGCTCCGAGGGCGCGCAACCGGTCCGCCGTCTCCGGATGGTGATGCGTGCCCACGACGTCATGGCCCGCTGCGACCAATTGGCGAACCAGGGGCAGTCCGATGGCACCGGAGGCGCCAGCGACGAAGACGCGCATCAGGAGCCGGCCCGCTGGCTCATGCGACCTTACCGACTCGCGATGGCCCGGCACTACGTTGCGGAATTTCGCACCGGTCCTTGAATCCCTGGCCAGCAATCCCCAGTGCTGAATTGAATCGAGACCGCACGTTCTCCACGCACACAACCATCGTAAGCTCGACCAGTTGGCCCTCATCCAGGTGCTCCCGCAGTTTGTTGACGAGTTCGTCGCTGACCGTGGGTGGCGTCTCGGTCATCGCTTCGGCATACTCCATGACCAGCCGCTCAAGAGGACTGAAGAGCTTGCTGGTCCTCCACTTTGGAACCGCTTCGATCTTGTCCCGGGCGACGCCTTGCGTGTGCATGATCCAATAGCCGAAGTCCAAGCACCACGGACAGCCGATCTTGGTGACGGTAGCGAAGTCGGCCAAGTTCTGCAGCTTCACATCCAAGCTGCGCCACTTGACGACGCTTTGCTCCAATTTGCCATAGGCCATTGCCACCTTCATGTTGTGGCCCATCGCCCGAAACGGGTCCAAGTCCGTCCCAAACTTCCGTCGCATGAACCAGTTGGCAATCCTAAACGAAAGTGTCGGGGGCGGATTGAGTGAGATGCGTGCCATTTTCAGTAGCCGCGGGAGCACCCTGCGGTGCATACTTAAGGAACCGTTAACTAACATGGTTAGTTCAGTATGGCCGAACCGCTTGCCCCGGACACTCTCGCGACGTTGCGCCGCCTTGGGATGACCGAATACGAGGTCCGCGCCTACCACGCGTTGCTGGTTCTCGGCCGCGGAGACGGGGCAAGCGTTTCGCGAGCCAGTGGCGTTCCGCCGACGCGAGTCCATTCGGTCCTCAAGGAGTTGCACCGGAAGGACTGGACGACGACCCCGGAGGTGGGCCGGCCAGTGGTTTACGTTCCCCGGCCCCCGCGCGAGCGTTTGACGGTTGAATGGATGGAGGCTACGCGGAGCCAGGAGAAGGCCGCCACCGAACTCGATTTGGCTTACAGCGGACGAAGCATGGTCGCTTCCTCTCCCGTCTGGTTCATCCGCGGCGAAGATGCCATTGCCCAGCGGTTCATGGGAGTGCTGGACTCGGCCCGTAAGCAGGTGACGGTCACGTATCCATTCACTCTGACCTCTGACGAACCAGAATTCTTTCGCGCGCTCGCCAAGTGCGCGCGCCACGGACGGCGCGTTCGAATGATTGTATCGCCTGACCTCTCGATTGACACCGCCGCGGACCCGTGGTTGCAATTGGTCAAAGCAGGGGTTGAACTTCGCTTGCTTCGTACCCCCTTTCGCCTCATCCACGCAGACTTCGAGACTTCCCTTGTCATTCCTCCTTGGAGGACCCGGGAAGAGATGTTGGCAATCTGGAATCCGCTGCGCGATTTCGTTAGGCTTCTTGCACCTGCCTACGAGCTCGCCTGGGAGCAGGCGGAACCGCTCCTCCAAACATCTTCGCGCGCCACGGCCAAAAAGAAACCTCATGGAGCCACCTGACGTGGCGCCTCCTTAGGCGTTGCGCGGCTCCGGAACCGATTATGAAGTTCCTCCAGTGAAACCCAGGACTCGCGACGCAGAATCTCGACGCCGCCGGCGAAATCCGCCTCGATGCCTTGCTCCAGTTCGAGATAGACCAGGCGCGTGAGGTTGCAGGCGATGCACATGCACAGGATTTCGCTGCGCTGCGCCTCGGCGCTCTTGCTGTAGATCTGGTCGCCCAGGATTGCCTTGAAGGCGTGGTTGCCGGTCTCGGCGTTGTTGCGCCGGTTCGCCCTCGCCGCAAAGCCCTCCGGGTCAAGGCGGCTTTCCTCCCTGGTGCGGCCGTGGCGGCAGTCCTATCCGTCATGGAACCGGGTAGTTTGCCTGCATGGCAAAGAGGATTCTGGTGACGTGACTGAAAGTTTGGTTTTTCCCCTACAAGATCAGAGAAGAACCTGAAAAACGGGCACCCGAAACAGAGGGGTGCAGAGGGGGGTCATAGGTCCTTCAAAAAGGCAGGCCGCACGAGGACTCTCCTTAAGGCGGAAAGGCCGTAGCCAGGGGCTGAAATGGCCCGCCGGGAAGTGCAACCGCGACTGGTGGACGGGCGAAACCGCGTGGCCCTCACGCGCGACGTGCGGCGGGCGCTCGACGTGGGGCCGGGCGACTACGTGACGTTCCGCGTGGTCGACGGCCAGGTCTTGCTCTACCGCATGGAGTTGCGGGTCGTTCCCAGGCGCCCGCCAGGAGCCCCAACTCCCACCGCGTCGCCGCCTCGCGTGCCCGCCCCTTTATCCGCCGGATAAGGGAACTCCGCCCGTGGAACACCGTCCTGGGCCCGTGGAACATTTACCGGGCCGTGGAACGCACCCTAGTTAGCGGCCTCGCGCAGCCGACGTAACACCCAGTCTTTCTCCAGGACGGCGAGGAACGGCGCGGCGCGCGGCCCACGCTCGCTCCCCAGCAGGACGAGATAGAGATCGCGAAAGAAACGGCTCGTCTCGACCGGTAGGCCACCGCCCTTTGTCAGCGAGACCATCGACTCCTTGATCGCATCCTCGGTCCACGCGGCGTGGGTGGCCTTCTCCGCATATGCGCGGAGAGCGGACCGATCGCGATCGTCGAGCTGCGCGGCGACCTCCGGGGTCAGCGCCTCGAGCAGGGTGACACGGTTCTCACTCGCGTACTTCTCGACCCAAACGCGCGCCTGCTCGATCCGACGGGCAATCCGCGCGCGTTCGAACGCCGTCGGCGCGCGGGCCAGCATTCCTGTGTCGCGCATCCGATTCAGACACCACTCGAGCCGCCCCTTCTCCGGGCTGATCTGGGACAGGAACGCCGCATGACGGTACGAAAGCGCGAACGGCTTCCGTTTCGGCGGCGACGCGAGCTGAGCCAGCTCATAGGCGCGCGCTTGGTCGTCCTCGTCCCCCTTTCGCTCGGCCGCGTACGAGGCTCCCTCCGCCCGGTCGTACGCATCGTGGTACGCGTCGATGCGCGAGAGGTCCAGAACGATTCGGCGAAAGATCGGCGTGAAGGCGTAGGCGTACCGCAGGACCTCCGGGTCGCCGACCTCCACCCATTGCGTCGGCGTGAAGCCGAGGAAATCCGAGGAGCCCATGTCCCCCAAGTCCTTCCCACGGTCCGCGATCCCGACCCACTCGTAGGGGACGCCCATCGGCGGACGGAAATGCATCACCGTCTCGGCGATCTCCTTGCACGAATCGCGGGATCCGCCCGGGGTCGCGTGGTCCTTGCCGAACGGTTCGATGTCAACCCGGTAGACCTTCCAGAGCGCCGGCCACTCGAGCCTCCAGTTCAACTTGCCCTTTTCGATCGATGACGTCCCTTCGTGCCCGCACCGCTCGCAGCGGTACGTCGCCGTCGTGCCGGCGATTCCAAGAGTCTTCGCCCCGATCGTTGTGCAATGCTCGCAGAACGCCTCGAACGGGATCCAGCCTTCCGGGTACGGCCGTCGGGCTCGGTACTTGTTCACGACGGCCCGCACCGCCTCGGCGCGGGACGCGAGATCCCGGACGAGAGCCTGCATCTCCGGATGCTGGTACGCCTCCGTCGTCGTGACGATCCGAACGTTGGGCGCGAAGCGGTCGAGGACGCCTCCGAAATCCTGCCAGTAATGGTCGACCCAGTTCTTGTGGCAACCGAACGGGTCCGGCACGTCGATGAGCCGCCGACCAATGTACGCCCGTCCGTCTTCGCGGGCAAACTGCGCGACCTGCGCCGGCTTCGCCTTCCATTCGTCCTGCGTGTACAGGACGAGGCTCTGGAGCGAATCGCGGTCGATCTCGCGGAGGCTGCGCGCCAGGAACTGGCTGAGGGTGATCTCTCCTCGCAGTCGGCCAACGTGCTGGAGGCCGCTGACGCTCAAGCCCGCGTTGATGACCAAGGTGCCCTTCTCGCCGACGAACGCCTTCACCTGGACGAAGAGATCATCGTACCAGTGCGTCAGCTGGGGTCACCGGTCGCGCAGATGGGACGACGGGCCTATAGCCTTACGGGCTCGCGCGACACCAACCAGATCAGCCCGACGAGCGCCGCGACACCGGGGAGGGCCAGCATCCACTCGAATCCGCCCGATCTCCCACGAAAGACGTACAGGAGTTCGAGCATCAGCCCGAGGAGGAACAAGGTCACGGCAAATTCGATGAAAGCCCGGTCTTGGCTCTTGCGGGACTTCCGCCTGCGTTGCGGCATCCACGCGGCCATGGACAACCTTAGCCCCTTTCCCCCTACTTAACCGTTGCGTGTTTCGCGCGAGCACCATGGGCCGTTCGCGGGCCCTCGCGCGCAAATCAGATCGACCGTGCCCGAATCAGTGCCCGAAGCGGCACGCCCGCCAGGTCGTCGTACGCCGTCTTGTTCACGAGGACGACCGCGAGGACCGCCGTCCCTCCGATCTCGTGAACGTCGCCAATCGCGGCCTTCACCGTGTCGCCCGTCGAGACGACGTCGTCGACGATGACGACCTTCTTCCCCTGGGGGGACGCGTAGTTCGAGGAGAACGCGCCGCCTTTGCCGTGGCGCTCCTGGCTCGGTCGGTAGATGATCAGTTCCTTCCCGAGTTCCTCGCTGATCAGCGATGCGAGCGGGATCCCGTTGATCGCGACGCCAAGGATCGCATCCGCGTCGACCTGCCGCTTCTCCATCTCCTCGAGGGCGATGTCCGACATCGCGGCGGCCATGAAGCCGATCCGGTTCCCATAGACGCCGACCGACCGCCAACCGATCTTCACGTCCTTCGGCGGCTCGCCGCCCTTCACGCCGCGCGTGAGGAGCCACGTGACCGTCTCGGGCGACAAGTGCAACTCGTCCGCGATCTCCCGCTCCGCGAGGCCCTTCTCCTTGTACTCGAGGGCCTTCTTCGCGATCGCGTTGACGTCTTTCATCCGATCCCTCGGTCCGACGCGCGCGATGCGGAGGTCTCGATATTAAGGTATCGACCGGGAGCGTCCCGCCTTCAGACGCCCGCCTTGCGAAGCCGCCGCAACTCCTTCGTTTTGTGCGCGAAGATCTCGCGCATGTACTTCATCGGGAGCGACCCCGCGTACAGGATCGTGTCGTGAAAGAACTTGTCCGAGTACGCCGTCCCGAGATCCTTCTTCACGCGGGCCTGGAGTTGGACAATCAGATGCTTCCCCAGCAGGTACGAGAGTTGGTACGCCGGCCAGTACGTGTAGCGCTTCACCTCCGCGATCGCGCCCGCCTTCTCCATCCCTGCTTCCCGCACGAGGAGCTCGACCGCCTCGCCGAACGACATGCGTCCCATGTGGAGGTCCACGTCGATCAGGATGCGGCACGCCCGCCAGATCTGGTCGAGGAGCTGGACGAACTTCGTCTTCTGGTCCGCGCTGAACCCCGCCTGCTTCATCATGTCCTCGCAGTAGTGCGCCCAGCCTTCGATCGTCTCCGTCGCACCGACCAGGATCCGGGCGTACGACGGATTGAGGCTCGCACACGAGAGCTGGAGGTGGTGGCCCGGGTACCCTTCGTGGACCGCCGTGTTGCGCGTGCCTGCATAGGAGTGTTCGCGCAACATCTCCGGCTTGTCCTCGATCGGCGTGACCATGTAGAACCCTTGCTTGCGCGGCTCGAATCGCGCGGGCGAGTTGTATGCCGCGAACGGGATGATATGCCGGATGTATGTCGGCGTCTCGATGACGCTCAGTTCCTCGTTCGGCGGGATCGTCGCGAGGTCGTGCTCGCGGATGAACGCCTTGGCGTCGGCCATCGCCTTCGCCGTGTAGGCGAGCGCCTCTTCGAACCGCGCCGGATGATCGGACTTGACGATCTCCTTCGCTTCTTCGACCGACGCGCCTCGTCGAATCTCTCCCGCGACCTGCGACAACGCTCGCTTGCTCTCCCGAAGGTACGTCTCCCCGACCGCGTAGATCTCCTCGACGGTCAGGCCGAGTTCCCGCAGGCGCACGAGCTTACGGAACTTTGCGGCGCCGATGCCGATCCGCTCTTCCGCTCGCGGGAGGAGTTCTTTCTCGATCCACGTGGCGTATGCCTGCAGGGCGTCGTTCGTCTTCGCGACCGCCTCCCGGAGCCGCGCGCGATCCGGACCCCCGAGGACGCCCGATCCCGCGCCTTCGATCACCTGTAGAAATCCGGGCAGCCGCTGGACCGATTCGAGTCCGATCTCCGACCATATCTTCACGGGCACGCGGATCCGGCCTTTCGTCTCCTCGATGAACGCGGGCGACTTCTCAAGCCGGGCGGTGATGCTCTCGAGGCGCCGCGGCAAGGGCGCGAACTCGCGCATGAAGAGCGGGAAGAGGCCGTCGCCGACGCTCGGTGCGGCGTTGGGCATCGCCTGCCATATCGCGAGTTCCTCCGATTCGAAGATCCAGAGGCGAAACGAGTTGCGGAGGACGCCGTGATCGACGCGCTTCGAGGGAGACAGCGTCTTCCGGTCGATCGCCTCGAGCCGGCGCAGGAACCCCTTGATGCGCGATCGTTCCTCGAGCTCCGCTTCGTAAGAGCCGCGCGGAAGCAGGTGATCGTATTCGTGGATCCCCACATGGGTCGCGAAGCTCGGGTTCCACCGGATGTACCAATCGACAACCTCTTTGGCCAGGCCGTCCAGCTCTGCGTCGGACATCAGCGCGGGCATCGAACATCCCGGCTTAGCCTTGTCGCGTGGCCGTCACGCCGGCACGCGGCGGCCGCTCTTGTCGCGCCGGTAGCGGCCGAAGTCCTCGAAGCCCGCGAGCTGCTCCGCGGTGAAGATCGGGCCGTCGTAGCAGACGAGCTGGCTGTCGAGGGAGCACGCATCGCAGATGCCGATCCCGCACTTCATGTACCGTTCGAGGCTCGCCTGGACGGCGATCCCCCGCTTCCGGCCGAGGTCCACGACGGCTTTCATCATCCTCTCCGGGCCGCACGTCAGGACCATGTCGAACGGCTCGCGGTCCATCAGTTTCTCCGCGAGGGGCGCGGCGAACCCATGGAAACCGCGCGAGCCGTCGTCCGTCGCGATATGCACCTCCCCGCTCGCGTTCGCGCGATCGACGAACAGCAGCTCCTCCGCGGTCTTCGCGCCCACCGCCGTCACGACGCGGGCGCCTTGCTGCGCGAACGCCTCGATCGCGGCGATCATCGATGCCATGCCGCTTCCGCCGCCGACCGCGAGGACTCGCTCTCCCCGGAGACGGAACGCGTTTCCGTACGGCCCGCGCACGCCGATCCGGTCCCCCGCGTTGAACGCCGCGAGCGCGTGCGTCGCGTCCCCGTAATCCCGGACGGTGATGCCCTTGACGCCGCCGAGGTAGGACAGCGCCATGGGCAGCTCGTCGTACCGCGGGATCCAGACCATCAGGAACTGGCCCGGCTGTTCGGCGAAATCGGCTCGGAAGCGGTACGTGGTCGTCGAGGGCGTCTCCCGGACGATCTCGAGGAGGGACACGACCTGGATCCTAGGCATGCGCGACCCCGATCGCCTCGGGCACCGATGCGAATCCGGCCTCCTCCAGGAGGGACGCCATCTCCTTCGCGATCGCGTCGAAGACCCCGAGGCCTTTCGAGATGATCGCGGTCCCCACCTGGACGGCGCTGGCGCCCGCCATGATGTACTCGAGGGCGTCCCGGCCGGATCCGATGCCGCCGACGCCGATGACCGGGATGCGGACTTTCTCGCAGATGTCGTACACCGCGCGCACGCCGATCGGCCGGATGGCGGGGCCGCTGAGCCCGCCGTAGCGGTTGGCGAGGGACGGCATCTTCAACTCCGGCGTAATCGCCATCGCCTTCAGCGTGTTGATCGCGACGATTCCGTCGGCACCGCCTTCTTCGGCGGCGAGCGCGAACGTCGCGATGTCCTGGACGTTCGGGGAGAGCTTCGGCCAGACGGGCAGCGAGACGACGTCCTTGACGGCCCGGGTGAAATCTCGCACCGCGTCCTCGTGCTGCGCGATCTCCGTCCCGAGGCCCTTCGCGTGCGGACAGGAGAAGTTGAGTTCGATCGCCTTCACCCCATACGTCGCCATCCTCGCCGCCACGCTCGCATACTCGTCCGCGTCCTTGCCGTAGACGGAGCCGATGACGACGGCGCCGGCCGTGAGGGCGCGCCTCACCTCGTGCTCGTACTCGACGACCCCGGGATTCGGGAGGCCGACCGCGTTCAGGAGGCCCGCATCGAGTTCGACGATCGTGGGGTTCGGATAGCCTTCCCGCGGCTCGGGGCCGACGCTCTTGGTCACGACGGCGCCGGCGCCTGCCTGGTAGACGCGGGCCATCGATCCGCCGGTCTCATCGAGGAAACCGGACGCGAGCATCGTCGGGTTCCGGAGCCTTACGCCCGCGATCTCCGTCCGGAGGTCGACCATCTTGCCGACCGAATCGACGGAACCGCTAAAGGCTTTGGGTGGGGCAATCACTGAGCCAACGGAGCGAGTGCCGCTTTCTGCCACCCTTGCTCGCGAGATCGGCACGGCTCGAGCGTCGCTTCGTCCGGCCCTCGGAGGATTCATCACGATGTAGCGCTCTGCCTGATCCACGAGTTCCGGCGTGCCGATCAATATCCCGACGCAATCCCCGCCGCCCGAGTCCTGGGCGTCCCCTCGCACCCACTTGGAAACGCTCCGTGTGACCTTTCGCTTCATGGCCTTGGTGTTGGTCGCCACGGGAGCAGGCTACCTGTCCACGGTCGCCATAGACTTCCTTCGGGGACAGGTCGGTCCGAGAACGATAGTCGCAATCGGAGCGGCGGCTCAACTGATCGGGGGCACCCTGCTCTGGCGTCAGCCCAATCCCGTGGGGCCGGACACGGTCCGCAAGAGCTTCGCGATTGTCTTCATGGCCATCGGGTCAGGCGTCCTCACATATTCCCTTCAGACTTTCTTGACCTACGGCACGGATGTTCTGGGACTACTTGGCCTGTCCAGCTTGGTATTAGGATTCGTATTGCTCGTCTGGGGAACGGTTTCGGTTGTGTCCAGACGCTACGCGGCTTGGTACCAAGGAACATGGGAAAAGCAGTGGCGGCGCCGTGACGAGAAGTTGAGGCAACGCCGTTAGCACTGCTGCCCCCTTGAGCGAACTGTTGCCGGCCCTCTGGTTCGTGCCCATCCTGCTCCTAGCCATCACCGACCGCGTCCGCAAAGGCCGCAGCTGACCGAGAAATCCCTACGGAGCCGCCTGTCCTCCTCGCGGTGGTCTGCTTAGCTGTCCCCTGCTGACTGTCCCGCGGCCCGTTGTCTCATTCGCTCTCTCCATCTATATACTCCGGGAATACTATGCGGCTTCTAGGAGAGGGCTGAGGGTAATGACCGTCGAACAGAACCTTCGTATGGTTGAAGCCGCGTTCGAAGCAATCAACGACCAAGACTGGGACCACCTGTTTGGGCTCCATATGGACAATATCGTCATGTCTTCCCCGGACCTGCCCGTTCCGGTGCAAGGTCGGGAAGCGGTCCAGGAACGGCTTCGGGCGTGGGGCGAGGCCCTTCCGGATCTCTCGTGGAAGAAACTGCGGGGTTTCGGACAGGGGGACTGGGTGTGCGTGGAACTCCTCATCTCGGGAACGCACAAAGGGCCGCTTCGCCACGGCCTCGATCAGGCGGCACTTGAACAAGGCAAGGAGGGGTACGTTCCGCCCACTGGGCAGCGCATCGAGCTTCGAGGGTGCGTCGTGTACAAGGTGGAACAAGGCGAGATTGCCGA
>Ga0137372_10008294_pt1 | contig 10034 bp, 10 predicted proteins | sample SagtaG_6_FD_104911 | JGI IMG/M metagenome (GOLD analysis project Ga0137372, IMG submission 104911) | Vadose zone soil microbial communities from Sagehorn Ranch, Mendocino, California, USA - Sage1_R_60_16 metaG | ecosystem: Environmental > Terrestrial > Soil > Vadose zone | place: USA...
AGAGGTCTTGCCCGACTGTCAGATCGAGCACATCGGCGCCACGTCGCTGCCCGATGGTGTGACGAAGGGCGATGTCGACGTCAACATCCGTGTCCCCGCGGCGAGATTTGCCGAGGCGGTCGACCAGCCAGGTGGCGTTCGACGCGTCGCAGTGCAAGCACTCGGCCAGGGCCCCCATCGGCCGCGGCTGATCGGGCTCGAGCTCGAGCAGCGCCTTGACGTGGCCAGGCGTGATGTCGAGCTCCTGGCTCACGAGCACCATCGCGTTGCGGGAGCCGGAGCTCCAGAAGAAGGAGAACATCGCCCGCCATACGTCGGCTGCAAGCGTCGCCTTGCTCGCGGGGCGGGTTCGTGTCACAGAGGGAGGATACGTGACCGGGGCGGGATAGTTCAAGAACCCAAATAGTTTGTGACCTATGACACTTGAGGGCCACGACACTTGACGAATTCAAGCATCAGCGCGAGGCTTCCCACTTATGACTGAAACCGCCATCGCAGTCCAAGGTCTGCAGAAGCGCTTCGGGGATGTCGTCGCCCTCGACGGCATCGACTTCGAGGTCCCGCCCGCGAGCGTGTTCGGCCTCCTCGGCCCGAACGGTGCGGGCAAGACCACCGCCGTTCGGGTCCTCACGACCATCCTCCGACCTGACGCCGGCCAGGCGAGCGTCCTCGGCCTCGACGTCGCGCAGGAGCCCGAACGGGTCCGAGCGCGCATCGGGCTCGCGGGTCAGTTCGCCGCCGTCGACGGCAACCTCACCGGGCGCGAGAACCTGCGTCTCATCGGCCGCCTCACGCATCTCCCCCGCCGGCTCATCGAGGACCGCGCCGCCGAGCTCCTCGAGCAGTTCGACCTCACTGATGCCGCCGACCGGCCCGCGCGCACGTACTCCGGCGGCATGCGCCGGCGCCTCGACCTCTGCGCCGCGCTCGTCCACCGTCCGCCGGTCCTGTTCCTGGACGAGCCCACGACCGGCCTCGACCTCTACAGCCGCAACCAGCTGTGGGCCGTCATCGAGAACCTCCAGGCCGAAGGGGCCACGATCCTGCTCACGACGCAGTACCTCGAGGAGGCCGACCGCCTCGCCGACGACCTCGTCGTCATCGACCACGGCCAGGTGATCGCCTCCGGCTCACCGGTACAGCTGAAGTCCAGGCTCGGCGGCACCGTGGTCGAGGTCGGGTTCGCCGACCCGGGTGAGGCGCGCCGCGCACAGGGTTTCTTGGTCGATTACGCGGTTCGGCCGCCCGATGTCGACGGCTCCGAGGTTCGATTCGAGATTTGCAATGGCGCCCGTGTGATCGTGGACGCGTTGCGGACGCTTGACGGCGAGGGGCTCGCGCCGGCGACCCTCGCCGTCCGCGAACCCAGCCTCGACGACGTGTTCCTCGCGCTGACCGGCCGGCGCGTCGAGCCCGAGGAGACCGCCGAGGACGCCACACGAGGTGCAGCATGACAACGACGACCGTCACTCCCATCGGGCTCACGCCCGACCTCGACCTCCGCGGGGTGCGGCGCCTTACGACCGCGGTCAGCGACACGTTCGCGGTCATGGCCCGCAACCTCATCGCGTACCGCCGGGTGCCGCAGCTCCTGGTCTTCTCGACCATCCAGCCGGTCGTGTTCGTGCTGCTGTTCCGGTACGTCTTCGGCGGCGCGATCCAGGTGCCGGGCGTGCCATACGTTGACTTCCTGATGCCGGGGATCTTCGTGCAGACGGTGACGTTCGGCGCGCTCAACACCTCGATCGGGCTCGCCACCGACCTGAACCAGGGATTGATCGAGCGGTTCCGGTCGCTGCCGATGGCACGCTCGGCGGTTCTTGCGGGGCGGACACTTGTGGACCTCGTGCGCAACGTGTTCGTCGTCGCGCTCATGTTCGCAGTGGGATTTGCCGTCGGGTGGCGGGTGCACACCGGCGTCCTGCCCTTGATCGGCGCCGTGCTGCTCGTGCTGCTGTTCGGCTACGCCTTGTCGTGGATCTTCGCCACGGTGGGTCTCGTCGTCGGTGACCCCGAGACGGCGCAGGCGGCTGCGTTCCCGGTGATGGCGCCGCTCGTGTTCGCGTCCAACGCATTCGTGCCCGTGGCGTCGATGCCGGACTGGCTCCAGTACTGGGCGGAGCACCAGCCCGTGTCAGTCGTCATCACGGCCGTCCGCGATCTCACCATCGGCGGACCGACCACCTTCGACGTCCTGGCGGCGATCCTGTGGTGCGTCGGGATCCTCGCGGTGGCGGCGCCGATCGCCGTCCACCGCTACCGCCTGGCGGCGTAAGGCTCGAGCGCTACGTTTGGGGCGGTGACCGCTCGGCGAGCGTTCGCGTGCTTCGTCCTCATCGCGCTGGTCGGGGCCGCGTGCAGCTCGTCGGGTGGCGGCGACGCGAAATCGAAGTCGCCGGCCACGACGGCTGCTCCGTCGACGGCGGCCGGGCAATCGGGCGGCGCCGACTGGCCGACCTACCACCGGGACTCCGCCCGCACGGGTGCGGAGCCGAACGGACCGGCCGCCGGCTCCCTCCGCCGGGTGTGGGAATCGCCCGGCCTCGACGGCGACGTCTACGCCGAGCCGCTGTTCGTCGGCTCCCAGGTGTTCGTGGCCACCGAGGGAAACACCGTCTACGCGCTCGACGCGACCAACGGGCAAGTCCAGTGGCAGGCGCGTCTCGGTGACCCGGTGAGGCGCGCCGACCTTCCGTGCGGGAACATCGATCCGACCGGGATCACGAGCACACCCGTCGTCGACGCCGGCCGCGGGTTGATCTACGTGGTGCCGTTCGTGCAGCCGGCGCAGCACGAGCTGGTCGCGCTCGACCTCTCCTCGGGCGCCGAGCGATTCCGTCGCCCGATCGACCCGCCGGGAAGGGATCCGAAGGTCGAGCAGCAACGCGGCGCGCTCGCCGTCGCTGGCGACCAGGTCCTCGTCGCGTACGGCGGGCTGTTCGGCGACTGCGGCAACTACAAGGGCTTCGTGATCGGCGCACCCGCCGACGGAGGCGGCAACCTCACCACGTACGAGGTGCCGGCGGCGCGCGCTGCCGCGATCTGGGCACCCCCGGGCCCGGTGGTCGACAACAACTCCGTCTACGTCGCGACAGGCAACGCGATCGGCGGCGGCGACCCAGACCTGTCGAACTCGGTTCTGCGCCTGTCGCTGCCCGGCCTCCAGCTCCAAGACTCGTGGACGGCGCGAAACCGTGACGAGCTGAGCCGATCCGACACGGACCTCGGCTCCACGTCACCGGCGCCGGTCGGGAACAACCTCGTCTTCGAGGTCGGGAAAGAGGGCGTCGGATATCTCCTGCGGGCCGACCACCTCGGGGGGTCCGGCGGCGAGGTGTTCTCGGGTCCGGTCTGCGACTCCGGCGCGTACGGCGGGACCGCGTTCGCCTCCCCGATGCTGTTCGTGCCGTGTCGCGACGGGCTGGTTGCCCTGCGCATCGACGGATCGAATTTCAGCGTCGCGTGGCGGGCCTCCGGCGTCGACGGCTCGCCCATCGTCACCGGCGACACCGTCTGGGCGATCGATCTCAGCGGAGGTCAGCTGCACGCGTACCGCGCCGCCGACGGGCAGGAGCTCGGCGGCACGCAGGTGGGCGACGCGGCGAACTTCGCCACGCCCGCGGCCGGCAACGGTCTCGTGGTCGTGGCCGCCGACCGGCGCGTCGTTGCCCTCGGCAACTGAATCCCCCGCAAGGAGTCCCCGGGACTCGCCCGGCTATCTTTTCCGCCGTGAGCGAGCACGCCTGCAAGCACGTCGAACCGCACGTCATCGGCTGAGTGGCCCCGACCGAGTTCGGCGAGGTGCTCGCGGCCGCGCAGGAGGGCGCGCAGTGGGCGGTCGCCGTCCTGTGGCACGACCTGCACCCACGGCTCCTGCGGTTCCTTCGCGGGCTCGACCCCGCCGCCGCCGAGGACGTCGAGGCTGACACCTGGCTCGCCGCCGCACGCGACATCGGGAAATTCAGCGGGGAAGACCAGCAGTTCCGTGCGTGGATGTTCACGATCGCTCGGAACCGCCTCATCGACTGGCGACGGCGCGAGCTGCGGCGATGCAGCGTGACGGTGCCGCCTGACATGTTCGTCGACCATCCCGCCGAGGACGATCCGGCCGGGACCGCGCTCGACGTGCTCCGGGCCGACGCCGCCGTGGCGCAGGTTCGAGCGTTGCTGCCGCGGGATCAGGCCGAGGTGATCCTGCTCCGCGTGCTCGGCGGGCTCGACGTGGCCGAGGTCGCCGAGATCGTGGGCAAGCGTCCGGGGACCGTTCGCGTCCTCCAGCATCGTGGGCTGCGGCGACTGGCCGAGCACCTCGCCGAGCCGGCACCCGAACGGCGGGGTGTAACGACGTGACCGCGCGCGACGGTTTTTCCCCTGACATGGACCCGCTCGCGCTCGACGCGCGCACAGCCGAGAGGCTCGTCGCCGGCTCGCTCGTGGCGCTCGATGCGCCGCCCGAATACCGCGCAGTCGCGCAAACGCTGCAGGACCTCCGGCAGCCGCCGGAGAGCGCGGAGCTCGAGAGCGGCCCGGTGGCGGTAGAGCGGATCACTGCCGCGATCGTGGTCGCACGGCGCGACCGTCCGGAACCACGCCACCGACGCTCTCGTGCACGCGTCGGCAAGCTCGCGGCCCTCGCAGCCGCCGCGATGGCTCTCGCCCTGCCCAGCGGGCTCGCGGTCGCCGGCGCGCTGCCCGAATCGGCGCAAGGCGTCGCCTCCTCCGTGCTGGGCAAGGTGGGAATCTCGATCCCGACCGGCGACAAGGAGCCGGCGGTCAGCGTCCCGTCCACGACGGCCGGACCTCCCCCGACCGCGGCTTCGCCGCAGCCGCAGCCCCAACCGGCCGCGAACGGCGCCGACACTCCGGCTCCGGGGCCGGAGGCGCCTCCCGCCAACGGACCGGCCGGTTCCCATGGCGGCAGCGGCGGCGGCGCTCCGCTGAGCACCGCGAACGCCGGCGGGGTCGGGCATGAGCCGGACGGGCCCCCCGGCCAGACCAACACGCACAGTCACCGGCCGTAGAACGGTGTAACGCAGCGGGGCCCGGGAGCGTTCTCCACGGCGGGCAAGACGGGCAGCACCGCTCAGGAGGTCCTCCGTGCTCGGGCATCGCCACGCCACCATCGCCGTTCTCGCTGTCACCGCCGCCGGCCTCGGAGGCGGCGTCGCCCTCGCGGCCTCGACGGGCAGCCTGCCCATCGCCGCCGGCGACCACCCCCACACGTCCACCACGACCCGCGCGCCCGCGACGTCGACGGCGCCCACGGCCGGGGCCGCGGTCGATGACGCGACACCGACCAGCGCGCCCGGTACGTCGAACGGCGCCGGTCCCGACGCGACCGGGCCGGCGAAATTCGGGCTGTGCACCGCGTACTCGTCAGGGAACGGGGTGACCGAGGGCAACAAGGCCGACTCGACCGCGTTCCAGGCCTTGGCGACTGCTGCCGGTGGCGCGGCCAACATCCCGTCCTTCTGCGCCGACGCCACCCCGGGCGGGGGTGCGCCCCCGAGCTCGACGCCGTCGGGTGGCGCTGAGAACGGCCAGGGCACCGAGCACAGCAGCAACACCCCGGCGACCAACGGGCCGCCGCCCGCTGCCGGCAACAGCGAGGAGGGTCGCAGCCACCGACCCTGACGCGCGACGCTCCTACGCCCTCTGGGCCGGCGCCGGTCCTCCGGCCTAGAGGGTGAGGAGCTCCTCGTAGGGCTCCCCCGAGTTGGCGCTCAACAGAGGCCGGGCACCAGCTGGCACAACGGGCTCTGCGGCGGCGACGACGGCGGCGGCGAGCTCGTTCCCGGAGTCGAGGTACCCGGGGGCGACGGCGACGTCCGCCCTGACGTTGCAGGGATCGATGACGCGGGCGCCCTGGTCTGCCCGCGTCCGGTACCGCTCTCGCGGGTCGCGGGTGGAGCGGTCGAGTCGGACGGCGGCGCCAACTCGGGTGCGGTGTCGGCGGTGGACGGTGTCGGTGTGGCGCCGAGCGACGACGGCGCACGCCAGTGGACGCTCGGTCGTGACTGCGCATGACCACCGCCGGTGTCCTGCGGCGCCCCGAAATAGAGACCGGCACCGGCGGCGACCGCGACGGCGACCGCGACGACGACCCCGACGCGCGTGTAGCGCGCTTGCGCACGCAGCTTCGCCAGTAGCCGCTGGATCTGGTCGACGCCGACGGGGTCGAGCTTGGGCGACTGCGTGATCCGCTCGCGACGCGCTTCGGCGGCGTACTCCAGCTCGCGCCGGCCGGCATCGGCGGCGCGCTCCAATCGATGGAGATGCCACGTGAGCCCGGTTTCGAGCGCGCGCACGCGCGACTCGGTCGCGCGCTCGGCCCGCCGGGCCAGCGGATCTGCCGGGTCGTCGAAGGGCGGCCGGGCGTCGTCGCTCACGAGCGACGGTGATCTAGGAGGACGCGGCCGCGAAGGCCGCCGCCGCAACTCCGAGGGCGACAATGCTCAAGATGACGGCGACGATCGCGAGCCGTCCGACCACCGCCAGCCGGGAGGCGAGCTCGGCGAAGCGATCGTTGACCGCGGCGTCGCGCAGCTCGGCGAGACGCGCGTCGACCTCTTCCTCGAGCTCGGCGACGCGGTCGTCGGCGGCGCGGTTCAACTCGGCAGTGCCCACCGCGATCGTCTGCTGGAGATCGTTCACGCGCGCGGCGACCGCGTCCTCGAGCTCTGTCTGACACCGCTCGACGAGACGCTCGAACCGCTGCGCGCCGTCGCGTAGGACCCGCTCGAGCTCCATCTCCCGGGGCGTGGACGGGCGTCCGGCGAGCTCGTCGTCGGCGAGCTCGTCGGGACCGTCGGGCTGGTGACCGTCGACGAGGTCGGCCTCGTGCGCCTCGTCGGCCGGCTCCTCGTCCCGCTCGGCGGCCGCCCCCGGCCAGTCGAGGCTCGTGTCGAGCTTGTGCGCTCGTGCGATCTCGTCGGCCCAAGTCATGGCCGACGAGGATACCCGGATTCGGATGATCAGGCATCTCTCGCCCAGAACTACACAGACCGGTCCAGCTCGGCTATCCCGCCCTCGGTCGTGCGCATGACGGCTGGTCACGCGACGCGGGGAGCGCGCCGGGCCGGCGCGACACCCCCGTCGGTAACGTGCGGCCGTGACGGAGCGCCCGCCCGAGCACGGCCCGCTCCTCACGGTCAGCCGGCGCGTGGCCTTCGTGGTGCTCGGTGTGCTGTCGGTGCAGTTCCTCGCCCTGGGCTTGGTGCAGGCGTGGCGCGACTCACCAAACGTACGACGAGAAGTACCACCTCGCCGGGGGCGTGACCGCGCTCACCGACCACCAGCTGCGGTTCATGGCCGAGCACCCGCCGCTGCCCAAGGTGATCGCCGCGCTGGCCGCGCTCGCCGGGCAGCCGGTCGTCCCCCACGACAGGGCCTGGCGGCAGGGTGACGGCTTCACCTATCCGGACGAGTTCCTCTAGGCTCAGGCCGACGCCGGGAAGCTGCAGCGGGTCACCTTCCTCTCTCGGCTCGTGCCGTTGGCCATCGCGATCGGCACGGGATGGGCCCTCTACGCGCTCGCGGCGAGCCTCTTCGGACGAACGGCCCGCCTGCTCGCCGGCGGCTTGTGGCTGACCACGCCGTTCGTCCTCGGGGTCGGCCACCTCGACGGCAATGACGTCGCGTTCACGCTCGCCGTTGTGCTCGCGGCGCTCGCCGTCCTGCGGTATGTCCGCGACCGGACCTGGCTGAACGCGGCGATCGTCGGCCTCGCCGGCGGGGGGATGTTGCTCGTGCGCATCACCGGGTTGGCGACCGTGCCGATCATCGCCGCGGTCGTGGTGCTCTGCTCCTGGCCGCGCCTGACGGCGGGCCTCGCGCGCGGCGCCCTCGTGATCGTCGTCGCGTGGGCGGCGCTCTGGATCGGCATGCGCGCCGTCTCGCCCGTCCCGGACTTCACGCACGTCGACCCGCTGCCAAAGGTCGACCACGCGCCGTTCGTCACGACGGTGGCTCGCATCGTGCCGTGGCCCGAGGAATACGACGCCGGGATCTACGACACCGCCCGCTTCAGCACGCAGAAGACGCCCGGGTACCTGTTCGGTGACGCGTGGTGGGGCGCGAACTGGTGGTACTGGCCCGGCAGCCTGCTCGTGAAGCTCCCGTTCACCGTGCTCGCCGCGATGGTCGGCGGCTTGGTGTGCTGGCGCACCGTCGAACGAGCCCGCCGGCGGCGCGCGCTCGTCGCGCTCGTTCCGCTCGCGGTCGTCCTGACCGCGATCCTGCTCCCCTACCCCGAGCCGGTCGGCGTGCGTTACCTCTTGCCGGTGATCGCGCTCGGGCTCGTCGCCGCCTCCCCGCTCGTCGTGATCGCCCGACGCACCTGGGGCAAGGTGCTGCTCGGCGTCCTCGCCGCCGCCCAGATCGTCTTCCTGTGGCAATCGCAGCCGCACTCGCTGGCATGGATCGCGCCGTCGTTCCGCCCCGGGTACCAGGTCGCCACCGACTCCAACCTCGACTGGGGCCAGGACCTGTACCGGCTCCAGGACTGGGCGAAGGGCAAGAAGCCCGTCGTGCTCTACTTCGGACCGATCGAGCCGGTGCCCAACGTGCCCGGCTCCGAGCCGCTGTTCACGCCGACGGAGAAGCCGGGCGTGGTCGCGGTTCTCGAACCGAACGGGTTGCGCGGCCGGTGGCTCGCGGTGAGCGCCACCGCGCTCACCGCGTACTTCCGGCCCGTGCTCGGGTGGCTACGCGCCTACTGCCCCGTCGGGAACCTCGGCGGCACGATCCTCCTCCACCGCTTCGACAAGGCTCCGAACTTCGACCTGCCGGGCCCCGACCGACCGGTGGCGCCCTGCGACGGCGACGTCAGCCACCGGTAGGGTCGGTTCGACCGTCGATGCGTCGGTTCGGTCAGTCTCGAGGGGCCTCGACCAGCGCCATGGCCGTGGCATGCGCGGCGACCTCGGGCTCCACGACGGGCTCGTCGCGTTGCGGCTCGAGTGTCTGGCGCCCCAAAAAACCCCGCCCCTCGGCCCAACCCGGAATGTCGCTCACCTCGATGTACCGCGCCCGTGGAAGATACAAGCGCAGCGTCCGAGCGAGGATCCATAGGTCGAGCCGAACGCTGCCGTCCCGCACGTAGGCCAGGTCGTATTCGGGCGCCTCGTAGATCAGCTGCGAGACCGACGTGCTGACCTGCCACAGCCCGGTGCACCCGGGTCGGACGCAGCTTCGAGCGGCCGCGAGCTCGTGTGGGTAGCGCGCCAGGATGTCGGGCATCTCGGGCCGAGGGCCGACCAGGCTCATCAACCCCACGGGGACGAGCAGCAATTGCGGCAACTCGTCGAAGTGTTTCGCGCGGAGGAAACGACAAAACGCGGGGATGCGCACATCCTGAAGGTGGTACTTGTCGGCTGCGGTTGGCACCGTCGTTGGAAGCGTCCGCAGTTTCAGGAACGGAAACTCGCGGCCACCCCTCCCCACGCGGCGCTGTACGAACAGCGGCCACGCTCGCAGCGTGAGGGCGGACCCGATAGCGAGCACGACGATGAACGGCAACACGAGGAGGGCCAACGGCACACCGACAACGAGGTCGATGACGCGCTTCCCAACCAGAGTGATCACCGAAAGTCGCGACGCACCCGCGAGGTGTGGCGTTCCGGATCCGTTCGCGACGGGTGGCTCGTCGTAGCTCGGATCGGTTGCGGCCACTCGCAGCTCCCCGGGCTTTGAGTTTGGGGCAGTGTAGGACCTGGGTCGCAGGGCGTCTATTACTCCGGATCACCGTCATCGCCTGTGTTTGCAAGGGACCGGTACAGCGCCGCCACCCGGGTGGCCATGAGCCGAACGTCGAAATGGTCGATCAGCCGGCCCCGGCCGGATGCGCCCAGGCGCCGGCGGAGCTCGGGCTCGCCGAGCAGGCGGACGATCGCCCCCGCCAGGGCGCCGGGGTCGCCGGGAGGGACGAGAAGCCCGGACTCGCCGTCGACGACGAGGTCGCGGCTGCCCACGACGTCGGTGAGCAGCACCGGGGTCTCCGCCCGCATCGCCTCGAGCGCCGCGTAGGGCGCGCC
>Ga0137372_10008303_pt1 | contig 10029 bp, 10 predicted proteins | sample SagtaG_6_FD_104911 | JGI IMG/M metagenome (GOLD analysis project Ga0137372, IMG submission 104911) | Vadose zone soil microbial communities from Sagehorn Ranch, Mendocino, California, USA - Sage1_R_60_16 metaG | ecosystem: Environmental > Terrestrial > Soil > Vadose zone | place: USA...
CCGCCCCAGCGCAGTGCATGGACCGCGATCTGCTCAAGTCGATCGCTGAAAATCAAGCCCGCGCTCGTGAAGGTGACGACCCAGAAGAATCCGCCCAGGGCATCGAAGATCATGAAACGTCGCACGGGCATGCGAAAGATTCCCGCTAGAGACGGTGCCGCGGTATTCAGGCCGGGTACAAATTTGGCAACGAGCAAGGAATGGACGCCATGCCGGACGAAAAGATTCTCCGTGCGCCGAACGCATGAGTCGGGTTCGAGAGAAATGCGGCACAGTAGCTTCAGTATGTCGCCGCCGCGGTAACGGCCTAGAGAGTACCAGAACAGGTCAGCCAAAATAACCGCGATGAATGCCAAGGCAACCGCGAACGTCAAATTCATCTTGCCGGCGCCGGCCAGCGCGCCGGCCGCAATCAACAGAGGAACAGCCGGGATAGGCAAACCCATCTGTTCGAGCAGCACCCACCCGAACAGCAGAGCGTAGCCGTGCCTAATCAGGAAATCGGCCGCTTGTTCCAGGCTCAAACCCTTGGAGGAACGGGCCGCCTCGGTCAATACGCTCGCAAAAAAGAAGCTAAGGACAGTTAGTATTAGCGCCGCAATCGCCGATTCGACATAGATCCAACGTGCCTGGGAGCGCAGTTGTTTCTCGGCGCCCTCATCTCCGACCGGCGCTTCGGTGCCGTTCATCTTGCGCGCGCCGCGCGCGGCGAGAACGACTCAGGTCTTTTTGCGAGCCTGGAAAAGAGCGAGAGTTCCCATCCAGAACGGCAGAAATAGCACCGAATACCACCCTCGGCTTACACCTGCACGCGTGAAAATGATCGCCAGGACGACGCCTATGGCGAGCATGGCGACACCCATGAGCAGGCGCTTCCGGGCTTCCTTCGGCTCGATATTGGCGAGCTCTGCCTTTCCGACGGTCATCGAAAGCTACCGGTGCTTTTTATTGATTTTTTCGATCTCCGCTCGAGTCTCACCCCTGTAATAGCCGACATTCGTATATCCGGCTAGAGCGCCCTGAAGCAGACCGCCATATTTGTCTTTCTCTTTAGAGATGACCTGTGACCAAAGAATGCAGACTTTCTACCGTGTTGAAAGAGACGGTTATCGGTCCTTCTTTCGGTCTAACGCGGTAGAGGTTTGTTGGCGGATTTGAAGAGATGGTCTACGCGAGCCAGAGGGCGCGGGACTCTCCAGTTCCCCTTCAACCGCTGCCGAGCGCCGGCTGATACGCCGTTGCCAAAATGATCGACGCCCGCCTTTGGTCAGTTGTCAAACTTGCTAAGATAAATTGAGGATACCTCGAGAGGAAGTATTTAAGTATGAAAATGGGACTGCAGATACCGTCTTTTACCTGGCCGGGAGGCGCCGAACGGATTGCTGCGAGTCTGGCGCGTATCGGCCGAGCAGCGGAAGAATCCGGGTTTTCGAGTCTCTGGGTCATGGATCATTTCTTCCAGATCGAAATGATCGGCAAGCCTGACGAGCCGATGCTCGAAGGATACAGCGCGCTCAATTTTTTGGCCGCCCATACCAACTCTATCCAGCTCGGCGTGCTGGTCACGGGAGTGATCTACCGGTACCCAGGTATTTTGGTGAAGACGATGACGACTCTCGACGTGCTTTCGGGCGGTCGAGCGTATTTCGGTGTGGGGGCCGGCTGGTACGAACGCGAAGCCGTTGCACTCGGTGTGCCGTTCCCACCGTTAAAGGAGCGCTTCGAGCGGCTCGAGGAGACCGTCCAGATCGCGTTGCAGATGTGGTCGGGAAAAAGTGCGCCGTATATGGGGAAGCATTATCGATTGGCGGAAACGCTTTGTTCGCCGCTGCCGATCGCCAAGCCGCATCCGCCGATCATGATCGGCGGCGTCGGTGAAAAAAGGACGTTGCCGCTTGTAGCCAAGTACGCCGACGCCTGTAATCTCTATGCATTCGAAGATGTAACCGTACTGCGCACGAAACTCGATGTGCTCCGCCGGCATTGCGAGGCGATCGGCCGACGATTCGAGGAAATCGAGCGAACCGCAATCGGCGTCATCGATCTTCGACAAGGCGGCATGAGCGCGCGCGAAGCGATCGAGTACTGCCGTAAAGTCAGCGGCTCAGGCATCCAACATTTCATCGTCAGCATGCCTGGAGATTATGAGCTGAAACCGTTGGAACTTATGCGGAAGGAAATTATTCCCGCAGTCGCCGAGTTTTAGATTGTACTGCGTGCGTTCAAAGTTTTGGTGCAAGGGCCGGGATCGGACCAAGCTAAGTCGCCGTAAGCTCAGGTCGTTCCAAAACCTAGCGTTTTCCGAGCTTAGCGCCTCATTTCCCAGCCGCGATGCCGCGGTTCAACAGTTCAAAGGTTCAAAAGCATGTCCTGAGTTTATCGAAGGGTTCAAGCTAATACTTAAGAGTGAACTCGGATATAGAGGCACGGAGCTCACAGAGCGATTATTCTCGGCTTATTTGCCGTTAACAGCGACAGGCCGAAAATTTTTTTCGCTCGAAAACACCCAACAAAAAATGTGACCTCCGGTTTGCCTTCGGTACTAATTTCTCAACGGTTTGAACTGAGCGCCAGCGGTTGAACGGTTGGAACGGCTTGAACAGTGCTGAATGGGTGCGCCAGATCTCAAATCCTTACTCCGGCGCATACACCACGATGCATCCACGGCAGGCCAACTCCTTCGCTGTCGTGGCCACATAGACGCGATTGTTGGCGAGACTCACCCCGAGCGAGCGCGCGCCATTCGACGTCGGTATCTGCTGCAGGCCCTTTTTCGTCTTGGTGTCGACCACCATTAAGGTTCCACCTGAGGTGGAATGGTAGTACTGGCCGAGTTTGCGATTCACCGTCGAGCCGCCGTTGCCGCCGTATCCCGTGAGATATGTTTCCACCTTGCCGGCCGCGATATCGAAAATCGCCATGTCACCGCCGGGCTTGGGGGACGGGCCGTGGACGCTGCTGCAACCCAGGAAAATGGTCGAGTCCGAGACGATGGAGAGACTATGCGGGTGACACCCGAGTTCGTGCAGCTTCACGAGCTTGCCGTTTTTGGGATCGGTCTGCGCCAACAATCCCTTGGTGGTGTCCGCGCGTGATACCGGGATGGCTGTGTAGAACATGCGGCTTGGCGCGTGATACGCGGAACGCTCCAGGTTCTCGCCGGATTGCGGAATAGGGATCTTCGCCAGGATTTTGTGATCGGGCGCAGTCGAGATGAAGCTGAGGAACGGCGGATCGTCGTTCGAATTGGCGACGATGACGACGCCGATGTCTTCGCCCAAGGCCATCCCGTTGGCGCGCTTCGTTCCGCCAGTGGCGGCCGTTCCCGTGATCTGACCGGTCTTGGTGTCGATCACCTTGATCGTGCTGTCGCCGTCGCTCACCCATACTTCGGCGCCGCCCTTGACGACCACAACACCATTCGGTCCCGAGGCATCGCCATCCTTCAACCGTCCGACGAAGCCCGGTATCCGGGAGACGAATTTGTCGGTCTTAGTATCGAAGACAACAACGGATTTGTTGGTCTTGTCGGCGAGATAGCCAAGACCCGTCGTTTGGTCGATGGCCATAATGCCGATGTCGGTGATCGGATCACCGGGAATTGATATTTCTGCGACCTGTTTCAGGCCTCCGGCCTGCGCGGGACTAGCGGAGAGCATGGCGGCGAGTGCTGCAACGATCACGGACGTGGAACGCGACTTCATCGGCTCCCTCCCTGTATCTTTTCTTGGCAAGCATTAGCGACACATTATCACGATCAGACCCATTGACGCATCACTACAGCAGAGAGAGCCAGCGCGTTATAGCTTGGAGACAAAATCCTGATACGCGAGCTTGCCGCGCGGGTAGGTGAGCGGACTGTGGCTCAACCCCAGTGCTACGCACATCTCGGCAACGCGGATCGAGATCGCCTTGGTGTTGAATACCTGCACGTTCGTCATCTTCTGAACTTCTGCCGGGTCTACCACGTAGGGAATGAGCGCCCCGCCCAAGGGGAGCACTGCCTGCGCTCCGGTTTCGTCGACCAGCGCGCGAACCAGACCGGCGGTTTTGTCGGTGATCTCCTGGCGGCGTTTCTTGAGGTCCGGACCGTAGACACCGAGGGTTTTGATGCCTGTGACAAACCTCTCCATACCCATGGTGCGCAACAACCGCCACGTGTAAGGAATATGCGGCGCGAGCGGCACGATGATGCCGATCCGATCGACAAGGTTGGTCACCGCGTGGATGGTCGTGCGAAATGGACCGATGACGGGGATGGAAACGCACAGCCGGGCGCCGTCGACGCCGGGATCAAAGGTGTTGCTCTGAATCACCGCATCGTAGCCGTTTTCCGAGGCCCAGACGATCTTGCGGATGATGGCGGGGGCTTCCATGATGTGATCGAGGCCGTTGAGCATCATCTGGCTGCCGAGCACGTGCTCGACCCGCGAGCCCTCGAAATCATCGGGAAAGTTCACCTCCACCCGAGTGCCGGGAGAAGCATAGCTGTTCAAAAGCTTCTCTATCTCTGCGACGTCGTAAACGGCCTTCGGAGCTTTATTCAAAAACATGATTCTCATGATCTGTTCCTTTCTCTCTCATTGCTTGTTGCGCTTTCCAAAAGGCTCACCTGCTTTGTTGCGCTCGCCTCGCATGAATTCGTGTTCGTGTGACGTGTTCGTCTCGTGCGGATTTTACGGGTCACGTTTTACTGACACGGCCACGATTCATGCGCGCCTCGCATCCGAAAAATTACGCATTGAATCAAAACTGCGGCGTGCAGGCCGTAAGTCGCTGCCCTGATTCTTTCGTGAGGCGAGCACGCCGGCTCCGGGCTCAGTCCCGGTAGGAGGGATCCTCGCGGTCCAGCATGCGGAGGAGGCTGGGCCAGCCGCGCTCATCGCCGGCGGGCCGGCCACCGGATGCGGCGATGATTTCATCCGCGGGCATGGCCAACGGCACACCTGCCGACTGCGCCAGGATCTGAAACTGACACGCCTTCTCGAGATAATAGGAGGCGACGAACGCTTCGCACACGGTCTTGCCCGTCGTGATCCCACCGTGATTGCGGAGGATCATGACCGACTTGTCGGCCATGTCCTTCACGAGGCGCGAGCATTCGGCTGGATCGCTGGCCGCGCGGCCATAGTCGTGGTACGCGGTCTGCCCCTGGAACCGGAGGGCGGCCTGCGACATCGGCAGCAGCCCGCACTCGAGCGCTGATACCGCCGTTGTGTACGGCATGTGCGTGTGGAACACGCAGTTGATGTCCGGGCGCGCCGATAGGATCGACCCATGGATCGCGACGCCGGCCCGATTCACCGGCCACTCGCTCGGCCCCGCGACGCTGCCTGCGAAGTCGACCTTCACCAGGCTTGACGCGGTGATCTGATTGAAGAGCAAGCCGTGGGGGTTGAGCAGATACGTTGGCGTCGGCCCCGGGACGCGCAGGGAGATGTGGGTGTTGATCAGCTCGGACATCCCGTATTTGTCGGCCAGACGGTACGCGGCGGCCAACTGGATGCGCAGCTCGCGCTCCTCCGCAGATATCTGATCCGTGCGTCGCTGGTCGGTTGTAATCGCCACCATATCGGTACTCCTTGTTGGTCGACAATCTGCTTGTTCGTCCGTAGAGATTTACGCGGACACAACCACGGTGCTGCAGCGCCCATCTGTACAGGAAATTTGAACACCCTCTTTTCGCTGACGCGAGCTATAGCCCCGCACCGGAAAAGTGTCAACTGTAGAGCGTCGTCTACGGTTTGTTCAGCCCGCTCCTGGAGCTAGAATAAACTTATGGAACCGGTACGGCTCGAAGTGTTCTCCGATTATGTGTGACCTTTTTGCTGGCTGGCGGAGCCTGCCTTAGCTGAACTGCAGCTCAGAGATCCAACTGTCGATGTGATCTGGCGAGCTTTCGAACTGCGCCCTGCGCCCGTACCGACGCTGGATCCTCGCGGCGAATATCTTCAAAGAGTATGGAGCGGCGCGGTTTATCCACTGGCACGGAGGTTAAACATCCCTATAAAGCTTCCGCCGGTACAACCGCGTTCTCGACTTGCGCATGAGGCGGCCCATTGGGCACGCGAGCAGGGCAAGTTTAATGAGTACAATGACGCTGTCTTTCGCGCTTTCTTTGAACGTGGAGAGGACATCGGTCGTGCAGAGGTGCTTACGGCGCTCGCGTCGGAACTGGGTCTCGACAGTAAAACTCTAGGACGAGCGCTTGATACCCATGAGTACCTCGATCGTGTGGTGGGGGATGAGCAAGAGGCGGCAAAGCTTGGAATCAGGGGAGTGCCCGCCTTCGTCGCAAACCGGCGAGTCAGCCTCAGCGGCGTCCAAACTGTCGAGGATCTAACAAACCTGGTTGAGCGCGCACGTTTGTCTACTTAGGCGCCTCTGGATGCGCAGATGCCTCGATCGAATGGAATTCGTCGCCTCTCGCAAGTATCACCCGCTGTAATTTTCGCCTGGCCAAGTTTCTTGACAGCCCCTCTCGATGTGTTATCTCTACGCACCAAGTAGGTCGCTAGCGTCACAATCGTGGGCTTTCAGATTTCCTTCGATACCGGTCGCGCCGATGTTCTAAACTCAAACTTACCCTCGCGTGCTGGGACTACGACCGCACCCGTCCGCTTATCGACGGCCGTGTCCAAGCCGAAGGCATCGATCTGGAGATCAAGGTCATGCGCCCGCGCGAGATCTTTCCCAGGATGCTGGAGAACGTAGAGTTCGAGGTTTCTGAGCTGTCGCTTGGCTCTTATGTAAGCCTCAAAGGGCGCGGCATCTGCCGGTTCGTAGCGGTGCCCGTAGCGCTGTCGAAGATCTTCCGCCATTCTTGTATTTATATACGGAGCGATGCGGGCATCGGGACACCTCGGGATCTCCGGGGGAAACGGGTGGGAACTACTCAACTCGGTTCGACCGCTACGATCTTCATGAACGGCATGCTGCAACACGAGTACGGCGTGACGCTGGAGGATATGCAGTGGTTCATCGGCGGGTTGACGACTCCGACCCAGCGGCCGCTGATTCCGTTGAAGTTGCCGGAGAAAAATCAAAATTGAGTTTTTGCCGCCGGACGAGACACTGGAGCGAATGCTGGAGAGCCGGGAGCTCGACGCCTTGCTTGCCATAAACATTCCGTCAATCTTCCAGCGGGGCTCGCCGCGCATAGCGCGCCTGTTTCCGAACTACTACGAGGTAGAGCAGGATTATTACCGCCGCACCGGCATTTTCCCGATCATGCATACGGTGGTGGTGCGCGACGACATCTATCGAGAGCACCCGTGGGTGGCCCGGAGCATATACAGGGCCTTTTGCGAGGCGCGGGATATAGCGATAGACGGGCTTTACGACACGGACGCGCTGCGCCTCTCGCTTCCCTGGCTCATCAATCATATCGAGGAGACGTGGCGGGTCTTAGGAAAGAATTTCTGGGCCTATGGACTAGAGCCTAACCGGGCAGCGTTAGAGGCCATCGGTCAGTATGTCTACGAACAGGGTTTGTCGCCACGCGTCGTGGGAGCCGAAGAGCTGTTCGTAGCGGACATAGAGTGATTATTAGGCTTCGCCGTTCCAGTCGTTTCAAGGTTCAAAGGTTCCAACGCTTTTCCCGGATCAAGTCCGGGGCAGGTTCTTGCATCCTTCATTGCGCCGTGACCGTCGCAACTGTCATTTCGAGCCGAAGGCGAGAAATCTTTCTTAGTATGCGGCTGAAATGTAAGATCTCTCGCTTTGCTCGAGATGACAAATGGTGTCCGTTTGTGCATTGCAACACAGTCTCGTCACGGGGAGGAGAAGAGGTGGGAGGGTGAACGGCTTGAACGTTTTGAACCGAACTCACATAATTCCAGTTCACGGCTTTGATAGCTCGAGTTGTTCGTGGTCGATGTAACGCACGAGGGGCACGCGATGGTTGAGCTTAATCGTATGATCATAGATAAGCCGGCGGACGGTATATTCCGTATCCATCGTTCCGCCATGACATCACCCGAGATTCTCCAGATGGAGCAGGAACGGGTATTCAACAAATGCTGGCTGTATGTGTGCCACGAGTCTGAAGTAGAGAACCCGGGCGACTACCGACGGCGAAACGTGGCCGGGAGGCCGCTTTTCTTCGTGCGGGGCAGCGATGGCAAGGTGCGAGTCTTCTTGAACACATGCACGCATAGAGGCGCACTGATTTGCCGCCATGATCAGGGCCATGCCGATATTCTGCAATGCTTCTACCATGCCTGGACCTTCAACAATCACGGCGATCTCGTAGGCGTGCCGGATGAGGCAGGGTACGGCCATAGCTTCAACAAGGCGGAGATGGGACTCAAGTCGCCGCCGCGTGTAGAAAATTACCGCGGCTTTATTTTCGTCAGCTTCAATCCCGACGTTGAAGACCTGGTGAGCTATCTGGCGGGCGCGCGCGAGTACCTCGATCTTGTCGTCGATCAGGCCGAACATGGCATGAGGATCATTGCCGGATCGAATCGATATTCGATAAAGGCCAACTGGAAGCTGCTGGTCGAGAATAGCCTCGATGGCTACCACGTCAAACCGACTCACAAGAGCTACTTCGACTATGTAACCGGCCTCGGCGTAAAGAGCGGCGCGGTGCAGACCGCGTTCAGCCGCCCGGCCCGCGTCCTCGGCAACGGTCATGCCGTAGAGGAACATGACGGTGTGCGTGGCCGGCCCATTGCGCGCTGGAGCCCGCTCTTCGGCGAAGAGAACAAAGAGGAAATCGCCACGATCCGCGCAAGACTGGTGCGGAAATTCGGCGAGCAGCGGGCTCATTTGATGGCGGACATAAGCCGTAACCTGCTCGTCTATCCCAATCTCCTGATCATCGACTCCATCGACATCACCGTGCGCATCTTTTGGCCGATCACGCCCGATCTTATGGAGGTGACGGCGTGGCAGCTCGCTCCCACGGAAGAAAAACCCGAACTGCTGGCGCGCCGGCTGGACAATTTTCTTACCTTCCATGGTCCAGGAGGATTTGCGACACCGGACGATGTCGAAGCGATCGAATCCTGTCAAGCCGGGTACAAAGCGGAAGGCGTGGAATGGTCCGAACTATCCAGGGGCATGCATCGCGAAGCGATCGCCGAGGATGAGCTTCAGCTGCGCGCGTTTTGGCGCCAGTGGTACGGCCACATGTCAGGACTCGGGAAAGTCGAGACAAACGACCCCGTGGTCAGGGACACGGCGGCGCTAGCGCGCTAGCAGGAGAGACGCATCATGCCGGAAGCGCATCGCGAGCAAAATGATCGAACCGCCGCCGCCGTGCGCGAGATGGTGGAAGACTTTCTTTATCAAGAAGCGGCGCTCTTGGATAAATGGCGCCTGGGTGAATGGTTGGACCTTTTCACCTCCGATGGCAGATATCTCGTCCCTACCACAGACCTGCCGGACGGAGACCCCAAGAAAGACCTGGTGTTTATCGACGATGACATGGTACGGCTGCGCGCTCGGGTGGAAAGACTCAAGAGCCGCCATGGCCACAGAGAATATCCTTCGTCCCGCACGAGACGTTTCATCACCAATATAATAATCAAAGTAACGGAAGACGCCATTGTCGTGACTTCCTCGTTCCTCATCTATCGCTTCCGCATGGGAGAATCGAGTCCCTACGTCGGTTGGTATGAGCACAAACTAAAGCAAGTGGACGGGGAGTTGAAGATCCAGCATAGAAAGGCCGTGCTCGACATGGAAGCGCTGAGGGAGCACGGAGCCGTGAGCATCATTCTATAACGTCGTGCGCTGGATGTTTGTCGTCATCATGCCTCAATCACCAACCGCTCGAAAACTCGGCCTCGAAAAATAAATCCACAATGCGCGTTGGACTTCACATGATATAGCTCACCTGCGGCGCATCGATTCCCAGACCCGCCCCGGGTCGGACCAAGGCAACATCTTGATTTGACAACATAAGGTAGGCGTAAAAGGCGTCGTTCAGAAGCTTAGCGGCAGCTTTTTGACGCCGAAAAGCAATCTCTAAGGAAACCCGATGCCGCGCGCCAACCATATCAACGGCTAGGTTCAAGC
>Ga0137372_10008305_pt1 | contig 10027 bp, 8 predicted proteins | sample SagtaG_6_FD_104911 | JGI IMG/M metagenome (GOLD analysis project Ga0137372, IMG submission 104911) | Vadose zone soil microbial communities from Sagehorn Ranch, Mendocino, California, USA - Sage1_R_60_16 metaG | ecosystem: Environmental > Terrestrial > Soil > Vadose zone | place: USA: California...
GATGGCTTCCTCTTCTGGAATGCACGTGTCCGTCACCCGATTCAAATGACGAGCCAGCAGCTCTTTCTCCTGCTGCGGGCTTAACTCCCGATAATTCGGAATGCGTTCATACTTGCTGCGCGCGACGAGATTGAAGAGGTCTTCCTCCAGATTGGCCCCAGTACAGGTAATGGCGTGGACTTTGTCCTGGCGAATCATTTCAGCGAGCGAGACGCCCAATTCGGCCGTGCTCATCGCGCCGGCGAGCGTGATCATCATTTGTCCGCCGCGATCAAGATGCGTGACGTAGGCGTCGGCGGCGTCTTTGACGACTGCCGCGTTGAAGTGTCGATAATGGCGGTCAATGAACTCGCTGATACTGCCTGCTTTCACGCGATCAACTTTTGCGATTGGTTTGTTCATTGTCGATTTGCAAGAAGATTTATAACGTGATGCCGAGCAATCCGGCACGCATTTTTTTCGGCACGGCGACAGTTTCTAAGGCAGGGAAGCAATAATCCGGGCGGCCAATGCTCCGGGCGTTATTCCTAGGATGAGAACGACCAGAGCAAGCAGGGTCAACGAGATTCGCGACAACAAATCGGCTTTGACAACTGATGTTGGCGTCGCTGCTTCATCAACGAAAATTACTTTCAGCACTGTGAGGTAATAGTAGAGCGAGATGAGGCTGCCAAAGAGCGCCAGCGCGACGAGCCAGAGCAGGCCGTGATTTCCGCCGGCGCCCAACGCGGCGCTGAACAGGTAGAATTTTCCGAAGAAGCCGGCCAGCGGTGGGATACCGGCCAGCGATAGCATGAAGATCGACATGCATCCGGCCAGCAAGGGCGAACGGGCCCAAAGCCCGGCAAAATTCTGGAAATCGTCGCCACCGGTTTGGCGCCGGACCAGCGCGACGACACCGAATGCACCGACGAGCGTGATAGCGTAAACGGTCGTGTAGAATAAGGTCGCGGAAAATCCATCTCGCCCGCCGGCGACGAGTCCAAGCAATGTGTAACCAGCGTGCGCGACAGCGGAGTAGGCGAGCAGGCGACGCACGTTCGTCTGTGCGAGGGCGACCAGATTGCCAACCAGGATCGACAATGCGGCCAGGGCAGCGAGCACGGGCGACCAGCCGGCCACCATGGCGTGCCACTCAGCGCTGCCGTGCACGGGCGCGAAGCCAACCAGCACGATCTTTCCAAGCACTACGAACGAGGCGACCTTCGAGCCCGAAGCGATAAATGCCGCGCTTGGCACAGGCGCTCCCGGGTAAGCAGCGGGCGCCCACAGATGGAATGGCGCAGCGGCGATTTTGAAGGCGAAACCGATGAGAGTCATCACAATGCTGACAGCGAGCAGCGGTTGGATGGGCCCGGAGCTTAATTTCTGCCCGATCGCAGCAAGGCCGGTCGTTCCCGACATGCCGTAAATGAAGCTGATCCCAAAAAGCGTGAACGCGCTCGCCGTGCTGCCGAAAAGGAAATATTTCAGGCCTGCTTCGGCAGAGCGGACATCGGTTTTGTCGAACGCCGCCATAACATAAAGGGAGAGGCCAGTGAGTTCGAGGCCGATGAAGATCATGAGCAGTTCTTCGCTGCCGACGAGCAACATGAGTCCGATCGTGGCCAGCAGAAGCATGGCGAGATACTCGCCGGGATTGCGCGAGGAGCGGTCGGTGCGCGCAAGGAACACAGTGAAAAGGGCGAGCGCGAGACAGATAATCTTGAATAACGACGTTAGCGGCGTGATCACGAGCATCCCGCCGAATAGCGTTGCGTTCTGCGGCAACATGAGCATCGCGCCGATTGCAATGGCGAGCCCGAACGTGGCGATGGCGGAGCAAGATGCGGATGCGCGTTCGCTTGTTAGGCCGACGGCAAGCACGACGAGCGCCGTCACGACAACGACCGCTTCGGGTGATGCGAGTTTGAGCAACTCCAAATAACTCATTTCAAGAACCTCATCGCTTCAACGGCCGGCACAATGCGATCCAGTAAAAGTTTGGGATATAGTCCAACGGCGAGCGTTGCGAACATGAGCAGGCAAGCGCCCCATTTTTCCGGCGCAGTGATCGGAGGCATGCTGTTCGATTGCTCGTTCCAATCCGAATCAACTTGCACACGGCCTTCTTGCATGCGGACGCTCGAGACCGCGTCACCAAAGAAAGATTTCGTGAGCGCGCGGAGAGTGAATGCTGCAACGAGCACCATGCCTACGCCGGTGATCCACACCGCAATCGGAAAAGTTTTCCATGCGCCGATCAGGATTGTGATCTCAGCGGCGAACCCGCTGAACCCGGGGATCCCGATCGACGCCGCAGACGCGACGACAAAGGTGAACGCACCGAACGGCAGCGCGCGGCTGAGATTCATTCCAGAGAGCGCGTCCAACTTACGCGTGTGGGTTCGGCGATAGAGCATCCGTCCAGCTACGGCGAAAAGCAGAGCTGCGATCACGCCGTGGGAAAACATTTGCAGCACGGCGCCCGAGACACCGAGGGCGTTAGCGGTCGCCAGCCCGAGCAGCACGAAACCCATGTGGCTGACACTCGAATAGCCAATGACGAAGTTGAGATCGCTTTGGCGAAGCGCCACTGCCGCAGCGTACAGAATTCCGATAACGGCGAGAACAGCGATCCAATTACTCCACGCGTGGAAACCTTGCGGAAAAAGATTCATCGCGACCCGTAGTCCGCCGTAAGCGCCGAGTTTCATGACAATGCCGGCAAGCAACATTGAACCTGCGGTCGGCGCTGCGACGTGACCGGTCGGCGCCCAAGTGTGCAACGGCCAGACGCCGGCCAGCACAGCGAACCCGAGGAATAACACGGGAAACGCCCACAATTGCAGTTGCGGTGCGAACTGGAATTGCGCGAGCTGGTTCAGATCCAGCGAGCCCGCAGTTACGTAAGCAGCAAGAATGCCGATGAAGACGAGGGCACCTCCGAAGAAGGAATAAAGCGTCAGCTTCATCGCACCGTATTCCTTGTTGGTCGACCCGAAAATCGCGATGAGAAAATACTTCGGCACGATTACGAGCTCGTAGAAGACGAAGAGCAAAAACAAATCGGCACTGAGGAAGACTCCGTACGAACCGGCCACTACGAGTAACAGCCAGAAGAAAAATTCGTTCTGCCGATGTTCGATGTCCCAGGAAAAAAGAACGGTGCTCACCGCGACGATGCCGGTGACAAGGACCATCGTCAGGCTGATGCCATCGACTGCGAGATGATAATTCATCCCAAGTGCGGCGACCCACGGAATGCGCACGATCGTCCTGAAGCGGGCAAGCGCGACAATCGGCGTTTGAATCAACGTGGTGAGACTGATTGTGAATCCCGCGACGGCGGTGAACAGCGCGAGCCAGCGCGAAATTGCACGCGGCATAAAAAGCAGCAGAACCGCACCTGCAAAAGTGATGTAAATCGTCCAGGCGATCATATGGCTGCGCGCTGGAGAGAGCGGTAGAATCCGGCAATTGCCAGGAGGGAGACTGGGAAAGAGATGATCAGCCCGATGCCGAGGAGAGTCATCCCCGCGATGTTGAGGAGAAAAGCGATGAGGAACAAAGCGCCCAGCGCCGCCCAATTGCCATGCGCCAGCGCCGCAGCTTTTTGCAGGGCCGCCAAAGCGGACGCTGATGTGTCTGTAATGATCTGTGCAAACAGGCAATAGCGGATCGCCAGATAAATTCCGGGAACGATAAGAAGCACAAGACCGACAGTCACGGCCAGGCAGTAAATGCTGAGTGCGAGGAGGTATGCGGGGCCGCGCTCAAGCGATCCGAACAAGTCGCCGACGCGCGGAATTTCACCATCAATGCTTTTCAGCACCATCACATGCAGTCCGACCAGCAAGCCCGAGAACAAAAGCAGCCAACCAAGATGAAGCACCAGCCAAACGGCCAACCCCAGTCGCTGCAGGAAGATGACTGCAACCTCAAGAACGACCCATGAGAGAAAAAGAAGAAGCATCGAGACGACGAAGATGCTGGCGTGCGATTTGAATAGGCGCCAGCCGGTCTCAAAATGGGATGTCACTCGATCAGGCATGCCGAATCGACATTTTCCGTGTCCGGTAGCGCGCTCCCTTTTCGCGCACATGGAATCCGATTTCACGACGAGGTTTTTCCGGCGGGGCCATCAACTGCCGGATCGCCTCAATGATTCCCGCAATTTCCTCATCATGTTTGCCGACGCGTCTTTCGAGCTGCTCGAATTTTCGCGCGAGCTCACGATTTGTCTCAAGCGTCTGGCGCAATCTTACAAACGCCCGCATAATAGCGATGTTCACCTTCACGGCGCGCTCGCTGTTCAGCACACTCGATAGCATCGCTACGCCTTGTTCAGTAAATGCGTAGGGGCGGTAACGGACCCCGCGAGACCTCATCACAGTTTGTGATGAGGTCTGTGTAAGTGACTGTTTATCAATGTCTTGTCTGTCTAAGATCACCGCTTGCGATCTTAGACACTTCACTTCCTCGGCGCTTAGCCGGAACATGAAATCAGCCGGGAACCGGTTGGCATTTCGTTTGACCGCCTGATTTAGAGCTCGGGCTTCCACCCCGTAAAGGGCCGCCAAGTCATAATCGAGCATCACTTTTTGTTTGTGAATGACGAAGATCGCTTGTGCGATCCGCTCAATCGGAATGATTTCTTTCTTCATTCCGTGGTCCTCAGGCAAACAAGCGCGCCATTTCAGTGACGGTCGTGTTGAAGATGTTGAAGACGAACTGCGGCGCGATACCGATTGCGAACATGAGCAGAGTGATCGGAACGACGACGAGCTTTTCGCTTCGCAGAAGATCGGGAAACGCGCTGCAACTTTCGACGAGCGGACCGCTGAAGAGCGACTGCATCGCGCGCATAAACGCGATCGCCGTGACAAGCAGACCTATCACTGCGACAGCGGTGAACGAAGCCGCGACGGCGAATGAGCCTTTGAAAATCAAAAACTCGCCCACGAATCCGTTTAGCCCCGGCAAACCGAGCGACGAAAACATGGCGACACTCATCCAGCCGCAAAGGAGTGGCGTTCGTTGCATCAGGCCGCCGAAATCATTGATTCCGCGCAGGCCGCGTCGCTGCTCAAGCAGGCCGACGTAATAGAACAAGGCGGCCGCGGTGATACCGTGATTGAAGATTTGTATGAAGACACCACTCAACGCCGCGTGCGTGTCGATCTTAGCGGCAACGATGGGCGAGGCGGTAACGGCGAAGAGACCGAGCATGCAGTACCCGAGATGATTAATAGACAGATAGGCAACCATCCGCTTCAAATCTGATTGTGCCCAGGCGGCAAGTGATGCAAACACGATCGAGCAAACCGCCAGTCCAAGCAGCCATGGACCGAGAATTTTGATTTCGTTCGGAAAAAGCGGAACCAGCAGGCGGACGAAACCGTAAACACCCATTTTCGAGAGCACGCCGGTCAGCACCATCGACACGCCGGTCGGCGCATTTTCATAGGCATCGGGCAGCCAAGTGTGAAATGGAAAGAGCGGCACCTTAACCGCGAGTCCGAGAAAAATTCCGCCAAAGGCGAACCACGCGAGTTTGCCGGGGAGCAATCCGTTTTTTCCGAGCGCGGCCAGCGCAGAAAAATCGAACGTGCCCTTCGCAAAATAAATTCCGAGGAATGCCAGCAGCATCGCAACGCTGCCGAGGAATGTGTAAAGGAAGAATTTCGTTGCCGCCCGATCCCGGTTTTCGCCACCCCAGATTTTGATGAGCAGGAACGCAGGGATAAGGCTCATCTCGTAAAACAAAAACCAGAGAACGAAATTTTGCGCGGTGAACGTGCCGTAGAGCGCCGATTGCATAACGAGCATGAGCGCGGTGGCCCCGCGCTCCATGCGTTGCGCGAGAAACGCGAACGGGATTACGAGCGATGTGAGCAATACGAGCAGGAGACTCAGGCCATCGATACCGACGAGATATTCGGCGCCGATCGAGGGGATCCATACGTGACGTTCGATCATCTGGAGGCCGGCGGCACCGGGATCGAAGCTTCGCCACGCTGTCAAAGCGACGATTGCGGTGATGGCGTTGGATCCAAGAGCGATCCAGCGGGCATAGTTTTTCGGCGCCACACTCACAAAAAGAGCAGCGAAGAGCGGGACGAGAAATAGTGCTGTAATTAAACCAGCCATGCGTAAAGAAGCAGCAGCGCGAGCATGCCGATGGCGACGACGCCGAGATAAGTTTGGATTTGTCCCGAATGCCAACTCGACATCACCCGGCCTAGGCCGCGTGCGCCGCTCATAGTTTCATCGACTCCGGCGTTGATGCCGCGCTCATCCACGTCCGTAGTGAAAATTCCAAAGAGCTGACCGAGACCCCCGAGGGCGCGCACGACACCGTCCCAAACGTAGCGATCCATCAAATCAGAGACGCGAGCGGAAATCGTGGCGAACGCGATGACGGTCCGATCGTAAAGTTCGTCCAGCCACATCTTATTTTCGAGGAAGCGAAACAAAGCTGGCTGCGCGTACTCGAGCGGATCGACGTCGGCCGGACGATGCCCTTCTTGCACGCCGGCATGGCGGTAAGCCAGAACACCAAGCCCGATGCCGACTGCCACGAGGACGAGCGAGACGAAAAGCGTCGGTTGAATTAAATGAGTGATCTCGAAGGGCGTAGATTCACCGTTGAGATACGCGTGCAACCACGGCCAGCCGGGCGTGAGCACGACGCTGAGAAAGATTGCGCCAAGCGCGAGCACGATGAGCGGCACGGTCATCACCCGCGGGCTTTCGTGGGCGTGTGCAGATGCAGCGCGGGACTTTCCGAAAAAGACGTAGATGATCTGGCGCGTCATGTAGAGCGCGGTCAGGACGACGCCGGCCAAAACCAGGTAATACGGGACGTGCGACTTCGGCCAGTGCGCCGTGGCGTGCAAAATTTCTTCCTTCGTCCAGCCTCCCGAAAAAAAGATTGGCACGCCGCTGAGCGCCATCATACCGACGGCGTATGTGAGAAATGTGACCGGCATAAGCCGACGCAGGCCGCCCATTTTGCGAATGTCCTGTTCGTGATGACCGCCGTGAATCACCGAGCCAGCGCCGAGAAAGAGGAGAGCTTTGAAAAAACCGTGTGCGAGTAAATGCATGATCCCGGCCGCGACACCGCCGACGCCAAGCGACACCATCATCAAACCAAGTTGCGACACCGTTGAGTAAGCGAGAATGCGTTTGATGTCTGCCTGAGCGATCGCGATAAGCGCAGCCATTAACGCCGTGGTAACGCCAATCCAGACGACCACAGTAAGGGAAGGCGTTACACCGTTAATTGCCCCGAGAGAAAAAAGCGGATATACGCGTGCGACGAGGAACACACCCGCCGCAACCATGGTGGCGGCGTGAATTAACGCGCTCACCGGTGTCGGGCCTTCCATTGCATCCGGCAACCAAACATGGAGCGGGAATTGCCCTGATTTTCCAACCGCGCCACAGAAAATCAGCAACGCGATGAACGTGGCGCTCGCACCGAGCATGGCGAGTCCGGCGCTTTCGAGACAACCGTTTCCGTCATCATAAAAGAGCAGTGTGCCGCTGCTGTGATAGAGCCAGAGCATGCCGAGAAAAAATCCCATGTCGCCGATGCGCGTGGTGATGAAGGCTTTCTTTGCGGCAGCCGCGGCGCTCGGCCTCTCGATCCAGAACCCGATGAGCAAGTACGACGCGAGCCCGACGAGTTCCCAAAAGACGAAAAGCAGTAGCAGACTGTTTGCTATGACTACGCCGAGCATTGCGCCGGAGAAAAATGAGAGATAGGCGAAGAAGCGGGTGAAATTTTTGTCGTCAGCCATGTAGCCGATGCTGAAGACAAAGATGCAGAGCCCGACGAGGGCGATCATGACGAGCATTGCGCCGGCAAGCGGATCGAGCACCCAACCGATACGAAGTGCGGTCTCGCCGAAAGTGAACCAGGTGAAATTCTGAACCGCGCGGAAAGCTGGCGTTTGCAGGGTCTCCAAAAAGGCGACAAGCGACAATCCGAGCGCAATAGCCTGGCCAATGACTGCAAGTCCGGCGGCGCTTTTGCGGCGCGATTTCGCCAAACTCAGAATTGCGAGCGAGAAGGCGATCGGTACCGCCGGAATCAGCCAGAGATTGATGGTGATCCAGGGTGTCATCGGGCCGGAAGAGGATCGCTCATCTTCGAAGAAGAAAATGTGTCTTGGTCACTTCCAGAATCGGTCTTCAGCAGCTTGTCCGAGAGCGTTAAAGAAATCTTCGAGAACGCTGACGCAATACTCAGAAAAACGCTGGTGGAGAATCATCGGCGCTCCGACATCTTTGCCGCCGTATCGGTCAATCTCTAGCCCAACGAGTTCTCCCTGCCAGCGACGTGACTCTAAAGCATAAATCAAATCATGGTGTTTGCTCTCTCGTGGCACCCCAGCGTTATGAACGATGCAATGACGGACTTGCTCAATCTCGCAAAGCTGCTTCCACTGTTCGGCACTAAAAAAGGTGAGAGCGGCATGATTCCTGAAATAAATCTCGGCGGCCTTAACAAGGCCGCACTCATGTTTTTTCTTGAGTCGCTTTAAGATGTTTGGGTCGGCGTCCTGAAGCCGCTGAATCTCGGCGATATGGCGAGCGGTGTAGATCTCGAAGACAATGTAGAGATAAATGACAATCGTGAACCTAAGAATCGGTCGGAAGTCGTCCTCGAACATGCGTTCGACAGAGCGCACGTAGACTTCGTAATCGGCCTCGTCTGCGTTCGAAAGGCTCCGATATTGCTCTAGCGCCTCGGACCGTTCGTCGCTGTATGCCTGAGACAGCTGAGCCTCGATCAGAGTGACATAGTTCTTCGCGCAAGTGATTGCGGAGGCGCTAAAGACGTTGAATGGGATGTGTATGTCGAGCGAATCCATCTGCGGCTAGCCTAATGGGAACGAGATTTTTTGGAACCCAGCTGGTTGACGGTGGTCAGCATGCTCGCAGAAGGATTCGAAGGTGCGTTCGTCGCTTTGCGCAACTTTTTGGAATCTGGCGATCACTGCTTGGTGAGCGAAATCCGGTCTGTCTCAATTCCGACCTCGATATATGTAATATCTTCTGCCTTCGCTTCGGGAAGGACCGCCTCAACGCTGGTCCATGTGCCCGGGGAAAGATCGTCCGTATAAGACTCCTCTGCGTGGCTCAATGACTTTTTCCACGCTTCGCTATCTTTTGGCCATTTCTCGAAAGCCTTAACAAGCTCCTCCTCTTTGGTGTTTTCTTTGGTCGGCAGTTCTGGCGGCTTGTGACCGAATTTGAACTTGAGCTTGAATCCTGAGAACCGCATGTAAAGCGGATTGCCGAGTCGGAGCTTAATCCGATAACCGTCCAAAAACGGCTCGACGCCATCGCAAAAGATCAGTAAGGAGCCACGTCCGGTATCTAGCACGGAATAACCTTTCGAGTGAGGATCAATCACGGCAGTTTTCTCTTGCAGCGTCCGCTGCAACGCCTCCCGGATCAGAAAGCTCAACTGTCCGTTGACTCGTTTCTCATTTTCGGCCAATGCACTTAGCAGGGCCGCATTTTGTTCCTCTTGATTCTTCACACGCTGTTCGAGCGCAGCAATCTTCTGCGTAGTTTCAGGCTGCTCGCAGCCAGATAACATGAGTGCGATGGGCAACAGCGAATGAAAAAATATTCGCGCTTTCATTGGCAAAATTATCACCTGAACTGAATCGCCAAGTCTATAACTTCTTCTCCTTTTATCAGCGCGCGCCATCTGAATCATGGTTGTGTTCGTGACGATCCGAAGAATCATCCTTTGAGCTGGTCAAGCTGATCGACGTTGGTCGTTCGATAGTGCCGGTAAACGGAGATGACCAATGCAAGCCCGACCGCAGCTTCCGCCGCGGCAATGGCGATTGAAAAGATTGCGACCATTACCCCGGTGGGTTGATGCGGTTCGAGGCTGAACCGCCAAAACGCGATGAAATTCAGATTCGCTGCTGCAAGCATCATCTCAATGCCGATCAAAATGAAAATCGCATGGCGCCGGCTGAGCGCGGCGAGCAAGCCGATGCAGAAAAGCGCC
>Ga0137372_10008308_pt1 | contig 10024 bp, 8 predicted proteins | sample SagtaG_6_FD_104911 | JGI IMG/M metagenome (GOLD analysis project Ga0137372, IMG submission 104911) | Vadose zone soil microbial communities from Sagehorn Ranch, Mendocino, California, USA - Sage1_R_60_16 metaG | ecosystem: Environmental > Terrestrial > Soil > Vadose zone | place: USA: California...
AGGATCGCCACTTGCGGCTGGTTGATGATGGGCGTGTCGAAGACAGCGCCGCGGCTGCCAGTGTTGGTCAAAGTGAAGGTTCCGCCGCTCAGCTCATCGGGACTGACCTGGCCGGATCTGGTGCGCCTGGCCAGATCGCCGATCTTTCTGGCGAGCCCGCCTATGTTGAGGTCACCGGCGTTGCGGATCACCGGCACGAGCAGGCCGCGCTCGGTGTCCACGGCGATGCCCAGATGCTCGGCATCGTGGTAGGTGACTTCGGACTTCTCCGTGTCGATGACCGCGTTCAGCTTCGGGTGCATCTTGAGCGCCTCGAGCGTGGCGAGCGCGAAGAACGGCAGGAACGTGAGCCGGATACCTGCGCGGGCCTCGAACTCGGACTTCGCGCGCTCACGCAGGCGGGCGATTTTCGTCACGTCCGCTTCCACCACGGTGGTCAGCTGTGCCGAGGTGCGCAGCGAATCGACCATCCGCTGCGCGATCACCTGGCGAAGACGCGACATCCGCTCTGTGGTGCCGCGCAGCGGCGACGGCTCCAGATCTGGCCGGGCGGGTAGCACCGGGGCGGATGGCTGCGGCCTGCCTTTTTGCTCGGCCGCCTGTGCGGCGGCGGATTCGCCGTCAGCCGGTGCGGGCGCCGAAGCAGACGTTGGCTGAGCTGAGGCCGCCGCGGTTGGCGCCGCGGCTTGGTCCGCAGGGGGCTGCGCTGCGGGTGGTTGCGCCTCCCGCTGCTGCGCGGCTTGCGCGGCCGCCTCCCGTTCCTGCGCGGCTTGCGCCTCCGCCTCCCGCTCCTGCGCGGCTTGCGCGGCCGCCTCGCGTTCCTGTGCGGCTTGCGCCTCCGCCTCCAGCTGCTGCGCGGCGCGGGCCGCGTCGAGCACGTCCTGCTTGCGTATGCGCCCACCGACGCCGGTGCCCTGGACCGACGCAAGATCGACGTCGTGCTCGACGGCGAGCTTTCTGACAAGCGGGGTGATATACGGGCCATCGGAAACGCCAGGAAGCTGCGTCGGGGGAGGATATTGTGGCTCGGCGGCACCTGGCGGCGCCTGCGCGGCCGAAGTGCCTGACGGCGCCGGGGGGGCAGGAGAGCCTGGCGGTGCCGGCGCGGCGGGTCCCTGCGCCGCGGGGGCGGGCCGCTGGGGCGCGGCTGCCTCGCTGGCGGCCGAATTCGCACCAGCTGACGGCCGAGACACATCCGGCGGGGCCTGTCCTGGCCACGGCGCGCGCGGCTGGTCACCGCCCGGCGCGCCCGCGGGCCGGCCATCGGCCCGTGGTCCATCGGCACGCGGGCCAGCTTCAGGTGGCGCGGCCGAAGGTGGCGCGGCCGCGGCCGGCGCCTCAGCAGGCTGAGCCGGGGCCTGCGGCGACGCGCCTGGCGCCCCTTCGGTCGCCGGGGACGGTGCCTGTTCGGCCGCTGGCGCGGCGGCGTACGGTGACTCAGCGGGTCTTGGTGGCTGGGTTTGCTGAGGCGGCGCGGCCGCGCCGGCCCTTTGATCGTCGATCACCGCAAGCTCGGCGCCGACTTCGACCGTTTCTTCCTCGGCGACGGCGATCCCGCGAAGCACACCTGACGCCGGTGAAGGTATCTCGGTGTCCACCTTGTCGGTGGAGACCTCGAGCAGCGGCTCGTCTGTCTTGACGAGGTCGCCCTCCTTCTTCAGCCAGCGCGTGACGGTGCCCTCGGTGACGCTCTCGCCCAGCTGGGGCATTCTTACCGAGACCGACATGGGATTCAGCGACTCCTTAGTCACACTGCTCTTGTACTAGTGTGGCCGGCCGGACCCGAAGGCGGCCCGTAGGCGGCCCACAGTCGCCCCGAGGTGGCCCAGAGGTTGGCCCGAAGGTGGGCCAGAGGGTCCGCCCGGCCAGCGTTTCAATTAGCTACCCATGCACGTGCAGCGGCTTGCCGGCAAGCGCGAGGTGCGCCTCGCCAAGCGCCTCGGACTGGGTTGGATGCGGGTGGATCAGCTGGGCGACCTCGGATGGCAGCGCCTCCCAGTTGTAAATGAGCTGGCCTTCGGCGATGAGCTCACCGACCCGGCTGCCCACCAGATGGACGCCAAGCACCGGGCCGCCGCCCGCCGCAGAGATGATTTTCGCTGCCCCCTGCGTCTGCAGGATCTGGCTCTTGCCGTTGCCCGCCAGATCGTAGGTGAACTCCTCGATCTCGATGCCGCGTTCAGCTGCGGTGGCTGAGGTTATGCCGACCGATGCGACTTCGGGATCGCTGTAAGTGACTCGCGGCACGCCGTCGTAGTCAATGGGCGCTGGGCGCAGTTCGCCGAGCCGCTCGGCCACCATGATGCCTTCGGCGAAGCCGACGTGGGCAAGCTGCGGTGTCGCGATGAGGTCACCGATCGCCGAGATGGTCTCGACGCTCGTGCGGCACAAGGGGTCGACCTTGACGAATCCGCGCTCAACCTCCACCCCGGCCGCTTCGTACCCGAGGTCGGCGGACACCGGCGCCCGTCCGACGGCGACGAGCAGGAGCTCCGCGTCGATCGTCTTGCCGCCGTCGAGCGCGACGCAGATCCCATCGCCGGTCCTCTTCACGCTTTCAAACTTCGCGCCAAGCTCTTGGCCGATTCCGCGCCGCCGGAAGGCCCGCTCGACCAGCTTGGAACTTGACTCCTCCTCCAACGGCACCAGATGCGGCAGCATCTCGACGATCGTCACCTCGGCCCCGAACGACCTCCATACGCTCGCGAACTCCACGCCGATGACGCCGCCGCCGAGAATGACCACCGACTGGGGCACTCGGTCCAGGGTGAGGGCGTCGTCGCTGGTGATAACGCGTTCGCCGTCAAGCTCAAGCCCTGGCAGGGCCTTCGGCTGTGAGCCGGTGGCAAGAACGACGTGTGCGCCTTCGTACACAGCCTCGCCGACCTGGACCTGCGTAGGTGACACCAGCCGGCCGGCGCCTTCGACCACGTCAATGCCCCGGCCGCGGACCAGGCCGACAAGCCCTTTCCACAGCCGGTTCACCACCCGGTCCTTGTAGGCGTTCACCCCGGGCATGTCCACGCCAAGCAGCTGCGTCTCGATCCCGAAGGTCGCGCTGTCACGCGCCTGATCCGCGATCTCGGCCGCGTGAAGGAGGGCCTTGGTTGGGATGCACCCGCGGTGCAGGCAGGTGCCGCCCACCTTGTCCCGCTCGATCAGGGCGACGCGCTTACCGAGTTCGGCCGCGCGAAGCGCGCAGGCGTAGCCGCCGCTGCCGCCGCCCAGGACGACGATGTCGTAGGCGCTGCTAGCCACAGAATGCTCCTTTTATCGATCCTCGCCAATTGTGAATGTCACAGTCGGCCGCCCGCCACGTCCTCGGCAATCTGGATCAGTGCCCTGGTGCCCGCACCGGTGCCGCCCCTGGGGGTGTACCCGTAAGCGTCTGCCTCATTGAACGAAGGACCCGCGATGTCCAGGTGCGCCCAGCGCACGCCGTTCGGGACAAACTCACGTAGAAATATCCCAGCAACGAGCATGCCCGCGATTCTGTCCGGCCCGACGTTGGCTATGTCCGCGACGGAGGAGTCGAGCGACTTTCGCAGCTCATCGGGCAGCGGCATTGGCCACATTTCCTCACCGGCACGGCGGGCCGCGGCCACAACAGCCTCGCGCACGCTGTCATCGCTTGCCATCACGCCACTGACGCGATTGCCGAGCGCGATGAGCTGCGACCCGGTGAGGGTGGCGACGTCGATGAGCAGCGCCGGCTCGTCCCCGCCCGAGCGCGCGAGCACATCGGCGAGCACCAGCCGCCCTTCCGCGTCGGTGTTGAGCACCTCGACCGTCGTGCCGCCATACGTGGTGAGCACGTCGGAGGGTCGCTGCGCCGTGCCGCTCGGCATGTTCTCCGCGAGCGGCATGTACCCGACCACGTTCACCGCCGGCCGCAATGTGGCGATCGCCTGCAAGGCGCCGAGCACCGCGGCGGCGCCGCCCATGTCGGATTTCATGATCTCCATGGCGGCGGGCGGTTTGAGCGACAGCCCGCCCGAGTCAAACGTGATCCCCTTGCCCGCGAACACCACCGTCTGACGGGCGTCCGGGTGCCGGTATTCCAGCCGTACCAGCCGTGGCGGGTTGACCGATCCCTGACCGACCCCCATGATCCCGCCGTAACCCTGCTCGGCGAGCTCCTTTTCGCTCAGCACCTCCGCGGCCAGACCGCGGTCAGCGGCCACGCGTTCCGCCACAGCCGCGAGATCGCCCGGTGTCATGTCGGCGGCGGGGGTATTGACCAGATCGCGCACCAACGCGATCGCCTGAGCGATCACCTGCGCCCGCCGGACCGCGTCTGCGGCGCCGTCGTGCTCGGTCAAGACGACCAGTTCCATCGTCGCCGGCCGGCGGGACGTGCGGTACCTGGCGAATTCATATCCGCCGAGCAGCGCGCCGAGCACCACGTCGGTCACCTCTGCGCTGTCGCGGGCTGGCAGCGCTAGACCGATCCGCTTCGTCCCATCCGCCGCCGAGGCGCCGCCACCGCCTCTTGTGCCGCCGGCAACCGCCCGAACCGCGGAGCCGGCCGCGCGGCGGAGCGTTTCGCCCGCGCGGAACGGATCGCCGCCGTCGCCCTTGCCAAGCCCGACCGCGGCAACCAGCGGCGCCCTCAATCGGTGCCCGGACGGAAGCTTGGTGATCTCCTCGCCCTTTCCCGTTGCGCCAAGTACGGTCAGGACGCTCGTCATGTCGTCGCCGAGCGCGGCTGTGAGGCGGTCGGCGCCCGGCGCCGGCAATGGCCCGTCGGCGCCTTCGATCACGCCGATCACGATGGCATCGACGTCGAGGGAGCGGGCGTCGGTAGTAGCTGCTGAGATCGTGGTGGTCACGCTGCCGATGTTAGTGCCACGCCCCCGATGCCCGGCGCCCACGTCGAGCCCTGCGCTGACCAGGGCGATATGGCCGCATTACGCGTTGGCCCCGCGGGCGATCACCGACCAGGTGCCGACCACCGCGCCATCGCTGATCACGAGCAGATCGTTGGCGAGATTGACCGCGGCGCAGACGTGGTTCGGAGCGACCGCGACCACCTCACCGAGTTCCGGTGCCGCAGTCTCCGCTTGCGCCGACCCGGTTGCCAGCATGACCGTCGCGTGGTGTTCAGAGAGCGCGACGATGCACGCATCTGGCCAGCCAAGCAGCCGCCCAAAGCCGCTGCTCCACGGCTGGCGGTCGGCGCCAAGCACCTTGCTGCCGCAGTCGAGCACCAGCCGTCCGGGCGCCGGGCGGCTCACCACGGTCGCGGCCGCGACGAGCGCGATCTGATCGCTGCGGCAGACTCCGAGCTCAAGCTGCTGCGCGTCATTGAACACATACACTCCAGGCCGCAGCTCGGTGAGCGGTGGATCAGCGCGCACGAGCGCGGTCGGTGTGGACCCGCCGCTGCGTTCCAGGTAGGCCACGTCCCCGGCGAGGCCCGCCCCTCGAAGCGATTCCGCAGCAGCGGAAAGGGCTGCCGCCTCCTGCGCCGCCGCCTTCTCGCGCGCGCCGGGAGCGTAACTGTGACCGGGAAAGGTGAAGACGCCCGCCACGGTCAGGCCGGCCCGCGCGGCAGCGAGGGCCACCTCACCGGCCTGGCCCGGTGCCACCCCGGTCCTGTGATGGCCGCTGTCGATCTCCACGAGCACCTGCGGTGGCCCGTCGCAGCGCGAAAGCGGCGCCAGCAGCGCGGCGGAGGTGGCTGAATCGATGGCTAGGCGGAGCGTAACCCGTTCCGCGACGGCACGCAGACGGCCGAGCCGGTCTCGCGAGGGCCACAGCGGATAGGCGACGAACAGGTCGGTGACCCCCGCGGCGGCGAAGGCTTCCGCCTCACCAATAGTCGCGACGGTCAGGCCCGTGGCGCCGAGACCGAGCTGGCGGCGCGCGACCTGCGCCGCCTTGTGCGTCTTGGCATGCGGTCGCAGCCGTATCCCGCGCGCAGCGGCCGAGGCGGCCATTTCAGCCACATTGCGTTCGAGCCGCGCCTGGTCCACGACCAGCGCGGGTGTCATGATCTCCGGCGGAAGAAGCATCGCAAACCCTTGGGACGGCGGGCCCGGTCGCCACGACGGCGACGTCCTCATGCTGCCATCACTATCAGGCACGCGGCGGTGCCGATCTCGGTAAGCGCGCCGAGCACATCGCCGGTGATGCCGCCAAGGCGCGCCACCGCGTGCCGGGCCACAGCCAGTGACGCGGCGAGTCCGGCCGCGATGCCGACAGGCAGCAGCCAGCCGCCTGACGGGGATGGAAGCACGACGGCGACGACGCCAGCCAGACCAAGCACGACGGCGGTGATCGCGACGGCGATAACCGGCGGCAGGGTTCCGGCCACGAGCGCGCCCATTCCCTGCGCGCGCGCCGCGGCAACGCCGCGTCGGCAAGCCCATGCGATCGCAAGCCTGCCGGTAACGGCCGCCGCGACGAGCGCAATCGGCCCGTGGCCGCGGACCTCAGCCTGGGCCAGCGCGGCGACCTGGACCAGCAGCGTGAACACCAGCGTCGCCGCGCCGAAGGCGCCGATGTCGGAGCGCCGCATGATGTCGAGCGCTTCCCGCGCCGGTTTGCGGCTGCCGAGACCGTCGGCGAGGTCGGCCAGGCCATCGAGATGCAAACCCCCGGTGAGCAGCGCGATTGCGGCCAGAGCTAGGACGGCGGAAAGCAGCGGCGCCAGGCGCAGAACGTGATCGGCCGCGCTGAGCGTGGCAGCCCCCGCGGCGCCGAGCAGCAGGCCCACGGCGGGCGTCACTGCCATCGCCACGGCCGAAGTTCGCCTGGTCACCTGGCGAGCCCGCAGCGGCAGCACCGACAGCAGGCTTACGGCGAGCCTGAAGCCGTCCCAGATCATGGGCGATCAGCCTAAGCTCTGCGGGGGAGCGTTGGTGGTTCGCGGCATCGAGTGCCGGGGGGGTTCATAACGGCGACGCGGGGTGAAACCGGCTGCCCACAGGGTGGAGGATGGGGGGATGAGGGATACCCGAGCTACGGCCGAGGACCTGCGCGCCGCCATCGAGCGCACGGGGTACTATCCCGGCCTCGTCACCGACGCGGTCGCCTCGGCGCTCGGTGCCGAGCCAGTGACGGCCTATGTCGTGCACCACGACGCCATCTTCGACCCCGCGATGGAGGTCCGCAGGCACATCACGGTGCTCGCGCTCACACCGAGCAGACTGATCCACAGCCACACCGACGAGCACCCGGCCACGGAGGAGAACGAGGCGCCGAGCGCGGAAACAAGCACCGAGGTCGTCAGGTTCTCCAGGATCCAGTCTGTTGCGATCACACGCGTGGTGCCGGACCCGGCGTCGTACATCCCTGGCGCGACCATGCCGACCGAGGTTGTGCTGACCATCGGGTGGAACGTGCTTTCGCACGTGGAGCTCGAGCCTGCGCACTGCGGTGACGACAACTGCGAGGCCGATCACGGCTACACGGGCACGATTGTGACCGATGACCTCACCCTTCGGATGAGCGAGGCCGCGGACGGCGCGGAGGGCGTCACGCAGGCGCTCGCGTTCGCGGAGGCGCTCTCTGCGGCCACCGCGCGGCTTGGCGCGTAGAACTGACCCGGGCGCCACGTGCCGCTTTGCCCTCGGACGGCGGCAGTGACACGATGATCGGGCTGGACGGCCAACGGCGCCCGGAGGACTCCCCCCGCATGACCTACGAGCCGATGCCGCTTAACCCACCGCCCTACGGCAGCGCGACGCTTCCTGACCTCGCCTGTTCGCTGCTTGCATCGCTGCGGGTGCCCGGTGAGCCAGACGTGCTCGGGCTGCCGCGCGCCGATCGCGCGTGCCTTCTTGTCGTGGACGGTCTCGGCTGGGATCTGCTGCGCGCGCACCAGGCGACGGCGCCCTTCCTGTCCGAGCTCGCCGCAACCGCCGGTCCGATCTCGGCGGGTTTCCCCTCGACCACGGTCACCAGCATGAGCTCGCTCGGCACCGGTCTTCCGCCAGGCGGCCACGGCATGCTCGGTTACCAGGTGGCGCGGCCCGGCGAAGGAAAGCTGCTCAACGCCTTGCGCTGGGACCCGGAGGTGGACCCTGTCGCATGGCAGCCGGCGCCCACGATCTTCGAGCGTGCTGCGGATGCGGGCGTGCATACCTGCTACGTCGCCGCTGCCGCCTTCCGTGGTTCCGGCCTGACCAGGGCCTTCGCCCGCGGCGTTGACTACCGAGGCGTGCACAGCCTGGGCGAGCTCACCGCGGGGGCGCAGGAGGCTCTGCGCTCGGGGGTTGCCGATCGCACTCTCGTGATGGCCTATCACGGCCATCTCGATTCCACCGGCCACACAAGCGGCGTGGCCTCCGACGCGTGGCGGTACCAGCTCGCGCACGTGGACAAGCTGGCTGAGCAACTGGCGACCGGTCTGCCCGACCGCTGCGTGCTGCACGTAACGGCTGATCACGGCATGGTTGACGTAGGGCTGGACGAGCGGATCGACGTGGACGCCATTCCCGCGTTGCGCGCGGGTGTGGCGCTGTTGGGCGGCGAGGCGCGGGCGCGGCACGTGTACGCCGAGCCGGGGGCCGCCGCCGACGTGCTCGCCACCTGGCGTGAGCTCCTCGATGGGCGGATGTGCGTTCTGAGCAGGGACGAGGCGATCGCGCACGGCTGGTTTGGCGAGGTGGCGCCGGAGTTCGCCGCGCGCATCGGCGACGTGGTGGCCGCGTCCTACGGCCAGGCCGCCGTCGTCGCGTCACGCGCCGAGCCGCAGGAGTCCGCTTTGATCGGCATGCACGGCTCACTGACGCAGGACGAGCAGCTTGTGCCGCTGCTCACCCTCACCACGGTATGACGGGCGCGGGCGGGCAACGCCGCGGCGTCGGCCATGGGCGGCCGGCGTTGGCGGCGTGTCACCGAGCGGCAGCCGTTAGGGATAATGCTCCTGAACGGCTCACGCGCGGTGGCGCCCCCTCATCGCCAGCCCTCCCACTCCTGATCCCGGATCGGTCGCGCCGGAATCATCGCGACGCTGCGGAGGTTGGCTTGAGCATGGCTATTGGACACAAGATCACGATCACCCCGGCCGATCGCCGCGTCGAGGTCGCGCTCGATGGCGTGAAGCTGGCCGAGTCCGACCGCGCGGTCGTGCTGACCGAGACCGGGCTTCCGGCGCGCTACTACGTGCCACGGGACGATGTGCGCATGGAGCTGCTGCGCGCCACAAGCAGCACGACCACGTGCCCATTCAAGGGCCAGGCCTCGTACTGGTCCGTCGAGGTTGGCGGCGAGGTCCACGATGATCTCGTATGGAGCTATGAGGCGCCGATCCCTGGCGCCGAAGGTATCGCCGGCCTCATGTGCTTCTACAACGATCGCGTCGAGCTAACGATCGGTGGTGAGCCCCAGCCGGGCACGACGTCTCGGCGCCGGGCCCGATCCGGCTGATTGGGCAGGCCGCGTGGGCCTGTCGGCGAGCGGATCGCTACATGCCAAATAGCGCCGCTGCCCGGCGGGACATCTCCTCGGGCGACACGTCCTCGATGTGCTGGCTCATCATCCACTGCTGGCCGAAGGGATCACGTAGCCGTCCGCCTCGCTCTCCGTAAAACTGGTCGTCAAGCGGGTAGATCACCTCGGCTCCGGCGCCGACCGCCCGTTCCCACGCGGCGTCGACGTTCTCCCAGTACAGGGACATCACGCAGCTGACCATCCCACCCAGCCGTTCGGGTGACCTGACGGGTCCATCCGCGGCGTCTTCGGTGATCATCACCACCGAGTCCCCGATCCGGATCTCGGCATGGATCAGCTCAGCATTCGGTCCGGTGAACCGATCACCCAGCTCCTCGGCTCCGAACGCCCGGCGGTAAAAGTCGATCGCCGCGGTGCCATGCCGTCCAGTGGTCGTCGACCTCAGACAGTACCTAATGACCGATCTGCGCGGCTCGCCTGTCACCCGCCCAGCCGGGCTGCCGCGGCGGCCCGGTGGCGGCGGCTGTCTCGCACGTGCGATGATGGCGTTGAGTGACCGGCCGACCCCGGGGGGTGGTGGCCGTGGAGCATCTCGCCGATCATAGGTTCGCTGGGCTGTTGG
>Ga0137372_10008311_pt1 | contig 10021 bp, 13 predicted proteins | sample SagtaG_6_FD_104911 | JGI IMG/M metagenome (GOLD analysis project Ga0137372, IMG submission 104911) | Vadose zone soil microbial communities from Sagehorn Ranch, Mendocino, California, USA - Sage1_R_60_16 metaG | ecosystem: Environmental > Terrestrial > Soil > Vadose zone | place: USA...
AAAGAACGCGAATGGGTGGGCCACCCCCGGGCCCGGAGTTACTCAGTGATGCCTTTTCAAAACTGCGAGGGTCCGGTCGGCATTCTTTCTGATGACCGGGTCGCCTGTCTTATCACGCATTGCGGCGACATAGCGTATAGCAGTTTCCTTGTTGAGCCATAAAAATGTGGGTGGTTCCTCTATTTTCCACTGTGAGGATCGGATTGTGCTCGCAGGCGATGTAGCTTCCTGGATGCGTACGAGACGGTATACACCGGTCGTCTTGAGAACACCAGATGCCGGAGGCGTGTAGCGGAAGTGCAGGATCAATCCGCCCGAGACCTTCGCAGTCGTTATAGACTTCTGCCCGATCCCCCTTGGTCCACGTCTCGTAAACTGAATAGTTCGGGGAAATGACGACGATACGCCTTCCACTGGGTTCCGGCGCAGGGCGCACGAAAAATGCCTCTGCTTGGTGCCAACCCTCCGGCGTCAGGCGTCCGCCGTTCGTCTCCATAGCCAGGAATTCTTCGACCACCTGCTTAGGGCCCTTAATGCCTTCCCCTGGAGCTTGCGCGATTGCATTTCCTGTTGCAAGAATGAATGTTATGATAGCAGTTGACAATGCAAGTGAGTGCTTCATACAGACTCCCTTTTTCTGAAGGCTCGAAAAATCTGAAATCTGAGTGGAAGCGAAAAAGCAAGGGGAATTATTTGCACGCTCCCCCGGGGCAGAACGGCTTGGGCTGCGGCTTGTGTCCTTTAAGTCCCTGGGGCACCGCGTACATAGGGAGACTATCAGGGAGTACTTTTACCGACGCGCCGCTATAATGTTGATCATGATTTGCGTCCTGCTGGCTAAAGTACGTTCCCACTTCGTAGGCGTAAACTCTTCGTTTGAGCTGATTCGAAATCAACTGTGCCATCGAGGTTGGATAGCCCGTATACCCATCGAGAATTGTTGCGCCGGCAGCGCACGCAAAAATCCGTATTGCGGCGTTTTGGCTTAAATAGCTGTCGAGTTGCACCCAGCAGAAATCTCAAAGGCCCTCCGCGCGGCAGGGGGCTAATGGTTTACTCGTATTTCCTAAGCGCGGCGATAGCCTGTGATGCGTTCTTCCTGACAGTGGAGTCGTTGGCTTTTCCCCGCATTTCGACCAAGTAACGTATCGCGGCCTCCGGAATTAAGTGCATCTCTGTGGGCTGCGATCCCTCGATCTTCCATTTGACAGAGCCGTTCGCTTTCTCAGTACGGACAACGTTATATTTCCGCATTGTTCGTGTCTGAACTTTAGGGGCGGAAGGCACAAAGCGCAATGAAGAATCTACACGACCTATTTCTTCATACCCCATGTAAAACTCAGTTGTTGCTAGTCCATTAGTGGCTTCGCTCACTGCATAATGAGTAGCAATCACTACGATGTTCGTGTTCGGTGATGGCTGGCTAGCACGTGCAAAGAGGGCATCGGCTTTGTACCAACCCTCTGGTGCTAATCTCTTACCTTCCACGTCGAAAATTACGAATTGCTGCACGAGCTCCTTCGCGGTCTGGGCGGAAGCTCTAGCGCACGCTGCAGGTCCCGCGCTTGCGGCTAATCCAATGACGAACAAGAATAACGATTTCATTTTAGTCTTTGCCTTTTTCAAAGTGGTGGGAACCTACGAGGTAGGGGTTTGTCACCTGGTTCCCAAGAGGGACCATATAAGTGGGCAGGTCAGATGGTCCTACTTGCCGGACAAACATTGTTTCATGAGCAGCATCCAGGGGGCTAAAATACAAGCCCGTTTTGTAACCGAAAACCACTCGTTTCAGTTGGTTCCAAATTAATTGACCAATGGAATCGCCTCCGGAGACGTCAGTCCCCGTGTCACAGCCGTTGAGAGTGATCGTAGCATTTGATCCGAGTTGTGCATTTGACAGTAAGGAAACGTTGCCGCTATACAGATTCTCATTACTAACGGGGTCTTGGCCGACAAACAGCGCCGAATACAGTGTTCCTGAAATTGAAAATCTACCCGCGTGACCGAAGTATGCGACTCCCCCGTCGATCAAGCCATGCCCTGTCAACGCGTTGTTAAAGTCCTGAACAGTGGTCGCTCGACAAGCAATCACTTTATGTCCCTGAGACTGCAGATCATTAGCTTGCTGCTGAGCGGCGAGTCCGAATTCGTTGCCGACGTTCCAATTGTGGCCAGGGCCGTTATTTCGACCGGGATCACCGACGATGAGGAGGTAAGTGGATAGATTTCCGCCTGTTGGTGGCAAACAACTTGGGGATATCAGATTACATATTGGGCAGTCCGTTGGTGCTGAAATTTGTGCAGTGAGCGGTACTTCGTCACTCGGCAGCGTCTCGGTCGTTGTATGAGAAACCGGGTCATCGGCTCGGGGCTGGGCTGAACTGGTGGTAGGCGAACTGGTGTTACTCGTCGACTGGACCAAGCATGGGCATCCGGGAACGCCGAACCGACTCTGCGACGGATTCCCTTGAACTTCCGGCCAGAAGCTTGCTGCATCTACCGCTAGCGGAAGGTTAATTGCTGAGACTCCCGGTCCAACCGAAAACCACTGCCCGGTCCAACTGTCGGGCCGTGAGCGATCACCCCTCCGCCGTCCTGCGCAAACATTTGATCGACAAAAAAGCCCGGCTGCACAGCCCAGGCTTGCTGACCAGAATTTGTGTCGAAGGCGACAATCGTGCTCGAAACAGAGTCCCTCGTGCCGGGGGCGCTGGTTACAAAGCCAGTGCCACCGTCACCGAGAACCCCGGGCCAACTATTCGACGAGAAAAGCGAGCTCATATTATCAAGAGCGGCCAAATGAAAGTCACTTTGTCCGTTGGGCGAAATGTGAGAGACCATATAGCTAGATGGAAGATCAACGAACAATTCGGACCACGTGGCAAGCACGCCACCATGCCCGTCGGGAATTGCAGATCCTGGCGATAAGGATGATCCGCTCCAACTGCTTTGCGCTCCTCCTGCGCCTACCTGCTTGTAGGTCCTGGTTGCTAGCTGCGTCGTGGACGTGCTTCCGTCGGCAAATATTGTCATCAACACAAGCCTGTCCTTGACAGTTTCGGAGAAGGCGGTTTGGACACACCTCAGGTCGGGTGTTGTCTGATTGACCGCCGTGGCGGTGGTATTTCTGACAACATATTCGAAGTACGCATTCCCATCGGCATCCGTCGTCACAGCATTACTAATAAATGCGTCGGAGGGAATGCTTTGCACCCCGATGGAGCCGCAATTACCTGTAGTCGCCGTAACGGATATCGACCTCTCTGGCATTGGGATTTGAGTGGTCTGACCACTGGCTCCATTGACCACGAAAATCGAAATTGGTGGATGCGGCGGTGGCTGCTGAAGCTGTTGTGCATCCCACCCGAGCCCAACAGCATTTCCGTCCGTCCGCACCGCAATTGGTGAGCCTGCAAAGTTACTGATCCATACAGGTGAACCGGTTTGGCCATCGAGGTCTTTGAGTCCGGCGGGATTGCCCGTGCCCCCAACCAGAACACCTCCGTAGAGATCCGGCCCGATGACCGTTGTGGACAGCGGCTGCTGCCAGAGTTGCCGCCCGTCTGTTGTTAGAGCTCGTAGGGCATAAGTATCGTTGGAACCGGCTTCCACGGAATAGAGGCCGGCGCCGTCATTAGTCGGTGGCGCTGGAGCAAAGTGTCCAAAAGCGGTAATCCCAGCCTGGAGCCCGGGCAAGGGAGGCACGGTCCAATTAGAGGATCCCACATTAGTCACGATGTTCACGGCGGTTTGTGCTGTTTTGCCTTGCACCGTTGCGGTCAACGTAACTTGGCCGACGGCATTAGCCGTCAGTACGGGCGAACTGCCCGTGGTGATTGTTGCAAGCTTGGTGCGGCTGGGGAGACTCCAGGTGGCATCTGGGCGCGGCCGGCCTTGGTCATCAGTGGCAGTGAATTGCTGCGTCTGGCCGACTGCGAGATTGACGTTTGTAGGCGTAATCGTAATCGAAGCGGGAGCCAGAGAGCGTGAAGGAAATTAATTAGTATAAGCGTCAACGCTTTGTACAATCCAAAATAAACAGCAACGTTCGAATTGTGGAACGTCACACGTCCAGTCAATGTTTTACGCCTCGCGAGCGGGCGCTCGCTCGGGGAGCAAACAAGAAGTGCTTTAGCGGCACGGCTGAACAGGCTGCGGAAAAAGTCTGAATCGAGACGATTCGCCGCCTCAAGGGCTAAAGCCCTCGCTGATTTTGCACGACTTACGCGGCGCTAAAGCGCCGCTCTACCACAGTGCAGCAGGCTTTCGTGACTTTTTCCGCAGCCTGTGAAGCCGTGCCCTTTCACGAGCCTTTTACGAATCTTTCACGAAGTTCAGCGTGAATCTATTGTTGATGATCCGAGCGCAGCAAATGCCAGGCCTCGCGATAGTGTTCGAAGCGAGGACGTTTGCATCCGCCTTGAGGATAGAAGCGGAGGCTTTTGCAGGGCGCGAAGGCCTCGATGGGGAGCACGTACCAGATATCGAGCGGGATGATGTGGGCGACAAGAACGTCAATGTAGTCGGCGGTGTAAACCATCTTGCCTTGTCCGTAGATCGAGTAGATGGGCTGGACGTCGTAACCGCGGGCGCGCACGACTTCGGTGCACTTGAGCTGGACGCGCCAGAGGCGATGACCGACGGCGTGGTCGCGGGGGTCGTTGTTGTGAGAGTCGTGGTTATGAGAATCGGGGCAGTGAGAGTGTTCGTTATGAGAATCGTTATGGGCGTCGTTGTTATGAAAATCGAGGCCGTGAGAATCGAGGATGAAGTCGTAGCGCTCGCTATCGCCCCAGGGTTTTGCAACGCCGAAACCGAGGCTGGCGGCTTTGAGTAGGAAGGCGGCCTCGGAGAGTTCTCCTTTGCGCTTGGTGTTGACGCGCTTGATCTTGCGAGACGGCTCTCCCGTGGAGGGGCCGGTTGAATCCCCAGACTCGTCACCCATTGGCTGATCCCGGATATTTTTGGTGTGATTGTGGGCGGATTAAGCCCGGAAAAGTTGGGCATGATGCCCAACAAAAAAGGCGCAGCCCGGCGGCTGCGCCTGAATTTCACCTTACATATTAAGTATGGCACGTTTCGCAGGGAAAATGGGACATGAGTTCGGACTTTATTTTCCTATTGGAATGAAGTAAGTGGCGGAAATTGGATGGCGAAGGGGGCTTGACAAGGTTTGCAGATTTTCGGTGGCCGGGTCAAAGGCTAACCACAGAGGGCACAGAGGTACACGGAGGAATCCCAGAGTCCAGAAACAATTCCCATTTCGGGAACTCAGCGCAGAGTTTAGCCGATTTTGCTTGACTCCTATACAAATATACGTATGTATGTATAACTATGGGAAGCACCGTGTTCGCCAGCGGTTGAGCGAAGCCGAAAAGCTTCACAGAGCGAGGCAAAACTGACGTGACTCGAAAAGCGAAAAAAACGGTTGGGATGAGAAGAGCCGCTGTGGCGAAGAGAACGATGGAGAGAAGCGGCGGGAACGTGTTTGCCGATCTCGGCCTGCCACATCCGGAGCAGGAACTGTTGAGAGCCAAACTCACGCTGCAAATTTACGGCCTCATCAAGCAGCGCGGCATTACGCAGACCGAAGCCGGCAAGATTCTTGGGATCAGGCAGCCACACGTCTCCGCTTTGATGCGAGACCGCTCCGGTGTCTTCTCGGTCGAGCGCCTCATGGAGTTCCTCACCGCCCTGGGGCAAGACGTTCAGATCACGGTCCGGCCAACACGCAAGCAGCATGGCGAGGTGTCTGTGGTCGCGTGAGGTTCGTTGTGTGAGCGCGAAGGGTGCGGCGCCCGGGTGGGTACGCAAATTCAGGGCGTTCTGCCTTCACTCGAGTTCTTTCCACCGGTAACGACTTCTGACATCTCGGCGGGGTTCGTCATCAGCCTGAGAAACTCCATCACCAGATGACCTATGTCTAGTCCTCGGCTCTCCTGTTGCCTTGGCAATTTGTCTTCGAATCTTCGTATTGCCGCCTTCGTGGGCGGCTTCAGCAGGAATAGTTGCTCCTCGGTTATCTCGTCCAAAACCCCTGGCCAGCCGTACTTGTGGAGCAGATTCTCGGGCCCGTAGTATTGAATCCAAAGCTTGCGAAGGCGCTCTGGCAATTGGTCAGGAACCCCGGCTGCCCATCTTTTCAGGCAGGTTTTGCGAAGTTTGTTGCCCTCATCGCGAGAGGCCGGGGACGCGTTCCACGCAGCGTAACAAGTCTCATTGCCACACCACGGACAGCGGCCCTGACGTGCGTGTTCTTGACTTTTCTGGTTCTTGCGTCGCTTATCTTTGTCCAGGCACGTTGAACAGTATTTCCGTTGTTTATGGCGCGGTTCGCCGCAGGAGAGGCAGACTTCATCCGCGCGGCGATTCTCTCGCAGTTTTCTTTGTCGTTGGGTATTGCTTTTCAAAAATCTTCCGGTAACGCACTTTCAAGAAACCTTATCACAGAATAAAACTGAAATAGGCCGGGAGGAAACTGGGACTATTTCCTGAAAGCCCTGGGGGTATGCTCGTGATGCTCGATTTCGACAGGATTGATGTCTACATACGAAGTCTAGGGTGGGCAAGGGGCACGTTTCTTACATGTTTGGTCTTGTTAGTTCGGCACATCGTAAGCTTTGAAGAATTCTTGATCTTGGTATTAACCGCGTTGGCCATAGAAACCCTATCATCGTCTCAGGGTAACCGCGCAAAGTAGAAGGAGATCACCTGTCGCTCCTGACTGCCGGGTAGCCGACCGGCTAACCGATCGCCTCCCTCTTGCTTACCGCGTAGCGGCCGCTGTCAGGGCATGGTCCAGTTAAAGCGTCTCCTTCTTTCTGGTTGCTTGCAGGGGTGAAACTCACTGACAAGCCACATGTGACACAATTGTTGTAATACGCCTCTCCTCTACGCCGCCAGAGCTTCGGCTCGACCGTGTGGGCTAGATTCGACAAGCTCCTGTTCACGTCTTCGAATGTCTTTGAGGCTTGTTGCAGGACGGCGCGTGTAGTTTCGGCCTGCTGGTGGGGATCGGCGCCTACTTCGCGAGCCTCGGAAAGGACTTCCTCATCTGACAGCTCAAGCACAGAATCGGCTAGGTCGTTCATTAGCTTCTCCAGCTGCCGATCGTGATCTCTCTTATTTTCCATGTTACCGGCCTCCGCGGCTGCCATTTTTTCCTATCAACAGTTTCATCCGGATTCGCTTCATTGCAGGTTGGTATTCTTTGTTGCTGATTCCGCGCTTCTGAATAATTTCGTTCTTCTTCATGCCTACTAATAAACCCTGCAGCACTCGGGTAGCATTGACATCCTCCCGGAATACTCTCAGGACTTCATCTTCTTTTTCTTTTGCGATTAGAGATCGGTCTGCGGCTGTATCTGCTGAAGGGATGTCGTCGATGGGTGACAATTCGTGCCCTTCAGCATCGAGCGCAATGACTTCGGATTCCAAATAGGCCTCTTCTTTGAACTTCCGCTTCCAGGAACTAGAAATGCTGAGCATAGCTCCCGTGAGATGCCTGACGAAATCGACATTTTTGTTCCAATGTCTACCTTTGATTGTGGATTCAGCACCTATCAATGTCCGAAGCTGGGCTTCCTGGAGCAGATCAACCCAGGTCCTGCCGCATGCAGTTCGTCCCAAGCCTTGTATTCTGAACGCGGCAAATTTCTGCAACTTCAGCAACTCTGCGGGGCTCAGCGCTTCGATTGCCTGGTGGACGCGGAGTCTCTCAAGCAACTTCTGCAGCTGAAAATTCTTGGTGTCGACTACAAGGGGGATGTCCATCAGTTCCGCTGGGCGTGGTACCTCGTCCGCGTTCCCGTAGTCGAACGCCATTAGGATCATCCTTTGCGACCGATTTTTCTTAAGGATCGCCATGGCGAGTTCGATCCCACCGGTCTGGTGTTTGCAATAGTCGGGCTTGACCTTATCCCGCTGGGGCACGCCATGTTCGATGAGCACCACACTGAAAGGAGCACAATCACAGTAGAGTCGTAGGCCCTCCTCAGCGTTCCAAGCTGTCCGTACTGCGTAGCCCTTGTCTTCGAGCGTGTCCATAAGGAACTTTCTCAATAGGGATCTGTCATTCTCGACCAATAACGCGGACATGCGGGAGGTATTAATGCTCGTTGATGGGGTGGGGAATCCAGAAGCTTGAGCGGACCCAAATTGGAGTCTCCGGTATAAGGGGGAGGGGCAGAGTGCCATTATCATTCTCCTATCGAAGAACTAGGATCTAGATAACTATTGCCCCGGCGCAGCCCATCGGTGTCCCGGATTCTTGCGGACGAGATTACCGAGGTAACATCGACTCTGGTTAAACCTTCAAGATGGCTTATCCAGTACCGAGTGGAAGGTGCTCAATTCCGGCGGATGGACGTCCTCTGGGGTTTTGCTTTTTTCTAATACCACGCAGCTCGCCGCGTTCTAGGTATCCGCTGGCTTTTCGTTCGGCTTTGTGCCTCTTGAGTCGCATTTCGGCTTCATCGATATCTTTTCCAACTCCGTAGCTGAAATCTGCTCCGACGAACCGCACAGCATTGCCACGTTTGCGTTCAGGCAGGATAGTACGGCTTTTCAGGAGGGCTCTGGCGCGTTCGAGACAAGCCTGCAGTTCTTCTAAGCTGTTGCCGCGACACAAGAACTCGTCGCCTTTATCGTGATATGCCTTAAGGCCTGCTTCTCGCAACGCCGTGGCCTTAGCTTTGAGAAGGGCGTCTCCTGCGTCGTACCCATATTTGTCATTTACGGCCTTGAGCCCATCTAAATCCGAGAGCGCGACAGCAGGCGATTCCCCTGCTTCATCAAACGCACGACGATTCGGTAATCCCGTTACTTCGGAGGTTAATAATTCTCGCCGTAGCTGTTCAGGGGACATCTCCGACACACGCTGCCGCTCTTTCAGAGCGACACGGCGTTCAATGTTCGGAAACTTGTTCACAATATTCCTCCCCCAATTTTCTTTCTCCTTACCTAATGCGCGGTTGGAATGGTTTCGGAACAGAATCACAGAAATTGTTTTTCGCCGGTGTGATTCGACGCGCTACCCAAGCCTTTGCCGGTCTGCGAGGGTGGCACCGCCCTCGCGAGCGGGCGCTCGCTCGGGGAGTAAACAAAAAGCACTTTAGCGGCACGGCTGAAGCCGGCGCCCTCCCCAAAAGCAGCCGAGCGTTTGTAGGGCGATCCGCTCGGCCTGGACGGGTCAGAGACCCGTCCCTACACAACCATCAGAGACCCGTCCCTACACAACCATTAGAGACCGTCCCTACACGGGCAAGCTCGCGGGCGAGGCGAACGTCCCTACGTGGACAGGAGTGCTGCTACGTCAGGAAACAGGGCGGGACCCTTCGCGATTTTCAAGGTGGTGTTCATTGGTTACATCCAAAGTTTCGGTTTCATCCTAAGCGTGTACGATGCCCAGAGAGTTAGGCGGAAATTCCTCGTGAGCGAGGCGCTCGCTTGGGGAGTAGACAAAAAGCACTTTAGCGGCACGGTGGAAGCCAGTGCTCCACCTAGAAACTGGCGAGCTTTGTTCGGCCTGGACGGGTCAGAGACCCGTCCCCACACTGGGGGCTGGATTGTCTCCCTGCTTTCGCGAAAAACAGGCGGAACCTAAGCCACAGGGCGTGATTGTGTCGTCCCTGCAGGGCTCGGTCGTGGCTTATCTCTACCCAGCGCTCACTCGCTGGGCTGAAATATTCCGCTCCTGCGGAACTGGGATGCGGGAAGTGGGACATAGCCCGGAAGGTTGAGTCAGGCGGCCCTCGCGAGCGGGCGCTCGGGGAGTAAACAAGAACGACTTGGCGGCGCGGCTGGGATAGGCTGCGGAAAAACTCGGGAAAGCAGATTCCCTTCGACTTCGCGAAAAAGTCCCCACCCTTTCGCAAAGAACGCGAAAGAATGGGGCACCGGGCACCCGCGCTAAAGCGGATTCGGAATGACAAGTATATGAGTGAGCGGGAGTTCAACGGCGGTGATTCTAATTCCACTCATGCTTCATCGCCTTCCCGAACTTCGCGGCGGGCAGCGTGTT
>Ga0137372_10008314_pt1 | contig 10020 bp, 6 predicted proteins | sample SagtaG_6_FD_104911 | JGI IMG/M metagenome (GOLD analysis project Ga0137372, IMG submission 104911) | Vadose zone soil microbial communities from Sagehorn Ranch, Mendocino, California, USA - Sage1_R_60_16 metaG | ecosystem: Environmental > Terrestrial > Soil > Vadose zone | place: USA: California...
GCGATTCATCTCACAGGGAGCGGAATTTGAAGAAGGTGCGGCTGCCGACACGGGGCACATTCAGATCGATTTCGGACTCGACACGTCGTTCTTGCACGAGGAACTTTCACTCACAGCAGAAACGGAAGAACGAATCCGAAGCAATGTATACAAGCTTGTGGAGTTCACCGCACGGGCGGAGAAGAACGCAGGCGCCACCGGGCGTCTCCTCTGGTCGGAATCCGAGGAAAACCTCGCGCAGAAGTTGATTGCCCGATTGCAAAAGGTCAACTGAAAAGCAGAGAGGACGCAGGGTTCTGAACACCACCGCTCCCTGCGTCCTCTGGATTCACGGCCGATACTACTTCGTTCTTCCGCCTTCCACGCCCAGTTTCTCGCCTGCAGCGGCTTGAGCGGCAGCCAAGCGCGCGGTCAGCACGCGGAACGGCGAGCATGAAACGTAGTTCAGCCCGGTCTGGTAGCAGAACTCGACCGACGCCGGCTCGCCGCCGTGCTCGCCGCAGATGCCGACTTTCAGGTTCGGACGCGTCTTGCGGCCGCGTTCGGTGGCCATCTGCACCAACTGCCCGACTCCCTCGCGATCGAGAACGGCAAACGGATCCTGCTTGATGATTCCCTCCCCGATGTAGGTCGGCAGGATTTTGTTGACGTCGTCGCGTGAGAATCCCCACGTCGTCTGTGTCAGATCGTTGGTGCCGAATGAGAAAAAGTGCGCGTCTTTCGCGATCTCATCCGCCACCAGCGCAGCCCGCGGCAACTCGATCATCGTGCCCACCATGTATTCGACGGTCCGTTCTTTCTCTTTGAATACCTCCTTGGCTACCCGATGAACGATTTCCGCCTGGTTGGTCATTTCTTTCAGTGTGGCAGTCAATGGGATCATGACTTCCGGGAACACCTTGACACCGTCTGTGGCCACGGCCACAGCCGCTTCGAAGATGGCGCGCACTTGCATTTCGGTGATCTCGGGATACGTGATGCCGAGACGGCATCCGCGGTGTCCGAGCATGGGATTGAATTCGTGCAACTGCTCCACTCGTGCGAGCAGGTGGGGCAGCAATTTCTTCAGGTCGCCCACCGCTTTGGCTCCGTAATCGCGGTAGGTCGCCACCAGCGCTTTCTTGTGCTTCGAATCAGCCTGAGGCAGAGTCGCGATGTCGACCATCAACTCCTCGCGCCGCGGCAAGAACTCGTGCAGCGGTGGATCGAGGGTCCGGATGGTGACCGGGAAACCGTCCATGGCGCGGAACACGCCGATGAAGTCGTTGCGCTGCATAGGCAGCAGTTTCTTGAGGGCGGCCCGGCGATCTTTCTCGTTGTCGGCGAGAATCATGGCGCGCATGTGCGGAATTTTCTCCGCGCCAAAGAACATGTGCTCGGTGCGGCACAGCCCAATGCCTTCGGCGCCGAACGCCCGCGCCTGGATGGCATCCCGCGGAATGTCGGCGTTGGCGCGAACTCCCATCGTGCGGAACGGTTCGGCCCAGCTCATGAACTTCTGCAGGTCGGGATCGTCGGGAGACGCGTCGAGTGTCTTCAGTTGGCCTTTGATCACGCGGCCGGTCGTGCCGTCGAGCGAGATCCAGTCTCCTTCTTTGAAGACCTGGCCTTTCACTCGCACTTCGCGGACTTTTTCGTCGACTTCAACTTCGCCGGCGCCGGCCACGCAGCACTTGCCCATGCCGCGCGTGACTACGGCGGCATGGCTGGTCATGCCGCCACGGGAGGTGAGAATCCCTTTCGCCACTTCCATCCCATGAATGTCTTCGGGTGTCGTTTCACCGCGTACCAAAATGACCGCAGCCTTCTTGTTCTTGCGCACCGCATCGACCGCATCGTCGGCGGTGAAAACAATCTGTCCCACCGCAGCTCCCGGCGACGCCGGCAAGCCCTTCGTCAGGACCTCGACTTTGCTGCTCTTTTCGTCCAGTCGCGGCACGAGGAAGTCATACAGTTGGTTCGGTTCCACCCGGAAGATCGCTTCTTCTTTCTTGATTAGGCCTTCTTCGACCATCTGGATGGCAATGCGCACCGCGGCAACTCCCGTGCGTTTGCCGTTGCGCGTCTGCAGCATGTAGAGCTTGCCTTCCTGGATCGTGAACTCGAAGTCCTGCACGTCGCGGTAATGCTGTTCCAACCGGTTCGTGATGTCGCGGAGCTGATCGTAGACCTGCGGCATGATGTTGCGGAGTTCCGAAATGTGCATGGGCGTGCGGACGCCGGAAACCACGTCTTCGCCCTGGGCATTCATCAGGAATTCCGCAAAAAACTCTTTGTCTCCATTCGCGGGATTGCGCGTGAAACCTACGCCGGTGCCGCTGGTTTCTCCCAGATTGCCGAACACCATCGCCTGCACATTAACGGCTGTGCCGAGGTCATCGGAGATGTTATTGATGCGGCGATAGTGCTTGGCGCGATCGTTGTTCCAGGAGCGGAACACAGCGTCGCGCGACATGACCAACTGCTCGTGCGCGTTCTGCGGGAAGTCGATTTTGGCGTGCTTCTTGACGACCTTCTTGTATTCTTCGATGACTTCCTTCAGCGCCTTGGCATCCAGTTCGGTGTCGAGCTTGACCTTTCTCTGCTTTTTCTTGCCGTCGAAGACCTCCTCGAACACCGACTTTTCGATATCGAGCACGACGCTGCCGAACATCTGGATCAAGCGGCGATACGAATCGTAGGCGAAGCGCGGGTTGTTCGCGCGCTTGGCGAGCGCTTCCACGCTTTGGTCGTTGAGGCCGAGATTCAAGATCGTGTCCATCATGCCCGGCATGGAAAACTTCGCGCCCGAGCGCACGCTGACCAGCAGCGGATTGTCGCCCTTGCCGAGTTTCTGGCCCTGCAGCTTCTCAAGCTTGTCGAGCGCCGCATCCATCTGGCTGTCGACTTCCTTCGAGACTGCGTTGTGCCGCATGTATTCGCGGCAGGCTTCGGTCTGGATCGTAAAGCCCGGGGGCACGGGCAGGCCCGCGTTTGTCATCTCGGCGAGGCCCGCGCCTTTGCCGCCGAGCACGTCCTTCATCTTGCCGTTGCCGTCGGCTTTGCCACCGCCGAACGAGTACACGTACTTCACGCTGGTGGGTTTGCTTTCGATGATTTCTGCTTCGGGGAGAGTTGTGGTTGCCATGATAAGTCCTCTATTCTAGATTTTGCACTGCGGCCACTTTGTTGCAAGGCCGCTGTGTTACCCTCGGTTCTCAATCTCATTCCACTTCTAAATTTCGTTGCGAATCCCGCTTCTCGATCTTGTCAACCGCTTCGAGCTCATTTTCATCCCGTTTCCCAATCCCATTGTCATCCCGAGCGAAGCGAGGGATCTGCAGTTCCGCTCGTTCACCCCACCCGTCGGCCAAATCTTGCCACGTGGGGTTCAGACTCTTAATCAATGCGATTCGTTTCGCTCGCGTCCACGCTTTGACTTGCTTCTCTCGGGCAATCGCGTTTCCGATGTACTTGAAAGTCTCGTAATACACTAACCGATTGATGTTGTAGCGCTTCGTGAAACCCTCGATTTTTCCACTCTTGTGTTCCAGAGCGCGCCGGTAGATGTTGTCACTTACGCCCGTGTACAGGTTCAGGGACCTGCTCGCCATGATGTAAACGTAATAGCGTCGTTCACCGCGCAACTGCAGATCCCTCGCTTCGCTCGGGATGACAACATCCAAAGCTATTTCTAGCCGATCAACTCTTGCCTTCGGTCACAATCTCGGAAAAGTCCGCGATCATGGAAAACGTCATGTAAAGATCAGAAAGTAACGCCAGTCGGTTTGCGCGGAGCCCCGGATCTTCACAGAGGACCATAACCTTATCGAAGAATCGATCAATAGCAGGTCTGAGGCTTGCGATCTTCAAAAGAGCTTCAGAATAGGCCTTAGCCCTGCTCAACGCCAAAATCTCGGATTTCGATCTTTCTAGTTGCTGGTGGAGTTCAATCTCCGCCGGCTCCGCCAGGCTTGCATCAAACTCACCTCTTGGATTACGTGGATTGAGCTGCCACATTACGGCTGGACCTTTAAAGAGAATGTTCTTTATTCTCTTGAACGACACGCTGATGGCAGAGAAGTCTGGGGAGTCCACAACCCGCACAACCGCCTGCGCGCGCGCGATTAGATCTTGTAAGGAATCGCGATCTGCCGTCAAAACAGCGTTCACTACGTCATACCTGATCCCGAGAATATCTCTCAAATAGAATGTCGCTCTTTCTCGAATAAACAGCGCCAGATCAATGGCTGTTTCGTCTTCTCCTTCATACCCTATTACACGAGGTTCAGGCCCTGGCTGATAGACGGCTATGCCCCTCAATTGTGAATTCAGAGTTCTGGCCGCATTGTCCAAGTCCGCAAGCTTGAATTTGGATAGAGCTTGGCTGCCGCGGTACATCAACAGTGTGGAAGAGAACAATTCCGAAAATGTGATGCTTAGCTGCTTTTGTGCAATCGTTTTGACGATCCCATTCGCCTGACGACGAAGCGCAAACGGGTCTTTCGATCCGCTGGGGACGAGGCCTAGGGCAAACATACCCGCGATGGAGTCGGCCTTGTCGGCGATCGAGAGAACAGCGCCTTCGATGGTGCGAGGAACATCGTCTTCCATCGATTCCGGCTTGTAGTGATCGTAGATCGCTTTGGCAATCTCCTCCTGCGCGTCGGGCTTCAACCCGTCGTCAAGTTGTTGCACCCGCGCGTAGAGACCGCCGATGATGCCCTGCAGTTCGGTGAATTCCTTGACCAGTTCGGTGGTCAGGTCGGTCTTCGCAAGCAGCGCCGCTTTGTGCACCACGCCGGGGCGAATGGCCATGCCACTCTGCCGCACAGTCTCCGAGAGCCAGCTTGCCAGGCGTTGCACGCGCAGCGTCTTGTCGTAGTAGCTGCCCAGGTCCTTCTGAAAAGTGACGTGTTTCAGGAACTCGACGCGCTCCCGCAGCGTTTGCTTCTGGTCCGTTTTCCAGAAGAAGCGGGCGTCGTTGAAGCGGGCGCGCAGCACGCGCTCATTGCCGTGGCGGATCAAGCCGTCGGAATCGCTGGCAGTATTGAGCACAGCCAGAAAGTGCGGCAGAAGTTTGCCGCTGGCGTCTTCGATCGCGAAATACTTCTGGTGATCGCGCATCACCGTGACGAGGACTTCTTCGGGCAGTTCCAGGAATTCCGGGTCGAAGCTGCCCAGAATAGCCGATGGGAACTCCGTCAGGTTCACGACCGTTGCCAGCAGCGGTTTATCTTCCCGCCAGCGGGCACCGGGGATGGTACGCGTCGCAGCATCCAATGCCTTGCGGATGACCTGTTCGCGCTCGGCGGCGCCCAGCACTTTCGCACTCCGCAGAGCGTCCACATAAGTGCCGGGCTTCGAGATCGTGACAGCTTCGCTTCCAATGATCCGGTGGCCGCGCGAAACTTTGCCGGCAGCGACACCGAACAATTCCAGTGGCACAACTTGTTCGTCCAGCATCGCGACCAGCCAGCGGACCGGGCGGACGAACACTTCTCCGCGCCTGCGCCAGTACATGCTCTTCGGCCAGTAGAGCGCGGCAATTTCCTTGGGAAGAGTCTCGGCCAGAATCTCGGCGGCGGTACGGCCTTTGCGCGTGACCGTGGCTGCAAGATATTCGCCTTTGGGCGTGCTGACTTTCTCGAGTTTCCCAACCTCCACGCCAACTTTCTTGGCGAACGCGTGTGCGGCCGGAGTGGGCTGACCATCTTTAAATGCAACCTGTGACGAAGGGCCGGTGACCTGCTCGGTAACGTCGGGCTGCGCGGCGGGAATGCTCGGCGCCAGAACTGCCAGACGCCGTGGAGTATCGAGATGCGTGATTGCGCCAGCCGGTTCCAGGCGCTCGCGTTTCAACAGTCCCCTGAGGCGTTCCTGCAGTTCCTGGGACGCGCCATCGATCATTCGGGCGGGGATCTCTTCGCAACCGATTTCAAGCAGGAAGTCTGACATCAGGCAATTCAGTCTATGGTCTCAAAATTACAGCAAGGTGAATGTGAGCCGGATCACAGTAGCGCCGGCACCCTGCCGGCTGTCACGGGGGCGCCTCGCCCCCGCAAACGGCGGGCGGGTCGCCCGCCGGACAGCCGCCGAGTCGGCGGCGCTACAATCAAGATCCCACCGGAGCCAGTTTGTCTCTCTTTTCTTTCGCTCCGGCCTTTGAACCCCGCTCACTCTTCTCACTTTTTGTTTCAGCCCCGTACTGCTGGTCCATCCATGCCTTCGCGATCCCGACGGCCAAAACGCGTACGCGGCCAATCACTCCGACGCGCTCGGTCACGGAAATTGCGCCACGCGCATCGAGAATATTGAAATAGTGCGAGCACTTCAGGCACAGGTCGTACGCTCCAAGCAGCGGATAGCGCGCCTTCTCGCGGGTCACGCCGTCGCCCTCACTTTTGTCTTTGCTCAGCGCAGCATAGCGCTCGATCAGCGACTTGCACTCCGCTTCGCAGAGTTCGAAGTGCTTCCACGTACTCCCCACGTCTGCTGCTTCGAAGTTGTACACCGAGAATTGCTGTTCATCGGCGAGGCGGACGTCTCCATACTTCACTTCCCTGCCCGTCTCCGGATCGCGCGCCCACACGATGTCGTAGATCGAGTCCACGTCCTGCAGAAATGCGGCGATTCGTTCCAGCCCGTAAGTCAGTTCGGCTGAAATCGGCTCGAGATCCACGCCGCCACACTGCTGGAAGTACGTGAACTGCGTGATCTCAAGACCGTCAAGCATGACCTGCCATCCGATGCCCCAGGCGCCGAGCGTGGGCGACTCCCAGTTATCCTCTTCGAACTTGATATCGTGCTGGCGCAGGTCGATGCCGATCGCGGTCAGTGATTCGAGATAAAGCTCCTGCACATTCTCCGGCGGAGGCTTCAAGATGACTTGCAACTGCATGTGCTTGAACAACCGGTTCGGATTTTCGCCGTAACGTCCGTCGGCCGGCCGCCGCGAAGGCTGCACATACGCCACCTTATAAGAATTGGGCCCCAGCACCCGCAGAAACGTCTCCGGCGCCATCGTGCCGGCGCCAACTTCGACATCGTAGGGCTGCTGCAGCACGGCCCCGCGCTCCGCAAAGAAAGTCTGGAGCTTGAGGACGAGTTCCTGGAAGGTCGGCGGATTGGGTTTGGATGAGTTCATCTAATGAATCCGGCTATTAGCTCTTCGCCTTTAGCTCTTAGCTCAAAACGCTCACATCACACGCTGGTGCTCTACCCCAGAATTCATGGTATAAACCCAGACTGTCATCCTGAGCGAAGCGAAGGACCTATGGATTCGCCGGCAAAATGCCTAGGTGCTTCGCTCAGGATGACAACTCATTTTCGTACAACGCAGACAAGGCGCCACGCCAAAGCCAATGGCCAAGAGCTAGGAGCTGATTTTCTCCAGCATTCCCGCCGTCACCAGTTTCTTCTCAATATGCCGCTCCAGGATCTGGAGAAGAAACTTCCTCAGATCGGCACACAGTGCCTTCGGCCAGTCGATGCCCGCAAAATCCGAAACCCGCGAGCGCAGCATCTGCGTGGCGATCTTGCGCGCGTCCGGCGACAACTCCGACGACGCCAGCCGTTTGTCCTCAACGCACATCAGTCCGTCCGCGAGCGCGTGCCAAAATGCCCGGCCGCCTTCGAGTGATCGTCCACAGACCACGCACTCCGAAAACTCCGGCAGAAATCCCATGAGCCGCGTCATCCACAACTCAAAATAAGTGAGCGGCATCCACAACGCCGCCCCCCGCAGCTCCTGCAAAACTGCCAGGCTCAGCCGGAAGACCGCGTCACTTGCCTCGCGATCCGGCAGCAACTCGTCGAGCAACTCCGCTACGTGCCCAAGCGCAACCGCCCGCGAATAGCTGATCTCCGTCGCCATGGGCGACTCGATCACCTCGCAGGAATCGATCCGCGCCAGTTCCTGCCCTTCGCGGTCCTCGTAAAACGCCCGCACATAGGTAAGCGGCTCAAGCGCGCCCCCAAATCGGCGTTTCGACTTCTTGGCCGCGCGCGCGACCCCCTTCACCTTGCCTTCCAGTCGAGTAAAGAGCGTGACCAGCAGGTCGGACTCGCGCAACGGATAGCTGCGCAGGACGATCGCTTCCGACTCCTTCAGCGCCATGGAGGGGCTACAGGCTAAGCAATGATTGTAATGGAAGGAGCTATCAGCCGTCAGCCCTCAGCCGTCAGCGAGAATCAGGTACTCCTGAAGACCTAGAGTCAGCCCAACGCAAAAGACGCAAGCCGTTACTGGCCTGCGCCTCTGAAGTCGGTTTCGAGTGCGGAACTGGTTTTCCTGACGGCTGATGGCTGACGGCTGATAGCTGCCCTACCGCCCGAAGTATTTCGCGTTCCGCTCGGTAAAGTCTTTCCACTTGTCCGGCAGATCATCGAGTGCGAAAATGGCCGAGACCGGACAAACAGGCACGCAGGCGCCGCAGTCGATGCACTCGACCGGATCGATGTAGAGCATCTCTTCGGTGGCGTACTTCTCGGAATCTTTCTTGGGGTGAATGCAATCCACCGGGCAAGCGTCCACGCAGGCGGTGTCTTTGGTTCCGATACAGGGCTCGGCAATTACGTAGGCCATAAAATCTCATGCTCCTCGGGCGCAGGGAGGGTGATCCAACCTATGATTTTAGCAAGAACGCAGCTATCGGTACAGACAGCACCAATCGGCAGCAGCTTTCCAGGGTCGAAACGCGCTTAAGCGGATTTCAATTGACGAAAACCTAATTGCGCCCTTTACGTCACCCCTCTGCCCCTTGTGCGATTGCGTCGCCTGTTTCCGCCTGAGGCGCTGGGCTGACGGGAATCCTCGCCGGCGCGCCGCGCCAAGCGCCGGCCTTGAAGCCCTCCCTGACGAGCTTGAAGATGGTTCGCCGATTCTGCGCAATCACCTTCACCCATGCCATTTTCCCCAGCATCGGAAAATAGATGCCGCGGAAACAGAGACGCGCAAGGAAGATGTTGACGCGATACCCGAGAGGCTGGTCCGCCAGCGCGTCGACCGCCTGTGCCAATGCCTCCGGGCTGTAAGCGTGCGCCCAGCCGTAATTGACCTCGGCATGAGCTTCTTCAATGGTCATCTTCAACGGGGTGTGAGCCATGGCAAACGGAATGAACTCTTGCCAGTGCTTCGGCCGCGTCAGCCGCCCGGCCGCCTGGAGCCGCTTGTAGAGCGGCGTTGCGGGCAAAGGAGTCAGCAGACCAAAGATGGGCAGACCCGGAGGCCAGGTCCGAACTTGCTCGAGCGTTCGCTCGGCGACTCCAGTTGTATCGTTGTCCATGCCAAAAATAAACGAAGTAATGGCATACACATTGCGTTGCGCCAGCCGCTCCAACACCGCCGCATACTCACCCGGCTTGTTGAATCCCTTGTTCACGTCTTTCAGGTTGGTTGGGTCGATGGACTCCATGCCGATAAAGATCCACTTCCCTCCCGAAGCCGCGATCAGGTCCACCAGTTCCTCGTCGCGCAACAAATTGGCGCTGATCTGCGCCACCCAATGTACCTGCGCGCCGGCGGCAATAATGTCACGCAACAGCGACTTCGTACGCTTGATGTTGATGGCGAAATTATCGTCGATAAAAAACACCGCCATCTGGCCCTTCTCGCTGCGCGCGCGTGCCTTCAACCGCAGCAGTTCATTCACTACACTCTCGTTGGTGCGGAAGCGAATGGAGTCTCCGAAAAATCCGGTTACGGTGCAGAACTCGCAGCCGTAAGGACAGCCTCGTCCGGATTCGACCGGAATAATGCGAAATGATCCCCAGCCTTCCCCGATTTTCTGCAGCATGGCAGTCGCAACCTTCGGCACTAGATTGAACTGGGTGAGATCGATCGACTGCCACGGAATCGCCGGGTATTCCTTGAGCGAGGGCTTGCGCTCCTGGCCAAACGCATCCACCGGCGCATAAATTTCCTTAAGCTCACCCCGGACGGCATCGTTCACAATCCGCGGCCAGGTTTCATCCGCTTCTCCCAAGGCGACTGCATCGGCGTGACGCGGCCCGCCATCTCGACCGAGGGCCTCATCGGCC